>JAANMY010002586.1_pt1 | contig 16704 bp, 15 predicted proteins | sample 7279691 | NCBI WGS metagenome assembly JAANMY01 (sample SAMN14094543, study PRJNA606508) | bioreactor metagenome | isolation source: A lab-scale SPAN reactor treating ammonium-rich wastewater day 388 | place: Ireland: Galway | collected 2018-02-07
CCGCGCGCGGCGTGCCGCCGCGCGAAGCAGGGGGGCGCTCGCGCCCCCCTCGGCCTGACGGCCTCACCCCCCTGAGGATATTTGCGGCGCAAAGTTGGGACGGCGGCCGCCGGGTCGCCACAACCGGCACGCGTGGGGCATCTTTGGGTGCCATTGGGCAGCGGGCTGCAGGTCCCCGCGCCACGAAAAACCCCCGCGTCCCTGAGGGGCGCGGGGGCGGATCGGGTCAGACCGGCGGTCGAAAGGCGATCAGGCCTCGGTCTCCAGCGCGTCGAGCGCGGCTTTCAACTCGTCCTTGGTGACAGGCTTTTCGCTGACGCTGGCCTTGCCGAGGATCAGGTCAACCACCTTGTCCTCGAACAGCGGCGCGCGCAATTGCTGTTGCATCTGCGGGTTCTTTTGCACGAATTCGAAGAATTCGCGCTCCTGGCCCGGGTATTGACGGGCCTGCGCCAGGATCGCCTGGGTCATCTCGGCATCCGACACGGTGACTTCGGCCTTGCGACCGACCTCGGCCAGCAACAGCCCCAGCTTCACCCGGCGCACCGCCAGCTTGCGATGCTCGTCGCTGGTCTCGATGGCGTCGTGGTTGTGGTCATGCACATGCGGGTTCTCGTCATGCCACAATTGATGGGCGATCTGGCTCGCCTCGGCATCGACCAGGCTCTGCGGCAGGTCGAACGACACCGCGACGTCGAGCTGGTCCAGCAGACCGCGCTTGACCACCGCGCGCGCCGCCTGGGCATATTCGCCCTCCAGCCCTTCGCGGATCTGGCCCTTGAGCGCCTCGAGCGACTCGGCGCCGAATTTCGCCGCCAGCTCGTCGTTCAGCTCGGCAGTGGCCGGGGCCTTGACGCCCTTGATGACGCATTCGAACACGGCTTCCTTGCCGGCCAGATGCGCCGCACCGTAAGCCTCGGGGAAGGTGACGGTGACGTCCTTGCTGTCACCGGCCTTCACGCCGACGAGCTGTTCCTCGAAGCCGGGGATGAACTGGCCCGAACCCAGCACCAGCGGGAAATCCTGCGCCGCGCCGCCCTCGAAGGCCTCGCCACCGACCCGGCCGGTGAAATCGAACACCACCTGATCGCCGTTGTCGGCGGCGCCGTCCTTGTCGGCAAAGGATTGCGCCTGCTTGGCCAGGTTGGCCAGCGCCTCGTCCACCGCCGCCTCGTCGGCCGACACCACCAGCCGCTCCAGCGTCAGCACGCTGAAATCGGGCTCGTCGATCTCGGGCAGCGCCTCATAGGACAGCGCCACGGTCACGTCGTCGCCTTCTTTCCAGGTCTCGCCGTCCTGCATCTCGATCTTGGGCTGCATCGCCGGGCGCGCGCCGGTCTCGTCGAAATGCGCCTGCATGGCGCTGTCGACGGCCTCTTGCATGGCTTCGCCCAGGATGCGCGGGCCGAACTGCTTCTTCAGCATCGCCATCGGCACCTTGCCCTTGCGGAAGCCCTTGATCTCGACCTCGGGCTGAGCCTCGCGCAGCTTCGCGTCCACCTTTTCCGCCAGCTCCGCGGCGGGGATGGTGATCGTGTAGCCACGCTTCAGGCCGTCGTTCAGGGTCTCGGTGACTTGCATTCTTGTCCTCGCATAAGCTGACAGGCCGCCCGGACGGCGGCCTGAAGAAATCTGCGCCTTACTAGTGGGCGCGCGGGGGCGGATCAACCCTGAATCGTGGGGCAGGGGGCGTCCGGGCGCCGCTGCCGACGCGCCCCCGGGGCGCCTGCGACAGGCTGCCGCGCGCGCCCCGGGCGGCCGGTCGGCAAAGACTGGTGCGGGTGAAGGGACTCGAACCCCCACGCCTTGCGGCGTCAGAACCTAAATCTGGTGCGTCTACCAATTCCGCCACACCCGCGCCGGACGCGCGCCTTCTAGCAATCCACGGGCGGCGGGGCGAGAGGAAATCGCCGCCGAAACGCGCCAGTGCCGACATATTTTCGCCGCGATTGATGCGCAAACAGAAACAATACCGCGTTACGAGGAACCCGCCATGCATCCGCAGCTTCTCCCCCGCCTGCAGCCTCTGCCCCGCGCGACCCCGCGTTCGCGGCCGACCGGGCTGGTGCCCGGCACGCTGGTGCGCACCACCGAGGGGGCGCTGCCGGTCGAATTCCTGCTGGCCGGGGATCGGATTCTCACCCGCAACGGCCCGGTCGAATTGCGCGGCACCTCGGTGCTGGATGCGGTGGATGTTGCGGTCGTGGTGATCGACCCCGCCGCCGCGGTCGGCGAGGGGCTGCGCAGCCGGGCGGTCGTGGTGCCGGTGCATCAGCAGGTGCTGGTGCGCGACTGGCGGGCGATGATCCTGCACGGTCAGGCGCAGATGCTGACCCCGGCCTCGTCGCTGGTCGATGATCTGCTGGTGCGCCGGGAGACCCGCGCCGCGCTGCGGCTGATCCGGCTGCATTTCGACGCGCCGCAGGTGATCGAGGCCGAGGGCATCGCCCTCGCCAGCGCCCGCACCCGCGCGCCGGTGACACTCGGCGAACTGCCGGGCGAGGTTGCGGCCCCGTCGGTGCCCCGCCGTCTGCATTGAACGGCGCCTTGGCGCGGCGCAGGGTGGGGTTTCACCCCGCCATCCCCACCACCAATTCCTAACAATTCGTGAATCGCGCCACTTAACGTGTTGAAAAACAACACCGTTGAAAATGTCCCATCGTGGGACATCCCTCAATCCCCGCCCGACAGCACCCGCCGCAGCACCCCCGGCAGCGCCTCGGGCAGATCCTCGGCGATCAGCCCCGGCCCGAAAGCCCGCGCCGCCTCGACATGCAGCCAGGCCGCCGCGCCCGCCGCCTCGAAGGCCGGAACCCCCCGGGCCAGCAACCCGGCGATCATCCCCGCCAGCACATCCCCCGCCCCCGCCGTCGCCAGCCAGGGCGCCGCCCGCGCGCCATGGGCGGCGTGGACCGCCGCCCGCCCGTCGGCGGCGGCGATCACCGTGTCGGGGCCCTTCAGCAGCACGAGACAGCCTGCCCGCGCCGCGGCCTCGTGCGCCGCATCGACCTTGGAATAGGCCGGGCCCTTGATCGCTGGCGCCGCGAGTTTCGCAGCGAGATCGGGAAACAGCCGTGCGAATTCGCCAGCATGCGGGGTCAGCACCCAGTCCTTGGGCAAGGCGGCATCGACCACGCCCAGCGCCGTCAGCGCATCGGCGTCCACGACCGTAGGGCGGGGTTCCACCCCGCCTTCCCGCAACGCCTCCAATAGCGCCGAGGCCCGGTCCACCCCCATCCCCGGCCCCAGACACAGCGCGCTGATCCGCCGGTCCTCCAGCAGCGCCGTCAGATCCTCGGGCCCCTCGATGCGCCGCAGCATCAGCGCGGTGATCTGGCAGGCGCATTCCAGTATGGCGGACCCCGGTGCGCCAAGCGTCACCAGCCCGGCGCCCACCCGCAGCGCCCCCCGCGCCGCCAGCCGCGCGGCGCCGGTCTGGCCCAGGCAGCCGGTCAGGACCAAGACGTGACCGTAGGTGTATTTGTGGGTTTCCTCGCTCAGTCGGCCAAACTTGTTTAGAGCCTCGACCATGAACGAACCGGCCCGCGCTTCAGTGTTCATCCGCTGGAAGGAAAGCGGTGACACCAGGCCAAGCGGAGGTGTGCGCGCGGCCATGAACCGGGCGAACTCCTGCGAATTCAAGCCTTCGGGGTTTCGCCACCAGGGCTCGAGGCCGATGTCGTGCACGACGACCTCGCCGCAGATCTCCGGCCCGCGCGCAAGAACGTGCCCTGCCTTCAGGCAGTGAAAGGTCACGGTCAAGGCCGCATGCGGTATCGCCGCCCCGGGCAGCAGCACGCGCCCACTGTCGAGGCACATTCCCGAAGGCGCGTCGATGGCCACCAATCGCGATGCGTAATAACGGCCCTCACCGTGATTCCCGCCGATTTGCATCAGGACACTGGCGATGTCATCCTTGGGTGCGCGCGAGAGGCCCGTGCCGAAGATCGCATCGACATAGACATCAGAGCGGCCCCAGTCGGGATCGCTCAGCGCCTTCCGCGTCAGAGGCAGAATGACACCCCCTTCCAGCCACCGCAGCGCATTCTCGGCCGCGTCGGGCGGCATCCGGTCCGGTCCCGCTGCCGCCAGCACCCGCACCGCGCAGCCCGCCTCGCGCAGCAGCCGCGCCACGACAAAGCCGTCGCCGCCGTTGTTGCCCGGCCCGCAGAGCACCGTCACCCGAAGCGCGCCCGGCCATCGCGCCCGGATCGCCGCCACCACCCCCTCGCCCGCCCGCTCCATCAGCGTCAGGCCGCTCACCGCCCCCGACTCAATCGCGTGCCGTTCGATGGCGCGCATTTGGGCAGATGTCACCAAATCGGTCATTTCACCCGTCCGTGTTTCCGTCACCGCACAAAATATGCGCTACTTGATTAAAAAATACGCTGAAACCGGCGATTCCCGCCGGATCACTCTGGAAATCCGGCCGGGGGCAGGCTAGCGGATTGTCGCGTCGGTGGGAACGTGGTCATTGGGCTGCGAGTCCGAAGCGGGACGGGGAGCCACGCATGAAGAAGATCGAAGCCATCATCAAGCCGTTCAAGCTGGACGAAGTGAAGGAAGCCCTTCAGGAAGTCGGCATTCAGGGGCTCTCGGTGATCGAGGTGAAGGGCTTTGGCCGTCAGAAAGGCCATACCGAACTGTACCGCGGGGCCGAATATGTCGTCGATTTCCTGCCGAAGGTGAAGATCGAGGTGGTGCTGACCGACGACATGGTCGATGTCGCCATCGAGGCGATCATCTCGGCCGCGCGGACCGAAAAGATCGGTGACGGCAAGATCTTTGTCTCGCCCGTCGAACAGGTGATCCGCATCCGGACCGGCGAATCCGGCGAAGATGCAGTGTGAACCAGGTATTTACTGTCAATGAGGGGACTATGAATGAGCGTTGAATCAGTTCTCAAGCTGATTGCCGACGAACAGGTCGAATATGTGGACATCCGTTTCACCGACCCCAAGGGCAAGCTGCAGCACGTCACGGTCATCGTCGATCTCGTCGATGAAGACTTCCTCGAGGAAGGCTTCATGTTCGACGGCTCGTCGATCGCCGGCTGGAAATCCATCGACCAGTCGGACATGAAACTGATGCCCGACACCTCGAGCGTCTATGTCGATCCGTTCTATGCGGAAAAGACCATCGCGCTGCATTGCGACGTGGTCGAGCCCGACACCGGCGAGGCCTATAACCGCTGCCCGCGTCAGACTGCCAAGAAGGCCGAGGCCTATCTGAAATCGTCGGGCATCGGCGATGCGTTCTATTGCGGGCCGGAAGCCGAGTTCTTCCTGTTCGACGACGTGCGCTATTCGGTCACGCCGCAGAAAGTGTCGTTCCAGATCGACGCCGACGCGGCTGCCTGGAACACCGACGCCGAATTCGAAGGCGGCAACCTGGCGCACCGCGCGGGCCACAAGGGCGGCTATTTCCCGGTCAACCCGATCGACGAAGCCCAGGACATCCGTTCGGAAATGCTGTCGACCATGAAGTCGATCGGCATGAAGGTGGACAAGCACCACCACGAAGTGGCGACCTGCCAGCACGAGCTGGGCATGATCTTCGGCGGTCTGGTCGAACAGGCCGACAACATCCAGAAATACAAGTACATCATCCACAACGTCGCGGCCGCCTACGGCAAGACCGTGACCTTCATGCCCAAGCCCATGAAGGGCGACAACGGCAGCGGGATGCATGTGAACATGTCGATCTGGAAAGAGGGCAAGCCGCTCTTTGCCGGTGACAAATACGCCGATCTGTCGATGGAGGCCCTGTATTTCATCGGTGGCATCCTCAAGCACGCCAAGGCGCTCAACGCCCTGACCAACCCCTCGACCAACAGCTACAAGCGCCTGATCCCCGGCTTCGAGGCCCCGGTTCTGCGCGCGTATTCGGCCCGCAACCGCTCTGGCTGCGTGCGTATTCCGTGGACCGAATCGCCGAAAGCCAAGCGCGTCGAAGCCCGTTTCCCGGACCCCGCCGCCAACCCCTATCTGGCCTTTGCCGCGCTCTTGATGGCCGGTCTCGACGGGATCAAGAACAAGATCCACCCGGGCGAGCCCTCGGACAAAGACCTCTACGACCTGCCGCCGGAAGAGCTGGCGCAGATCCCGACGGTCTGCGGCTCGCTGCGCGAGGCGCTGGAAGAGCTGGAAAAGGACATGGACTTCCTGCTGGCAGGCGACGTGTTCACCAAGGACCAGCTCGACGGCTATATCGCCCTGAAATGGGACGAGGTTTATGCCTACGAGCATACGCCGCACCCGATCGAATATCAGATGTACTATAGCTGCTGATCCGGCGATCACGGTTTTGAAGGGGCGCCTGTCAGGGCGCCCCTTTTTCGTCTAGGATGGGGCGATGCCCCTCGGCGGGGCCAAAGGACCGGGCATGAGCAAGTATCACCCTCTCGACGTGCGCCACCCCTCGAACCGGCGCTATCTGCACAAGAATTATCTGCTCTATCCGCCCGCCCCGATCGAGACCCGCTATGCCCAGGGCACCCCGGCCCGGCGCGGCCGGTCGTTGCAGCCATCCGCCGCGCCGCTGGCCGAACCGGCGGTGGCCGCGACGGCGCCCTGGGGCCGTGCCCCGGTCGCCTCGGTCGAACGCGGGCTGGGCGGGCTGTTGCGCACGCTGTTCGTCATGGGGGTTGTGGTGGCGGTGATCGCCGCGCAGAGCGATCTCTTCGCGCCGCTCATCCGGCAGCTTCGCCTCTGGGCGTTTGATCTGGGGATCACGCTGCCCTTCTGACCGGCGCCGCGCTTGATGAAATTGTAAGGATTTCCTGCGCGCGACACCGGCCCGTTCTTGCTATGGTCTCCGGGCGGCCCAAAGGGAAGGGCGGCGGGAAAAGGGCAGGATGCGCCAGGAAACAGGGATTGTCGGGGCGACCATGCTCTTTGGCCCGCAGGCCGGGGAACCGGATCTGCTGCTGGCCATGCAGTTCCTGCTCGACGATCTGCGCGCCGAAGGGCGGCGCATCGCCGCGATCAAGCTCACCGCCTCGACGCTGCGGCTGCGCGCCGATCCCTATGAACTGGTGCTGACGATCGCCCCGGGGCCGCTGCCGGTGGCATCGATGCACGGGCTGCTGCGCCCGCCGACGCAGGGCGCCCCGGATTTTGCCCGCGTGCATCTGGGGCGGATGCTGCGAATCCACCAGCATGCCGTCGGCTTCATGGTCCGCCGCCGCGGCGCCCCCATCACCGACCCGGAGGAAGCCGCGCGGATCATCGCCCGCGAAGGCCAGCTCTGCCTGATCCCGGTGATCGAGGCGGCGCCTCCGGCGTTGCTGATCTGGCAGCCGGGCGGGCTGGTGCTGACCCCGGATGAATTCCGCCGCGCCCGGCCCGATCTGCTGCTGCAGCCGGGCGATCCGGCCGCCCCGCTGACCCTGACCGCGCCCGAACGTGTGGGGCTGGCGCGCCCCGGCGGCGAGGGTGCCTTAGCGCCCTCGCCCTTCAGCGCGCCCGCTCCCGGCTCGCGCGCCGAACGCGCCGAGACGCGCAGCCTGGGCCGCCTGTTCGGCAAGACCGCGCCGCGCGCGCTGGCCCTGCCGCAGATCGACCGCTCGGCCGAACGGATCGCCGCGGCGCTGCGCGACGCCGATCCACGCCCCTCGCCACGCGCCGAGGGCACCCGCAACGCGGCGGCCCGCGCCTTCTGGGCGGCGCTGCTGCCGCAGATCGGCGGCTTTGGCGGGCTGTCCTGAGGCCCTGCGTGCCGCCAGCGGCGCAAGCGATGCCGCCCGTGGCCCGTGGCCGTGTCGCAAACGGACAAGAAACTCGGGCCCGCCCGCGCGACCCTTGCGCAAACAGGGGCAGGGGGCGCCTATGGACCATTACGCCGACCGGCGCAAGATCGACCCGAGCCGCGGCGCGACGCTGGGCGACGGCAGCGCCAACGACAACGACCGCGTGGAAATCGGCCCGACGCAACTGGCGTTCGGCGAATGGGCGGCGGCCGGGCTGGCGCTGCCGGATCTGGCGCGGATGCGGCAATACCGGCTGGACCGGCTGCTGGCGGCGATCACCGCACGCGGGCTGGGCGGGTTGCTGCTGTTCGATCCGCTCAACATCCGCTACGCCACCGACACCACCAACATGCAGCTCTGGAACAGCCACAACCCGTTCCGCGCCTGTCTTGTCTGCGCCGACGGGCATATGGTGGTCTGGGAATACAAGAACGCGCCGTTTCTGGTGACATTCAATCCGCTGGTCAAGGAATTGCGCCAGGGGGCCGCGTTCTTTTACGCCGTATCCGGCGATCGGGGCGAGGCCGACGCCCGCAGCTTTGCCGGGCAGGTCGACGAGGTGATGCGAGCCCATGCCGGGGCGAACCGGCGCCTTGCCGTGGACAAGATCATGGTGCACGGGCTCAGGGCGCTGGAACGGGCCGGATTCCGCGTCGAGGAGGGCGAAGAAGTCACCGAACGGGCCCGGGCGGTCAAGGGCCCCGACGAGATCCTCGCCATGCGCTGCGCGCACCACGCCTGCGAGGCGGCGATGGCCGAGATGGAATCCTTCGCCCGCACCATGATCCCGCGCGGCGGAATCAGCGAGGATGATGTCTGGGCCGAACTGCACCGCGGCAATATCCGCCGCGGCGGCGAATGGATCGAGACCCGGCTGCTGGCCTCGGGGCCGCGCACCAATCCCTGGTTTCAGGAATGCGGACCGCGGATCATCGCCAACAACGAGATCGTCGCCTTCGATACCGATCTGATCGGCTGTTACGGCCAGTGTATCGATATCTCGCGGACCTGGTGGATCGGCGACCAGCGGCCGCCCGCGGCGATGGTCTCGGCCATGCAGCACGCGATGGACCATATCCGCATCAACATGGCGATGCTGAAACCCGGCGTGACCATCCGCGAACTGGTCCATGGCGGGCACGAGCTGGCGCCGCAGTTCCGGGCGCAGAAATACAGTTGCCGGATGCACGGCGTCGGCCTGTGCGACGAATGGCCCTATGTCCCCTATCCCGATGCCTGGGTCGACGGTGCCTTCGAGGCGGCGCTGGAGCCCGGGATGGTGCTCTGCGTCGAGGCGCTGGTTTCGCCCGAAGGGGGGGATTTCTCGATCAAGCTCGAAGAGCAGGTGCTGATCACCGACGACGGGTTCGAGAACCTCACCCGCTACCCGTTCGATCCGGCGCTGCTGGGGTAGGGGCGCGGCTCGGGCCCCGTCGAGGGGCCCTCGCCGCGGCGGGTTGCCACCCGCCCCCGCCCGGGAGGATTTTCCATCCTCCCGGACCCTCCTGGCGGATATTTGCAGCACAAAGTTGGAACAGGAAAAGACAATTTGACTCAAATTGTCCGTGCTTCCGCCCGCCCCAACTTTGCGCCGCAAATATCCTCAGGGGGGTGAGGCCCGGCACGGGCCAAGGGGCGCGAGCGCCCCCTCTTGTGGGTCGCCCAAGGCGCCCGCGCCAGCGGGCAACGCGGGCGAAACCCCGCCCCGCCCGGATCAGGCGTTGAACAGGAAATGCAGCACGTCGCCGTCCTTGACCTCGTAGGTCTTGCCTTCGACGCGGAACTTCCCCGCTTCCTTGGCGCCGGATTCGCCCTTGCCGGCGATGTAATCGGCATAGGCGATGGTTTCGGCGCGGATGAAGCCCTTCTCGAAGTCGCCATGGATCACCCCGGCCGCCTGCGGCGCCAGCGTGCCCTTGTGGATCGTCCAGGCGCGCGCTTCCTTGGGGCCGACGGTGAAATAGGTCTGCAGGCCCAGCAGTTCATATCCGGCGCGGATCAGCCGGTCGAGGCCCGCTTCCTCGAGCCCCATTTCGTCGAGGAACATCGCCGCTTCTTCGGCGTCGAGCTGGCTGATCTCTTCCTCGATCCGGGCCGAGATCACCACCATCCCGGCGCCCTGCGCCGCGGCCATCGCCGCGACCCGTTCGGTCTGGCTGTTGCCCTTGGCGGCCGAGCTTTCCTCGACGTTGCAGACATAGAGCACCGGTTTGGCGGTCAGGAGCTGCAAGAGGCGCCAGGCCCGCTGGTCGTCGGCGCCGATCTGCACGCTGCGGGCGGGTTGCCCGGCCTCGAGCGCCTTTTGCGCCAGCGCCAGAAGGCGGTCCTGGTCGGCCGAATCCTTGTCGCCGCCCTTGAGCTTGCGCGCCAGGTTGGCGCGGCGGCGCTCGACGGAATCGAGATCGGCCAGCATCAGTTCGGTTTCGATGGTTTCGGCATCGGCAACCGGGTCGATACGGCCCTCGACATGGGTGATGTCGCCATCCTCGAAGCAGCGCAGCACATGGGCGATGGCGTCGCATTCGCGGATATTGGCCAGGAACTGGTTGCCCAGCCCCTCGCCCTTGGAGGCGCCGCGCACCAGACCGGCGATATCCACGAAGGTCATCCGCGTCGGGATGATCTGTTTCGATCCGGCAATTGCCGCCAACTGGTCGAGCCGGTCGTCGGGCACTGCCACCTCGCCGACGTTGGGCTCGATCGTGCAGAAGGGAAAATTCGCCGCCTGCGCCGCCGCGGTGCGGGTCAGCGCGTTGAAGAGGGTCGACTTGCCGACATTCGGCAGACCCACGATGCCCATCTTGAAGCCCATTATACCCTCCGGCGCTGTTCGAGGGCGCTTCTAGGGCCTTGGCCGGGGCGAGGCAAGGATCAGAAGGGTTTCACCACCACGACCCAGAGCACGGCGATCACACCGATCACGCTGACCTCGTTGAACACCCGCAAAAACACCTCGGATTCGCGGAAGTCGCCGCGCCGGGCGCGGGCCACCATGACGCCGGTCCAGACGTAATGCGCGGCCAGCAGGGCGACCAGCGCGAGTTTCAGATGGACCCAGGGCGCGAAGCTCCAGACCGACCAGGCGAGCCACAGCCCGGTGATCGCCGCCACGATGCCGAGCCCGGCCGAAAAGCGGTAGAGCCGCACGGTCAGGTCGCCCAGCGGGCCGAATTCGCCCAGCCGCGCCCATTCGCGGCGCCAGTAGATCAGCGCGCGGGGCACGGCGAAGATGGAGGTCATCCAGCCCATGACGCACAGAAGATGTATGATCTTGATCCAGTCCATGCCTCTGGATGCCTGTCGGCGGCGGCGGGTGCAAGGGGGTGTCCCCGGTTGGCCCTTGATTTCCGCGGCCCGCCCGTGCAAGGCCTGTGCCGAACCGCACGGGGAGCGCGATGACCAGGATCGACGACACTTTCGCCCGCCTGCGCGCCGAGGGGCGCAAGGCCTTTGTCACCTATATGATGGGCGGCGACCCGGATGCGGCGAGTTCGCTGCGGCTGATGCAGGGGCTGCCCGGTGCGGGCGTCGATATCATCGAGCTGGGCATGCCCTTTACCGATCCGATGGCCGACGGGCCGACGATCCAGTTGGCCGGGCAGCGGGCGCTGGATGGCGGCATGACGATGGATGCGGTCTTTGCCATGGTCCGCGCCTTCCGGCAGGGGGATGCGCGCACGCCGATCGTGCTGATGGGCTATTACAACCCGATCTATGCCCGGGGGGTGGACCGCTTTCTGGCCGAGGCGGTCGAGGCCGGGATCGACGGGCTGATCGTCGTCGATCTGCCGCCCGAGGAAGACGCCGAGCTGTGCCTGCCCGCGCAGGCGGCGGGGATCAATTTCATCCGGCTGGCGACGCCGACCACCGATGATGCGCGGTTGCCGAAGGTGCTGCAGAACACGTCGGGGTTCGTGTATTACGTGTCGATCACCGGGATCACCGGGGCGGCGGCGGCGCAGGCGGGGGATGTGGCGCCCGAGGTGGCGCGGATCAAGGCGGCGACGGATCTGCCGGTGATTGTCGGCTTCGGGATCTCGACCCCGGATCAGGCGGCGGCGATTGCGGCGGTGGCGGATGGCTGCGTCGTGGGGTCGGCGATCGTCAAGGAGGTCGGCGCGGGCAAGCCGGTGGCCGAGGTGCTCGATTTCGTGGCTTCGCTGGCGGCGGGCGCGCACCGGGGGTGAGGATGTCCCACGATGGGACATCCTGCCAGGGTGAAAGAAATCAAAGGGTTGCCCGGGGCCGTTAAGGTTTCGGTAGCAATTGGGGTGAGGGGCCTGCGAGCCCGCACCCCGTGGGGCGCGTGTTGCCTGCGTGGCCGACCGCCCGCTCGGTGGCGTGAAACCCCACCGTGGCAAGCCGGTTGATCCCCGGGGCGACCGGCGGATTCCTGTCGCCAAAGAGGGCGCGCCGGGTGTTGCCGTGGGGCGTGGTGGGGTGACACCCCAGCCGACGGGGCCGCGACAGGGCCCGCCGTTGCGCCGCTGGGCGCCGCGCGTCGCACAAGTGTCGCACGGCTGTCGCACCGTTGTTGCACGGGCCACCGATGGTGCGCGGCGAGTCACGACTCGCAACCAAGCAACACGGGTAGCCACATGACCGACACCACCAGACTCAGCGCCGACGCCTGGGACGAACTGCATTTCCCCCGCCCCGCCGAAACTGATTTCGACCGCGTGGTCGAGCGCGCGCTCAGCCGCCGCGGCTTTCTGCGCGGCGTGCTGGCCGTGGGCTCGGCCGCGGCTGCGATGGGCGTGCTGTCGCCGCGCGCGCTGCTGGCCGCGACCGCCTCGCGCTTTCCGTTCACCCCGATCGACGCCCAGACCGATTTCGCCGTGCATGTCCCCGAAGGCTACAAGGTTCAGGTGCTGGTGCGCTGGGGCGATGCGCTGTTTTCCGATGCCGCGGGCTATGACCTCGCCGAGGGCGGCGCGGTGGCCGGTTCGGACCGGGTCTTTGGCGAGAACACCGACGGCATGGAGCTGTTCAGCTTCCGCGGCCATCAACTGATCGCCATCAACCACGAATACACCAACAACGACATCAACCTGCCCGCCGCGCAGGAAGGCGTTCCGGCCAATGCCGAGGACGTGCTGAAGCTGCAGAACCTGCAGGGCGTCAGCGTTTTCGAGGTGGCCGAGGGGGAAAACGGCTGGTCGGTGGTCATCGACAGCCCGTTCAACCGCCGGATTCACCACAACACGCCGATGCGCCTGTCGGGCCCTGCCGCCGGCCATGCGCTGCTGCAGACCGCCGCCGACCCGGCGGGCACGATGTGCCTGGGCACGATGAACAATTGCGGCGCGGGCAAGACCCCCTGGGGCACCTATCTGACCTGCGAAGAGAACTTCAACGGCTATTTCGGCGCCAATGGCGAGCTGCCGACCGACGAGCTGCTGGCCGCCGGTTACACCCGCTATGGCATCAGCGCCGAAGGCTGGGGCTATGACTACCACAAGTGGGATGCGCGGTTCGACGTCGCCGCCAACCCGCATGAGGTGCATCGTCAGGGCTGGATCGTCGAGATCGACCCGACCGATCCCGAGTCGATGCCGGTCAAGCGCACGGCGCTGGGCCGTTTCAAGCACGAGAACGCCGCCGTGGTGGTCGCCCGTGACGGGCGCGTCGTGGTCTATCTGGGCGACGACGAGCGCGGCGAATTCCTGTATAAATTCGTCTCGAACGGGGTCTATACCCCGGGCGGCGACACCAGTGCCCTGCTCGATGACGGTATGCTCTATGCCGCCAAGTTCCACGACGACGGGCGCGGCGAATGGCTGGCGCTGACCCCGGAAGCGACCGGGATGGACGCGGCCGAGATCCTGATCTTCAGCCGCATGGCCGCTTCGCGCGTCGGCGCCACCACCATGGACCGCCCGGAATGGGTGGCGGTGAACCCGGTGGCGATCGAGGCCTATTGCGCGCTGACCAACAACACCCGTCGCGGCACCCGCCCGAATGCGGGTGGCGACGAGACCCCGGTGGGCGGCCCGAACCCGCGCGCCGAGAACCAGTATGGCCAGATCGTGCGCTGGTATCCGGCGGACGAGGATCACGCGGCGCTGGCGTTCGACTGGGATCTGTTCGTGATGGCGGGCAACCCCGAGGTGCATGCGGATGCCTATGCCGGGTCGGCCAATGTCACGGCGGGCAACATGTTCAACTCGCCGGACGGGATGATGTTCGACGGTACGGGTCTGCTGTGGATCCAGACCGACGGCGACGACAGCAACGAGGGCGATTTCGCCGGGCAGGGCAACAACCAGATGCTGGCGGGCGATCCGGCAACCGGCGAGATCGCCCGGTTCCTGACCGGGCCGAACGGGTCCGAGGTGACAGGGCTGTGCTGGTCGGCGGACCGGCGGACGATGTTTGTCGGCATCCAGCATCCGGGCGGCTCGTGGCCGGACGGCGCGGGCCTGCCGCGCTCGTCGGTGATCGCCGTGACGCGCGAGGATGGCGCGCTGGTGGGCTGACGCCTGCCGGGTTGACGAAGGGCCGGGCATTCCGCGAGGAATGCCCGGCCTTTGGTGTTGCGGCTGGTGCGTGCAAGCACGCACCCTACGGGCGCGGGTGTAGGGTGCGTGCTCGCACGCACCCCGGCAGGGTCAGAGCCCCGCGCCCTCGTCGAGGCCCAGCATCAGGTTGAGGTTCTGCACCGCGGCGCCCGACGCCCCCTTGCCGAGGTTGTCGAGCACGGCGATCAGCGTGGCGGCGCCGGTGTCGGCATTGCCATGCACCGACAATTCCAGCCGGTTGGTGCCGTTCAGCGCCTCGGGCCAGACGCGGGGTTCATGCGCGGCGGCTTCGACCACCGCGACAAAGCGTTCCCCGGCATAGGCCTTGCGCAGCGCCTGTTCGGCGGCGGCGATCCCGTCGCGGCCGAGGTCGGGCAGGTGGAGGGCGACGGCCATGCCCTGGGCATAATGGCCGACCGAGGGCACGAACACCGGCGCCCGCGCCAGCAGGCCATAGCGGTGGATCTCGGGCAGGTGTTTGTGGCCCTGCGCCGCGGCATAGAGGAACGAGCCATGCACCGCGCCGCTCTCGTATTCGGCGATCATCGCCTTGCCGCCGCCGGTATAGCCCGACACGCCCGAGACCGACAGCGGCGCTGCCGGGTCGATGATCCCGGCTTCGACCAGCGGGCGGATCAGGGCGATGGCGCAGGTGGACCAGCAGCCGGGGTTCGACACCCGGCTGGCGGCGGCGATGGCGGCGCGCTGGCCGCGGGCCATTTCGGGAAAGCCGAAGGTCCACTCGGGATCGATGCGGTGCGCGGTCGAGGCGTCGATCAGCCGGGTGCCCAGCGGGGCGGCCAGCGCCGCGGCCTCTTTGGCGGCGTCGTCGGGCAGGCAGAGGATCGCCACATCGGCCTCGGCCAGCGCCTCGGCCCGGGCGGCGGGGTCCTTGCGGCGGGCGGGATCGAGCTGGATCAGCGTGATATCGGCCCGGGTCTGCAGCCGCTCGCGGATCTGCAGGCCGGTGGTGCCGACTTCGCCATCGATGAAGACCTTGTGTGTCATCGCAAAACCCCGTCTGTTCAGGCCCCGTGAGATAGGCCAGGCGGGGGCGCGGGGCAAGATTCGATTGCGGCGGGGCGCCGGGGGCGGCTGCCGGGGCGGGCTTGCGCGACTCGGTTCCGTCCGGTAAGAAAACTTGACCAATTCGGAGGGGGCGCCATGGCTGTCATCACCACGATCGACGATCTGCACCGGCTCTACCGGCGCCGGGCGCCGCGGATGTTCTATGATTACTGCGAATCCGGAAGCTGGACCGAGCAGACCTTCCGCGACAATATCGGCGATTTCCAGAAGATCCGCCTGCGCCAGCGCGTCGCGGTCGACATGTCGAACCGCAGCACCGCCAGCACGATGATCGGCGAGCGGGTCGCCATGCCGGTGGCGCTGGCGCCGGTGGGCATGACCGGGATGCAGCATGCCGATGGCGAGATCCTGGCAGCCAGGGCGGCCGAGGCGTTCGGCGTGCCCTTCACCCTGTCCACGATGTCGATCTGCTCGATCGAGGATGTCGCGGCGCAGACCAGCAAGCCGTTCTGGTTCCAGCTCTATGTGATGAAGGACGAGGATTTCGTCCGCCGCCTGATCGGCCGGGCCCGCGATGCCGGCTGTTCGGCGCTGGTGCTGACGCTGGACCTGCAATTGCTGGGCCAGCGGCACAAGGATCTCAAGAACGGGCTGTCGGCGCCGCCGAAGCTGACCCTGCCGGTGATCGCCGATCTGGCGACCAAATGGCGCTGGGGGCTGGGGATGCTGGCCACCAAGCGGCGCAAGTTCGGCAATATCGTCGGCCATGCGCAGGGGGTGGGCGATCCGGCCTCGCTGATGGCCTGGACGGCCGAACAATTCGACCCGCAGCTTGACTGGGGCAAGATCGAGAAGCTGCGCGACCTGTGGGGCGGCAAGCTGATCCTCAAGGGCATCCTCGATGCCGAGGACGCGGTGATGGCGCAGAAGATCGGCGCCGATGCGATCGTGGTGTCGAACCATGGCGGGCGGCAACTGGACGGGGCGCATTCGTCGATCCGCATGCTGCCGTCGATCCTGGAGGCGCTGGGCGGGCGTACCGAGGTGCATCTCGACAGCGGCATCCGCAGCGGGCAGGACGTGCTGAAGGCGCTGGCGATGGGCGCGCAGGGCACGTTCATCGGCCGGGCCTTTGTCTATGGGCTGGGGGCGATGGGGCAGGCCGGGGTGACGAAGGCGCTGCAAGTCATCCATACCGAACTGGACAAGACCATGGCGCTGTGCGGTGAACGCGACGTGACGGCGCTGGGACGCCACAACCTGATCGTGCCGCAGGGGTTCGACGACCCGACCGCGGTGGTGTGACGGCAGGCGGTGTTTCGCCCGCGTTGCCCGCTGCCGCGGGCGCCTTGGGCGACCCACAAGAAGGGGGGCGCTCGCGCCCCCCTCTTGGCCGTTCCGGCC
>JAANMY010002590.1_pt1 | contig 16674 bp, 11 predicted proteins | sample 7279691 | NCBI WGS metagenome assembly JAANMY01 (sample SAMN14094543, study PRJNA606508) | bioreactor metagenome | isolation source: A lab-scale SPAN reactor treating ammonium-rich wastewater day 388 | place: Ireland: Galway | collected 2018-02-07
GTAGAACTCGTCCGCCTCCTGCTGTCGCACCGCCACCGTCTTGTCGAACTCCGGCCCAAAGCCCGATTTGCAGCTCTGGCCTGCGGCGAGCCGCAGGCGCATCGTCGCCGACCGGCCGGGGCCGATTGTCTTCCGGTAATGCGCCGCGACCTTCGTCCCCTGCTGATCGGCGTTCACGGCTTGCCGACGGCCATGGACCACTGCGTCGTTGACGCCGTCCTTGACGTAGGGGCTCTCGTTCCTCGTGCCAGGGAACAGCCGCTCGTGGTTGGTCTCGTTCTCGGTGAACAGCAGCGGTACATCGCCTTCGGCTGAGAGGACGAACTCGCCCAGCACGGGATGAGACGCGGCGACGGCGCTCACGCCGCTCGCACCCTTGGTCTGCTTGAGGAGTGGTTTCTTGCTGGCCCGGTTGGACTCGGCAATCCACGACGACCAGTCATTCCGGTACCACAGCGTCGGCAGAATATGGATCTCGGCAGGGTCCGGTCCCCGATTGTGCGCCGTGATCCGGATCAGGATATCCTCGGGTGCGGCCTTGGCATACTCGACGAACACATCGAAGTACCGATCCTCATCGAAGACGCCCGTATCGAGGAGTTCGTACTCGAAGTTATTCCGCGAGCGACGCCGGTTGGTCTCCACCAAGTCCGCATACGGATAGGCGGCTTGCGGATACTTGTAGAGGTACTTCATGTACGAATGGGTCGGCGTGCTGTCGAGGTAGAAGTAATATTCCTTCACGTCCTCGCCGCGGTTGCCCTCGCCGTTGGTCAAACCGAACAGCCGTTCCTTGAGGATGGGATCCTCTCCGTTCCACAGGGCCAGCGCGAAGCAGAGCCGCTGCCTGTCATCCGAGATACCGGCCAGACCGTCTTCGCCCCACCGGTACGCCCGGGAACGCGCGTGATCGTGCGGGAAGAAGTCCCACGCATCGCCGTTCGGACTGTAGTCCTCGCGGACCGTGCCCCATTGCCGCTCGCTCAGGTATGGACCCCACTTCTTCCAGGCAGCCTGGCTGGCCTTGGCTTCGGCGAGCCGGATCTGTTCGGCGGTCTTCACTGCTGTCCTGGGTTTGCCTTCGGGCTCGTAACTCACGGCTCTCGAATGCCTTCTATTACTTCAAATCGGCGAGGCCGCGCATCGCGCGACACAACATCCCGCCGGAGATGCTCTTCGCCCTGAATCCGTTCTGCGCCAGGATCCGGGTGGCGTAGTAGGCTCGCTGGGCGGAACGGCAGATGACATGGATCTCGCGATCGCGCGGCAGTTCGCCAAGACAACTGCGGAGCTCGGGCAACGGGATGTTGACCGCGCCGGGCACGCTCTCCACGACCAGTTCGCCCGGCATCCGCACGTCGAGCAGGAAGGCACCGTCCAGCGCGTCCCAATGACTCAGCGGCATGTCGCCGCGCAGCACATCGGCCGCCACCATGCCGGCGAAATTGACGGGATCCTTCGCGCTGCCGAACTGCGGCGCGTAACACATCTCGACTTCCTCCAGGTCATAGATCGTTGCACCCATCTGGATGGCCACGGCGATCGCACTGATCCGCTTGTCCACCGCCGGGCCGTCTTCACCCAGCGCCTGCGCGCCGAGGACTTTCCCGTCGGATTTCCGGAAGAGGAATTTGACACCCAGCATCTTGGCGCCGGGGTAGTAGCCGGCATGCGAATTCGGAAAGAGATAGATCTTCTCGTAGTCGGTGTCGCCCAGTCGCTTGAGCGTGGTCTCGCTGACACCCGTCCAAGCCGCGGCGCCGCCGAACAACCCGATGATCGAGGTGCCCTGTGTGCCGCGGTAGCGGGACTTGCGCCCGCAAATCACATCGGCGGCGATTCGGCCCTGCCGGTTAGCCGGCCCGGCCAGCGCGATCAGGCTCCATTCGCCGGTTCCGAAATCCTTGACCTCGATGGCATCGCCGACCGCGAAGATGTCCGGGTCGCTGGTGCGCATGTGCTCGTCCACGCGGATGCCGCCGCGCTCCCCGATGGCGAGCCCGGCCGTCTTGGCGAGCGCCGTGTCCGGCCTCACCCCGATCGCGAGGATCACGATGTCCGCTGGGAAGGTCTTGCCGGAGCTGGTCTGGACCTCGATGGCACCCCCGTCCAACTGCTTGAATCCGACAACTCCGTCGTTGGCGACCACCTTCACGCCATGCCGCCGGATGTGGCCCTGCACGAGACACGCAATCTCCGGGTCCAGCGGCGACAGCACGTGATCGGGTTTCTGGATGAGCGTGACGTCGAGCCCGAGATGAATCAGGTTCTCCGCGGTCTCCAACCCGATGAATCCGCCGCCGACGACAACCGCCCGCGTGGTCGGCCTCAGCAATTGAATGCCAGAGTAATTGAACATCCCCGCGAGAAAGGACGTCCCCTTTTCGATCCACTCGCGCATCTGCCTCGCGTCCGGGACGGTTCGCACATGGAAGATCCCCGGCAGGTCGATACCCGGCAACGGCGGATGCACCGAAGCCGCCCCGGGCGACAGCACCAGCTTGTCGTAGGACTCGGTCGTGACCTTGCCGGTCTTCACGTCGCGCAGGTCCACGGTCTTCTTCTTCGGATCGATCGCGATGGCCTCGCAGTTGGTTCGCGCGTCAATGTTGAACATGGCGCGGAACATTTGCTCCGTCCCCACAAGCAGGCTCGACTCCTTCTCGATCACGCCGCTGATGTGATAGGGCAGCCCACAGTTCGCGTAGGACACATACGGCCCGCGCTCGACCATGACGATCTCCGCCTTCTCGTCCAACCGCCGCAGGCGCGCCGCACACGAGGCCCCGCCCGCCACTCCACCGATGATGATGACTTTCATGGTTCTTGTCCTCTGGTTATTGAATTTATCCAAATTTCCTATCACTGCGTTTGGGGCGGCAGCAGATAGAGCACCATGGCGAAGACCAGATAGACCATCAGCATCAACACTCCGACGAACCACGCCGAGCGTCCGCCGCTGGTCAGGAAGGCCGCCGTGATCGTGGCGAAGAACATCATCACGACCGCGGCAGGCCAGAAAACCAGGTCCATGGGGGTCGGGCCGATGACGTAGCTCGCAAGCACCAGCACGGGGGCAACGAACAGCGCAATCTGAGCGGCGCTGCCCAGCGCAATACCCACGCTCAGATCGAGCCGGTTCTTGCGCGCGGCGGAGAAGGCCGACGCCATTTCCGCCGCGGCGCCCACCAAGGCAACCACGACGAAACCCACGAACGCCGGCGTCATCCCGAACGACTCGGCGGCCTTTTGCACCGACTCGACGAACACCTCGCTGACCAGCGCGACCAGCACCGTGACGCCCGCCAAGGTGGCAAGGGCAAGGCCGATCGGCCAAGGTACCTCGCCTTCTTCCGTGGTTTGGGCGCTGGCGAAGACCTCGCGATGCGTCTTCAGCGAAAACAGCAGGCCCAGCCCGTAAGCCACGATGAGCAGCACGGCCAGACCCAAGCTGAGTCTTTGGGTGAACTCCGTTGATGCCACGACGCCTCGCTGCCCGGCAACCGATGGCGCCAGCAGCGCGATCGTGGCCAGCAGCAGCAGTCCTGCCTGGAACCGGGCGCCGGCCCGGTTGAACTCCTGCACGTGGTGCTTGAGTCCGCCCAACAGCAAGGCTGCACCCAGCATGAACAGCGTGTTGGTAACAATCGCGCCCGCGATCGAGGCCTTGACCAGCATGTACTCGCCGGACTTCAGGGCCGTCAGGGCGATCACCAATTCCGTGAGGTTGCCAAGAGTGGCATTGAGCAAGCCTCCTACCGCATCCCCGGTCTTGGAGGCCACGGACTCGGTTGCGTGGCTCAAGAGCCCGGCAAGGGGCACGATCGCCAGCACAGCCAGCACGAAGAGTAAAGTATGTGCCTCGGGCTTTAGCTTTGCCGCGGCCAATACCACCGGCACGAACACCAGCAGCCAGAGCAACGGGTTGTGCCGAACTTCGTGGAGCAGTGGTCTCATGCGTGCCCCCTCACGCCTTGCCCTCGAGCAGCGCCGACCGGGCGCAGTTGAGGCGTTCCGGCGGCTTTCGGGAGACGCTCAGGGCTTGGTCTTTCATAAGATGCTGGTTAGCCGGCTTTCGACAGGACCGTCCGCTCCGACGTCAGCTTCTTAGTCCAGGGACATCCGGAGTTCTTCCAGCCCTTCAGTTCTCGCGCCTGGGCCACGCTGGCGGAGTCCGCGTTCGCATCGCCCTCCATGCCGTCGATGATGTTAAAAGCCTGCGTGAACCCGGCCTTTGCCAGCATGTTCACGGCAATGGCGCTGCGGCCGCCGGACCGGCACATGACCATGAGGGTGTCTCTGGGCTTGGCCACTTCGCGCACCCGGGAGACGAAGTCAGGCAGCGGCTTCATCGGAAATTGCTTCTTTTCGGCGTCCCACTCGTAGCTCTGGGCGGCGACGGGGATCCGCCAGGCCATGTCGGGAGAGCCGACGAAGAGGAATTCCTCGGGCGTGCGGACATCAATGATCTTCACTTGCTCCGGCGCGGCCTTCCACCCCTCGTAGGCTTCCTTGGCGGTCACGTAGAGGCCGAGGACGGTTTGTTTCTCCTTGGGCAGAGTCGCGCTGGGCTCATTCACCTTGGACAGATCCCCGATGAAGCAGCCGCAACTCGGAGCCTTGGCTCCAGATTTACTTTCCTTGTTCACGTTGATCTTGGGTGTTCCAGGCAGTTGGGCGTCAGTCGGACAACGTGCCCGTCTGACGCCCTTGTTCTGTTTGCTATAGCGTTTTCACTTGCCTAGCCGATCCGCCCTTTCATGGCGTCCTCGAGCTTGGTCGGTTTGGGCAATCGCAACTGGCTCCTCCGCTTCCACTCTTCCTCGAGGATCTCCTTGGCGGCCTGCTCCATGAATTCCGGCGCGGCCCACTGGAAGACGTCGAAGTCGTGCTCGATGTAGCCGTGGCTCAGCATGAAGTTCTTGTTGATCTGCAGGGTCTGGAGGTTGTAGGGCGACAGGTTAGGCACGATGTCGACGTGCTTGATGCCCTGGTAAGTATCCTCGACATCCAAATAGTAGGTTTGCTTGTTGAGAATGGCTGCCGCGGCGTGCTTGTGCTCGTTGGCCCAGCGGCCGATTTTGATGAGACCCTTCAAGATCGCCACCACCAGTTCCGGGTGCTCCCGACAAGCCACGTCGGTGACCGTGAGGGTGGCGGGATAGTTAGCCCCCTGCAGGGTCCAGTCTGGGTATCGCGACAAATCTTCGATGACCTTGATCTGGCCGGTCTGCTCCTGGATATGTTGGAAGACTTTGCTTCCGGTGTAGATCGCATCGACTTCGCGGTTGAGCAGGGCGGTCTCCAACGGGCGGAACGCCAAGTCGTTTTTGTGATCACGCTTCAACCAAGCCTCCGATGGATTCTCGATCGGGGTGAGCATCTCGGGCTTGTCGTACCAATCGTCGGGGTACGGAAACTCCACGATCTGTACGTCGTCGCGGGTCATGTTGTTCAGCTTCAGCATCATCTCGATGCCCCACTCCTCCGTGACACGCCACCAGTCGTTCTTGATGACGTTCAGGCTCTTCGAGAGGCCGATCTTCTTGCCCTTGAGATCCTGCATCTGGTAGATTGGGTCGAGGGCGCGCACTACCATGCAGCCGCCTTCGTAGACCCCCGTCGTCCCGACCAGCCGGGTCCGGCGGATGTCAGCCTGAACGTGGATGGCCGGGTAGCAGCCTCCGAAACGCATCAGGTTGTCGAGGTTGTGCACGTAGTGCGGGTACCAATCGTTCTCGGTAGTGGAACGGAGGAACTTGTACGCGACACCGATCTTCTTGAGTTCCTCCTTCACCCAGCCAAGTTCCTGGTCGATGTTGCTGGCGGAAACCAGCGGGCAGTTGGTGTAGTAGAACTCCTTCCAGTCCACGTCCACCGACTTCATTGTTTTTCCTTTAATGGTGATGGTAGCCATGGATCATTCCTTTCTCTGTTCGGTTTTGTGCTGTGCAGTCCGTTACCCGAGCCGCGCCTGCATGGCGTCCGCGAGCTTGGTCGCCTTGGGCAGCCGCAACTGGCTCCGCCGCTTCCACTCTTCCTCGAGGATCTCCTTGGCGGCCTGCTCCATGAATTCCGGCGCGGCCCACTTCTGGACATCGAAATCGTTCTCGATGTAGCCATGGCTCAGCATGAAGTCCTTGTTGACCTCGGTGGCGGCCAGGTTCAAGGGCGAGAGGCTGGGGATCAGGTCCACGTCCTTGATGCCTCGATAAGTGTCCTCGGCGTCCAAGTAATAGGTGCCCTTGTTGAGGATCACGGCGGCGGCGTGCTTGTGCTCGTTCGCCCAGCGACCCACCTTGATCAGGCCCTTGCAGATCGCGACCACGATCTCGGGGTGCTTCTCGCAGGCCACGTCGCTGACGGTGAAGGTCGCCGGCACGTTCGCGCCCTGGAGCGTCCAGTCCGGGTAGCGCGAAAGATCCTCGATCATCTTGACCTTGCCCGTCGCCTCCTGGAGGTGCTGGAAGACCTTGCTCTGCGTGTAGAGGGCGTCGATCTTGCCCTCGAGCAGCGGGACCTCGAGCGGGCGGAAGCCCATGTCGTTCTTGATGTCCCGCCTGAGCCACAGCTCGGAGGGATTGTTGATCGGCGTCAGCATCTCGGGCTTGTCGTACCAGTCGTCAGGGTACGGGAAATCGACCATCTCGACGTCTCCGCGGGTCATGCCGTTGACCTTGAGCATCAGCTCGATGCCCTGCTCCTCCTGAACGCGCCACCAGTCGTTCTTGATGACGTTCAGGCTCTTCGAGATGCCGATCTTCTTGCCCTTGAGGTCCTGCATCCGGTAGATCGGGTCGCGGGCGCGCACCACCATGCAGCCGCCCTCGTAGACGTGCGTCAACCCGATCAGCCGGGTCCGCCGGATGTCCGCCTGCACGTGGATGGCCGGGAAGGCGCCGCCGACGCGCAACAGGTTGTCGAGGTTGTGGACGTAGTGCGGGTACCAGTCGTTCTCGCGGCAGGAGCGAAGATACCGGTACTCCACGCCGATTCTCTTGAGTTCCTCCTTCACCCAGCCCAGCTCCTGATCGACATTGCTGCACGAGATCAGGGGGCAATTGGTGTAATAGAACTCTTTCCAGTCCACATCCACCGAACGCATCTGCTTGCCCTTGATTGTCATTGTCGCCATGTTCGCTTCTCCTCTGCCGTGTTTCTCATTCCTTTAACGCATCGCCCAAAATCCCCCGCCCGAGACCATTCCTGGCACCCGGGCCAGTCCGTCGGATGGCATTTTCGATCGCTCGCAGGATCAGGCCGCCAGGGTCCGTCTTGCGGAAATACCCGGCGCAACCGCGGGTCAGCGCCTCAGACCGAATCTCGGGCGAGTCGTGCGCGGTGATGAAGACCACCGGGGTCCGATCATTGACCGCCGAGAGCCTCTGGAACAGCTCCAGGCCCGAGATGCCGGCGAGCTGGACGTCGAGGACGAGGCAATCGAATTTCGGGTGTTTCTCGTCGGCCAGGAGTGCCTCGGCGGACCGGTACGCCACCGGATCGAACCGGGCGGCCCTCAGCAGACGGCTCATCGAGCGGCAGACGCTCTCGTCGTCATCGACCACCGCCACATAATGGTGCTCCGCGTCGCCCATAACTTGCGCGTTGCAGCATGGGCATGGCGGCAATCTTGAATAGAGTCCCTTTAGGGACGGGTGCGGGGAGACACGCCCGCAGGGCCCCGGGACACGCGGCACGACCCATCCGCGTCAGATCCCATGCCCCGCCGCGCCGAGCACCACCGGCCGGAGAAAATGTAGCGAAGCCGATCGCCAGAGGCGATTCTACGACATTCCGGCTTCGGCGTTCGCTCGGCCCACGCCCGCTCAGCCCGCGCCGAAGGGCGCAAGCCCTTCGCTACTCTGTCGTTGCGCCGTATTATCGAGCTCAGCCGTCGCCAGGGTCGGATCGGATTACCAGCGCACCGTTCTCCAAGAATCCCGCGTCTTGGACGAGGCGCACCAATTCCGCAACCGATTGCACCCCCAGCTTGCCCATGAGGCTCGTGCGGTGCCGCTTGACAGAGCGCTCGTCGACGCCCAGATCGCCGGCGATCTGCTTGTTCAACTCCCCGGCGAGCACGTGTGACAAGACCTCACGCTCGCGCGGCGTCAGCGCAACAAAGGGGGCCCGCAACGATTTCAGCCGCTCGCGATCGTGGCGCTCGCGGGAGTCGCGGGCTATCGCGCGCCTAACCGCATCGAGCAATTGCTCCTTCGGGGCGCGCTTCGTCAGAAAATCTTCAGCCCCCCGCCGCATGGCCCGTGCGGTGGACGGGACATCGCCGTGCCCGCTAAGAAAGATGACCGGAATCGCTTGTCCCGCCTCCGCCAGCGCGTCCTGCAGCTCCAGCCCGTTCAGACCCGGCATCTGCAAATCCACGATCACGCATCCGGGCACCTCGGGGTTCACCTCCGCGAGGAAGTCTGCCGCCGAGGAAAATGTCTCCACGGCAAAACCGGACGCGCGCAGCAGCCGCGCCAGCCCCCGCGCGTGAGAGGCATCATCGTCCACCACGCGGACCACGGGCACCGACACATTCATTTTGCCGGTCCCCCATCCGCAGCGGGCAGGGCAACCGTGAATTCCGCGCCGCCCCCGGGCGCATTGCTCGCCCACAGCCGCCCGCGATGTGCCTCGACGATCCCGCGCGAGATCGCCAGCCCCATTCCGAGGCCGTTTGGCTTGGAGCTGAAGAACGGCTCAAACAGGCGGGAAAGCTTCTCGGCCGGAATCCCCGGTCCATTGTCTCTCACGGTTAGTTCTACGCTGGCGCCTGCGCGACGGATCCGCAACGCCACCAGGCGATCGGCGGGCGGATTCTCTCCCACCGCGTCCATGGCATTCAGCAGCAGATTGAGAAGGACCTGCTGCAATTGCACCCCATCTCCAAGGACGACCGGCAAGACCGATCCGACCTCCGTGGTCATTCTCACACGGCGTCGTTCGGCGTCCGATCGCAGCAGGGCAAAGACATCCTCGGCCAGCCTGTCCAGCGCCACGGGCGCCTGCTCGACATCGCGCCGCTTCACGAGCGCGCGGACCCGGTCGATCACCTCCCCGGCACGCTGATCATCCCTGCGGATGTCCCCCAAAATGGCCTTAACCTCGTCGAGTTGTGGGCACTCTTCCTGAAGGAACAGTTCCGCCGCCTCCGCGTTGCGCAGGATGGCCCCGAGCGGCTGATTCAATTCATGCGCCAGCGCGGAGGTGAGTTGCCCCATGGTGGTGACCCGCGTGACGTGCGCCAATTCCTCCTGCTGCCGGGCAACCTCCCCTTCCATCCGCTTGCGATCCGTGATGTCCATCGACAGCCCCACGAGGCGATCCGGCGCGCCGTTGGCCCTGGCCTGCGGACGCCCCCGCGAAATGATCCAGCGCTCGCGCCCATCGGGAAGCACGATCCGATACTCCACGTTCACGGCATCGCCTTCTCTCACCGCACGATCGATGCACCCCTCCACGAGGTCCCGATCGTCCGGATGCACCGAAGCCCTAAAACGCTCCATGCTGATGACCTCGTCCCGCGAATACCCGAAGATCGCCCGCGCCCTCTCCGTCGTCCAGAATCGGCGCGTGCGAAAATCCAGGACCCAGAGTCCCGCCTCGGCCGAGTCCGCAGCCACGCTCAGCCTCAGCTCGCTCTCCCGCAGCGCCTGATCCGCCAGCTTCCGGGCCAGCGCGTTGGTGAATATCTCCGCGACAAGTTGCAGCCGTTTGATCAACGGTTCCGGCCATCCGCGCCTGCCCCGTGTGACATTAAACCCCAGGGCGCCGATCGGCGGCTCGCCCCCCACCGTCAGGGGAATCGTCAGGTTGGATTTGACGCCAAACTGCGCGAGGACCTCGCGATCGCACGCGGCCTCGGGCGGCATGTCGTCCACCGATGGGATAATCGCGATGCGTCCGGCCAGCATCTCCTGCTGGAGCCATGGAAAATTCTCCTTCGCGTTCATCCCCTCCGGCGGTTTAGGACCCTCCCCGGCAAGGTAGAAATGGCTGAGCGTCAAAGCGCCGGGGGCGTCGTCCCACCACTGCCACAGCGCCGCAAGATCGAGATCCAGCAAATCGCAAATGCGCCGCAGGGCATCGACGATCTCGCGGTCCACCTCCGAGACCGGAAGATTCACGAATTTCGACGAGATATCGGCGATCAACACCGCCTCCGCCTCACCCCGAATCCACCTCGCCCGATTCAACCACAGACCGACGATCAGTGCCGCCTGAAAAACGCAGAAGGCCGTCGCGCCAACGATCAGCCAACGGTTCGTCTCCCAGAAGCCCCGCTGCCGGAACTCCACGACGCTGCCGGGCGGCAACCCCGCCTCGCTTATTCCCCAGCGCCGCAGCTCCCGCCAGTCGTAGACCGGAGCCCCCGCCTCAAATACCTGTGGCGGGATGCTGTCCGGGCTTTCGCCGCGCAGGATGCGTATCGCCACCCGGGCACCCTCCGCGCCAACCCGCGCATCGTCATACAGCCGGCCGCCGACAGGCCCCAGTCCTAACTCGCTGGCAAAGTATCCAAACAACGGGGCGTTCGCCACCTGGTGCAAGCGCAGCAGTGCCTCGTTCTGCTCGCAAGGGTTCCCGGCCGCATCCACGACGAACAACACGTGCAGGATGAAAGAACGCGGCGGCAGTGTCGCGCACCGCTGCAATATCTGCTCCAGGGGCAACTCGTTGAGCCACGTGAACCCAACGCGATTGGTGAAAGACGCGAATTCACGACGGCACTCGTTGACCCAGAACTCCTCGATGGCCGAGGCGCCAAACACCACCGCGATGTGGGTTGTCTGCGGCTGCAACTGCAGGATGTCCTCCACCATGCCGGGCAGATCGACCTTGTGGGTCACGACGGCGGCATCCGTCCGGGCAAAACCAGCCGGGATCAATCGCGGCTCGCCCGCCAAAAGCACCATTGGCGTATTCGGAAAGAGGCGTTCGCGGTGCCGGGCGGCGAATTGGACACCGGCCCCACCAAGCGGCGCCACGAGGTCCACGGGTCGCTTGTTGAGCCGACCCTCCAAAAAAGTCACCAGAGCCCCCTCCCCCCCGGGCTCCTCGATGCGGGCCAAATCCAGGGGCACCTCATGGAAATCTACCGGCTCCCCCAGTTCCCGCACCAGCGTCGAGCGAAATGCCGATACCGCAGTCGCGAAAGGCGCCACATCGTGCCCGTATGGGTTCAGGATGAGCACCCGCTTCGGTCCCGCGGCGATCGCGCACGACACGGCGAGGGCCAGGACCATCATCCCGGTACCGATGCGCCGCCATCCCGTCTTAGCCACCGTCCTTTTCAAAACCTCCTCGGCAAGCGTATCACCTCCTGCCCTCGGTGGCGAGCATCTCGATCCAGATCAGGCGCAACGCGGAAGTGAGCGGGCCCACGATCCGCGAGGCATCATCATGCCCCTCAAACGAGCATTCGGTTCCTCCGTCCTCTCTTCTGGTGTATCCGCTCCAACGTCGCCTCCCGCCAGCGATCTGGTCGCGCCGCAATCGGGATCACGCGCTGGGGCCCGACGCATTCCGCAAGCCACTGGCGGCAGCGGCCGGTTCGATGTCCCACCGCGAATGCAGGAGGTCTGCGATCCCGGCGCGGCGCCAAAGCCCGGCGGATCCCTACGTGATGAAGAACTGCCGATTCTCCCAGCGCTTGTTTTCGCGCTCGACGACCCTCCAGCTCGACTTGTCGTTCAAGGTCACCCACCGGCGCTCTTCCTTCCGGTAGTGCCAGTCCTTGTCGACCTGGAAGTAGACCTGCCTCCCCTCCCGCTCCAGGATGTTGCAGATCTCCTGGTTGTGGTAGTTGAATTCGTCGTAGTCGTCCGTTATCACCTGCGCCATGCGCGAATAGAGCCCGTTGAGCTCGCGCAGCAGGCGCTCCACCCGCCCGTCCAGTTCGCGGATATTCAGCCCGAGGCGCGAGGCCTCCTTGGCCGTGATCGGGTACGAGTGCGACGGGTAGGCCGAGTTGAGTTCCTTGCTCATCCGCGCCGCCTTGGCCGGGCTCTTCATGTGGTAGCCCAACAGCTCCCGGCAGATGCGGATCGATAGCGAACTCGAGCGGTCCAGCGCCCCGATAACCAGCGGGTGCAGATATTTATAGACCTCGGGATACGGGTTCTGCTGGCTTTTCTGCTCTCTCCAGAGCCGCAGGATCCGGCTCACCTCGTCCTGGCTGACCGACACCAGATAGTTCCGGTGATCCACCGGCGACAGGTCGTGCTTCAGCGAGGTGTCCACCGCCGTCAGATATGAGGTCGCCCCCATGTGGATCTCGTTCGCGCCCAGCGCCACCATCGTCGCCGCCGAGGCGCACTCGAATGGCGCGAAGAGCACGATCTTCCGGAAATGCGCCCGGAGCAGGTGGACCAGGCGGAGCGCGGCCTCTGGATTGCCCCCATCCGATTTCAGGAACAGCCCCACGACGCGCCCCATGCGCTCGCGGTCCAAGAGATGCGCCATCGCCATGACGTCGTTCTGGCAGATCGAGCCCCCGGAGGATGTCCAGTACGCGACCACGGGGTGTCCCACCGCCTCGCGCAACCGGCGCATCACCTTCTGCGACTCCTCCGTCAGGACCGGGCTCCTGCGCTTGGGGACCTTCTTGCCTGCCGGCTTCTTGCCTTGCTCGCGTTTCGCTGCCATAGGAGCCATCCTCTATAGCAGACGGGCTTTAGGCGGCAATCGCCGACTCGCAGCTCAAATCCTCGCGTAAGGGTTGGTCCAAAATCGCCCGTTGGCGGCACCGCCTTGGATCCCGGCGGAGCCGCGAGCCAAGGCCCAGGGCCACCGCCCGCGCTCCGGTCGCCCAGGGCGATCAGGCGCGATTCCAAAGCGGTGTCGCCACCCCTGATGGGGTTCTGCCACCGCAGCAAACGGCCCCTCGGCCGCATCGGAAGTTTCCCCCTGAGTGACGTGGCAAAGTCCGACAGACTGCTAGCTCGAAAATCCCAGACGTAGCCACGGCCGTGAGGCCGTGGAGTCCACCGCGCGGCCCCTCCGTGACCGGAGGGGCTACATTTTCACCCCCGGTGGTGCCCCGCGTGCGGGGCGCGGGATCTGGCTCGAAAATTCCGGGTGTAGCCACGGTCGTCAGACCGTGGACGCCCTGGCCGAGCGCGCGGGCCCAACTGTGACCAGATGGGCTACACGGTTCCGCGCCAGTGGTGGCCCGGACGCGCACCCACACCGACCCCTTCGGCTCGAGTTGTCGGCCATTCGGGCGGATCGATCACAGAGTTTGTGATCGATCCGCACCGACACGCCTGGGAGAATCAAGCCCACCCGTAGATGGCGCTGTCGCCCAGCAGCTCCTCGATGCGCAGCAACTGGTTGTACTTGGCCATCCGGTCGGAGCGCGAGAATGAGCCCGTCTTGATCTGGCCCGCGTTGGTCGCCACCGCGATGTCGGCGATCGTCGCGTCCTCGGTCTCGCCAGAGCGGTGGCTGATCACCGCCGTGTACTTGTGCCGCTTGGCCAGCTCGATCGCGTCGAGGGTCTCCGTCAGCGTCCCGATCTGGTTCACCTTCACCAGGATCGAGTTGCCCACGCCCTCCCGGATCCCGCGGCGCAGGAATTCGACGTTTGTCACGAACAGGTCGTCACCCACAAGCTGCGTGTCCTTGCCCATGGCTTCGGTCAGCTTCTTCCAGTTCGTCCAGTCGTTCTCGGCGCAGCCGTCCTCGATGCTGATGATCGGGAATTTCTTCTGCAGCTTCTGGTAGAAGGCGATGATCTCCTCGCCGCTCAGCTCCCGCTTGTCGGACTTCTTGAAGACATACTTGTCCTTCTTCTTATCGTAGAACTCGCTCGATGCCACATCCAGCGCGAAGGCCACGTCGTCGCCGATCTTGTACCCGGCGGCCTCAATCGCTTTCGCGATGACATCGAGCGCCTCCTCGGTCGAGCTGAGGTTCGGCGCGAAGCCGCCCTCGTCTCCCACCGCGGTGCTCAGGCCCTTGTCGTGCAGCACCTTCTTCAGCTGGTGGAACACCTGGGCCCCCATGCGCAGGCCCTCGGCGAAGGTCGGCGCGCCCTTCGGGACGATCATGAACTCCTGGAAGTCGATCGGCGCGTCCGAGTGCGCGCCCCCGTTCATCACGTTGGCAAGCGGCACCGGCAGCACCTTCGCGTTCGGCCCACCCAGGTACTTGAACAGCGGCAAGCCCACGCAATCCGCCGCGGCCTTGGCCGCCGCCAGCGACACGCCAAGGATCGCGTTGGCCCCCAGTCGGCTCTTGTTCTTCGTCCCGTCCAGCTCGATCATCGCGCGGTCCACCGCGACCTGGTCGGTCGCGTCCATGCCGATGAGCTTGTCGGCGATCTCGCCGTTGACGTTGTCGACGGCCTTCCGCACCCCCTTGCCCAGATAGCGCGCCTTGTCCTCCTTGTCGCGCAGCTCCCACGCCTCGTGCTCGCCCGTGCTCGCCCCCGACGGCACCGCCGCGCGGCCGGCTGCTCCCCCCGCCAACTCGACATCGACTTCCACGGTCGGATTCCCGCGCGAGTCGATGATCTCGCGGGCCCGGATGTTCACGATTTCGCTCATGTCTTTTCTCCTCTGTTGCTTTCTAAGGATTGTATGCCCCGATCGATTCGATGACCACCTCGCGCACACTTCCCGGCTCATCCCCGGGGATCGACGCCCGATCGCCGACCGCCTTCTGGCTCAGCGCCTTGGCCACCGCCGTCAGATACGACACGATCCCCTTCGATGGGTCCGTGTCCCACGCGCCCAGGATGGTGAAAGTCTGGCTCCTCTCGCCATCCCTCACCGTAACGATCGTGCCAATCCCGACCCTCGAGGGATCCGCCCCCTTGAAATCTGTGCCCTTCGCCAGCAACAGCTCCCGCTCCAGTTCCGCCCGCCGCCGCCCCAATACCCGCTGCTGCTCCTTCGCGAACTTGAACTCCGCGTTCTCGCTCAGGTCGCCATAGGACCTCGCCACCGCGATGTCCTTCGTGTTCGCCGGGATCTTCTTCGTCACCAGATCGTCCAGCTCCCGCTTCCGCTGCTCCAGGCTCGGCCACGACACGATCAGTGGCGATGCGGCCTCCTTGGCCGACTCGCTCCGCGCCTCCGCCGAAGACCTCGCCCGATCCATGCCATCGCTCACCAGTTTCTCGATGTCCGGAAACGCCTTCACCAGTCGGCCGAGGAGCGAGCGCCGGTCCATGTCGCTGAAAACCGAGGTCAGCAGGATCGCGCGGGCGATGTCCCGGACCTGGGCGCCATCGGCCCCCTCCAGCAGGTCGATCAGCAGCCTCTTGTCCGCGACCACCACGTCGTGCAGCCGGGTCGCGCGCCTCCCACCCGTCGAATCCCGTTCGATCGCGGCCAGCAGCGTGCTGAACATCCGGGGCTCGACCAGCCCTTGAACGTCGGACTCCTTCCGATTTCGCAGCAGCCACAGCAGGGTCTCGGCCGAGAGGCTCTGTTCCCTGAGCCCGCGCTGCAGCGCCAGACGGAATCCCTCCGCCTCCCCGCGTTGCGCGTAAAATTCGCGGATGACCCCGACGAGCCGCGCCGAGGCAACAGAGAGAAACCGCGAGACCCAGACCCCCACCCTCTCGCCGTCGTCCCCCACCAGTTCGGCGAGCACCCTCCCCTGCGATGCCGACGGGAGCTCGTCCACCACCGTCGGCAGGTCCGGCACCAGTTCCAGCAGCCTGCCCGTCCGCACGTCCGCCGACGGCGACATCCCCAGCGCCGCGGCGAGTTCGTCGCGGCACAGGGCCAGCTGGAGAAAGTCGGCATTCAGCGATAATGTCGTCTTCCGCAGCGTGTCCTCCGCCCGGACCACAACCCGCTCGTACGCCTGCCGCTTCGCGTCGATCTTGCCCGGGTGTTTCAGCGCCGCGGCGATCCAGGCGGCCTGCGCCTTCGTCCCCATCACCGACTCGAACTCGTCCGGATCCACTCCCTTGGTTGGCGGCGGGCCGTCGCGCATGACGATCGGGGCGCTCTTCGAGCCCGGGATCGCGAAATGGCCGTCCTGCCTCATCGCCCGGCGCGCCCCCTCCCACCACTTCTTCCAGTCCGCGGCCGCGATCACGTCGGGGCAGAGCGTCGCCTCGATGTTCGTCCCCGTCGCGGAGCGACCCAGGCTCTTCACCACGCAACGCATCAGGGCCGCCGGCGCCTCCGCCGCCTCGCGGCGCAGCGCCGCCAGTTCGGTCGCCTTGCGCGCCAGGATGTGCCCCGCCTCCAGCGGCGTCAGCGACTCCGCCGCATATTGGAACTGCATCGCGTGGCCCGCCTTGCCCGCGAAATCGATCAGCACCTGTTCCATGGCCATGTCCCAGGAGCGCACCCGGCCAAAGCCCCAGCTCTTGTGAGTGCAGAACGCGCCCGCCTCGAGGAGTTTCAATCTCTCGGCCGCCTTGCCTGACACTTTACCTGTTTCCACTAACTGCTGGAGCCCATGCATCGGGCGGGCTTTATACCGGAGACCCCGGGCATTTCAACACGGATTCCAGACGGATTTTCACCGGCGATACGGATTGGACAAATCGCCCTGTTCCCCCAAAGTCTCCCCCCTGCCCCAAAAATGTCCGTTGCCATGCCCGAGATGAGGCCAGCCTGGACCCTGGCGCGCGGCGCGTTTGCCGCGCTGGGACTCGTGTGTGCCGCGGCGGCGCAGGAGCCCGCCGGCCCCCTGACCCGC
>JAANMY010002592.1_pt1 | contig 16666 bp, 12 predicted proteins | sample 7279691 | NCBI WGS metagenome assembly JAANMY01 (sample SAMN14094543, study PRJNA606508) | bioreactor metagenome | isolation source: A lab-scale SPAN reactor treating ammonium-rich wastewater day 388 | place: Ireland: Galway | collected 2018-02-07
CGTCAACGGCAGCTCCGGCATCGCGGTCGGCATGGCGACCAACATCCCGCCGCACAACCTCGCCGAGACGATCGCCGGCTGCCTCGCGGTCCTCGCGAATCCGGAGACGACGGTCGACGAACTGATGGAGCTGATCCCGGCGCCGGACTTTCCGACCGCGGGGATCATCTACGGCCTCGACGGCGTGCGCGAAGGCTACCGCACCGGCCGCGGCCGCGTCGTGATCCGGGCCCGCACCCACGTCGAGGATCTCGACAAGGGCAACCGGCAGGCGATCGTCGTCGACGAGATCCCCTACCAGGTCAACAAGGCGAACCTGCTCGCGCGCATCGGCGAACTCGTGCGCGACAAGAAGCTCGACGGCATCTCGGACCTGCGCGACGAATCCGACAAGTCCGGCATGCGCGTGGTGATCGAGTTGAAGCGCGGCGAGGTGCCGGAGATCGTCCTCAACAACCTCTACAAGCTGACGCAGCTGCAGGACAGCTTCGGCATGAACATGGTCGCGCTGGTCGACAACCAGCCGCGGCTCCTCGACCTCAAGTCGTTCATCGTCCACTTCCTGCAGCACCGCCGCGAGGTGGTGGTGCGGCGCACGCGCTTCGAACTCCGCAAGGCGCGCGAGCGCGGCCACATCCTCGAAGGCCTCGCGGTCGCGCTCGCGAACGTCGACGAGATGATCGCGATCATCAAGGCGTCGCCCACGCCGCCGGAGGCGAAGGCGGCGCTGATGGCGCGCGCGTGGCAGAGCCCGGTCGTCGCCGAGATGCTGAAGCGCGCGCACGCGCACGACGCGCGCCCGGAAGGCCTGCCGGAAGGCTTCGGCGCCACACCCGCGGGCTACCGGTTGTCCGACGCGCAGGCGCAGGCGATCCTCGAGATGCGTCTGCAGCGCCTGACCGGCCTCGAGCAGGACAAGATCACCGGCGAGTACCGCGAGGTAATGGACCTGATCGCCGACCTGATCGACATCCTCGCGAAGGCCGCGCGCGTCACCGCCATCGTCGGAGGCGAGCTGGAGGCGATCCGCGCGCAGTTCGGCGACGCGCGCCGCTCCGAGATCGTCGCGCAGGGCGAGGACCTGTCGATCGAGGACCTGATCGCGCCGCAGGACATGGTCGTCACGATGTCGCACGGCGGCTACATGAAGGCGCAGGCGGTCGACGAATACCGCGCGCAGAAGCGCGGAGGCCGCGGCAAGCAGGCGACCGCGACGAAGGAGGACGACTTCGTCGAGCGCATGTTCATCGCGAACACGCACGACTTCATCCTGTGCTTCAGCAACCGCGGCCGCGTCTACTGGCTCAAGGTCTACAACGTGCCGCAGGGCTCGCGCGCCTCGCGCGGCAAGCCGATCGTGAACCTCGTGCCGCTCGCCGACAACGAGAAGATCACCGCGATCCTGCCGGTCAAGGAGTTCACCGAGACGCAGTACGTGTTCATGGCGACCGCGATGGGCACGGTCAAGAAGACGCCGCTCGCCGATTTCTCGCGGCCGCGGCCCTCGGGAATCATCGCGGTCGACCTCGCCGACGGTGACCGCCTGATCGGGGTCGCGCTCACCGACGGCAAGCACGACGTGATGCTGTTCAGCTCGGGCGGCAAGGCGGTGCGCTTCGACGAGAACGACGTGCGTCCGATGGGCCGGAACGCCCACGGCGTGAAGGGCATGACGCTCGAGAACGGCCAGAAGGTCATCGCGCTGCTCGTCGCCGAGGACGAGGACCAGTCCGTGCTGACCGCGACGGAGAACGGCTACGGCAAGCGCACGCCGATCGTCGAGCACACGCGGCACGGGCGCGGGACCAAGGGCATGATCGCGATCCAGCAGTCGGAGCGCAACGGCAAGGTGGTCGTCGCGGCGCTCGTGTCGAAGGACGACGAGGTGATGCTGATCTCGACCGGCGGCGTGCTGATCCGCACGAAGGTCAGGTCGATCCGGGAGATGAGCCGCTCGACGCAGGGCGTCACGCTGATCAACCTCTCGGAGGGCGAGAAGCTCGCCGGCCTCGAGCGGGTGGTCGAGCGCGACGAGGAGGACGAGTGACCGCGTCTCCGCGGGTCCGGCTTCAGCCGGACGCCCTTCGCTCGATGCCCTCGTGGGTCCGGCTTCAGCCGGACGCCCCTCGCTCGATGCCCTCGTGGGTCCGGCTTCAGCCGGACGCCCCTCGCTCGATGCCCTCGTGGGTCCGGCTTCAGCCGGACGCCCCTCGCCACGCGAAGGACGACGGTTCGAACGCCGATGCCGACGAGCGTGCGACCGACCGGCGATGAGTGACGACGGCGCGCTGCAGAAGCACCGCGACGCGATCGACGCGCTCGACCGCGAGATTCTCGCGCGCCTGTCGGAGCGCGCGCGCCACGCGCAGGCGATCGGACGGCTCAAGGAAGGTTCGGGCGCGCCCGCGTACCGGCCCGAGCGGGAGGCCCGGGTGCTCGCGGGGCTCGCGCAGGCGAATCCCGGGCCGCTTACCGACGACGCGGTCGCCAAGGTGTTCCGCGAGGTCATGTCGGCGTGCCTCGCGCTCGAGCGCCCGCTGACGATCGCGTACCTCGGCCCGCCGGGCACGTTCACCCATGCCGCGGTCGCCCGGCACTTCGGGTCATCGGTGGAAACGCTTCCGCAGGCGTCGATCGACGACGTGTTCCGCGCCGCGGAGTCCGGACGGTCCGACTACGCTGTCGTGCCGGTCGAAAATTCGACCGAGGGCACGGTGGGGCGCACGCTCGACCTGATGGCGGCGACCGAACTTTCGGTGATCGGCGAGGTGAAGCTGCGCGTGCGGCAGAACCTGCTGTCGAAGGCGCCGTCGATCCACGCCGTCACCCGGGTGTATTCGCACGCGCAGTCGTTCGCGCAGTGCGTGCAGTGGCTCGCGCACAACCTGCCGTCGGTACCGCGGATCGTCGTGGCGAGCAACGCGGAAGCGGCGCGGCTCGCGGCGGACGAGCCCGGTGCTGCCGCGATCGCGGGCGATATCGCGGCGGTCACCTACGGCATTCCGGTGCTCGCGTCGCACATCGAGGACGAGCCGAACAACACCACGCGCTTCTGGGTATTGGGGCGGCAGGCCGTGGGTCCCTCGGGCCGCGACGAGACCTCGCTCGTGATGTCGGCGCCGAACCGTCCGGGGGCGGTCCACGAACTGCTCGGGCCGCTCGCGAAGCACGGTGTGTCGATGACCCGGTTCGAGTCGCGACCCGCGCGCACCGGCTCGTGGGAATACCTGTTCTACATCGACGTCGCCGGACACCGCGACGATCCCCAGGTCGCCGCGGCGCTGGACGAGCTGCGCAAGGCCGCGCCGTATCTCAAGCTGCTCGGGTCCTACCCTGCGGCGCTCGAACCATGAACGCACACGGTGCTTCGAATGTCGATGCGGACGGCGAGGGCGCCGGACCCGCGCTCAAGGCACCCGCGTGGGTGCGCGCGATCGCGCCCTACGTTCCGGGCAAGCCGGTCGAGGAGCTCGCCCGCGAGCTCCATCTCGACCCCGCGACGATCGTCAAGCTCGCGAGCAACGAGAATCCGCGCGGCGCCTCCCCCAAGGCGCTCTCCGCGATCCGCGCGGCGGCGGGCGACCTGACGCGTTATCCCGACGGCAGCGGGTTCGCGCTTCGTGCGGCGCTGGCCCTGCACCACGGCGTCGGGCCCGAGCGGATCGTGCTCGGCAACGGCAGCAACGACGTGCTCGAGCTGGTCGCCGCAGCGTTCCTGACGCCGGGCGACGAGGCCGTCTATGCCCAGTACGCCTTCGCGGTCTACCCGCTCGCGACCCACGCGCGCGGAGCGAAAGGTGTCGAAGTGCCCGCGCGCGACTTCGGCCACGACCTCGGCGCGATGCTCGCGGCGATCACGCCGCGCACCCGCGTGGTGTTCGTCGCGAATCCGAACAACCCGACCGGCACCTGGGTGGCGTCTGAATCCATCGCGCGGTTCGTCGCGGCGGTGCCGCGCGACGTGGTCGTCGTGCTCGACGAGGCCTACGACGAGTACCTGCCCGAGGAGGGACGTTCGCCGTCGATCGGCTGGATCGGCCGCCATCCGAACCTCGTCGTCTCGCGGACGTTCTCGAAGGCGTACGGCCTCGCCGCGCTGCGGATCGGGTACGGCGTGATGGATCCCTCGGTCGCCGCGCTCCTCGATCGCGTGCGCCAGCCGTTCAACGTGAACGCGCTGGCCCAGGCGGCCGCCATCGCCGCGCTCGCCGACACGGCCTACGTCGAGGAGAGCGCGCGCATGAACCGCGAAGGCATGCGCCAGCTGGAACACGGCCTGGCGAAGCTCGGCGTTCCGGTGCTGCGATCGCACGGGAACTTCCTGCTGGCGCGGATCGGCGATGCGGCAACGGTCTACCAGGGCCTGCTGCGGGAGGGCGTCATCGTCCGCCCGGTCGCGGGCTACGGTCTGCCCGAGTGGCTGCGCGTGACCATCGGACTTCCGTCCGAGAACGAGCGCTTCCTCGACGCGCTCGCGCGGGTGCTCGGACGCGACGGAAACCCCGCGTAACCCGCGGCGCGAGCGGACCGGCGATGGACGCACACGCGGCGGCGCGGCCGATCGGACGACTGGTGGTGGTCGGCGTCGGGCTGATCGGCGGCTCTTGCGCGCTCGCGCTCAAGGCCGCCGGCGCGGTCGGCGAAGTGGTCGGCGTCGGCCGAACGCGCGCGAATCTCGACGAGGCACTCTCGCGCGGCATCGTCGACTGCGCGCACACGCTCGCGGAAGGCTGGACCGCTGAACTCGCGGACGCGGACGTCGTCCTCGTGGCCACGCCGGTAGGCGAGATCGCGCCGCTGCTCGCCACCATCGCGCGCCACGCCGGACCGGCCTGCGTGGTCACCGACGCCGGCAGCACGAAGGAAGACGTCGTCGAGGCGGCGCGCGCGGCGTTCGGCACGCGTCTCGCGCGTTTCGTGCCTGCGCATCCGATCGCGGGCACCGAGCACTCGGGAGCCGCCGCCGCGTTCGCGACGCTATTCCGCGACCGGACCACCGTGCTGACGCCGCTGCCCGAAACCGACCCGCACGCCACCGACGTGGTCCGCACGCTGTGGGAGCGCTGCGGGTCGCGCGTGATGACGCTCGACGCGCGAGAGCACGACCGCATCTTCGCGGCCGTGTCGCACCTGCCTCACGTCCTCGCGTTCGCGCTCGTGGCGCAACTCGCCGCGCGGCCGGACGCCGGGGCGCTGTTCGCGCACGCGGCCTCGGGATTCCGCGACTTCACGCGCATTGCCGGCAGTTCGCCCGAGATGTGGCGCGACATCGCGCTCGCGAATCGCGGGGCGCTGTCCGACGCGCTCGCGGCCTACCGCGGCCTGTTGGACGAACTCGCGGCCGCGATCGAACGCGGCGACGGCGCCGCGCTGGAGCGCGTGTTCGCGCAGGCGAGCGCGGCGCGCCGCCGCTGGCAGCCCGGCGTGGCCGCGCCTGCACCGGTCGACCGCTGAACCACGCGACGGCGATGGCTTCTGCCGACCTGACGCTCGCCGCGAGCGGCCATGCCGAAGGCTCGGTGGCGCTTCCCGGATCGAAGAGCATCAGCAACCGGGTGTTGCTGCTCGCCGCGCTCGCGCACGGCACGACCCGGGTAGAAGGCGTGCTCGCGGCGGACGACACCGACCGCATGGTCGAGGCGCTCGTGCTGCTCGGCGTCGACGTCGATCACGACCCTTCGACCCGGGTTGCCGTCGTGCGCGGTGCGGGTGGCGCCTTCCGGAAGCGCTCGGCGCGATTCATGCTCGGCAACGCCGGGACCGCGTTTCGACCGCTCACCGCGGTGCTCGCGGTGCAGGGCGGCGACTACGTGCTCGACGGCGTCGCGCGGATGCGCGAGCGTCCGATCCGGGATCTCGTCGACGCGCTGCGCTCGCTCGGCGCCACGATTCGCTATCTGGGCAACGAGGGTTACCCGCCGCTCGCGATCCGCGGCGCGGGGGTCGCCGCGGGCACGAGCGTCCCGATCCGCGGCGACGTGTCGAGCCAGTATCTGTCGGCGCTCCTGATGGCGCTGCCGCTCACCCGGGGCTCGGATCGCGCATCGACCGCGGTGCGGGTGACGACACCGCTGATCTCGCGGCCCTACGTCGAGATCACCACGCGGCTGATGGGGCGCTTCGGCGTGGAGATCGGAGCGCCGGACGCGTCGACCTTCGTGGTCCCCGCGGGCGCGTGCTACGCGAGTCCGGGCACCATCGCGGTCGAGGGCGACGCGTCGTCGGCGTCGTACTTCCTCGCGGCAGGCGTGCTGGGCGGCGGCCCGGTCCGGGTGACCGGCGTCGGGCGCGACGCGATCCAGGGAGACGTCGCGTTCGCCGACGTGCTCGCCCGGCTCGGGGCGGAGATCCGGTTCGGCCCCGACTGGATCGAGGCGCGCGAGGGGGCGAAGCTCGCCGGCGGCACGATCGACTGCACGGCGATTCCCGACGCGGCGATGACGCTCGCAATCACCGCGATCGCGGCGCGCGAGCCGACGACGCTCACCGGCATCGCGAGCTGGCGCGTGAAGGAGACCGACCGCATCTCCGCGATGGCGACGGAGCTGCGCAAGCTCGGCGTCGTCGTCGACGAAGCCGCGGACCGGCTGACCGTGCATCCGGTCGCGAGCCTCCGGCACGCGGCGATCGACACCTACGACGATCACCGGATGGCGATGTGCTTCTCGCTCGTCTCGCTCCTCGGCGCCGCCGTCACGATCCGCGATCCGGGGTGCGTCCGCAAGACGTTTCCCCGCTACTTCGACGCGTTCCGCGGCCTCGTCGGCACGGCGGCGGGCGCATGACGCGCGCGTCGCCCCCGGCGGCGCCCGGGGAGGGCGTGCCCGTGATCGCGATCGATGGCCCCGCGGCGTCGGGCAAGGGCACGGTAGCCGCCCGCGTCGCGCGAGCGCTGGGCTTCCACCTGCTCGACAGCGGGGCGCTCTATCGTCTGGTCGCCCTGAAGGCCATCGGGAAGGGCGCCGCGTTCGACGATGCCGCAGGCACGGGCGCGCTCGCCCGCGCCCTCGACGTACGCTTCGAACCGGGCCGGGTGTTCCTCGACGGCACCGACGTCACGCGCGCGATCCGCGACGAGGCGGTTTCCGAGGGCGCCTCGCGGGTGGCGGTGCATCGGGAAGTGCGTTCCGCGCTGCTCGACCGGCAGCGCGCGTTCCGCCGGCCGCCCGGTCTCGTGGCCGACGGCCGCGACATGGGGACGATCGTGTTTCCCGACGCCAGCACCAAGGTGTTCGTGACCGCGACCCCCGAGGCGCGCGCGGAACGGCGCCGGCTCCAGCTCGCCGAGCGCGGTGTCGTCGCCGACGCGGCGTCGTTGCTCGAGGACATCCGCGAGCGCGACCGGCGCGACGCGTCGCGGGCGGTCGCGCCGCTTGCGCCCGCCGCGGATGCCGCCATCGTCGACACGACCGACCTGTCGATCGACGAGACGGTCGCGCGCGTGCTCGAACGCTACGCCTCGCGCGTGCGCTGAGCGGCGGCGCGCCTCGCCCGGAATCAGCCGCCGGACAGGGCGGGAAACACGGCGACCTCGTCGCCGTCGCGGATCGGCGCGCCGTCCCCGGGCACGAGCGTGCGGTTGACCGCGTAGCGAGCGTCCGGCCGGCCGAACACGGCCCACGATCGACCGCGCGCGCAGAGATGATCGCGCAGCGCGCCGACCGTGGTCACGCCCGGGGGAAGGTCGAGCGTCTCCTCCGAAAGCCCGGCCGCCTCGCGCACGTCGGCGAAGTAGAGGATCCGCACCGCCATCAGCGCGCCAGCAGCGTCCGCAATGACCGGTTGACCTCGTCGCTGTGGTGACGCGCCTGCTTGCCGGAGGGTGCGAGCGCCTCGCCGTAGAAGAACGCCGGCAGTTCGTCGTCGGCTTCGGTGAAGCCCGCGGCGCGGTTGAACGCCCACTCGAGCTCGATCGTCTCGCGCCCGAGCGCCTTCAGGAACGAGGGGTCGAGGGTCGTGCCGTGCGCGTCGTTCAGCGCGTTCACGATCAGTTCCGGGTTCGTGTCGGTCACCGAGCGGCCGAAGATGCACAGTCCGAGCGAGTCGGCCGCCGCCGCGGCCACCTGAGCCCCGAGGCTCGCGGCGACGAGTTCGGCGGTCGACTTGCCGTCGCACTCGTAGGCGGGCAGGTTGCCGACCGTGTGATCGGCCCCCTGCGCCGTCAGCATCATCGAGATCCCGGTCACCTCGATGACGCGCGGATCGTAGGCGCTGATGCCCTGCCGCTTGATGACCGGCACGCGCGCGACGCCGTAGTGCTCGCCGACCTTCGCCGCGCCCTGCGCGAGCAGGCGTCCACGCTCGTTGCCCGCGCGGATGTCGTCGAGCGCGGCGGCCATGAAGGCGGTGTCGCCGAACGCGCCCAGCCCGGCCTCCATCAGGACGCCGAGCATCGCGCCCAGTTCGATCGTGTCGACGCCGAGGTCGTTGGCGACTCCGTTCAATCGCGCGACGTCGTCGGGATCGTCGAGGCCGCAGTTGCTGCCCATGAGGCCGAGCGTCTCGTACTCGAGCGGGGAGACGACCTCCTTGCCCTCGGCGTCCGCATAGACGTTGCTGCACTCGATCATGCAGCCGGGCATGCACGCGTGGGCGGTCTGGCCGCCGCGCGCGAGATTGCGCTCGCGGATGGCGGTGCCGCCCAACTGGAACGCGGCCTTGTCGGGCGTGAGCTGGCCCGCGCTGAAGTTGCGCACCGGCAGGCCGCCGACGTAGTTGGTGAAGTCGCCGACCGCGGCGGTCCCGAAGCGCTTGAACGTGTCGATCGCCGGTTCCTTGCCGAGCTTGACGCCGTACTCGCGGACCGCGCCCATCACCTTCTTGCGGTCGTGGAAGGTCGGCATCTTGTGCTGCTCGATGACGATCACCTTGACCCGCTTCGCGCCCAGCACCGCGCCGACGCCGCCGCGGGCGGCGAGCCGGGACGGGCGCCCGTCGGTGTCGGCGAACGCGATGCCGGCGATGAGCCCGCCGTACTCGCCGACCGGGCCGCAGATCGCGAAGCTGATCTTGCGGCCGAACCGCTCGATGAGCATACGTGCGACTTCGTCGTTGCCGCGGCCGACGTACACGGAGGCGTCCTCGAAGCTCACCTCGCCTTCCTTGGTGATCCGGATCAGCGTCCAGTCGTCGCACGCGCCTTCGAGCGTGAAGCCGGCGAGCTCGCACTGCCCGAGCGCGAATGCGAACGTGCCGCCCGAGTTGGCCTCCTTGATGCCGCCGGTGAGCGGGCTGCGGCAGCCGACGCTCAGCCGGTTGGCGTTCGAGAAGTTCGTGCCCGCGAACGGGCCCGCCGAGAAGATCAGCGGGTTCGCGGGCGAGAGCGGATCGACGTCGTGGATGCGGCGCTCGAGGAGCGTGCGCGCGATGTAGTGGCGCCCGGCGCGGACGATCGCTTCGCCGTGGCGCTCCTCGCGCGTGACGGCGCGCGTCGGGAGGTCGATGGTGAGGTAGGTGCGCATGGTCGTTTCCCGTGGGGTTCGTCTTCTCGCCGTCCGGTCAGGCCGGGGCGCCGCCCGGCGGCGAGGGCGCGCGTCCGCGGTAGCGCCAGGCGAGGAACGCCAGGAAGGCCGCGGCCGCGGCCCAGCGGAACACCCCGGTCTGGGCGAGCAGCGTCACCGAGAGGACGCCGAGCGCCACGCGCATGGCCATCGGGACGAGGCCGAAGAGCCAGCCTTCGAACGCGATGACCAGCGCGAGCGCGCCGAGGACGATGAAGGCGATGGTCGTGACGATCGTCTCGAGGTCGCCGATCAGCAGCATGCCCGGCTGGCTCACGAACACGAGCGGCAGCACGAACGCGACGATGCCGACGCGGCAGGCGAGGAAGCCCACGGCGATCGGATTGGCGCGCGCGATCGAGGCGGCGGCGAACGCCGCCACCGCCACGGGAGGCGTGATCGCCGACATCGACGCGAAATAGACGATCAGCAGGTGCGCCGGCAGCAGGTCGATCTCGAGCGCGAGCAGCGCCGGCGCGGCCAGGACGGCGGCGAGCGCGTACACCGCGGGCGTGGGCATCCCCATGCCCAGCAGGATGATGACCGTCGTGGCGACGAGCAGCGTCAGCGCGTGGCTGCCGCCGGCGAGCGTGAACATGCCCGAGCTGATCTTGCCGGTCAGGTCGGCCATCGACAGCGTGCCGACCACGAGCCCCGCCACCGCGCAGGCGATGCCCACGCCGACGAGCTGCCCCATGCCGTTGTTGAGTCCGGAGACGAGCGAGTCGACGAACGCCCGCGGCGACCGGTGACGGATCAGCCCGATCGGAATCAGCGCGACGCAGGCCAGCGCTCCGGCGAACACCGGCCGGTCGAGCTTCAGCACACCCCAGACGAGCACCGCGATCGGCACGAAGTAGATCCAGTCGCGGGCGAGGACCTGGCGGAGCGTCGGGGCGTCCTCGGTGACGGTGGGCTTCAGGTGGAGACGGTGCGCCTTCAGGTGGACCGCGGTGAAGACGATCAGGTAGTAGATCAGCGCCGGAACGATCGCGGCGGTGATGATCGTGGCGTACGGTATGCCGGTGAAATCGACCATCAGGAACGCCGCCGAGCCCATGACCGGCGGCAGGATCGCGCCGCCGGTCGAGGCGGTCGCCTCGACCGCCGCGGCGTAGGTGCGCGGCACGCCGATGCGGATCATCAGCGGAATCGTGAACGAACCGGTGGTGACGACGTCGGCGGTCGGCGAACCGGAGATCGAGCCGTAGAGGCCGGACGAGAACACCGCGACCTTGGCGGGCCCCCCGACCTGCTTGCCGACCATCGCGTGGGCGAGATCGTGGAAGAAATCGCCCCCGCCCCAGCGGTCGAGGAGCGCTCCGAAGACGACGAACACGAACACGAGGAAGGCCGCGACCTCGAGCGCCGGTCCCATCAGGCCGTTCGACGAGAACACCAGGTGATCGAGGATCTCCTGGGCACTCAGAGGGCGGTGCGAGAAGGCGCCGGGCAGACGATCGCCCCAGATGCCGTAGGCGAGGAAGCCCAGCACCAGCACGACGAGCGTCATGCCGATGCAGCGCCGCGTCGCCTCCAGCACGAGCGCCGCGATGGCGATCGCCGCGACCATGTCCGCCGGCGTAAGCTCGTCGACGAGCGGAATGCGCTTCGCGTGGACGTCGTGCATCGCGACGAAGTACGCGCAGGCGGCCCAGGACGCGGCGATGAGGAGCCATGACGCGACCGTGGGTCCGGTCGGGCGGCGCGGGTTCCCCGTCACGGTCAGAAACGCGAGGGTCAGCATGCCGGCGACGAAGAACTGCAGCGCGAGCATGCGATCGACGTAGACGCCGAACGCCATCGCCATCAACAGGGCCGAGAGGCCCAGCGAGACCGCGGTCAACACGAAGCGGCCCACCGGGCCGTTCTCGCGCGGTCGTCCACGCGCGATCCAGTCATACGCCTTCATCGACGAGCCCCCCGGGCCGGTGACGAAACGGGGCCGGCTCCCCGGTCTCGGCCGGGGAGCGCGGCGGCGACTCGCTACTTGAGCACGCCTGCGGCGCGATAGGCCTTCTCCGCGCCCGGATGCAGCTTCAGCGGGGCGACCTTGACGAGGCCGGCGGGCTCGAGGTTACGCAGCATCGCGTGCGACTGCCGCAGGTAGTCCATGTTCTTCAGCATCGCATCGACGATCTTGCCGGCGTCCTCGTCGCTCATCGACGCGCTCGCGAAGAGCACGACGGTCGCGGTGGACGACCCCAGCGCCGTCGGCTGGAATTCGTAGGTCTTCGCCGGAATCTCGACCGGCAGCATCCCGAGGGACTTGTCGAGCTTGGTCACGGTCTCGGGCGAGAGCCCGACCATCTTCACCTGCATCTCGCGCGTCGCCGAACTCACCTGTCCCGACGGGAAGGCGAGCAGGTTGATGATGAGGTCGGCCTGCTTGTTCTTCATCATCTCGAGGCCTTCGTTGAACGACACGTAGTTGATCCGGCCGCCCCAGGACTCGAGGTCCTTCACCGAGATGCCGTTCGCGGCCAGGAGCTCCTCGCCCGCGAGCGCCATCATCGTGCCGCGCTGGTTCAGCGCGACGTGGATCGGCTTCCTGTCGCGCCGGACCTGCTCGAAGCTCTCGAAGGCTCCGCCCGAGCGCGCGAAGACCTGCATCGCCGCGAGCGGATCGATGACCGCGATCGCGCGGAGGTTGGTGATCGGTTGCTTGAACGGCTCGCCGCCGGCGACCGCGCGGCCGGCGAGCTGGGCGTGCGCGATGCCGAGCTGCACCCGGCCCTGCGAGACCAGCAGGATGTTCGACTGCTCGCGTCCCGGTTCGTAGGTGAACGAGGTGCCCGGATAGGCGCGGCGGAGCGTCTCGCCGATCGCGTTTCCGGCGGCGCTCCAGGCTCCGCCGACCGAACCGCCGGCGAGCGTGACCTTCATCGGGGCGTTGGACTGTCCCAGCGCCACGGCGCCCGGGAGGGCGGTCGCGAGGGCGAGGGCGGCGGCGATCATCGTGCGTCTCATGGCGGCTTCCTTGCGGTTGGGTGGGCAATCGGTTCCCGGCTTGCGATGCGTCAGGGCCAGGGCGGTGAAGGGGTTCGGGGCGGCGGCGTCAGTGGATGCCGCTGTCGCGGACGGCGAGGTCGGCGGCCGCCTCCAGTTCGGCGGTTGCGCTCGCGTGGATCGTGTAGAGCGTGTCGCCGCGACGGATCGGGTCGCCGACACGGGCCGCGAGATCGACGCCCGCCGACTTGTCGAGCGGTGCACCGGCTCGCCGGGCGATTTCGCTCACGCGGGCGATGTCGATGCTCTCGACCTTTCCCGAGCGCTGGGCGTGCACGGCGTGGACGAACGCTCCCGGCAGGGAGGGCGTCGCGTGGCGCCCCTGCGCCTCGACGATCGCGTCGAAACGCTCGCGCGCCGCGCCGGAGCGCAGCAGTTCCTCGGCTCGCGCGCGTCCCGCCTCCACGGTGCCGACGCGGGGATCCCAGGCGAGGATGCGGCTCGCGAAGTCGACGGCCTTGGCGGCGAGGTCGCGCGGCGCGGCGGGGTCGTGGTCGAGGACCTGCAGCACGTCTCGGACTTCGAGCGAGGGGCCGATGCCGCGTCCGATCGGCGCCGAGCCGTCGGTGGCGTGCGCTTCGACCACGAGGCCCAACGCGGTGCCGACCCGTTCGAACAGGCGCCCGAGTTCGGCCGCCTCGTCTCGGGTGCGGAGCTTCGCCTGCGGCCCGTAGGGCAGGTCGATGATCACGTGCGTCGACCCGGCGGTCAGCTTCTTCGAGAGGATCGACGCGACCGACCAGCGGTTGGAGTCGATGCCGAGCGGGCGCGTGATCGCGTTCATCACGTCGTCGAGCGTCGAGTGGTTCAGCCGGCCGTTCCAGGCGATGCAGCCACGCGCCCGGCGCACGGTGGCGCGCACTTCGTCTGCGGTGAGGTCGACGCGCGCCAGCACTTCCATCGCGTCGGCCGTGCCGGCCGCCGAGGTGATCGCGCGCGACGAGGTCTTGGGGATGGCGAGCCCGTGCGCCGCGACGATCGGTATGACGATGAGCGTGATGCGGCTCCCCGGGACGCCGCCCATCGAGTGCTTGTCGACGACGATCGGCTCGTCCCAGCGCATCGGCGTCATGAACGTGCTCCGCACGCGCGCGAGCGCCACGACTTCGTCGTCGGTGAGCCTCTGGGTGGCCGCCACGAGGAACGCCGCCACCTCGCCCGGCGCGTAGCGGCCCTCGACGACGTCGCGCAGCAGGCGGCCGTACTCCGCCTCCGAGAGCGCCGTGCCGCGAAGCTTCGCCCGCAGCATGTCGCGGGTCGCCGGAGCCGCGGCGCGCCGCAGGTCGACCCGGGTCCCCGCCGGGACACCGAGGTCGTCGTAGGCTTGGCGCGAGAGCCCGATGTCGTCGTCGGCGAGTCGGGGCTCGGTGTCCGCGACGTGCACCGTCGCGAGGATCTTCCGGTCGCCCGCAGCGATCTCGACGCGATCGGAGCCGAGATAGGCGGCGGACCCGACGATGCTCGCGGGCGGAAGGTAGACGACGCGCTCGCGCCAGGTATCGACCGGGTAGCGGACGACGCGCAGGCGCCGGCTCGCAGCGGTGAGGGCGGCGAGGAAGTGCGTGATGCCTTCTTCGATCGTGCCGTCGTTGGCGACGTCGACGCGCTCGACGCCCGCGGGCAGCTCCAGTTCCACGCGTCGGTCGAGGCGCGCGCTGATCGCCTCGCCCTGTTCGCGCCCGCGTCCGGCGATACGGCCGCCGAGCGATTCGCGCTTCGCGTCGACCGCGACCACCACGAGCCGGGGCACGCGCTTCGCGAGTTCGGCGATCGTGGCGCGCGAGCCGTTGGCGATCACGTTGCGGCCCGCCCGGAGTTCGTCCCGGAGCGTCGAACGCAGGCCGTAGCGATGGCCGTGCGCCGACCAGGTGATCAGGAACGCGCCGGCGCGTTCGGCCGTCACGAATGCGTCGTCGTCCATCGCTTCGTGCACTTCGCCGCCCGCGTCGGCGGGGCGGGTGATGGTTCGCGTGGCGAACACCCACGACGGGTCGGCGGCGAAGGCCGCGCGCGCGCCGTCGATCAGCGTGTCCTTGCCGACGCCGCTCGGTCCCACCACGAGGAAGAAGCTGCCCGGTCGCATGCGGCGGCCTTGCGGCGGCTACTTCTTCTCGTCGAGCCCGATGTCGACGGCGGGGGCCGACTGGTGGGTCTTCGAGGTGGAGATGAAGTCGACGCCGGTCTCGGCGATCGGGCGGATCGTCTCCATGCGGATGCCGCCGGAAGCCTCGAGCTTCACCTTGCCCGCCACCAGCTTGACGGCCTCGGCCATCTCGGGCACCGGCATGTTGTCGAGCATGATGACGTCGACGTTCGCGGCGAGGGCCTCGCGCACCTGTTCCAATCGGTCGCACTCGACCTCGAGCTTGGTCAGGACCGGCAGCAGGCGGCGCGCGCGTTCGACGGCCTTCGCGATGCTGCCGCAGACCGCGATGTGGTTGTCCTTGATCATCACGCCGTTGTCGAGCCCGAGGCGGTGGTTGAGGCCGCCGCCGCAGGTGACCGCGTGCTTCTCGAGCATGCGGAGTCCCGGCGTCGTCTTGCGCGTGTCGATCAGGCGGGCGCGCGTGCCGCGGATCGCGTCGACGTACCGTGCGGTCTCGGTCGCGATGCCGCACATGCGCTGCACGATGTTGAGCGCGGTGCGCTCGGCGGTCAACAGGCTTCGCGCCGGGCCGCTCACATGCATCATCTTGGCGCCCTTGGCGATCCGGTCGCCGTCGCGCACCAGCACCTCGACCTGGACCTCCGGATCGTAACGCTTGAACACGCGGGCGGCGACGTCGACGCCGGCGACCACGATCGGCTCGCGGGCGTTCATCGTGAAGGCGCCGCGTTCGGAAGCTTCGATCATCACCTGCGCGGTGAGGTCGCAGGCGCCGATGTCCTCGGTGAGCCAGAGGTCGATCAGGCGGTCGGTCTGGAAGGCGTCGTACATGGCGGCGGGTCTCCGGAGGCGGTTCGGCGGGCGGTCGGCGGGCCCCGTCGGCGCCGCCTTTCGTACATGGAGTACCTACTACATCAAAGACCCGCGAAGGGTAAGGGTTGCCGCGCCGATTGTCAAGCTGCGGACAGTCGAAATCCGGGCCGGGAAGGCGTTCCCGGGGCCTCTGGCGGGCGTGGCCCGCCGCGCGGTCAGCCGTCGCGCGCGGCGGTGGGCCAGGTTTCCTCGAGCTCGTAGGCGATCGAGCGCGCGAGTCCCTCGAGGTCGGGGAACAACGTCGCCTGCGTGATGTTCATCCGGTAGAGCTGGTGCATCGCCTCGCCGCGCAGCGTGCGGTCGAGCACGATCTTCTCGATCAGCGGCTCGCGGTCGTCGTAGGCGTCGAGGAGTTCGGCGAGCGGTTGCCGCAGCGTGCCCGGCATGACGAGGAGCCCGGATTGCGCGACCAGTCGGCGATCCATCTGCGAGGGCTCGCCGACCCAGACGAGCGGCAGGGTCCCCGGGGCGAAGAAGCGTTCGAAGTTGCCCGGTACCTGCGGATCGATGGCGTCGCGCGTGAGTCCCGGATCGAAGCGGGGCGCGGCGCTCCACAGCCGCGGCGTGTCGAGCGCGTAGACGGCGGCGTCGCCGGGGGCGTATTCGAACGCGAAGAACGCGGCGACGAACGGGGACTTGGTGAAGTCGAGGAGCCGCGTCGGCGCGCCGTGGTGCTGCATCATCGCGAGACAGCGCAGCGTGTCCTTCAGCGCGGAGCGGTCCGGCAGGTAGATGTGCGCCTTGCGCCGGAAGATGCGGATCGCGCGCTCCTCGCGCTCGCTCCAGCTCTCGGCGTCGGCGCCCGACGCGCGCAGGCGGCGCGACAGCGAACTCAGGATCGGCCAGCTCGCGTCGCGCTGCCCGCGGAACGCCCAGCCGTCGCGTCCATCGATGTAGCGGCCGAACGCGTCCCAGTCGGCGATCCGGACTTCGCGGATGCGCGAGTTGGCGTTCGGGGGAGGGGCGTTCACCGTGCGCGCAGTGTCAACGCTCCGGCAGCGCGGCGGTGAACTGCGGCAACAGTTCGAACAGGTCGCCCACCAATCCGTAGTCGGCGATCTGGAAGATCGGCGCCTCGGCGTCCTTGTTGATCGCCACGATCACCTTGCTGTCCTTCATCCCCGCCAGGTGCTGGATCGCCCCCGAGATCCCCACCGCGATGTAGAGCTCCGGCGCC
>JAANMY010002594.1_pt1 | contig 16664 bp, 13 predicted proteins | sample 7279691 | NCBI WGS metagenome assembly JAANMY01 (sample SAMN14094543, study PRJNA606508) | bioreactor metagenome | isolation source: A lab-scale SPAN reactor treating ammonium-rich wastewater day 388 | place: Ireland: Galway | collected 2018-02-07
ATAGGATCAGGTGTATTTTTTTAATATTTTAAGACGATTGCCATTTAATAGGAATCTACAAAGCTTAAGCCCTCAAAAAGCGAAGAATATAGAAGCGGTGCAAATAATATGACAGACGAAAAAGGCTTTTCACTTCTTGAAGTCGCTCTTCTCCTACTGATCGGAGGCATTCTGGCCGTGCCGTTGATGGAGGCCTATAACAGATACGTGATCGAGCGGACCCAATCGAAAACCTATACGGCAGGTTCCACAATTCAAAGTGCGATGACCGAATTCTACGAATTGCACGAACGCTACCCGTGCCCGGCCATTCCGGGCCTGGCTTTGGGCGATCCGCTTCATGGCTTAGAGCAATGCCCCGGACGCGACATGGATGGCGACGGAACGCCCATGCCGGCCCTGGCCATGGAGGCGTGTTCGAATGGATTTTGCCGTACATCCGGGCGTGACGCGAACGGTGACCTTGTGCATGATGGTGTGCTGATCGGAACAATCCCTTATGTCAGTCTGGGAATTCCCTATAATGAAGCGCTCGATGGCTGGAAGCGGCGCTTCACATTCGCCGTGACGGAATCCATGACGGATTCCGCAACCTTCCTCCCTGATCGTGGTTCGATCATGGTCTGGAAATCCGATGGCTCTACGCCTTTGGCCTATGGCGACCCCGTAAACAGCGCGAACCCGAAGGACAAGGGCGGTCAGGCCACAGCTCACTTTGTATATTTCTCGAACGGCGAAAACGGCCGCGGTGCGTACACCATAGAAGGGCAGCGCGTGGGCGACGCCTGCGACAATTCAGTTTTCACGGCGGCAGAAATCGCGGCGGCGAGCAAAAGCTACAACGAGCTTGAAAACTGCGACAACGATTATGAATTCACAACGGACCTTCAGGCTTATTCTACGCAGGATGGTTACGATTACTACGACGATATCTTTTACTACCAAAGCGGGCTGCCCTCTGGTGGAACATGGAATTATTCAGGAACGCTCGAAGACGTTTTCACCAGCTTCGGCGGCAATCTCGGCATCGGGACGCCCGATCCGCAATACGCCGTAGACGTGAATGGGAACATTCGCGCCGCCAGCCGAACCCGCACAGGCTCTTATTGTGACGAAACGGGCAACAACTGTATGCCCGCGGCGACGATTGGCGGCTCTGGAATATCCTGTGGAGGCTCTGTGCCGATGGCCGGTGTCGAGTTGAACAACAGTGTCTGCGAAGTGGAATTACCGCCGGGGTTGATTTCCGGCGAATGCAACGCCAATGAATATGTAACAGGCATAGACGGCACAGGCGCCGTAATCTGTGAGCCGATAATCTAAGGGGTAGACCATGAAAAACGACGTTAAGACCTTGAACAGGACGGGGAGTGCAAAGATGATGAATCGTGGAGCACAGTCGGGGTTTACGCTCATAGAAATGTCGATCGTCATGATGATCCTGGGCATAATTTTGGTCGCAGGATTGAAATTGTACGATAATTACGTAACCCACCAAACCACGGTCGTAACCAGTTCCAACGTTTCCTTCTCAAGCCGTGCGATGAGCGATTATCGCGCCCGTTTCGGTCGCTACCCGTGCCCGGCCTCCCTGACCGCGCCCCGCGGATCGGCTGAGTATGGCCGGGAAGGGGACTGTAACCCTAACGCTCTCGCGCGCGACGGCGTTACGGCCGGGGACGAAGCCCCTGCAAACAATACGACGCCGGGAACCTTCGCCAACGGATTCTATGTTGAACAAAGCGCCCGCATGATTGATATCGATGGAGACGGCACAGACGATATCAACCCGCTCGTCGTGCGGGGAGCCATCCCGTTCCGCGATCTTAACCTGCCCGAGGAATTCGCGTATGACGGTTATGGGCAAAGGCTTTCCTACGCCGTCACGGCACGCGCAGCCGTGCAGGACACCTTTAACCCCCGGCAAGGCGGTATTGCGATTGTGGATACGCAATCTCCCCCGCAATCGCTTATTGAAACGCCCGACTCCGCGCTCTTCATCGTCATGAGCGCAGGTGCGGATGGTGATGGCGCTTTCAGCCGGGATGGCATGCTGATACAGGCCTGTCCGAGTTCAGGAACAGATATAGAAGAAGAAAACTGCAACCTGAGTTCAACCGAATCAAAGTTCGTTCATATTCAGCGCCAGGGAGAGTTCGACTCAACCTACTTTGACGATAACTTGGCTTATTATTCCGGCGTAGAGGACTCCCTCTGGGAAATTGCCGAAGCCGATCCCGAAGATATTATCTTGCGCCAAGATGGGCGCGTAAACGTCAACGTTAAGAACGCAGCAAGCGTTTTGCCAGACAACTCACTGTATGTGAACGGCGTGATCCGTGCCGTGGACAATTACCTCGCTCAGCAAATCTGTGACTCAATGGGAACCAGCTGCTTCACGCCGGATTTAATTGGTGGCGCACTGGCCGATGGCGGCGGCATGGAATGCCCGCCGGGTGAGTATATGTATGGCATCAGTATGGGGGCGCCGCTGTGCGCACCCGAGCCGGCCGTATCCGAGCTGCGCTGCCCCTCGGGACAATTCATGGTCGGCATGGACGCTGACGGCACCCTGAAATGCCAAGGCGCCCCGCAAATGTGCGAGTCTGAAAACAGAACCATCTGCGGAGAATCGAAATCCCTACCCAAGGTTCTTTTAAATACCAACCATACTCTGACCGGCGGCGTTTCGCGAAGCGAACTCTATCGATGCAGAACGGTTCTGGGCGTCATCCGCTGGGAAACCAACCCCTTCAGCGTAAGCGGGGTCTGCACGTGTGACCCGACGCAAACCCTCAACAATGTTGGGGGCTGCGGCACCGGCTACACCGGAACGCGCCCCTACACGCAAACGCGTCAGTGCCCCTCGGGTACTTGGGGGCCGGTCACCTACACCAACGGCTTCAACACCGACTGTACCTGCGTGGGATACACCGAATATCGTAACCTCTCCTGCGGCGGCGGTTTCAGCCAAGGCGTAGACCGTGAACGCAGAGACTGGACGTGCGATGGGTCTAACATCCTCGTACCTTCCGCTTGGTATGACGATCCGGCCAACGGCAACCCCTGTGCTTGCGTTGAGCAGACGGTAAGTGAAACCAACCTGTCTTGCCAGGGCGGTCTGGACGGCACATACAGCCGTACCAACCACCTCAGCTGCCCCGGCGCCACCTGGGACGGCTGGATTTACGATTACAGCGGCTGTACCTGTAACTCCGGAAAAACACGCACGCGCGTCGTCTCTTGCACCGCTCCCGAACTCGGCGCGATCACAGAGCGGGACACCTACACCTGTACGTCTGCAACGACAGGGTATTGGAACAACGCGTGGACGGAAATCGACAACACCTGCGCCACCCCGCCGCCCACCATCTGCGTATGGAAGCCGGTCGGAACGCCTGTTCAGGTGACAACCCAGCCCAGCGTCCCGCGCTCCGGCAAGGAATGTACTTGCGGCTCGGCCTCCGGGGGATGCTATGAATATGGCGACCCGAACTATCTGAAATACAACCTCTGCACGTGCGAATAAGGGGTAAACGTCATGACTGTAAAAAAGGAAATTGAAGCTCAACGGGGCGCTTGCCCGGATCCTGCCGTAACGCGAAAAGGGCAGGAGGGCTTCTCGCTCCTTGAAATGGCGATCGTCATCATGATGATGGGTATCGTCATGGCCGGCGCGGCTCAATATTACGGCCTTTATCTGCGTCAGAGTAAGGATATAACAAGCTATGAAAATACGAAGTTGATCACAAGCGCGGTCGCTGAGTTCTATACCGACCGCGGGCGTTATCCCTGTCCGACAGACCCCTCGCTTCCCCCGACGCACGCTAATTATGGCGTCGAGATGTGCCCCGGCCGGAACGTGGGCGGCGTCGCGGTGCCCAACATCGCGGTGGGCGCGTGCTGGGGTCAGCTTTGCCGGGTTCTGTCTGATCGCAGTATCGACCTGAATGGCGATGGTGTAGACGATCCGCAGACCGTTCTTGTAGGCGCCTTTCCAACGAGAAACATCAAGCGCGACATGATTGCCGACCCCTCCGATGTCGATCCGACAGACGGAACGGACATGATGCCGGTCGATGTGGATTTCCCGGCGACGCAAACGCTGGACTCATGGCGCAACAAATTCGTTTACGCCGTCACGGAGTCGATGACTGACCCGGCCACTTACAACAACTATTTCGGTGCGGTCAGTGTGAGAGATGAATTCAATAACTCTCTTGTCGATCCGGATGACAGCGCTCATTACGCGATTGTGTCTTTAGGGGAAAACGGACGCGGAGCGTATAATGCCCTGGGCAATCTGGTGGGCCAAAGCTGCGATCCCGGGACAGTGCCCGTAACCTTCGACCCGCTTTATCCGGATATTACCAGCCAGAACAGCATTGAGTATGAAAACTGCAACGGGGACTCGGTCTTTGTGAGCGGCCTCAAAACAGAGGAGCGCGGTGACAATTTCAACGACGATATGGTGACCTTCGAAACCTGGTTTGCAAACGACTTTTGGGTGCCCTCGCCGGTTAATCCTGTACACATTTACAATGTCAACGTAGGAAACGTGGGCGTTGGGGTGAACAACCCTGTGCAAAGGCTGGACGTACAGGGCGATATTCAGGCATCCGAAGCTCTGGCCACAGAATTTTGCAATGTAAGCACCGGGACAGGTTGCTTCGACACGAATGTCATCGCCGGTGAAATCGCCAGTGGCGGCGGCATGGATTGTCCTCCCGGCCATGCGATGACGGGTATAGAAAACGGTGCGGCCATTTGTGATTTTGAAGTCGTGCCCGGCAGTACCAGTTTCACAGGCGCTTGCCCCGCGGGCCCTCCGAAGCAATATGCCGTAGGGGTGAGAAGCAACGGAACGATCATCTGTGAAGCCCTTTGATCTGAAGACCGCTAAAGAAGAAAAGGGCCCGAAAGGGCCCTTAATCTTTATGCGTTCTCAAAGGCAACTAACCGATCACCTGTAAATCGACAGCTTCCCGCCCTTTGGCCACGGCCTTGAGCGTAACGCGCACGCGCTGACCGGCCATCAACTCGTCGATTCCAAGGGATTCCAGCAAGGTCTTGTGGATAAAGATGTCCTTCATGCCGTCATCAGGAATGATGAACCCGAAACCCTTTTCAGGCTTGTACCATTTGACAAGCCCGCCCATGCTGACCGTGCCGCTCTCCTCGTCGGCCTCGGGCATGGTGGAAACCGCACCTTGATCGATAACTTCAAGCACTTCGCGCACTTGGTGCCCCTTCGGCCCGGCAAAGACGCGGCACTCCAGAACGGCACCCTCACCGATCGAATACAGCCCCGCCTTTTGCAGGGTCGTAATATGCAGAAACGCATCGTAATTACCCTCTTCGGGTACCACAAAACCGAACCCCTTCGTCCCGTTGAACCACTTGAGATGCATCCTGACGACGGAGACGTTTTCTTCCGGATAGGTCTGATCGAACTTCTTTTGCAAAGCCTGAAATGCCTTCGATTAAAAAAACACGAGAAATATAGCGAAACGCAGTGAACACTGTGTCGATATCCATATTGCCTTAAAACAATCGTCAAATCCACACCCTTTTGTTAACTTTGTTCGATATATCGACATGATTTTAAACCTTTGCTTCTGAGCACGTTACGCGTGTGTTAGAATAGTAAAAAACGGGAAGAAATTATGGCTCAGAAAGATTTCCCATGGCTCGGCACCTATCCTGAATCCATAAGATGGGATTTTGATGTCGAACCCAGACCCCTTTTCACGCTGCTGGAGGATACTGCCTCCCGCTACCCGCATCGTTACGGCTTCGATTTTTTGGGCCGCCGCTATAACTGGCAAACGCTTTTAAATCTCTCCCGCCGTCTGGCGAAGGGATTGCAGGATCAGGGGATAAAAAAAGGCGACCGCGTGGGGATTTTTCTCCCCAACTGCCCGTACTACCTGATTTCCTATTACGCGATCCTGATGACCGGGGCCTGCGTGGTTAACCTCAACCCGCTCTACGCGGAGGAGGAGCTGGCTCACCTCATCGAGGATAGCGAGATCGAAACCGTCATCACCGCCGATCTTGATCTGCTCTATAAAAAAATGGACCGCATGATCCATTCCACACGGCTGCGGCGGCTCGTAATGACGCATTTCGCAAAGGCTCTGCCGTTCCCCAAGAACATCCTGTTCCAAGCGTTCAAGGGCCGCGACCTCGCCAAGATCGAAAAAAGCGACAGCATACTTTGGTATGACGACCTGATCGCCAATGACGGCAATGTGCAAACGCCGCCCATCGACCCCAAAAACGACCTCGCCGTCCTGCAATACACGGGCGGCACGACCGGAACGCCCAAGGGCGCGATGCTCACCCACGAAAACCTCTACGCCAATACGAAACAATGCCTTGCATGGTTTCAGATGCTGGACGACGCCCCGGCCAAGATGCTGGGCGTCCTGCCGTTCTTCCACGTCTTCGCGATGACTGCCGTGATGAATTTCAGCGTCGCAAGGGGGCTGGAGATTATCGCCCTCCCGCGCTTTGACCTGAAAGACGCGCTCAAGGTGATCCATAAGAAAAAGCCGCGCTTCTTCCCCGCCGTCCCGGCGATCTACAGCGCGATCAACCATTCCCCGCTGGTGGATCAATACGACCTTTCCTCGCTCACATGCTGTCTTTCGGGGGGCGCGCCGCTGCCCGTGGAGGTGAAATCCGCCTTCGAGAAAAAAACCGGCTGTGTGCTGATCGAGGGGTACGGCCTCACCGAATCCTCGCCCGTCGCCTGCGTCAATCCGGTGCAGGGCGAAAACCGCGCGGGCTCCATCGGCCTGCCGCTGCCCGGCACGATCATCGAAATCATCGACCCCGCCGACAAGAAAACGCATAGACCCGTCGGCGAGCGCGGGGAGCTGTGTATTCGCGGGCCTCAGGTCATGAAAGGCTACTGGAAAAAACCCGACGCCAGCGCCGATGTTCTGCGCCCGAGCGGGCAGGGCGATCTGCGCCTGCACACGGGCGACGTGGCGATCATGGACAAGGACGGCTATGTTTATATCGTAGACCGCATCAAGGACATGATCATCACCAACGGCTATAACGTCTACCCGCGCAATGTGGAGGAGGCGGTCTATAAGCACCCCTCCGTCGAGGAATGTATCGTGGCCGGTCTACCCGACGAGGCGCGCGGCGAAATCGTAAAAATCTGGATCAAACTGAAAAAAGACCGCGAATTGACGCCGGAGGATCTGAAGGAATTCCTGAAGGATAAAATCTCCCCGATGGAAATTCCCAAACTCTACGAATTCCGCGATACTCCCTTGCCCAAAACCATGATCGGCAAACTCTCCCGCAAGGATGTCGTGGCGCAGGAGTTGGAGAAAAGTTAGTCGTCTCTGTATTGAGCTAGAATTTTTTCAACCTCATCTTGTGACAAACCAGACTTTAATAATATTTCCCTATGATAATCCTTGCTAATATACGGTGATCGCGGAAGCCCTGAAGACGAGCCATCATTCTTTTTAAAATCTTCAGGATTAGAAACCCTGTTTATAAGTCTCCAGGTAAATACACTCATAGATAACGAGATAAAAAAAATGATCGCATGCCGAGATTTGTCAACTCCACCGTGATGCGAACAAGCGCCCTTCTGGCCTATAGATGCGGAAGCCCACCCATCCATACATGTAATATCGCCAAAAAATATCTTGAAAAGGTAATGCAGCGTCACGGTAAGAATAAAAAATACAAGTAATGAACAAAGCCAAGGATTAGTATTTTTGAAAAAATTAAGCATGAAATTAAAATAACGAAATTCAAAAATTCTGCAAACCATCTAGTTTTCGCAACATCACCAAATCCAACTCATACATCAACTCCTCCATCCGCGTCCCGTCCGGCCAGTCTTTTTCCGCCTGGCCCGTCAGCGTAAACCCATGCCGCAGGATCGCGCGTTTCGAGGGTTCGTTATCCGCGCGGTGGGAAACGCAGAGCCGCGTCCACGGCAAATGCGCCGCGCCGAATTCGATCCGCGCCTTGTAATAGAGATCCGCATATCCCTGGCCGCGATACTCCGGCTCGATGAAGCTCATGGCGAACACGCCCGTCCGCCCGGAGGGATCGTCCCGGCAGGTAAACACGGCCGTAATCCCGACTAAACGCGCCTCATCAAACAGGCCGAAAATACGCTTGCCGTTCCCGTCCAGCATCTCCTGCCAGTCCTCGGGCGTTCTCTGCTCCGCATCCGCCAGTGTGCCGCAATAAAACCCGGGATGCATCGAAAGCGCCCGCAGCCGCGCCGCCCGGAAGGCGGGCCAGTCGTGGCGGGCTAGGGGCCGGATATGAAGATCCTTCATGCTCATAAAAAAACCTCCGGCTTAACAAGCGGCGATTATCCCGCCGCCCGCAGGGCCTCAAGGTCGAGTATATACAAAAATTCCTTGTCGCGCGTCCCGTCGCTCCAGTTCGTCTGCCGCGTACCGGTCAGCGTAAACCCGTGCCGCAGGATCGCGCGGCGGGAGGATTCGTTCCCCCGGCGATGCGAAACGGTCAGCCGCGTCCAGGGAAGATGCGCGGCGGCGAACAAAAACCGCGCCTGATAAAACAGCGCGGAGTAATTCTTGCCCCGGTAGTCCGGCTCGATATAACTCATGGCCAGAACGCCCGTCTGTCCCGAAGCATCCTCGCCCGAGGTAAAAATCGCCGTAATCCCGATCAGCGTCAAACCATCAAACAAACCGAAAACCTGCTTGCCTTCGCCGTTGAGCGTAAACTGCCAGTCGGAATCCTCATACCCCTGCTTGGTTTCCAGATGAGCGCAGTAATCCTCGAGATGCGCCTCCAGAGCCCTCAACCGCATCGCGCGGAAAATCACAAAATCATCGGGGTTCAGGGCGCGTACAAAAACATCATCCACGCAACACGCCGCCGGCCTTCTCTGCAACGGCGTCGATGATTTTCTGCGAGAGTGTTTCGATCTCCTGATCGTTCAGCGTCTTCTCGACGGGCTGGATGATGACGGCCAGCGCGACCGACTTCTTGCCTGGCTCCACGCCTTTTCCGGTGTAAACGTCGAACACCCGTGCCTCCGCGATCAGCGCCTTGTCGGCGGACAGCGCCGCGCGTACAAGCGTATCGGCCTCCACCTTCGCATCCACAAGGAACGCGAAATCCCGGCTCAGCGGTTGGAAGGGCGAAAGCTTCAGCAAAGGCTTCGCGGTGCCGTCCTTTTTGCGCGGCGCGGGAATTTTCTCCACGAACACCTCGAACCCGACGACCGGGCCTTTGACGCCCATCTCGTCCAGCACCGCCGGGTGGATTTCCCCGAAATAAGCCAGCGCGTTCTTGCCGAGCGTCAACGCACCCGAACGCCCCGGATGATAATAAGACGGTGCCTCGCGCGTCACCCGGGCGCTGTCCGCCGGGCCGCCGCACGCCGCCAAAACGGCCAAGGCGTCCGCCTTCGCGTCATAAACGTCCACCACGCGGCTTTCCTCCGGCGAGGCCCAGTGCTTTGCGCCCTTCGCGCCCGTACGCACGCCCGCCGCCACCATATCTTGCCCGCCCGTCTTTTGCGTGCGGAAGGCGGGGCCGACTTCGCAAAGACCGATATCGCCGAACCCCCGGTCCGCGTTCCGCCCCGCCGCCTCGATGAGGTTCGGAAGGATGGAGGGCCGCATCTGGTCCAACTCCGAGGAAATCGGGTTGGCCAGCGCCAGCGCCGGATTATCGTTCGACCCGAACGCCTTCGCCCGGTCTTTGGGCATGAACGACCACGTGACACATTCCTCAAGCCCGCGCACCGTCATCGCCGCCCGCGCGCGCCGCACGCGGTTCAGCGTCACCGTCTCCGCCGGGGCCGTCACCGCGCCCGCGCTGCGCACGGAAACCGGGGCGATATGCTCGAACCCGTATATGCGCACGATCTCCTCGACCAGATCCGGCTTGCCCTCGATATCGCCGCGCCAAGAGGGCGGCTGCACGGAAAATCCCGCGCCGTCTTTTTTGACTTCAAATCCGAGCGCTTCGAGAATCTGCACTTGTTTGTCTGCAGGCACATCCACGCCGCCCAGCTTTTTAACCAGCGCCGGGTCGTGCGAAATCGTCCGTTTCCACGCGGGAACGGCTCCGGCGGTGACAACATGGCTGACCTCGGTTTTATCCGTGCCGCACAGATCAAGGATCAATCGCGTCGCGATCTCCATGCCCGTTGCCGTAAACTCCGGGTCGATTCCCCGCTCGAAACGGTAACGCGCGTCGCTCTCGACCTGCATCGCCCTTCCCGCCCGCGCGATCCGCATCGGGTTGAAATACGCCGCCTCAACGAAAACATTGACCGTATCCTCGCCGCATCCCGTCGTAACGCCGCCCACGATCCCGCCCAACCCGATCAGGCCGGACGAATCCGTAATCCCGACCAGCCCCTCGGTCACCGTATAGCTTTTATCGTTCAGCGCGTCGAACGTCTCGCCCGCCTTCGTGGCGCGCACGACGATATCGCCCGAGAGCTTATCCGCGTCGAACACGTGCAGGGGCCGCGCATATTCAAGCGTCATCAGATTCGTAATATCCACCAGCGCCGAGATAGGCCGCAAGCCCACCGACTTGAGCAAATCCTGAAGCCATTGGGGCGAGGGGCCGTTTTTAACATTTTTAATCAGCCGCCCGAGGAAGAGGGAGCATCCCTGCGAATCCTCGATTCTAACCTTGATCGGCGAATCGAACGTCCCGTTGACGGGGACGGCCTCCAGAGGCTTGAGCGTTCCCGCCCCAGCCGCCGCAAGGTCCCGCGCGACCCCGCGCACGCCCGAACAATCCACCCGGTTGGGGGTCAGCCCGATCTCGATGAGTTGGTCCTTGAGGCCGAACACTTCAGCCATCGGCGTACCGATCTCATATTGCGCATCGACCTCGATAATCCCCTGATGCTCGTCCGACAAGCACATCTCCCGCTCGGAAACCAGCATTCCGTTCGACTCTACGCCCCGGATTTTGGTTTTCTTGAGCGTCACGTCCAGACCGGGAATATAAGTGCCCTCGGGGGCGAAAATCCCCTTCATGCCCATCCGCGCGTTTGGCGCCCCGCAAACCACCTGCAAAATCCCCGTTTCGGTCTTGACCATACAAACCCTCAGCTTGTCGGCGTCCGGGTGCTGCACGGCCGATTCGACGTACGCGACCTTAAAAGGCGCGTACAGGGCAGCCTTGTCCTCGAAACTTTCGACCTCAAGCCCGATCGAGGTCAGCGTATCGCACAGGCTTTGCCCGTCCGCTTGCGTGTCGAGGTGGCGTTTGAGCCAGGAGACCGTAAATTTCATATTCTGCCCTTTTCGCTGTTCTGGCAGCGTTTTATCCAAATATTAGGGTGCCTATCTAAGCCCAAAACAACCAATTTTCCAAGGGTTTTATGCGCTTTCCGGCGTTTACAAGAAGTTTGCCAAATTCCCTTACGCCATGTTAGGATATGTTAACTATAAGGACCGATACGTGTCTGCGCCTTGGTGCGACGAACTTGGGCATAAAAAACTGGAGGCTGCAAAGCAGCCCTTAACGACGGATAATAGATTTATAAGGGGCATCTGAAAATGGCGGTAGAACCGAGAGCGCAAGGTCAAACGCAAGAGCGTGATCAACAGCAGATACTTTCAACCAACCCCGCGGAGTCGGGCCTTGACCGAATGGCAATGGCCGTCAGGCAAGATAGCGGGCTGCAAGATAATCATGTCCGGGACATCGCCCTGCAATCCCACAGAATGATGCTTCAAAATCTGGGCGGCCCTGAACAGGCCTTGAGAGCTCTTGAATCTCTCAAATCCGCAGGGGCCATCACCGAAGGAATGGCGACAATTTACAGGGAGGCTCTGACCTCCGCCGGGGGCGACTCTGCTAAGTTCGCAGACACGATCGTTCAAAGACGTCAGGAAATGGCAGACACCATCGCGCGCGATCTGACCTCCAGCCCGATGACAGCGCTTGCGATGCTTGACAATATCGATGCGGGTATGACCGCAACCCAGGTCGAGGCCCGCTCAAGAATGGCCTATGAGTCGCTGCTTCAGGTCAATAACAACGACATGACCGCAGTTAACGCCAGCATTGATCGTGCGCTCGAGACCGGACAGCTGAACGCCCAGAACGCGACGGTCATAAAGGACGCCGCTCAGAGGGCAGGAACCGATGCGGCCCGGTTTGCGCAACTTATGTCTGAAAATAAGGACGGCTTGGCGCAACTCGCCTTGGTTCAGGCTCAACAGGGAGCCGGCAGACCCGCCGGCCCTGCCGCAGCAGGCGGCGACATGTCGAGCATGTTTGGTAACATGCAAGATAACCCGCTCATGCAGATGTTTAATAAGCTTATCATGGCCTTTACGGGCGGCAAGATGAGCCTCGAATCGATTATGCAGAACATGCAAAACGGGCCGCAGCAGCAAGCCGCAGGCGGCCAAACGCCGGGCCCGAGCGGCACCCCCGCAGGGACGACGACAACCCCCGGCGCAACCACGACACCCACTGGAACGGGCGCCGGGCAAGATCAGACCGCCACCGCCACAGTCGCGCCTGTTGTAACTCAGCCCGCAGCTACGGACATAAATCTCACGGGCGCCACGACACTGACGGGCGGAGCTCTCGGTTCTGGCACATATCCGGGCTTCAATTTCCTGGACGACGATATGTTTAGCTTTGGCCTTGATTCTCCTCAATTCGGTCTGAATTCCCCAAGCATCTTCCGCACGTCCTTCCGCGACGATGCCGGCTTTAATTTCGGCACGACGCCGCGCGTGAACCTGCTCTCCGGGGATATGTCGATCAATGGCATGAGCCCGACCTCGCGCTTTAGCATGCTCTCAAACCCCGATCCCTTCAGAATTTCTCTGACCGATCCGAGGGTCGACCTCACTGCGCCGAACTTGAGCGAGACTTTTGCAAAGACCCCGGATCAATCCGCCGATGTAACGGAGACTATTTTGAGAGTAGGAGGCCCGGGAGCGCGCTAAGCATCCGGCTCTCTGATTACAGTTTTATCAAAAGCCCCTTCCGGGGCTTTTCCATTTATGACGGATGGCGTCAGAGCCTTCACCCGGCTAGCTAACCGGCAGCACGTAAAACGCGAAATCCAGCTTAATGCCGAGATTTTTGTAAAGCGCCTTCGCGCCTTCGTTGTCGTTAGGCGTCAGCCAGTAAATCCGCGCCCACTGTTCCTGCGTCCCGGTGCGAATGACATGCTCCACCAGCCGCCGCGCGATTCCCCGCCGCCTTTGATCCGCCCGAACGTAAACGTCCTGAACATAACAAACCGGCCGCAAATGCCCCGTGGTCGGGTGAAGGATATAATGCGTAATGCCCAGCAAATCGCCGTTCTGCTCCGCGCAAATCCCGTGCACCGGCTCGTCCTCGGCCAGAATCCGCCGCCACGTTTCCCGCGTCACCGCCTCGTCGCGGTGCCCCATATTGTTGGAATCCCAAAGCGCAAGCCACTGATCGTAATCGGCGGCTCTCAGGCTTCTGAAAATGAACTGGTTCATGCGTCTTTTTGAACGCCCGTGGCGTTATTGGGGCGGTCCTGCGGATCGAACCCGTAATGCCGCAACCAGCGCACGTCACTCTCGTAGAATGTGCGCAGGTCGGGAATCCCGTATTTGAGCATCGCCATCCGCTCGATCCCCATGCCGAACGCAAAGCCCTGATATTCGTCGGGGTCGATCCCACAATTCTTGAGCACGTTCGGGTGAACCATGCCGCAGCCCAGAATCTCCATCCAGCCGTCCACGCTGCCGTCCGGGTTGCCGCCAAGGCGAAGCCCGCCGCCCTTGCGCGAACAGGCGATATCCATCTCCGCTCCCGGTTCGACGAACGGGAAAAAGCTGGGGCGCAGCCGCACGGGCAGAGTGTCGATCTCGAAAAACGCCCGCACGAAATCCATCAGGCAGCCCTTGAGGTGCCCCATATGGATGTCCTTGTCGATCAGCAGCCCCTCCATCTGGTGGAACATCGGCGTGTGCGTCATGTCGTAATCCGAACGGTACGTCCGCCCGAAACAGATGATCTTGTGTGGCGGCTTGTTCGCCTGCATGTGCCGGATCTGCACCGACGACGTATGCGTCCGCAGAAGCTTCTTGGCGTATTCGCCTTTTTCTTCCGGGTCGTCGGGCAGAAAGAACGTGTCCTGCATCTCGCGGGCCGGGTGCCCGGGCGGGAAATTGAGCGCCGTGAAATTGTGGTAATCGTCCTCGATATCCGGCCCTTCGGCCACGGTGAAACCCATATCCGCGAAAATGGCGGTGAGTTCCTCGACCGTCTGGCTGATCGGATGGATATGGCCCATCGCGGCGGGGCGGGGGGCCAGCGTCACGTCCAGCGTTTCCGAGGCCAGCCGTCCGTCCATCTCCTGCCGTTTGAGCGCGGATTCCTGCCGTTCAATGAGCGCGGCGATCTCGTCCTTAAGGGCGTTGAGTTCCTGCCCCTTGGTCTTGCGCTCCTCCGGGTCCATATTGCCGAGAGTCTTCATCAGCGCGGTGATCCGGCCCTTCTTGCCCAAGGCATCCACGCGCACATCGTCCAGCGCCTTGAGGTCGTTGGCCGCCTCGATCTGGCTAGTGATTTCGGTCTTTAAACTCTTGATCTCGCTGGACATGCGCCCTTTTTACACGGGAAGCGGCTGGAAATAAACAGTTTTTTTGCTAACCGATCAACGCCAGATCCTCAGGCTGAAGCGGCCGCCACTCCCCCTCCGGCAAATCGCCCAGCGTCAGGTTCCCGATCTGAAAGCGGTGAAGCACCATAACCTCGTTCCCGGTCTTCTCGAACATGCGCCGGATCTGGCGGTGTCGCCCTTCCTCCAAAATCATGACGCCCGCCTGCTTGCCCTCCGGCACCCATCGCGCGGGCTTGAGCGGCTTGTCCTCCCCGCCCAGCATCATATCCCCGCGCCCGAAAACCGCCGCCTCGTCGCCCTTGAGCGCGTCGCGCAAGCCCACCCGGTAATGCTTGGCGGCATGGCGGCGCGGATGCGTGATCCGGTGCAAAAGCTCCCCGTCATCGGTCAGGATCACCATCCCCGTGCTCTCCTTATCCAGCCGCCCGGCAATCGAAAGCTTGGGATTGCGCCGCGCGAACCGTTCGGGCAGCAAATCATAGACCACCTTGCCGGGGTCCTTGTGCGAACTGGTCACGCCTGCGGGTTTGTTCATCATGATCGTGAACGGCGCAAGCGGGTCGAGCGCCTCACCGTCCATCAGCACGCGTCCCGCCCGCACCATCTCGGGCGCGATCGAAAGACCGGGGTCATGGACGCGCTCCCCGTCCACATCGACCCAGCCATTCTTAATCGCCATGGTCATTTCTTTACGCGCACCGTAACCGAGATTGGACAGCAAACGGTCCAGCCGCACTGACTTTTCTTTACTCATATTTTTAAACCTCCTGTCCCGCACACCAGCCCGACGCCCACGCCCACTGGAAATTATGCCCGCCCAGATGCCCGGTGACATCCAGAACCTCGCCGATAAAATAAAGCCCCGGAACGTCCTTCGCCGCGAACGTCTTCGAGGAAATCCCGTCCGTGTCCACCCCGCCCAGCGTCACCTCCGCCGTGCGGTACCCTTCCGTTCCTGCGGGCAACACGCGCCAGCTTTGAATCACAAACGCGATCTCCGCAAGCTTTTTATCCGAAAGATCGGCCATCCGCTCGTCATGCCCGCTCAACGCCGCCAGAAGATGCGCAAGCCGCTGCGGCAGAATATCCGATAAAACCGTTCTCAAAACCTGCTTGGGCGAATTTTTCCGCGCTGCCTTAAGCATCTCCAGTACCTCATGGCCCGGCAGGAAATCGACCATGATCGGCTCGCCGTCTTGCCAATAGGATGAAACCTGCAAAATGGAAGGCCCCGAAAGCCCCCGGTGCGTGAACAAAAGCCCTTCGCGGAACGCCGCGCCTCCTGCCGATACCCGCGCATCCACCGCAAGCCCGGAAAGCGGCGCGGTCTGCGCCAGCAAATCCGGCTCGAACGTGAGCGGCACGAGGCCTGCGCGAGGCGGCACGATCGCAAGCCCGAAATCCTTCGCGCGTTCATACCCGAAATTACTCGCCCCGATCTTGGGAATCGAAAGCCCGCCGCTGGCGATCACCAGAGACCCGCAAACATATTCCCCCGCGCTGGTCAAAAGACTAAATCCCTCGCCCCGCCGCTCGACCGACTGAATCTTGACATCAATATCAATCCTCCCGGCATGATCTGTGACGCGTTTGACCAGCATGTCGATGATCTGCTGGCTCGACTGGTCGCAAAAAAGTTGCCCGCGCGCGCTCTTGTCGGCATAGGGTTCGTAAGGCTTTTCGTGATACGCGATGCCGTGCGCCTTTACCATCTCCACGAAATCCTGCGGCCGAAAGCGGCTCAGCGCCGATTTGCAAAAATGCGGATTTTGCGAAATGAAATTTCCCGGCCCGCAATGAAGGTTAGTGAAATTACACCGCCCGCCGCCCGAAATGCGGATTTTCTCACCAATTTTTCGCGTATGCTCGATGACGGTGACGCGCCGCCCGCGCGCCGCCGCCGCGCCTGCGCACATAAGCCCCGCCGCCCCGGCCCCGATCACGATGACATCCGCCGTTTTCATCGGGCCAATAGACAGGATTGCAGCCACAAAAACAAGCCGCCCTCTGGACACGGCCCGCCGACTCGTTCAGGTTACAC
>JAANMY010002596.1_pt1 | contig 16649 bp, 12 predicted proteins | sample 7279691 | NCBI WGS metagenome assembly JAANMY01 (sample SAMN14094543, study PRJNA606508) | bioreactor metagenome | isolation source: A lab-scale SPAN reactor treating ammonium-rich wastewater day 388 | place: Ireland: Galway | collected 2018-02-07
AGCTTGGGATCGAAATAGTCGCGCAGCCAGTCACCCAGCAGGTTGGCCCCCAGCGCGGTCAGTGCGATGGCCATGCCGGCAAAGGTGGGAATCCACCAGGCGGTGGACAGATAGGCGCGCCCATCGGCAACCAGCAGCCCCCAGGCCGAGGCCGGTGGCTGAATGCCCAAACCGATAAAGGTGATGGCCGCCTCGATCACCAGCGCCGCGCCAAATTGCAGCGTCATCAGCACGATGCAGGTGGGCAGCAGATTGGGCAGAAGGTGGCGCAGGAAGATGCGCAAGTCGCTGGCATTGGCGACCTTGGCCAGTTGCACATAGCCCGCGCTGCGCAAGGAAAGGGTCTCGCCACGGATGACCCGGGCGTAATCGGCCCAGAAAACCAGAATGATCGACACCAGGATCGTCGTCAGCCCCCCCCCCAGCACCGCGCCGATCAGGATCGTCAGCAGCACCGGCGGTATCGACATCTTCACATCGACGATCCGCATCAGCACCATGTCGATGATGCCGCCGTAATAGCCCGCCATCATGCCGACAGCGGTGCCGATCACCGCCGCCACCGCCACGCTGATGCAACTGACCATGAGGGCGATGCGCGCGCCTTCGATCAAACGGCTGAGCAGGTCACGCCCGAACTGATCGGTGCCCAGCACATAGGCCCAGTCGCCACCCTCCAGCCATGGCGGCGGCAGCAAGCGGGTGCCGAAACTGATCGCCAGCGGGTCGTGCGGCCAGATCCAGGGGCCGAACAGGCCGCAGATCACCATCGGCGCCAGCAGCAGGATCGGAACGATCGGCAGGCCCGAAAGTCTGCCACCGGAGCGGCGGATTGCGCGGTCCTTGGCTACTGGCTTGACGTCCAGAAGTGTCACCCGGTTTCTCCCTCAAGAACTTGCACGGGCCTCTGTATGGGCCCGGTTGCAAGGTCGTCTGTTACATCGCCTGGCGGATCATATCCGCAGCCTTTTCGCCGATCATCAGCACGGCGGCGTTGATATTGGCGCCGGGGATCGTCGGCATGATCGAGGCATCGACCACCCGCAACCCCGGCACACCGCGCACCCGCAGATCCGGCGTCAGGACAGCGGCGCTGTCGGTCCCCATGCGGCAGGTGCCCGCCGGATGTTGCGTCACCCCGACGGCGGCGGCAATCGCGGCATCGATCTGGGCATCGGTCTGATGCTGGGCGCCCGGCATGACCTCGGCGCCCATCAGGGCGGCCTGACTTTCCATGCCATAGATCCGTCGCGCTGCCCGCAGGCCCCTGCGCAGAACGGCCAGATCCTCGGGATCGGCCAGCATGTTCAGAAAGACCCTGGGCGCGTCGGCCGGATCGCGCGAGCGCAATTCCATATACCCCCGGCTGCGTGGATGCAGCAGGCAGATCGACGCATAGAAGGCATGGGGCGCGGGCGGGGTCAGCCGGGGGAACCACAGATCGGCCCGAATGGAGATCGGGCTCGACAGTATCTGGATGTCGGGTCGCGTCGCGCCCTCGGTGACACGCAGCAGCGCGGTTCCCGAACACACATGGCTGGAAAACGGCCCGCCGCCCGTAATCAGCCACCGCAGCGCGTTCACCGCCGCCCGGTCCCAGCGGAGCTGGTTCGAGAAGGTCTCGGGCCGGGCCGCGTTATACACCAGATCGAGGCGAGGATGTTCCAGCAGGTTCTGCCCTACACCCGGCAGGTCGGCCCGCACATCGATGCCGTGCTCGCGCAGATGCGCGTCGGGGCCGAGGCCGGACAGCATCAGGATCTGCGGCGAATTATAGGCGCCTGCCGACAAGATCACCTCGCGCGCCGTGGCATGATGCAGGGCGCCGTGGCGCCGGAACTGCACGCCCGTCACCCGCTCGCCGGTGAACTCCAGCGATTCTGTCAAGGCCCGGTCCAGGATTGTCAGATTGGGCCGCCCGCGCACGTCGGCGGTCAGATAGGCGCGAGAGGCCGATGCGCGGCGCCCGCGCCGATCCACAGCGATCTGCCCGGCACCGAAGCCCTCCTGCTGCGCGCCGTCGTAGTCGTCGGTCAAGGGATAGCCGGCGGCGGCATAGGCGCGACGAAGCGGCTCTTCGAACAGTGGATGGTTGCGGATCGGGCGTAGCGACACCGGGCCGTCACCGCCATGATGGGGGCCTTCACCGCGCCAGCTCGATTCCGAACGTTTGAAATAGGGTAGGACATCGTCATAGCCCCAGCCATTGCAGCCCAGATCCCGCCATTCGTCGTAGAGGCCCCGATGCCCCCGGATGTGGAACATACCGTTGATCGACGACGAGCCGCCCATCACCTTGCCGCGCGGAATGGGGATGCGGCGGTTGCCGGTGCGGGATTCGGGCTCGGAAGCATAGGGCCAGGTGAAGCGCGGCGAGCGCAGCGCCTTCATGAAGCCCAGCGGCATCCGCAGATAGGGGTGCCAGTCGGCGCCGCCAGCCTCGAGCAGCAGCACCCGGCATCGGGGATCTGCGCTCAGCCGGTTGGCGAGCACCGATCCCGCCGTTCCAGCCCCGACGATGATGAAATCGTATTCGGCCATCGGCTCAGAGAACCCGATAATACCACAGGTGCAACAGATCGGGATGACGCTCGCCATAGCCGATGAACACATTGCGCGTCAGCCAGTCATAGCGGCCCACCGGCGCCTCCAGCACCGACCAGGTGCGGAAGTAATACTGCCCGGCATCGATGACCTTCTCGCGCATCTCGCGCCGCAGTTCGGCCGGGATGACGCGGTAGCCGGTGTTGCGGATGTTGACCAGAACGCCGTCGTCGGTCTCGAAGGAATAGCGCGCATCGATGCTGTCCACACCGTCCGGGCGCACCAATGGCCATTCGGTGCCGCCGGGCAGGATGGTGCCGCGAATGCCGGGACCTTCGACGAGCCCGCCGCCCACGGTCATGATCAACCGCTCACCCGATCCACCGTGAACGACGCCGATGTTGCGCGCGGGGTTGACGATCACCTTGGTCGCAAAGGCGAATTCCAGTTGCGGGGTCATCTGTTTCAGCCAGATGGGCTCTTCGTTGGTCAGGTCTCTCATGTGCGCCTCAGGAGGGAATTCGGGCGCCCCGGGCCGGTCGACCCGAGGCGCCGTCGTTGCGGAAACCGGTGGTTCAGTCGAAAGTCACGTCGCGCAACTGCACGACCGGGAACCATTTCTGCGTCGGAGTGAATCCGACCCCCTCGGCCATGGCGTAAACCGCAACGAAGTTCCAGAGCGGGACAATGGCCGTGTCTGCGTGCATCAGCCCAAATGCCTGACGCAGCACCTCGCCGCGCGGGGCCGGATCAATCAGCGATCCCGCCTGGGCGATCAGCGTATCCAGTTCCGGGTTGCGGTAGGGCGCGAAAGGCGAGCGCGAATAGAAGGCGATAGTCAGCGCCTCGGTGGGATCGCTCTGGTTGGCCCAAGGCATCGCGCTGATGCCGACATAGCGGGCGTCGGGCGTGCCTGAAACCTCGCGGAGCATGGTCAGGAACGGACTGGCCTCCAGGGTTTGCGCCTGCGCGTTGATGCCGACCTGCGACAAGTACAGAATCACCGCCTCGGCAGTTTCGCGCAGACCGGCAAAAGCGCCGCCCCAGATGTAGAACGGCATGTCAAAGCCATTTGGATAGCCCGCCTCTGCCAGCAATGCGCGGGCGCGGGCCGGATCATAGGCGTTGACCTCGATTGCGGGATCATAGCCCAGCTCGCCCTCTGTCACGGTTTCGGACAGTTCCGGCACACCTTGCAACAGCCCGTCGATGATCGCCTGCCGGTCGATGGCATGGGCGATGGCCCGACGAACGCGGGGGTCATGCCAAGGCACATCGGGGTTGGTGTTGTGGAACTGGATGCCGACGGTGGGGTGTGCCGCAAGGAAGGCGGTGCCGAACCCGGCGCCTTCCAGCCCGGCCACGTCGTTATATGGCACGTCCATGGTCATGCCGACTTCACCGGTCTGCAACTGCGACACGCGCGTCGAGGCTTCGCGCACAAAGCGGAAAGTGGCGTTTTCGACCTGCGGCGCGTCGCCCCAGTAATCCGCGAAGCGGCGCAGCACCAGCGAGGTGCCGGGCGTATAGCTGACGAACTCATAGGGTCCGGTGCCGACGGGATGGCGCACGAACTGATCCTCGCCCACCCGTTCGAAATACGCGCGCGAGGCAATCGAATAGCCGCGCGCGGGCAGCATCCCGGCATCGGGCCGGTTGAACACGAACCGCACGGTATAGCGGTCGATGATCTCGATCCGGTCCACGTTGCGCGCCCGCCGCATGTGCTGGGGCGCGCGTTCGGTCATGCGCTCGTGGCTGAAGACCACATCCTCGGCGGTGAATTCGTCGCCGGAATGGAACATGACCCCTTGGCGCAGATGGAACAGGATCGACATCCCGTCTTCGGCCAGTTCGAACGACGCGAGGCCCGAGACCACTTCGCCATCCGTGTTGGTACGCCAGAGCGCCTCGGTCACGTTCTCCATCGATACGCGGGCGCCGGGCGCATGGGCCGTCGACGTCAGGTCGAGCGTATCGGGCTCCTCGGCGATTGCGACGATGAAATTGTCGGCACTGGCCTGCGCCAGTGCTGCGGCTCCACCCAGAGCCAGCGCCAGCGCCGAGGCGGTGGACAGCAGAAATCTTCCGAATCCGTTCATGTAACCCTCCCTGAGACCTTACAGCCCGGCGAGCAGCCTCCACTCCGCTCGTCGCTCCGGACGCACAGGTCAATGACGCTTGTGCGAGGCTGACGCTACATAACATCACTCTGGCATTCAACATTTATAATCATATGACACATGATTTTTTCACGACGCATCCTTGGCCTAGGCAAAGGCTGTGTTTTGGCGGCGAGCCAGTTGGGCCGATTGCCCGCTGAGCGCGATCTTGCGGGGGCAATCATGCGAGATCGGCAGTTTACAACTGGTATTTCGCGGTTATACCATCGCTCGCCAAGACGCGTGCCTCCACCGCGGTTTCCTTATGCCACCACGATGTGAGAGCCCCATGCCGGAATCTGCCGAAAAACTGCAGTCTTCTTTCTCGACACCGATCTATGACGTTCTGATCAATGGCGGCGGTCCTGTCGGCATGGGTCTGGCCATCGAACTGGGCCAGCGCGGGGTCAGGGTCTGCGTTGTCGAACGCTATGCAACCCCGCAGCCGGTGCCAAAGGGCCAGAACCTGACCCAGCGCACTGCCGAGCATTTCCATTTTTGGGGTTGTGCCGAGCGGCTGCAGGCTGCCGCTGCTGTGTCGCAAGGGGCCGGGATCGGCGGACTGACCTGCTACGGCACGTTGTTGAGCGATCATCACTACAACTGGCTCGACCGTTCCAAGGTCCGCGACTTCTATTTCAGCCGCAACGCACGGATGCCGCAATACACCACCGAAGCAATCCTGCGCGAGCGGGCCGCAGAGATCGACGGCATCGACATCCTGTATGGTTGGCAAGGCGTCGCGCTGGCGCAGGATGATTCCGGCGTCTCGCTCACAATCGCCGCACGGGCAGACAGCGAGCAGCAGGTGTTGCGCGGCAAATATCTGGTGGGGTGTGACGGCAGCCATTCCTTCGTACGGCAGGCCTCGGGCATCACTCAGACGCAAGAGGACCATAACCGCCTGATGGCGCTGGTGGTTTTCACCTCCATCGAACTGGACGATCTGCTCAGGCGCTATCCCGGCAAGGCGTTCTATAACGTGCTGAACCCGCGGCATGATGGCTATTGGCTGTTCTTTGGCCGTGTCGATCATGGTCGAAGCTGGTTCTTTCACGCCCCGGTGCCGCCGGGCACCACTGACGGCAATTTTGATTTTCCGGCCTTCCTGCACGAGGCTGTCGGCCAGTCCTTCGACCTGACCATCGACCACCTCGGCTTTTGGGACATGCGCTTCGCGCAGGCAGACAGCTATCGCAACGGCCGTGTCTTTGTGGCTGGCGATGCCGCCCATTCGCACCCGCCCTATGGGGGGTATGGCATCAACAGCGGATTGGAGGATGCCACCAATCTGGGCTGGAAACTGGCCGCAGTGCTGCAAGGCTGGGGCGCCGATGCCCTGCTCGACAGCTATCACGCCGAACGCCACGGGGTCTTTGCCTCGACCATTCGTGACTTCATCGCCCGCTTCATCCGGGAGGACCGCGATTTCCTGCACCTCTATGCACCTGACCGCGATTCCGCGGCGTTCAACGCGGCCTGGGATGCGCGAAGTGCGGACGCCAGCGAAGTGCTGGCCTTCGAGCCGCATTATGAGGGCTCGCCGGTGGTGATGGGGCAGGGCGGTGCCCCGTCGTCTCTGGGCAGCCATGAAATGCGGGCGCGGGTCGGGCATCATCTGGCGCCGCAGGTCCTGGCCGACGGGCGCAATGTGTTCGAGGCCTTAGGCCCCGAGCACACGTTGCTGGCGCTCGGGGGGGCCGATCCTGCACTCGTTGCCGGGATTCGGGCGCAAGCCGACGCCGCGAAAGTGCCGCTGCGGGTGATCGCTGATTCGGGCCCGCGAGCGAGAGAGGCCTATGGCGCTTCGCTGATTCTGCTGCGCCCGGATCAGTTTGTGGCCTGGGCGGGCGACGATGCGCCGCCCTCCATCCTTTTTGCGCGGTTGACCGGGCAGTATCTCGGGGCGGAATAACGCAACCAAGGGGAGATTGCCTGTCTGCACGGCAGTGTTTTGGGGCCTTGCCGTTGCGAAGTGGCCTTGGGCTGCATCTTGACCGTGGACTTGGGGCCTTCATGCTGGAATGGATCGCCGTTACATGTCTGGTCAACGCACCGCCCCGAGACAGCCAGGAGGATTGCATGAATTTCGAGATCACCCCCAACCCCTCGCCCATGCCCGAGGCGCAGCGCGCCGAGGCGTTCAAGGCGCTCGGCTTCGGGACATTGTTCACCGATCACATGGCGGTCATCCGCTGGACCGAGGGGCAGGGCTGGCATTCGGCGCAGATCACCGCGCGCGCGCCCTTCATGCTCGACCCGGCGGCCAGCGTTCTGCACTACGCTCAGGAGATCTTCGAGGGCATGAAGGCCTATCGCCAACCCGGCGGCGGGGTCGTTCTGTTCCGGCCCGAGGAGAATGCGCGCCGTTTTAACGATTCGGCCCGCCGCATGGCGATGCCTGAGCTGCCCGAAGCGGTGTTCCTCGACGCGGTGGACAAGCTGGTTGCGCAGGATCTGAAATGGGTGCCCGAGGGGGAAGGAACGCTTTATCTGCGCCCCTTCATGTTCGCGTCCGAGGCCTTTCTGGGTGTGCGGCCGTCGCGCGAGTACATCTTCTGCGTCATCGCCTCGCCTGTCGGCCCCTATTTCAAGGGGGGGGCCAAGGCCGTCACGATCTGGGCTTCGCAGAGCTATACCCGGGCCGCGGTAGGCGGCACCGGCGCTGCGAAATGCGGCGGCAATTATGCGGCCAGCCTGATCGCCCAGGCCGAGGCCGCGGCCCATGGCTGCGACCAGGTGGTGTTTCTGGATGCCGCAGAGCACCGCTGGATCGAGGAACTGGGCGGTATGAACGTCTTTTTCGCGTTCAAGGACGGCTCGATCCTCACCCCACCGCTGCAGGGAACGATCCTGCCGGGGATTACGCGCAAGTCGTTGATGCAACTGGCGCGGGACGCCGGGATCACCATCACCGAGCAGCGGTATTCCTTCGAGGACTGGAAGGCCGATGCTGCGAGCGGTGCCTTGGTCGAGGCCTTTGCCTGCGGCACGGCTGCCGTGGTGGCGGGTATCGGCAAGGTCAAGTTCGACGGCGGCGAGTTCGTGATCGGCGACGGCCAGACCGGCCCGGTGACTGCGCGCCTGCGCCAGGCGCTGGTCGGCTTGCAGGGCGGCCAGTCGCAAGATCCCTATGGCTGGGTCCATCCGGTTCTGGTGGGCTGAGGATCACTCCGGCCTGTGAAGTTGCTGCGCACCGCCAATCGGCGCTTCGTCGGAGTTTCCACCGGGCTGGATTCGGGCCCGGTGGTTTGACCCTGAGCGATAGAAGCCGCTTCTATAGCGCATGAATTTCGCCCATCATGAGTTATAGAGAGGGAGCCTATCGCTCATGCCGTGGAACTGGACACAGCCGGATTGGCCGGAATTCCGATACGACGCTTCGGCCCTCGCACCGCTGGAGCAGCAATTTCTGCTGTCCTCAGGCGAGGTTCTGGGGGCCGTGCGCCATGTGAGCCCGGACGAACGCGATCAGTTGCGCATCGAGCTTCTCAGCGAAGAGGCGCTGCAGACCAGCGCGATCGAGGGGGAAATTCTCGACCGCCTCAGCGTCCAGTCGTCGCTTCGTCGCCACCTCGGATTGTCGCCAGACAGCTATCCGGCCAAGCCCCGCGAACAGGGCGTGGCAGAGATGATGGTCGATGTCTATTCGGGTTTCGCCAATCCGCTGGATGATGAGACGCTCTTTCGCTGGCACCGGATGCTGCTGTCTTACGATCATCGTCTGGAAACCGTCGGCGGGTATCGGCAGCACGGCGACGCCATGCAGATCGTTTCGGGCCGCCTCGACCGCCCGACGATCCATTTCGAGGCGCCGCCGTCGAATGCCGTGCCCGGCGAGATGGCGGGCTTCGTCGGATGGTTCAACAGAACAGCCCCGGGAGAGGCCGAGCCCCTGCCAACCCTGACCCGTGCGGGGCTTGGACATCTTTATTTCGAGAGCATTCACCCATTCGAGGATGGCAACGGCCGTCTTGGCCGTGCTCTGGCAGAGAAATCCCTGGCCCAGAACATCGGTCAGCCCAGCCTGATCGCCCTCGCCGCGACTATCGAGCGCGACCGCAAGGCCTATTACAGCCAGCTCGAGACACATCAGCAGACCCTCGATGTCACCGGCTGGCTGGTCTGGTTCGCCCGGACGGTGCTGACGGCCCAGCGGATGACACTGGATCGTGTCGGCTTCTTCATCGCCAAGGCGAGATTTTATGATCGCCACCGCGATGTATTGAACGAGCGTCAATCCAAGGCCCTCGCCCGGATGTTTCGGGAGGGGCCGGACGGATTCAAGGGCGGGCTCAGCGCCGAGAACTATCTGTCGATCACCGGCACCTCGCGTGCGACGGCGACACGAGACCTGCATGACTTGGTCGAGAAGGGCGCGCTCACCCGCGCTGGCGAGCGTCGCCATACCCGCTACTGGCTGAACCTCGTCGAGCGGGCAGGGCCGGGTTGATGGCCGTGGCCGCGCGTCCCGGTGTCAGTTCATCTGAATCCATAGTTGCAGGCGCGTACTTTCGTCAGTCATCGCCTTCAGGCACGGGCAGGGCGATCCCCGGCATAGTAGCGCAAAGCGCCGCATAGCGGGCGTTGACGGCTGCGTCCACCGGCGTATCGAAGCTGTTCAGAATATACGACAGCGTGGAGTAGAAGCCTACCGTGGCGATGATATCCATCATCCCCGCAACCCCGAGGGTCGCAATCAGGCGCTCCTGTTGCCCGGGGGTCAGCGCATTGGTATCGATCAGCGCATCGACGGCCCCGGCCAGCAGACGGTCATCCGGGTCCATGTCTTGCGGCGCCCCTCGCAGCGAGCGAATGCGCGCCAATGACAGCCCGCAATCGAAGCCGCGGACGACGTGATGCACCCATTCGTAGGATGATCCACGTCTGAACCCGCAGCGCAGGATGACCACCTCACTTTGCATCGCGGTGAGCGCCCGACGCCGGACCACATGCTCGCGCAGATCCGACCAGGCGCGCAGCAGCGCCGGGTGATGGGCCATGACACGGTAGACATTCAACGCCCCGGCGAACCCGTCGCGCAGATCGGCGATGGCGTCAGGCCATGAGGCATCGTCCAGTGGCCGCAAGCGGTTCATCGCATCGTTCCCGGCAGCCAGAGGACCAGCGCAGGCATGGCGATCAGCAGGACCAGCTTGATGATATCGGCAAAGATGAACGGCATGACGCCGCGATAGACATCGCGCGTGGCAATATCGCGTGTCACCGACTTCAGCATGAACAGGTTCAACCCGAACGGCGGCGTGATGACACCGAGTTCCACGACGATCAGCATCACGATCCCCCACCAGATCGGGTCATAGCCCAGATTGATGACGATGGGCGCGGCGATCCCGGCGGTCATGATCAGTACGGCGACGGAATCCATCACGGTTCCCAGCGCCACGAAGGCGGCGATCATGATCAGAATGGTCGCCAGCGGCCCTATCGCCAGTGCCTCGACCGCGCCGATGGTCATCGCGGGCAGGCCTGACAATTCCAGAAAGAAGGTCAGCAGCAGCGCGCCGATGATAAGCGGGTAGATCATGGCGATGGCGGCTGTCGTCTCGGCGGCCACGCGCCAGACCGCGCCGCCCTTCAGCTTGCCGCGCGCCAGCGCCGCCGCAAAAGTCACTACGGCGCCGACAGACGCGGCCTCGGTCGCGGTAAAGATCCCGGCATAGATGCCGCCGATCACCACACCGAACAGGGCCACGACCACCGCCGCGCGGATCAGCGCCGCCCCCAGTTCCGTCAACGAGAACGCATCGCGGCCCGGCGCCAGATGTGGGCGCAGACGCACGGATATGAAGATCACCACGAGATAGCCGAGGAGCGTCATCATGGCCGGTGCCAGCGCGGCGATATAGAGCTTGCCGATCGATTGCTCGACGAGGATGGCGTAGAGGACGATCACGGTTGACGGCGGGACAAGCTGACCCAGCGTCGCGCCCGAGGCGATGGCCCCGGCGCTGAGCGACGGGGCGTAGCCGCGCGCCTTCATCTCGGGTGCGGCGACGGCGCCGATGGTGGCGACCGTGGCGATTGACGAGCCGGTCAGCGCGCCAAAGCCGCCACAGGCGGCAACGGTGGCCATTGCCACCCCGCCCCGCAGCCATCCCAGCGCCGCTTGCGCCAGCCGGTAGATGTCGGCTGACAGGCCCGCCACCGTGGCGAATGCGCCCATCATCAGGAACAGCGGGATCAGCGCGAGTTCGCCGTTCATCAATAACCCGGTCACGGTGCTGCCGGTGTTGGATACCGTCCGCCCCCACCCCATCAGTGCAGCGGTGCCCAAAAGGCCGATCAGCGACATCGCAGTGCCGACCGGGACCGTGGCCAGGACCAATACCCACAAGGCGACGAAACCCGCGCCAGCAATCAGACCGGGCGCGACCCCTGAGGCCGCGACAGCAGGCACACCCCAGACGGCAAAAGCAGCGACGGCCAGCAGGACCAGCCCGACGACCGCCGCGGGTGCCTGCCAGTTCAGCCCGCGGTCGGCGCGCAGGGCATCACGCAAGCTGACGAGCGTGGTGATAAATTGCACCGGCAGGCATACCGCCAGAAAGGCTGCGATTGCGACCATGAAGGGGCCCGTCGGCAGGCGCAGCACGGTGGTCTGGCCCTGGATCATCAGCGTCAGTTCGGCCCGTCGATAGCAGGCAAGGGCGAACAGCGCGAAAATTGCGAGCGCCAGAGCGTCGCCAAGGACGGTGATCCAGCGCATCGCCCGCGCGCCCAGAAAGCCCGCCAGCACATCGACACGCACCACGGCCCTTGTTGCCAGACCACTCGCCAGAACCGAGGCGATGGCGACGGCAAAGGCCGTCTGCAGGATCTCGTTGAACCCCGGGAGCGGCGAATTGAACAGACTGCGCATCACCACCACATCGACCAGCGTGGCGATGCCGACCAGCAGCATCCCCAGAACCCCCAGCGACGCGATGGCACGGGTCGTGGACCGGCTCAGCCGGTCCGCGAGATCGATCAGGCCGGGCGCCTCTGTCCCGAAACCCGCGTGGTCAGAGGGGAGGTCTCGGGTCATGTCGCGTCCCTTTGCCATGGGTCAGCGGTCCAGTGCGGCCCGCAGCGCCGCAAGGATCGCGTCGCCGTTCGGGGTCGAGTCCAGCCAGGCCTGCGTCACGGGTGCCGAGGCCTCGCGCCAGGCGGCCTCCTGTTCGGCGCTGAGGCCGTGGACGCGGTGGCCCTCCATCGTCAGGACGCTGTCGCGGGCGGTGGTGTTGAACCCGTCGAACCAGGTTGCGAAAGCCAGGCTCAGGCCCAGCCCGGAATGCGCGTCGAGGGCCGCGCGCGCCTCGGTCGGCAGGGCGTCATAGACCGCCCGGTTGATGAAGATCATCCCTGGCAGCGATCCCAGCGGCGCGTCGAGATGATCGTGCGTGACTTCCTGCAGGTTGAAGGTGACAAGCCCGGTATAAGGCGTGTGCACCGACCCGACGACACCCTGGCTGACGCCCTGGTACAATTCGGGCGGCGTCAGTGCGATAGGGGCGCCGCCAAGGGCGGTGATGACCTGCGCGGCGATGGCGTCGCTGGCGCGTACCTTCAGCCCCGCGACATCGGCGAGCGCATCGACCGGATCGACGGAATGCAGACCGGCGGGCGGCGTGGCGACCAGTCCCAGCGGAGCGATCAGATCATATTCACCGTCGAGCAGGCCTTGTTCGTACAGCGACCACAGTGCCTCGGACCCTGTTACCGCATTGTCTACCTCGAACGGCAGAACCACAACCGATGTCCGGGGGAAGGGCGTCGGCATGGCACCGTGCGTGCCCCAGGCGATATCGACCACGCCGGTCACGACCTGTTCGAACACGTTGCGCGCGTTGGCGATGGTCGGGCCGTTCAGCACCTCGATGGTCAGCGCGCCATTTGAGGCGGCGGTGACGCTTTCAGCCCAGGGCTGCAGGAAGTCGCGCACGATCCCGGCCCCTTCGGGCAGGGTGGTGGCAAAGCGCAGCACGGTCTGCGCCCCGGCGGCAAAGGGAAGCGTGGCGCAGAGCGTGGCGGCAAGCAGGGTTTTCGTGATGGTCAGGGTCATGACGGTCTCCTCCGGTGGATGATGGTCTTGCTCAGGCCGGGCGATGCAGTGCCCGGTTCAGTGCCGCGCGTGCCTCGTCGGCGGTTGTGGCGCGGTCGGTAGCCCAGGCGACATAGCCGTCCGGGCGCACCAGAACGGCGCCCAGGTCCCCGGTCGCACCGATCCGCCGCGCGGCAAGGGCAGTGACAGCGATCACCGGCAACCCGTCGCCCTGAAGACCGGCAAGGCCGTTCTGCCCGGTCAGGTCGAGCAAGACGAACCGCTGGCCGCGCAACAACAGGCCCATGCGGGTCATCGCGCCGTCCGGCAGCACGAGATCAAGGTCGGGCATCGGGCGCCCGACCAGCGGATGTGGCGGTTCGGTTGACGGATAGGCCCTGTCGATCCCGTTCAGCTCCAGCGCCAGGGCGGTATTCACCTCGGGAACCGGCATGTGCAGGGTCTCGAAGCGACGCTTCAGCGCGACGCCATCGTCCGAAAAGTTGAACTGCAGCGCGCATTGCGCCCGGACCGATTCCAGCAGATCCTGCAGGACCGGATAGCGTTCGTCGTGATAGCTGTCGAGCAGGGCCTCGCTGGCCTGATCCTTGCAGACCAGCGCCAGCTTCCAGCCCAGATTGAAGGCATCCTGCAGGCAGAAATTCATCCCCACGCCGCTGGCGGGATAATGGATTCGCGCGCTTTCACCGACCAGAAACACCCGCCCGTCGCGCAACCGGGGCACTGCGCGCATCGTATCGTCATAGCGCGAGGCCCAGCGGAAGCCGGTCACGCCGAAATCCTGCCCGGTGATGTCCGTCAGCGCGTGCCGCACCTCGTCCAGCGTGACCGGCGCGTCTTTGGGTTGTTTCATCGCCTCGCAATGGACCATGTTGAAGCGGGTGATGCCCGGTCCGAAGGCAAAGCCGCGCAGCCAGCCACGCGCGTTGTCGGTGCCGAAATTGCCGGTTGGCCAGGGCGCCTGAATCGTCGCATCCACGACCATCCCCGAAAAGGTGCCCGCATGCCCCTCGAAGGGCATGTTCAGCGCATGCCGCACCGCACTGCGTCCACCGTCGGCGCCGACGACATAGCGTGCGCGCAGGGTGGCTGGTCCCTCCGGCGTTTCGACCGCGACCGCGACATGATCGGCGTGCGCGGTCAGGCCCGTGACGCTGTTGCCGCGCCGCAATTCGACCCCCAGTTCCTGCGCATAACCGGTCAATATCTCTTCGGTATGGTTCTGCGGCAGGCCCAGCGTGAAGCCGAAGCGCGACCCGAGGGATGTCCAGCGAACTGGCTTGAGGCCGGCATAGATGTGATCGGGCCGGAAGGGGAACGGCAGGATCTGGCTCATGCGCGCGATGAACCGGTCGGCGATCCGGCGGGAATCGAGCAGTTCCAGCACCCGGGGCAGCAACGTGCCCGCCCTCGATTCCACCTCGTGCAGGCGGCGCTCCAGCACGATGACTTTCACCCCGGCGAGAGCAATCTCGCTGGCGACAGCGGTGCCCGATGGCCCGCCTCCGACCACGATGACTTCGGCGTCGAGATTCATTCGGCAGTCTCCTGATCGTCTTGCGTTTGCGTCGCAATGAAGGTTCGCAGAGCGGCGCATGTCGCGGTCACGGCCCGCGCGGCCCCGGCTGACGCTGCGGCGAACCCGAAAAACTGATGATGCATGTCGGCAAAATGCAGCCGCGTCACTGCCACCCTCGCCGCGTCAAGTCGCGCGGCATAGGCCTGAGCCTCGGCCGCAAGCGGGTCGTGACCGGCGGTGACGATGATCGCCGGGGCGAGGCCGGTCAGGTCGGCAGCATGCAGCGGCGAGGGCGGGAAGGTATCGAGCGGCATTCCCGGCGGCATCAGGTTGTCGCGGATGTCAGCCAGATCGGCCGCTGACAGCATGGGAAACACCGCGTCGTCGGGCAATGTCCGTGCAAGGTTGACGCCCGGCACGACGAGGAATTGTCCCAGCAGTTTGACGCCCTGATCGCGTAGGCGGATCGCGGTGCTGGCCGCCAAATTGCCGCCCGAGCTTTCGCCGCCGACGATCACGCGCCCGGCGCGTCCGCCCAATGTCGCGGCATTGGCCATAACCCAACGGGTTGCGGCCAGCGCGTCGTCGAAGGGGGCTGGAAAGCGGTGTTCAGGCGCCTGTCGATAACCTACCGCCACCACGCGCGCGCCGGTCCCCGCGCAAAGCCGTCGGGCGGTTTCGTCGAAAAGATCAAGGTTGCCCAACGCGTAGCCCCCGCCGTGGAACCACACCACCAGCGCATCCGACACCGGGTGTTCGGCGACATAGAGCCGGGCGCGGACGGGCGCGCCGGGCAGGTCGCGCACCTCGGCCAGTGGCGGCAGGCCGGGGTCTGCCGGTGCAGCCTCGACTGCGGCGCGGAACCGGGTGCGGGCGGCCTCGATCCCGCCGGCAAAGGCCCGTGGAGCGCCGCGTTCGGCCTGCGCACGCACGATGGCGGCGATCTGCTGATCGAGGGGCTGGCTCATGCGCGCGCCTCATAGAGATAGGCCTGCGACGCCGCTGCGCGGGCGCGCAACCGGGCGATGGCGGGGTCCAGCATCTGGCCACCGCGTTTCACGAACCGGCCCCCAACCATGACGCTGTCGATATTGCCGGGATGGGCGGCGGCAACGACGGCCGCGACCGGATCGGTAACAGGCACCAGATTCAGGTCCGAGGCGCGGATCAGGATCAGATCGGCCTTCTTGCCCGGCGTCAGCGACCCTACACGATCCGCAAGGCCGCTCGCCTCGGCGCCGACGATGGTGGCCATTTCCAGCACGTCGCGGGTGGTCAGCATCTCGGGGGTCGACCGGGTGCGCGAATGCCCGTTGGTTTTCTGTGCCCGGTACAACGACAGCGCGAGGCGCATCTGGGTGAACATATCGCCCGCGCCCTTGGTCTCGGTGTCGGACGACAGGCTGGGGCGGATACCCACCTCCAGCAACCGGTCGATCGGGACGTCGCCGTATGCCAGCGTTACCGTTTCGACCTGCACCCCCAGCGAGGCGGAAACCCCGTGGTCGGCCATCATGCGCAATTCGTCGTCGGACGAGGTATTGCAATGAACGAAGGTCAGGTCGGGGCCCAGCAACCCGGCCTGTTCCATCTGGCGGATCGCCTCGAACCGGGGGCCGCGACCTGCAGCGCCCATATGGATCGACGAGCGCAGACCCATATCGCGCGCCCGCCGCAGATCCTGCTGCCAGACACCATTCGCCGCCATCTCGGGGCCGCGCGCGGCCATTGCGAGGCCGATGAGCCCGTCATCCGAGTGCAGCACCTCGCGCCGGATGCGTTCGATGTCATGGGGATGCGGGCGCGTTGAGGCATCCATCCAGCTCACCGGCTCGGTCAGCGGCCAGCCATAGCCAAAGATCGCCCGAATACCCGCCGCGCGCAGCCCCTCGATGGCGGCGTCAGCGTGTTCGGGGGTGTTCATCACATGCGCCCAGTCCATCAGGGTCGTGGTTCCCATCTCGAGCGCCGAGACCGCCCCCAGCCAGGTTCCGACCATCACATCCTCGGGCCGGTAGCGACCGCCGATCCCGCCGAGGATCTCGCGGAAATATTGCGCGCTGGAGGCCATGTCGCAGCAGCCGTGCCGGATGCAGCTTTGCCAGGTGTGGCGATGCGTATCGACGAAGCCGGGCAGCAGGATCATTTCGGGCAGGTCGATCACCGGAATGCCTGGCGGCACCTCACCGGCCGAAACCATGCGAATGGTATCCCCGGCGATCACGACGTGGCCTTGGCGCAGATCGCCGATCGCAGGGTCCATGCTCAGCACCCACCCCGCCCGGATCGCCGTTACCTCGTTGCCCGTCATCGCTCCGCCCCGAATCCGATGGTCGTTTCACGAACGATAAGAATCTTT
>JAANMY010002597.1_pt1 | contig 16647 bp, 13 predicted proteins | sample 7279691 | NCBI WGS metagenome assembly JAANMY01 (sample SAMN14094543, study PRJNA606508) | bioreactor metagenome | isolation source: A lab-scale SPAN reactor treating ammonium-rich wastewater day 388 | place: Ireland: Galway | collected 2018-02-07
GAATCGACGCCGAGATCGTGCTGTTGAACGACCCTGTCGGCGACATTGCGCAGCACGCACTGCTGATGGAGTTCGACAGCGTTCACGGTCGCTGGGCAACGCCGCTCAGCCACGACGATGGCGCGTTGATCCTGAACGGTCAGCGCATCCCGCTGACCCATGAAAAAACCATCGAGGCGCTCGCGCTGTCCAAGCTCGACGTCGATCTGGTCATAGACTGTACCGGCGCCTTCAAGACCGCCGCCAGGCTCGCCCCCTATTTTGCGGCCGGTGTGCGCAAGATCGTGGTCAGTGCGCCGGTCAAGGACGGTGGTGCGTTGAATCTGGTCTATGGGGCGAATCATCATCTCTATGATGGCAGTCAGCGACTGATCACCGCCGCCTCTTGCACCACCAATTGCCTCGCCCCGGTGGTCAAGGTGATCCATGAAACGCTGGGCATCCGCCACGGCTCGATCACAACAATCCATGACGTGACGAACACGCAAACTATCGTCGACCGCCCGGCGAAGGACATGCGCCGGGCGCGATCCGCGCTGACCAACCTGATCCCCACCACCACCGGATCGGCGACCGCGATCACGCTGATCTACCCGGAGCTCAAAGGCCGACTGAACGGCCATGCCGTGCGTGTTCCGCTGCTCAATGCCTCGCTGACCGATTGCGTGTTCGAACTCGAACAGCCGACCAATGCCGATGCGGTGAACGCGCTGTTCAAGGCTGCCGCGGAAGGCCCGCTGCGCGGCATCCTCGGCTATGAAACCCGGCCTCTGGTTTCATCCGATTTCACCAATGATCCGCGCTCGGCGATCATCGACGCGCCCAGCACCATGGTCATCAACGGCACGCAATTGAAGGTCTATGCCTGGTACGACAATGAAATGGGCTATGCCTGCCGCCTGACCGACATCGCCCGAATGGTAGCGCGCAGCCTGTGATCCTTTGACAATACTCTCTGATGTTCCATCCGCGTCTTGCACCCTCTTGCCGACCCAAGGAAACCCATGACCCCGGCCAGCCCGATCCACGCCTATGCCGCTGTCACCGCGGCTTATTGGGCCTTCATGCTGTCGGACGGCGCACTCAGGATGCTGGTGCTGTTGCACTTCAACGCGCTCGGCTTTTCGCCGCTGCAGCTTGCATGGCTGTTCCTGCTGTATGAACTGGCGGGAATCGGCACCAATCTGGCCGCCGGTTGGCTGGCGGCGCGGTTCGGGCTGGCGGCAACGCTGTATGCCGGGCTGGCGTTGCAGATCGGCGCTCTGGTGGCTCTGGCGCAACTGGAACCGGCCTGGGGCATCGCCGCTTCGGTCGCGTATGTGATGGCGGTGCAGGGGGTTTCGGGCGTTGCCAAGGATCTGGCCAAGATGTCGTCGAAATCCGCGGTCAAGCTGCTGGCCCCCGCGCAGGAAGGTGCGCTGTTTCGCTGGGTCGCCCTGCTGACCGGGTCCAAGAACGCGGTCAAGGGCATGGGCTTCTTCCTGGGTGCGGCGCTGCTGGCTGTGGCCGGATTTCAGGCAGCGGTCTGGGGCATGGCCGCCGTGCTGGCGGTGATCCTGATCGCCGTGATCCTGTTCTTGCCCTCAGGCCTGCCCGGCCGCATGAAAACCGAGGAACGCTGGAGCGGCTGGCGTTCGACCGATCCGCAGATCAACCGGCTGTCGCTGGCCCGGATGTTCCTGTTCGGCGCGCGCGATGTCTGGTTTGTCGTCGGTATTCCGGTCTATTTTCAGGCGGTATTGTCGGACGGAACCGCCGAGGGGCGGCGTGAAGCGTTCTTTCTGGTGGGCGGCTTCATGGCGTTCTGGATCATCGGCTATGGTGCCGTGCAGGCCTTCGCGCCGCGGCTGCTGGGGGCAAAACACCAGTCCGAGGGCGAGATCACCCGCAAGGCGATCCTCTGGGCCGGGCTTCTGGTACCCATTCCTTTCGCTTTGGCGCTGGCCGCCTTTGTTGCGGGCGCAGCAACCGAATGGCTGACCGTCACGCTGGTGGCAGGGCTCTTGCTGTTCGGCTTCGTCTTTGCGGTGAATTCAGCGGTGCATTCCTATCTGATCCTCGCCTTCGGCGCAGCCGAACGGATCACCCGGGATGTCGGATTCTATTACATGGCCAATGCCGCGGGGCGGCTGATCGGCACTCTTCTGTCCGGCCTCAGCTTCCAGTTCGGGGGTCTGCCGCTTTGCCTGGCCACAGCCGGGGTGATGGCTGCCGCGAGTTGGCTGGCGGCAAGGCGCCTGAGTACCGCCTGAAAGGGCCCCTGCCCCGCCGCCCTGCGCTAAGCTTGCGGCGTCATGCCGGAGCCAGCTCGACCGTAATCGCGCTGTTCAAGGTGTTGCTTACCGTGCAGATGGATTTGGCCTGCATGACCAACGCCTGCACTACCCGGGGATCGTCGGCCAGCGTGTCCTGCACGCGGCACGACAAAGTTTGCAGCCGACCGGGCAGGTCGATCGATTTTTCCGCCGCAACCGAGATCACGAACGGCCTGAGCGCGACATTCTCGCGCTCGGCGATGATACGGATCGATTCGACCAGACAATGCCCGACCGAGGCCATCAGCGTCAGCACCGGTTTGTCATAGGGCGGATAGGGCTGGTCCGGCCCCTCCGCGTCCGTCGCAAATGTCACGCCCCCTGCCCCGTCGAAACGAACATGGACCGGGCCGAACCGTTTGGGTCTGAGCTTCAATGCCATGGCAGGCGCCTTTCAAAACAGCAGGTTGGGCAGGAACAGCGCGATCACCGGGAACAGCGTCAGCACAAAGATCGCCAGAAGATGGATCATCCAATAGGGCACCGTTGCCTTGGCGACACGCCCCAGGCTGACCTCATTGTTCGTCAGGCTGGCCAGAACCGACAGGTTCAGCCCGACAGGCGGCGTCACCTGACCGATCTCGATGACGATGGTAATCAGAACGCCGACCCAGATCGCATCATAACCAAGGCCGGTCAGCAGCGGGAACACCACCGGCAAGGTCATGATCATCAGCGACAAACCGTCAAAGAAACAACCCAGCACCAGATAGATCAGCACCACCAGCAACAGGATGGAGTATCGATCCAGCCCGCTGGCGGCGACGACGTTCAGGATCTGCTGCGGCACACCCAGAATGCTGACCGACTGCGCCAGAACGGTCGCCCCCAGCACCACAAAGCCGATGGACGCGAACAACAGCGTCGAATGAAAGATCGCCTCGATCAGCTTGCGCAGCGTCAACTCGCCCCAGATGAACGAGATCAGCGCCGCCAGAACCACGCCGAGCCCTGCGGCCTCGGTCGGGGTGGCGAGGCCGCCGATGATGCTGCCGATCACCGCAACGATGAGCAACAGCAACGGCCAGACCTGCCCGAAGCCCAGGATCACCTCGCGCAGCGATTTGTCGCTGACCTCGCGCGGGGCGACATGCGGGTGGCGCACCGCCTTGACGTAGATATAGACCATGAACATCGCACCGATCATCAGCCCCGGGATAATGCCCGCAACGAACAACCGGCCGATGGAAGTTTCGGTCAAGGCCCCAAAGATCAGGAACGACAGGCTGGGCGGGATCAGCAGTCCCAGCGTACCACCGCCTGCCAGACTGCCGACGATGACATCCTTGTCATAGCCGCGCCGTGTCATCTCGGGATAGGCGACCGAACCCACCGCAGCGGCCGTGGACAGGCTGGAACCGCTGACCGCGCCGAATACAGTGCAAACGGCGATGTTGGTGTGCAGCAATCCGCCCGGCACCTTGCTGAACACCGGGGCAAAGGCGGCATAGGCGCGGTTGCTGACCCCGCTGCGCAACAGAATCTCGCCCAGCAGGATGAACAGCGGAACAGCGCTGAGGGTAAAGGAATTGAACACATTCCAGATGGCATCGACGGCCAGCGCGGTCGCGCCGTTCGACCAGACATGCAACAGCACCAGCCCGGTCAGCCCCAGCGCTGCCCCAAGGGCCACACCGGTCGAGGCGCTGGCCACCATGATGCCGATCAGGGTTGTCCAGAACATGGCTCAGGCGTCCTTTGGCGCGACGGCGATCTCGGGCAGGGCCTCGAGCGAGGCGTGGCGCTCACGCTCGAGCAGGCCGGTCAGCCGAGCGGCAAAGATCACCCAGGTCAACCCCACCGACAGCGGCAGGACACTCATCCACGGATACAGCAACAGGCGCGCGGTTTCGGTCCGCAGGTTACGCCGGACAGCGAATTCCAGCCAGGGCAAGGCCTTGATGAAGATCCAGCCAAAGAACACCACCCCCACCAGCATCGCCGCAACATGCACCGCGGCGCCAAACCGCGCCTGCAGCGCATTGGCGACAATCGCCACCCGCACATGCTGCGAGCGCAGCGTGACCAGCGGCAGGCCTAGGAACAGCACCGCGCTGAGCATCAGCCCGACGACATCCTCGGTAATGTGCAAGGGCGTGTTGGCGAAGCGGCGCATGATAACGCCCGTGGTGATGATCGCCACGATACCGACCATGCACAGGGCCGCCAGCACCGCCAACGCAAGGGCCAGTCCTTCCAGCCCTTGCGCGAGGATGGCGCGGAACTTCCGCATCGACGGCTCAGCGCCCCAAAGCGGTCAGCACGCGCTGGCGGTATTCCATGGCATTGCCACCGGCTTCTTCGGCCAGCATCTGCCAGGTGTCCGTCACCGCCTCGAGGAACAGCGCGCGGTCAGCCTCGGGGAAATCCTCGCCCCAGACGATCCCCGCCTCGACCAGCCGCGCGCGCGCGGCGAGTTCGTTTTCAAGGTCGGCGTCATATTGGTTGGTGCGCTCCCACAGGGCATCGGCGGCCGTGGTGATCGCATCGCGGATCGCCGGGTCGGTTGCCTCCCAGCGGTCAGTCGCCACGCCCAGCGTGTAGGGCGCCGAGGCCATCGGATAGAGGAACGAGGCGTAGCCGGTCACTTCCTGCAGCGAGATCGTCTGCGCATAGAGTGCCGGATACAGCGCGCAATCCACGACCCCGGTGCGCAGCGCGACATAGGTTTCTTCCTGCGGGATGATCTGCGCCGCCACGCCGAGGCGGGTGAACACCTCAACCTGTTCGCGGGCCCAGACGCGCAGCTTGACGTTGCGCAGATCGGCCAGCGTATTGATCGGCGCGTCGCGGCAGAACACCGACACCGACAGCGTCGGAATGGCGACGAAACCGACCGTGGACACATCCCAGTCGTTGTATTCCTCGGTATAGATCTGCTGGGCTACCGGCAGGACCGCCAGCAGATCCTCGACGGTGCTGATCGCGCCCTGAACAAAGACCGAGCTGAGCGCCGGGGCGTCGCGGCCGAGATAATTCGACCACATCAGGCTCATTTCCACCGCGCCCGAGGGTACGACGCGCAGCAGATCCGTGTTGCGCAGCCCCAGTGAGCCGCCATGATAAACCGTCAGGGTAAAGTCGCGGTCAGCCAGAGCCGCGTTCACATCGGCGGCAAACTGGGCGATCTGCGCCGATTCCGGCCGGGTTTCCGGCAGGAAGTTGTTAAAGCGCCATTCTTCGGCAACGGCCGAGGTGGCGGCGGCACTGCTCAGCATCAGGCTCAGCGCAGCCGTGCGGGCGAGTGTGTTCATCTGGTTCTCTCCTGTTGACGGGGCGGGTTGCCCAAGATTGCCGGGTTTTCCAGACAGGCCCCGGCATTGTTTCACGTTTTTTTCACCGCCGCCACGGTCCGGCGAGGGTTTCCCACAGGAATCAGGCGGCCTTTTCAGTCCAGTGTCGGGTCAGGCTCTGCACGGAATCGAGAATATACTCGACCGTCGCCTCGGGCATCAGGACGCTGAAATTCAACCGCACGAAGCCCGGCTTCTCGTCGTGATGCCCCGCCAGGATCTGCCCGCGCAGATAGTCGGACCGCGCCGCGTCAATCGCCAGCAGCCGGTGGGCATAGGGCCCGGCGCAGGCGCAGCCACCGCGTGCCTGAATGCCGAAACGCCGCGACAGTTCTGCGGTAAAATCCGACGGATCGATGAAACCCCCTGCCCGCGGAGTGAACGAGAAGATCGGCAGCCGGTCGCGGTGCTCTGCCGCCAGCAGACCGATGGCACAATCGCCGCCCCAAGCCGCGAAGGCCTGTGCGGTCAGCGCCCGGTTGCGATCATCGATGAAGGATTGCCCGATCACGTCCTTGACGATCAGCGCCAGCGCCGCCCGGATGTCGCCCGGAATGTTTGGCGTCCCGCCCTCTTCGCGGTGTTCGAGGTCGGACAGGTAATCGTGCTGCGTGTCGTTGACAAAGGCCACGGTGCCGCCCCCGCTACGCCAGGGCCTGACGGCACGAACCGCTGCACGCCGCACGATGAGCACGCCGCTCGCCCCCGGCCCGCCAATGAATTTGTGCGGCGAAAAAACGATGGCGTCGATCCCCGCGCTCGGGTCCATGGTCATCGGCAGATAGGGCGCCCCCGCGGCGTAATCCCATACCATTGTCGCGCCGAATTGCTTGACCAGCGCGGTAATGCCGGAAACATCGGCGCAGATACCGGTGACGTTGGCCGCAGCACTCATGGCGACAATCACCCGCCCTGCCCCGCTCAGCCGTTGCAACGCCGCCTCCAGCGCGACCTTGTCAGGGCCGCCCCCGGGCGCCTCGGCGATTTCCTCGACGCGCGCACCGCTCTCGCGCCAGGGCAGCAGGTTGGAATGATGCTCGTAGGGGCCGGTCAAGACCGTCACGGCCTCGCCACGGGCCAGCGATCCGGCCAGATCCAGCAGATGCACCAGTTGATTCAGCCCTGAGGTGGCGCCGCTTCCTGAAAAGATCACCGCATGATCCGCCCGCTCAGCCCCGCAGAGCCGGGCGATGGTCTGCCGCGCCGCTTCGCGCAGGGCCGTGGAATACGCACCACAGAATGACGATTCGGTGTGGGTGTTGGCATAGAACGGCAACACCTCGTCACGAATGAAATCCTCGACCTGCACCAGCCCGCGGCCCGAGGCGACGTAATCGGCATAAACCAGCTTGCGCGGGCCGTCGGGTGTATCAAGCCGCACCTCGGCGCCGATCAGCCCATCGCGCAGGGCGGCGCGCGGATCTGCTGCGGCGCGCAAACGTTGCTCGAACCGGACGAGCGGCGAGGGTTGTGCGGGCATCGGACGGTCCTTTCCGGTACGGGGATGGCTGACAGAGAATACTCAGGTAGCAACGCAAAGAATCCCCTGATCTTTGCGGGCAAGCCGCATTTTTTGGGTCATTTGATCGTCTATATTGCGTATTGACCTTTCATTCACTCAGGGAGGGCGACAGTATCTCCGATCAGGCATCGCGGGTCACATCACGGGGTAAGCATGGACATTGACCGACTGGACCGCAGGCTGCTGGAGGCGCTCCATCAGGATGCAAGCCTGTCGCAACGCGAGCTGGCCGACCGGATCGGCCTGTCGCAAAACGCGCTCTGGCGACGGCTTAAGCGGCTGGAAAACCTGGGGATATTGCAGGGCAGCAGGGCACGCATCGATCTGGTGTCACTGGGGCTCGAACTGACCGTGTTTGTGATGATCCGCACCCGGCATCATTCGATGGACTGGGCCGAAAAATTCCGCGAGCACGTCGCCCGAATTCCTGAAGTGGTCGAGATGCACCGGATCGGCGGCGACTGGGATTATATGCTCAAGATCGTCACCCGTGGCATGGCGGGCTATGACCGGGTCTATCGCCGCCTGACCACCGGCGCCGAGCTGGAAACCGTCACCGGCTTCTTTTCGATGGAGACGATGCTGGACGACCGATTGCCCGATCTGTCCCCACCCGAGCCCCCGGCCCCCAGGCGCCCGGGTCGGAACTGACGGCTCAGCAAACCCCCAGATCGCGCGGCAGACGGTTCATCGGCACCGGGCCGCTGTCGGTGATCTCGATCTGATCCTCGATGATCATACCCCCTACCCCGGTGACATAGAGCGGACATTCAAAGGCCAGTACCATGCCCGGCTCGATCAGCGTTTCGGCGGTCGCCGAGATGAACGGCCATTCCTCGCTGCCCGGCCCGGTGCCGAGGCTATGGCCGAAATGCCCTCGACTATAGCCCGTCAATCCCTTCGCCCGAATTGCGGCCTGCGTCGCGCGGTGAACCTCGGACAGCGGGGTGCCCGGCTGCAGCAGCGGCAACCCGGCCTCGAACCCTGCCGTGAGTGCGGCGTACAGATCCGTCTGCAAGCGGTTCGGCGATCCGACGACAAAGGTGCGGCCTGTGTCAGAGGTATAGCCTTCCATGACGCAGCCGACATCGACCTTGACCAGATCCCCGGCCCGGGCGGTGGCATCGCCGCCCCAGGGGTCGGCGCCGACCGAGATGTATTCCCAATCGCCGCTCAAAGGCAGGCCAGCGCCCCCCGCCCGCACCGTTTCGCGCCAAACCGTCGCCAGCGCGCTACGCGACACGCCCAGGGCGATGGCGTCGCGCACAGCGGCGATACCGGCCTCGGCCAAAGTCACCGCCGCGCGCAGATGAGCGATCTCGGCCGCGGATTTCACCGCGCGCAGACCACGGGCCACCCCGGTTCCGTCAACCAGTTTCGCCGGGGCCAGCACCTCGGCCAGCGCGGGATATCCGCGGGCCGAAACTGCCGCCAGTTCGACGCCAATCCGCGCCGAACCGAGCCCGCGTTCGATCAGCGCCGCGCGCAGATGGCGGTAGCACACCACGGCGTCGAAGGTCTCGGGCCGCGCATTCCCCGCCGGACGGTCCGCGGAGTGCCAAAGCGCCGCGAATTGCGGTGCCGCTGGGGCATCCGGCACCGGATCGGGCAAGGCCATCGCCTCGACCCAGATCGGATTCACGCGGATGTCGGTGATCGCACTGGTGCGCCGAAAAGCAGGAACGAACAGATCGCTGACGATCGCCGTCTCTGGCAATCCGGGGTCAGCGGGGATCAGCGCCGCCACTGCCCCCTCGCGCCGCCACATGACCCCGACACCGGGCGCAGCGCCCGTGGCATGGCGAAATGCCTCGGGCGAAAACAGAATCAGCGCATCGATCCCCGCCGCCTGCATCAGGCGCTGCGCGCGGTTGCGGTCGAGGTCGGCCATGGTTTCCCCAATCTGGTTGGCTTGCGTTCGCGCAATGACCCTAGGGCGGGCAGGAAAGCGGCGTCAACGCCCCCTGCCCCGCGAATCCCCCCACCCAACGGGCTGCGCCTTTGGCTATCCGAGGGGATCACATCGCCAGGCCACGCGCCGGATGCCACCCGGTTCAGCGGGAGATCAACCGGTCGGCGGCTTGGGAAAGCTATGAATATTCAACCGGTTTCATGCCGTTCTTGACATCAATACGCTTGCCGCACCGCAGCCCGCGCAGCGCATGATGCAAAAAACATTTGCCTGTTGATAAGTTGCGTGCGATGAGTTCTGTTGTCGCAAGGCAGCGAAATTGTCGCATTTTAGCGACGAAACACCAGAGGCCCACCAAGAGGCCAAGAGGGCAGCATGACCGCAACGCGCGCAGACGCGAACTCAGATTCCATCGCCGCATCCATTGCCGCGAATGCCGCCCGGCTGTCCGAGGCGCTGAACAACCATATGCGCAACAGCTTTCGCCCCGAAAGCAGAAAGACTCTGCGCAAGTTCCAGCCCGCCGAAGTATCCGAGATGACCGGCATCAGCCTGTCCAACCTAAGAACCCGGCACCAGGATGGCGATTTCCCTGAGGTCGAGACCGACTCTCGCGGCAGGCGCCTCTATTCCGCCGAGGAAATCGACCAGATCCGCCACGTCATGGCCCGCACCGGGCGCAATGGCGAGGCCTATCTGCCCGGGCGGCGGAACGGCGACGCGCTGCAGATCCTTTCGATTGTCAACTTCAAGGGTGGCTCCAGCAAGACCACCACAGCCATCCATCTGGCCCAGCGATACGCCCTGCGCGGCTATCGGGTACTGGCCATCGACATGGACCCGCAGGCCAGCCTGACGACGATGTTCGGCTATCGCCCGGAGATCGAATTCGCCGAAAGCGGGACGATCTACGACGCCTTGCGCTATGAAGATCCGCTGCCGCTGAGCCAAGTGGTGCGCAAGACCTATTTCCACAACCTCGATCTGGCACCGGCCGGGTTGATGCTGTCAGAGTACGAGACCGAAACCGCCTACGCCCTGCAGCACAAGATCGATCCGCCGTTTACCCAGCGGCTGGCGATCGCGCTGGACGAGATCGAGGCGAATTACGATCTGGTCATCATCGACTGCCCACCGCAGTTGGGCTTCACCACGATGACCGCGCTTCTGGCCTCGACCGGGTTGCTGATTACCGTGGTGCCCAGCATGCTGGATGTCGCCTCCATGGCGCAATTCCTTGAAATGGCTGGGGAAACCGTCAGGACGCTGGAGGAGGCGACCGGTCCGATTGACTGGGCCTTCCTGAAGTTCCTGATCGCCCGCTATGAGCCCACCGACGTGCCGCAATCCCAGATGGCCGGGTTTCTGCGTTCGATCCTGCTGGATCAGGTGCTGAACACGCCAATGCTGAAATCTACCGCGATTTCAGACGCCGGGATGACGCAGCAAACGATCTACGAGCTGGACCCCTCGCAGGTCATCAAGAAAACGCTGGATCGCATCGTCGAGAGCGTGAACGGCGTCGCCGATGAATTCGAGAAGACGATCCAGCAGGCCTGGGGAAGAGAGGTTGAATAATGGCCCGTCGTAACCTGTTCCAGCCCCCTGCCCCGCCGCCTGCCGACGCACCGGCCAAGACCGACGCCAAAGCCCGCTTTCCCAATACCGGCGCGATGAGCGGTGTGCGATCGACGCTCAAGGATCTATCCAGCAACGCGGTGCGCGAAATCGCGCCCGAAATGATCGACGACGGCGGCCCGAAGGACAGGCTGAGCTTTGTCGATGCCGATGTTGCACAACTGGCCGACAGTATCCGCCAGCATGGTCAGCAGGTGCCGATCATGGTGCGGCCGGTACCCGAAAGGCCCGGGCATTACCGTGTTGTCTATGGTCGCAGACGTCTGCATGCGCTGCGCCTGTTGGGCCAACCCGCCAAAGCTCTGGTGCGTTCGCTGTCCGACGAAGAAGCCGTGCTGGCGCAAGGCCAGGAGAACTCGCAGCGCCTGGACCCCAGCTTCATCGAGAAAGCCTTGTTCGCCAGCGAACTTTCCGGTGTTGGCTATGATGCGGTGGTTATCATGGACGCCCTTGCCATCGACAAGCCCATGCTGTCGCGGATGAACAAGGTCACCCGCAGCATTCCGCCTGCCGTCATTCAGCGGATTGGTCCGGCGCACGGCATCGGCCGTCGCCGCTGGGAGGACCTCGCCGACACGGTGCGCACGCACGACCTCGATCTGGCGGCGATTGCCGATGCGGCCGACGTGGACAGTGCAACAGGCTCCGATGAGCGTTTCGCCCGGATCAGCGATGCGGCCATGGCCAGCCTTCGGGCAGCCGCCAGCGCACCGGTGCCGCCATCGCCAGCCCTGACCGTCACGGCTGGCGATGGCGCAGTGGTGGCCGAGATCAGCGAAACTGCCCGTGCGCTGACCCTCAAGCTGTCGCGGTCCAGCGCCCCCGAGTTCACGCAATGGCTGCGCGACAACGCGGAATCCGCCTTGTCGCAGCTCCACGAATCCTGGCGTTCCGCCCATCGGGCTGACTGACCCCTTCCCCTGTCACAACAAAGGAGCACGACAGCAGCCGGAAAAAGAAAGAGCCCCCCAAGGTTACCCCCGGAGAGCCCGATCTGTGCTTAGCAACTCAGATTTAGCAGCTTCTCCCACGCAGTCAACACCAACCGATTCGGTTGATCGGTGAACTGTGCCTTTTCTTGTAAAGGCGGCGGGTGATCTGCTGTTTTCTGATCGGGTTGCCGTGAAGAACCCATGAGTTTCGTTCAAACTGCCGCGGCAATGCGCCAGCGGCCCGGTGGAATGTTGTCCGCGGACAACAGCTATCCCGAGCGCCACATCGTCATCGAAACCCTGCGCCAAGCTGCCCCTCTGCTGGGTCTGAAGGCGCCGGTAATCGCCACACTTGAAGCGATGCTGTCCTGCCTCGCCCCAAAGCGAAGCCACCACACGGTCTTTGCGTCGAACGCCACCCTAGCCCACAGACTCAACGGGCTCTCTGATCGCACCATCCGTCGCCATGCCGCCACCCTGCAAGAGCACGGCCTGCTGCAACGTCACGACAGCCCGAACAAGAAGCGGTTCACCCGGCATAGCCCCGGCGAAGGGATGTCACTGCGCTTTGGTTTCGATCTTTCTCCGCTGTTTGCCCGCCTGCCCGAACTGACTCGGCTTGCTGCCGCAGCAACCAGTCTCAAGGAACGCCTCGCCTATGCCCGTTGCAAACTGCGCAGCGCGGTGCAACGGGTACTTGCGGACACCCCTGACGATCCGCAAGCACTTGCGACCTTGAAGCACCTGCGCAGAAAGCTGACGCTGGCGGACTGCGAGGCGTTGCTGACAGGCATACAGCAGATCCCCGCCGAAGGTCCGCTTGACCGCGACGCGACACCAGCAATGTCCACCAAAGACGGCCAAAATGTCCGCCACCAACATAAGTCAAAAGAAGAACTTACTGAAAAGAAAAGCGCCGAGAGCCAAAGTGCCCAGCGACAGGCACTGCAGCCGGGCGACTTGACCGTTCCCGACTTGCTGGCAGCTTGCCCGGAGGCTGCCGAATACGCTGTGAGCGCCATTCGGACGACAGATGATGTCATCGCCCACGCAAGAACGCTGGCGCCGATGGTTGGAATCGACGCTGCGAACTATAGCGCCGCGCAGGATCGACTGGGGCCGCTCGGTACTGCAGTGACGGTGTGGGCGATGTTGGGACTGCATGACCAAATCCACCGCGTCGGCGCCTATTTCCGTGCGCTGACCAGCGGCGCAAAAAGCGTGAACTTCGATCCGTTCACGCTGGTTCGGCGGCTATTGCGGCGTCAGATGGCATCGACAGCCCCGGCATAGAATTGTCCGCGGACAACAATTGCGCCATGACCTGACGCCTTAGCTGATCGGCTTGGCCACAATGATCCCCAATTTGCGCAACCGATACTCCAGCTTTGCCCGCGACAATCCAAGAGCGCGCGCCGCAGCAGACACATTCCCGCCCGATCCGCGCAATGCGTTGGCATAGGTCTCGCTCTCGATTTCGGAGAAGGCCATCCCCTCGGTCAATGGATCGCCCGCCGCTGTCCGCCGGACAATACGGCCAGAGACATGCAGCCCTTCGACAAATTCGGGCATCTCCTCGATCCCGGTGAACAGATGCGAGATTTCCAGATCGCCGCCCGGCTCGGCGTAGATCACCCCACGCTCGATCATGTTCGACAGCTCCCGCGCATTGCCGGGAAAGTCATAGCGCAGCAAAAGACCAAGCGCGGCACCCGAGATTTTGCGCAGCGGCTTGCTGTGCTTGCGGCTATGCAGGCGTAGAAAATGGTCGATCAGCATCGGCAGGTCATCGCGCCGTTCGCGCAGTGGGGGGATGACGATCGGCAGCAGCGACAGCCGGAAGTAGAGGTCCGAGCGAAAAGCCCCCGACTTCATCGCCTCGCGCGGCGCCGCCGAACTGGCCGACATGATGCGCACCCGCGGTGGCCCGTCCTCGGCGGCCAGATGCGACGCTAACAGCGATTGCTGGGCCTGGGGCAGGGCGAAGATGTCATTCAGAAACAGCGTGCCGCCCTCGGCGCGGGCAAGCGCGCTGTCGGGGCCGACCAATGGCATTGCGGGCTGTCCGCCACTCCAGGCCTCGCAGTTCACGGTGATGAAGGGCCCCTTGGGCCGGCGGCCTATATCATGCAGGCGATGGGCAAAGAACTCCTTGCCCGTTCCAGGCTCGCCCAGAAACAACACCGGCTCGCTGTATCCCGCGACGCGCTCGAGAAGCCTCCGCGCGCGCTCGATCCCGACGGTACGGCCGATGATGGCATGCGGCACCTCGGGCGATACGGGCCGGGCGGCCGGATCGGTCGGCGGTTTCCAGGGGGCGCCACGCGGGCGGGCAGGGGCCTTGTCAAAGTCGCGCAGCTCGGGCACGTCCGGCCCCCAGGCCGAAGCGTTGCGACCGATCACCACGCAGCGTTCGGCCCCCATGCCCGCGCATTCCACCTCGCGGAAGATCACGGGCTGCCCCAGCAGCGCGCTGGTGAACCCGCCCGGCGCCCCGGTCTGCATCCAGCAGGTCGGGCAATCCGCAACCCCGAAATGTCTGAGATGTTCCTGTGCTTCGGTGCTGTCGTGCCAGTGGAACTCGCCGTGATAATAGCCGCGCTGAATGTCGAACTCGAACCGCTTGGTCGTGACCTTGACGAAGCCTTCCATCGTATGGATGCGCGGCCCGGCGGCCAGCGCGGCGGTCAGATCCTGCTGATTGAATCGCTTTTGCACCAGCTCGGCATAATGGCGGCCCTGCACCCAGCCCGTGTGATAGAGCAGGCGGCGGGCGGTATCCATGCCGACGGTTTTGATGACCTCCTTGCGCAGTTCACCCAGCACCTGCGCCTGCATCATCACCATGCGCTCGTCGTTAAGCCAGATGCGACCGTCACCCAAGGCGAACTGCAGCGCGCTGGCCAGATCCGCAAGGGTCGGAGGCGCCCCCTCTTCGAGCAGGCGGCTGTCGCCTCTAGCAGTGATTCGCGGCGCCCGGCGCGCGGCTTCGGTCAATGAGATGCGTTCGCTCATAGGCTGGATTTCATGAAGATGAAGTGGTATTTCATCAATACATGAATTGCGCTGCGCCGCAACAGGCGATAATTCTCTATTAGATTACATCCAGTTAGTGGAAATTCCGTCCGCGCGCCATTTCCCGCTTGTCCCGCTGGCTGCGCCGGGCTGCTTTCCCGGCATGGTCACAGGCTTCGGCCCCAAATCGTGACAGATCGGGAGGAAATCGACATGGACGGAACTTCACACAGCTTTCTGGCTGCGCAGACTTGGCATGGCCGCATCTATTCCGGCGGCTGGATCGCCGCGAAAGGTGGCGTCGCGGACATTCTCGCGCCGGGCGACGGGGCTGTGGTGGCATCCGTCGGCAAGGGGGCGGCCGGGGATGTGGCCGTCGCTGCGGCTGCGGCGCGAGCCGCGCAGCCGGGTTGGGAGGCGACGCCGCCGCATGAGCGGGCCCGTATCCTCAACGCTGCTGCGGACATCTTGCAGCGCAATGGCGACGAGCTGATCCCCTGGATCATCCGCGAAACCGGCTCGATCTTTCCCAAGGCTGCCATCGAGATCGAACATTCCGCGGGGTTCCTGCGCGCCGCTGCGGCCGCCGCGGTGGAACCCGCGGGGCGGCTGATCCCCAGCCTCGACGGGCGGCACGAAGAATTGCTGCGTGTGGCGCATGGGGTGGTCGGTGTCATCTCGCCGTTCAACTTCCCGCTGATCCTGTCGATCCGCGCGATTGCCGCCGCCCTGGCCACGGGCAACGCCGTTGTGCATAAACCCGATCCGCGCACGCCGATCACCGGCGGCATCATCATCGCACGGATTTTCGAGGAGGCGGGGCTGCCCGCGAACATCCTGCATATCATCCCGGGCGGCGGCGATGTCGGCGCGGCGCTGTGCGAGGATCGCAACATCGCCATGGTCAGCTTTACCGGCTCGCCCGAAGTGGGCGCAAAGGTCGGCGAAGCCTGTGGGCGCAACCTCAAGCGCGTGCAACTGGAACTGGGCGGCAAGAACGCGCTGATCATCCTCGATGATGCCGATTTCACGGCGGCGGCTGCCAACGCGGCCTGGGGCGCCTGGCTGCATCAGGGACAGATCTGCATGGCGACGGGGCTCATCCTTGCGCCCGCCGCGATGGCCGACAGCCTGGCCGATGCACTGGCGGCGAAAGCTGCGCATCTTCCGGTGGGCGATCCCGCCAAAGAGCAATGTGCGCTGGGGCCGCTGATTTCCGACCACGAGGCGATCCGCATTCAAAGCATCGTCGAGGATGCCGTGGCCAAGGGCGCGAGGCTGCTGGCGGGCGGCACGCCCAAGGGCCGGATGTTCCCCGCCACGGTGCTCACGGGCGTCAAGCCCGGCATGCGGGCCTTTGAGGAGGAAATCTTCGGCCCGGTTGCCGTGGTCGTGGCCTATGACAGCGACGATCATGCCGTCGAACTGGCAAACCTGTCCGATTACGGGCTGGCGGCGGGCATCATCGGCCGGGATCTGGGCAGGGCGCGGGCGATGGGCAACCGGCTGCGTGTCGGTCATCTGCACATCAATGACCAGACGGTCATGGCCAGCCCCTTCGCTCCGTTCGGCGGGCGCGGGCGATCCGGCAACGGCACCCGCATTTCCGGCCCGGCGATCTGGGAAGAATTCAGCCAGTGGGTCTGGGTTACGACCCGGCCTGACGCGGTGGTCTATCCCTTCTGAGCCCTTCCTTCCTCGTTCCTGTCGGGCCGTCCGCCGTCTGTGGCGACGGATGGCCCCCCTTTGCCTGAAAGACACAGCATGAATCTGCATGGAAAAACTCTGGTCATTACCGGGGCCTCGTCGGGGATCGGCGCGGAAACCGCGCGGCTGGCGCGGTTCTGCGGTGCCCGGGTCATCGGCATGGATCGCAACGATCCGCTCATCTCGCTGGACGGGTTCGTCAAGGTTGACATGGGCGATCCTGCTGCCATCGACGCAGCCGTAGCCGAACTGCCGCCGGTGATCGATGCGCTGGTGAACGCAGCCGGCATCTCGGGGCTGGCTGACCGCGATC
>JAANMY010002598.1_pt1 | contig 16646 bp, 18 predicted proteins | sample 7279691 | NCBI WGS metagenome assembly JAANMY01 (sample SAMN14094543, study PRJNA606508) | bioreactor metagenome | isolation source: A lab-scale SPAN reactor treating ammonium-rich wastewater day 388 | place: Ireland: Galway | collected 2018-02-07
ACCCGCTCGACGTCGCCATCAACGGCGGCGGCTTCTTCCGCATGAGCGACAACGGCGCCATCACCTACACGCGCAACGGCCAGTTCCTGGTGAACAAGGACGGCTACGTGGTGAATTCCGCCGGCTCGCACCTGACCGGCTATGTCGCCAACGCCGCCGGCATCATCGTGCCGTCGAGCCCGACGGACATCCTCATCAGCAACGCCGACCTGGTGCCGAATGCGACCACCACCGGTGCCATCGGCCTCAACCTCGATTCGCGCGAGACCACGCCGCCGGCATTCGTCTATACCGATCCGACCACCTACAACAGCTCGACGGCGATGACGGTGTACGACAGCCTCGGCAACTCGCACGTCATGACCCTGTATTTCCGCAAGACGGCCGCGAATGCCTGGGATGTGTATACGGGACTCGACGGCAACGCGCCCGGCGCGGCCAGCGGCATGACCTTCACCCCCGCCGGCGCCGTGAATACCGGCGGCACCCTCGGTCCGCTGGCCTTTGCCGTGACGACCGGCGCCAACGCCTTGTCGATCACGCTGGACCTGACTGCGGCGACGCAGTTCGGCTCGACCTTCGGCGTGAACAGCCTGACGCAGGACGGCTACACCTCGGGCCGCCTGTCCGGACTGAGCATCGCCGACAACGGGGTGATCCAGGGCCGCTATTCCAACGGCCAGTCGCGCGACCTCGGCCAGATCGTGCTGGCCAACTTCGCCAACCCGAACGGCCTGCAGTCGCTCGGCGGCAACCAGTGGAGCGAGACCGCCGCCTCCGGCCAGCCGCTGGTCGGCGAGCCGAACAGCGGCAGCCTCGGCGCCCTGCAGTCGGCCGCCGTCGAGGAGGCCAACATCGACCTCACCGCCGAGCTGGTGAACATGATCACGGCGCAGCGCAACTACCAGGCCAACGCGCAGTCGATCAAGACCCAGGATGCCGTCATGCAGACGCTGGTGAACCTGCGCTGACCGGCGCGGATCGGGGGACGGGGATAAACGATGGACAAGCTGATCTACACGGCCATGACCGGCGCCAAGCATCTCTTCGAGCGCCAGGCCGCCGTCGCCCACAACCTCGCCAACGCGGCGACCACCGGCTACCGCGCCGAGGAGCACCGCCTGCGCGCCGTGCCGGTGCGCAGCGAGGCGCTGCCGACGCGCGTCTTCGCCGTCGACGCCAACGTGGCGACGGATTTCGCGCCGGGTCCGCTCGTCCAGACCGGCCGCGCGCTGGATGTCGCCGTGCAGGGCCAGGGCTGGCTGGCGCTGACCCTGCCCGACGGCAGCGAAGCCTACACGCGCAACGGCAGCCTGGAGATCAACGTCAATGGCGTGCTGCAGACGAAGAACGGCATTCCCGTGCAGGGCGACGGCGGGCCGATCTCGATCCCGCCCGACAACCGGATTTCCATCGGCGCCGACGGCACGATCTCCCTGACGCCGTCGAGCGGCGCGCAGAACCTCGTCACCCAGATCGGCCAGCTGAAGCTGGTCAATCCGCCGACGGCGGAACTGGTGCGCGGCGCCGACGGGCTGTTCCGCCTGCGCGGCGGCGAGGTCGCCCCGGCCGACCCCAACGTGCAGGTGGCCGCCGGTTACCAGGAGGGCAGCAACGTCAACGTGGTCGACCAGCTGGTCTCCATGATCTCGCTGCAGCGCCAGTACGAAACCCAGCTGAAGCTGCTGTCCACCGCCGAGCAGAACGACCGTGCCGCCGCACAGCTGCTGACGACCCGCTGAATACATTGGTGACGCCCATGAAAAGTGCATCGGCAAATGCAAACGCTTTCAACACGGAGATCGCGGAGACACAGAGAACACAGAGAAACCACGAAACGGAATGCCTTTCTCTGTGCCCTCTGCGCTTCTGTGTCCTCTGCGTTGAAGGCGGTTTCCATCGGTTAGAAAAGGAATAGTCATGATCCGCTCGCTCTGGATTGCCAGAACCGGCCTCGATGCCCAGCAGACCCAGCTCGACGTCACCTCGAACAACCTCGCCAACGTCAGCACCAACGGCTTCAAGCGGGCGCGGGCGGTGTTCGAGGACCTGCTCTACCAGACCCTGCGCCAGCCCGGCGCCTCCAGCTCGGCGCAGACGCAGATTCCCGCCGGCCTGCAGCTCGGCACCGGCGTGCGCCCGGTGTCGACCGAGCGCATCTTCACCCAGGGCAACCTGACGCAGACCGGCAACACGCTGGACGTCGCCATCCAGGGCGAGGGCTTCTTCCAGATCCAGCTGCCCGACGGCACCACCGCCTACACCCGCGACGGCGCCTTCCAGAAGGACAGCCAGGGCCAGGTCGTCACCGCCAACGGCTACCCGCTGTCGCCGGCCATCACCCTTCCGTCCAACGCGATTTCGGTCACCATCGGCACCGACGGCGTCGTCACGGTGCTGCAGACCGGATCGCCGACGCCGGTGCAGGTCGGCCAGATCCAGCTCGCCAGCTTCGTGAACAACGGCGGCCTGCAGAGCATGGGCCAGAACCTCTTCCTCGAGACGGCCTCCAGCGGCACGGCGACGCCGAACACCCCCGGCACCAACGGCGTCGGCATCCTCAACCAGCACTATGTCGAGACCTCCAACGTCAACGTCGTCGAGGAGCTGGTGAACATGATCGTCACCCAGCGCGCCTACGAGATCAACTCGCGCGCCATCCAGACCTCGGACCAGATGCTGGCGCGCCTGACGCAGCTGTGAAAACCATGAACCACAGAGACACAGGGACACGGAGAAAAGCCATGAATGGGTTCGTGACTGACGGTTCGGATCGCGGTCGGATTCCGCAAGGCGATATCGGTTGTTCTCAAGATTCGTCTCTGTGCCTCTGTGTCTCTGTGGTTAAGGGTTTTGCAGTTGCCGCGATCCTCGCCGGCTGCGTCACCACCACGCCGCCGACGGCGGTGCACCAGCCGATGACGGCGCGGCCGGCGGCACGCAACGAGACGCTGCCCGGCAACGGCGCCATCTACCAGGCCGCCTACGTCCGCCCGCTGTTCGAGGACCGGCGCGCGCGCCAGGTCGGCGATACCCTCGTCATCAACATCGTCGAGAAGACCGCGGCGGCGAAGAAATCCAACACCGGTTCCGAGCGTTCGCAGGACATGTCGGTCAGCGTGCCGACGCTGATGAAGGTGCCGGGCAAGTCCTTCCAGGGCATGAATGCCGAGGCCAGCAGCGACAACAAGTTCTCCGGCAAGGGCGAGTCGGCCGCCAACAACACCTTCACCGGCACCATCACCTGCACCGTCATCGAGGTGATGCCCAACGGCAACCTGCTCGTCTCCGGCGAGAAGCTGGTGGCGATCAACCAGGGCGAGGAGTTCATCCGCTTCTCCGGCGTGGTCAACCCGGCCAGCATCACCGGCGGCAACGTCGTCACCTCGACCCAGGTGGCCGATGCGCGCATCGAATACAAGGCCAACGGCTTCATCGACTCGTCGCAGACCATGGGCTGGCTGTCGCGTTTCTTCCTGAACGTGCTGCCGTTCTGAGGACAGGGGACCCACGCACATGCATGCTCGCAGCCGCAGAACGCTTGTCGCACTGCTCCTCGCCGTGCTGTGGGGACTGACTTTTCCGGCCCGGGCCGAGCGCATCAAGGACCTCGCCTCGGTGCAGGGCGTGCGGCACAACCAGCTGATCGGCTACGGCCTGGTGGTCGGCCTCGACGGCAGCGGCGACCAGACGACGCAAACGCCGTTCACCGTGCAGAGCATCGTCAACATGCTCTCCAACCTCGGCGTGAACCTGCCGCCGGGCACCTCCCTGCAGCTGAAGAACGTCGCCGCGGTGATGGTGACGGCCAGCCTGCCGCCGTTCGCCCGCGCCGGCCAGCAGATCGACGTCACGGTGTCCTCGATGGGCAACGCCAAGAGCCTGCGCGGCGGCACGCTGGTGATGACGCCGCTGAAGGGCGCCGACGGCAACATCTACGCCGTCGCCCAGGGCAACGTGCTGGTCGGCGGCGCCGGCGCCTCGGCCGGCGGCTCCAAGGTGCAGATCAACCATCTGTCCGCCGGGCGCATCAGCGGCGGCGCCACCGTCGAGCGTGCCGTGCCGACGCTGCTGGGCGCAGGCGAGTTCGTCTATGTCGAGCTGAACGACACCGACTTCGGCACCGCGCAGCGCGTGGTGGAGGCGATCAACCGCAACCTCGGCGACGTCGCCCGCGCCGAGGACGGCCGCCGCATCCGCGTGCGCGCGCCGGCCGACCCGGACAGCCGCGTCGCCTTCCTCGGCCGCGTCGAGAACCTCGACCTGCAGCCGATGCAGACCGCCGCCAGGGTGATCGTCAACGGCCGCACCGGCTCGGTGGTGATGAACCAGACCGTGGCCATCGACACCTGCGCCGTGGCGCACGGCGGCCTGTCGGTGACGGTCTCTTCCGAGCCGCAGGTGAGCCAGCCGGCGCCGCTCTCCGCCGGCCAGACCGTCGTCACCGAGCGCGCCGACATCCAGGTCGCGCAGCAGGGCGGCAGCCTGCTGACGCTGAAGGCCGGCGCCTCGCTGGCCGAGGTGGTCAAGGCGCTGAACGCCATCGGCGCCACGCCGCTCGACCTGATCGCCATCCTGCAGGCGATGAAGGCCGCCGGCGCGCTGCGCGCCGAGCTGGAGATCATCTGATGCTGCCCGGCGACATCGCCAATCAGCTCGCCATCGACGTCAACACGCTGGCGCAGACCCGGCGCCTGGCCAAGGAAGACCCGCGTGCCGCCATGAAGAGCGCCGCCCAGCAGTTCGAGGCGGTGTTCCTGCAGATGGTGCTGAAGGCGATGCGCGACGCCTCGCCGAAGGAAGGCCTGTTCGACAGCGAGCAGTCGCGGCTCTACCAGTCGCTGCTCGACCAGCAACTGTCGCAGACGCTGTCCGCCAAGGGCAGCACCGGCCTGGCCGCCCTCATCGAGCAGCAGCTCTCGCGCGGCATGAACGCCGGGCAAACCCTCCCCCTCCCCCCCGCGGCCGCGGGGGAGAGGGCCGGGGCGGGGGGGCAGCCTGACATCGCCGTCGCGCCACCCCTCACTCCGAACGCCGTGCCGGCGCCGGCGCGCGAGTTCGTCGATCGGCTGTGGCCGCATGCCGGCGAGGCGAGCCGCGCCACCGGCATCCCGGCGCATTTCATGATCGCCCAGGCCGCCCTGGAAACCGGCTGGGGCCGCGCCGAGCTGCGCTTCGCCGACGGCACGCCGACCTACAACCTGTTCGGCATCAAGGCCGGCCGCACCTGGCAGGGCGCCGTGGCGGAGGCCACCACCACCGAATACGTAAACGGCGCCGCGCAGAAAACCGTGGAGCGCTTCCGCGCCTATTCGTCCTACGCCGAAGCCTTCCGCGACTATGCCGGGCTGCTGGCCTCGAATCCGCGCTATGCCGAGGTCTTGCACCAGAAGGACGCGGCCGGCTTCGCCCGCGGCCTGCAGAAAGCCGGCTATGCCACCGATCCGATGTACGCGGCCAAGCTCGAACGCATCATCGGCGGCCAGGCCCTGCGAGGGGGGCTCGTCGGATGACGCAAGTTTTCCGGAAAGCTGCCGTTAACCACTGAAAGCGGGATTCGACATGGGCTCAAGCGTATTCAACATCGGCGTATCGGGACTGGCGGCGGCCCAGGCGGGCCTGCTGACGACCGGCCACAACATCAGCAACGCCTCCACGCCGGGCTTCAACCGCCAGCAGATCGTCCAGAGCACCAACACGCCGCAATTCACCGGCGCCGGCTATTTCGGCCAGGGCACCAACGTGACGACGGTGCAGCGCGTCTACAACCAGTTCCTCGCCAGCCAGACGCTGTCCGCCCAGACGCGGCTGTCCGAACTGAACGCCTACGCCGACCAGATCCGCCAGGTCGACGGCCTGCTGGCCGACCCGAGCGCCGGCCTGTCCACCGCGCTCAACGATTTCTTCCGCGGCGTGCATGAAGTCGCCGCCAATCCCGCGTCGATCCCGGCGCGCCAGTCCATGCTCTCCATGGCGCAGGCGCTGGTCGGCCGCTTCCAGAGCGTGGACGGGCGGCTCAACGAGATCCGCGACGGCGTCGACACCCAGCTCGCCAGCACCGTCGCCGACATCAACTCCTACACCACGCAGATCGCCGCGCTGAACCAGCGCATCATCCTGGCGCAGGCGGCCGGGCCCGGCCAGCCGGCCAACGACCTGCTCGACCAGCGCGACCAGCTGATCGCCCAGCTCAACCAGCAGGTGCGCGTCACCACCCTCACCGAATCGGACGGCAGCCTCAGCGTCTTTGTCGGCAACGGCCAGGCCGTGGTGGTCGGCGCCCAGTCGTATGGCCTGGCGACGATGCAGTCCGGCGAGGACGCCTCGCGCATGACCGTCGGCATCACCCTGGCGAGCGGGGGCACGGCCGCGTTGCCGGAAGCCATGCTCAGCGGCGGCACGCTGGGCGGGCTGCTCGCCTTCCGCCGCGAGAGCCTGGACACGGCGCAGAACGCGCTGGGCCGCATCGCCCTCGGCCTGGCCGAGACCTTCAACGCCCAGCACCGCCTCGGCCAGGACCTGACCGGCGCCCTCGGCGGCAATTTTTTCACGGCGCCGGCGCCGCAGGTGATTACGCCGAACAATCCCCCGAACGGCGGCACCGCCGCCATCGGCGTCGCCGTGGCGAGCGCCGCCAATCTGACCACCAGCGATTACCGGCTGACCGCCAACGGCGGCGGCAACTACACGCTGGTGCGCTTGTCGGACAGCACGACGGTTTTTTCCGCCACGGTGCTGCCGCAGACCGTCGACGGCCTGACCATCAGCCTTGCTTCGGGCGCGGCCAATGCCGGCGACAGCTTTCTCATCCAGCCGACGCGCGCGGCCGCCCACGACATCGCCGTGGCGCTCACCGACGCGCGCAGCATCGCCGCCGCGGCGCCGATCCGCACGGCGGCCAGCAACGGCAACTCCGGCACCGGCGCCATCAGCGCCGGCAGCGTCAACGCGCCGCCGCCGGTCAACGCCAACCTGACGCAGACGGTGACGATCACCTTCAACAATCCGCCGACGACCTTCGACGTCGCCGGCACCGGCACCGGCAACCCGGCCGGGGTCGCCTACACCGCCGGCGGCAGCATCAGCTACAACGGCTGGACCGTCCAGATCGGCGGCACGCCGGCGGCCGGCGACGTGTTCACCATTTCCGCCAACAGCGCCGGGGTCGCCGACAACCGCAACGCGCTGCTGCTGGCCGGCCTGCAGACGGGCAAAATGCTGGCCGGCGGCACCGCCAGCTACCAGTCGGCGTATGCGCAGATCGTCAGCGACGTCGGCAACAAGACGCGCGAGATCCAGGTGACCGCCACTGCCCAGGAGAGCGTCGTCAAGCAGGCCGAAGAGGCCCAGCAGTCGCTCTCCGGCGTGAACCTCGACGAGGAGGCCGCCAACCTGCTGCGCTACCAGCAGGCCTACCAGGCCTCCGGCAAGATGATCGAGATCGCCGACAAGCTGTTCAACACCCTGCTCGAGCTCGGGAGGTGAGCATGCGCGTATCCACCGGAATGATCTTCGGCGCCGGCCTGGCGTCGATCCAGAAGCAGACGGCTTCCCAGCTGCATACCCAGCAGCAGGTGGCGAGCGGCAAGCGCATCCTGACGCCGGCGGACGACCCGGTCGCCGCGGCGCGCGCCCTCGAGGTCGAGCAGGCGAAAAGCACCAATGCCCTCTATCAGACCAACCAGAAGGCGGCGGGCGAGGCGCTTGGCCTGGAGGAGGGCCGCCTGGTTTCCGTCGGCGAGCTGATCCGCAACGTGCGCACGCTGGCCGTGCAGGGCGGCGGCGGGGCGCTCTCCGATGCCGACCGGCTCAGCATCGCCACCGAACTGCGCCAGCGCTTTGACGAGCTGCTCGGCTACGCCAATGCCACCGACGGCAACGGCCAGTACCTGTTCTCCGGCTACATGGGCGACACCAAGCCCTTCGCCGGTTCGGTGGCGGGCGGCGTAACCTATGCCGGCGACGAAGGGCAGCGCCGGCTGCAGGTGTCGGCCTCGCGCCAGATCGCGGTGAGCGATTCCGGCAACGCCGTCTTCATGAACATCCGCAACGGCAACGGCAGCTTCGCCACTTCCGTTGCCGCCACCAATGCCGGCAGCGGCATCATCGACGCCGGCACGGTGACCGACCCCGCCTTGTGGAACGCCGCGGCCAACAGCAAGGATTTCACCCTCCGCTTCGCCGTCAGCGGCGGCACCACGACCTACGACATCGTCGACAACGCCAGCGGCGACTCGCTGCTCACCGGCGCGGCGCCGGGCGCGCCGCCCTATCCGCGCGTGTTCACCCCCGGGCAGGCCATCGTCCTGAAGAGCCAGGGCGCCGAGCCGGCCTTCGATTTCGGCGCCCAGCTCGTCATCGCCGGCAACCCGGCCGACGGCGACACTTTCGACATCGACGCCAGCTCCGGCCAGAGCCTGTTCGCCACGCTTGGCAACCTGATCGATGCGCTGGAGGCCAGCACCGGCAGCGGCGCCGGCAAGACCCTGCTGGCCAACCGCATCGGCTTCGCCCTGACCGATCTCGACCAGGCGCAGGAGAACCTCCTGCGCGTGCGCGCCGGCCTCGGCTCCCGTATGAACGAGATCGATGCGCTGGCCAACGCCGGCGAGGACCTGAACCTCAATTACGAGCAGACCCTCTCGCGCCTGCAGGACGTGGACTACGCCGCCGCCATCACCCGGCTGACGCAGCAGCAGATGTCGCTCGAGGCGGCGCAGAAGACCTTCGTCAATGTCAGCGGCCTGTCGCTGTTCAACTATGTCTGAGGCCATCGCCGTGCCGCGGGGACTGACTTTTGCCGCGCTCGCCCTTTGCCTCGGCGGCTGCTATCACGTCGCCAAGGACGTCAGCGACTCGCTCGAGGCCAACGCCATCGCGCGCTCGACCGACAGCGCCGGCGCGACGAAGTATTCCGTGCCCGCCACCTCCCTCGTGCCCAACGCCAGCCTGAAGCTCACGCCGAACCTGAGCCTGTCCCTGGAAAACATGCTGATCGGCGCGGCGATCTACTTCTTCGTCGATCCGCTGGCGCCGAACTGGGAGGGGGAGATGAAGCGGCTGTCGGAGGACACCTTCAGCATCGCCCTGCGCTCGAAGCGCTTCCGCAGCACCGGCGGCGACGGCGAGGCCGGCCGCGTCTTCAAGCGCAACGCCGACCAGATCGTGCGCGAAGGCGGCTTCTCCGGCTACCAGGTGCTGGCCTACTCGGAGGGCATCGAGTCGGAGCTGATCGGCGCCTACCGCTACGCCGAAGGCACCATCCGCATCAGCCGCAGGTAGCGCGTTCCGCCGCCTACGGCAAGGCGGCGCCGGCGCGCATCGCCGCGCCGACGGCCACATACCCCCGTTCGAACAGGTTCTCCAGCGCCGGAGAGAAATACGGCATGGTCAGCGCCAGCATGGCGAAGCCGGCCATCAGGGTGATCGGGAAGCCGACGGCGAACAGGTTCAGCGTCGGCGCCACCTTGGTGAGCACGCCCAGCGCGATGTTGGCGACGAGCAGGGCGCCGATGACCGGCAGCGCCAGCAGCACGCCGATCGAGAAGATGGCGGCGGCCCAGCCGAGCAGGGTCGCCCAGCCGGCCGGGAACGGCGAGAGGCCGACCGGCAGCACGCTGAAGCTCTCCGCCAGCAGGCCCAGCATGACGAGGTGCCCGTTCAGGGCGAGGAAGAACAGCAGCGCCAGCAGGCCGACGAATTCCGCCACGATCGGCGACTGGCCGGCATTCTGCGGATCGTAGAAGAGGGCGAAGCCGAGGCCCATCTGCAGGCCGATCAGCTCGCCGGCGAGGTCGATGCCGGCGAAGACGACGCGCATCGTGAAGCCGAGCGCGATGCCGATCAGTCCCTGTTGCAGGAAGATGGCGAGCCCGGCCCACGACGCCGGCGCCAGCTGCGGCAGGGGCGGCAGCATCGGCGCCACGGCGAACGTCACCGCCAGGCCGGTCATGAGCTTGACGCGCATCGGCAGCGAGGCATTGTTGAACACCGGCGCGGTGGCGACGAGGCCGAGCACCCGCGCCAGCGGGAACAGGAAGGCGGCGAGCCAGGCGTCGAGCTGGGCGTCGGTGATGCTGATCACGGCTAGCCGATCAGGCCGGGAATCGACTCGAACAGCCGGCGCATGTAGTCGGTGAGCAGGGTCAGCATCCACGGTCCGGCGACCACCAGGGTGACGAAGATGGCGATCAGCTTCGGCACGAAGGTCAGCGTCATCTCGTTGATCTGCGTCGCCGCCTGGAAGATGCTCACCACCAGGCCGGTGACGAGGGCGGCGAGGAACAGCGGCGCGGCCACCAGCAGGGTGACCTCGATGGCGACGCGGCCGAGCTCGACGACGGTGGCGGGGGTCATCCGAAGCTCTGCACGAGCGAGCCGACCAGCAGGTTCCAGCCGTCGACCAGCACGAACAGCATGATCTTGAAGGGCAGCGAGACGATCACCGGCGACATCATCATCATGCCCATCGACATCAGCACGCTCGCCACCACCATGTCGATGATGAGGAAGGGGATGAAGACGATGAAGCCGATCTGGAAGGCGGTTTTCAGCTCCGAGGTGACGAAGGCCGGGATGAGGACGCGCAGCGGCAGGTCCTCCGGCCGGTCCACCTTCGGCGCGTTGCCGATGCGCGAAAACAGGCCGAGGTCGGCGCTGCGCGTCTGCTTCAGCATGAAGGCCTTCAGCGGCACGGCGCCGCGCGCCAGCGCCTCGTTGAAGCCGATCCTGTTTTCCGCCATCGGCTGGTAGGCCTCGGCGTAGATCTTCTCGGTCACCGGCGCCATGACGAAGAAGGTGAGGAACAGGGCCAGGCCGACCATCACCTGGTTGGGCGGCGAGGCCTGCGTGCCGAGGGCGTGGCGCAGCAGCGAGAGGACGATGATGATGCGCGTGAAGGACGTCATCATCAGCACCATCGCCGGCAGGAAGCTGAGGGCCGTGATGAACAGCAGCGTCTGGATCGACAGCGTGTAGGTCTGGCCGCCGCCGGCGGCCGGCGCGCTGGTGAGCGCCGGCAGGCCCTGCGCCTGGGCGGCCGGGGTGGCCAGCAGCGCGGCGAGCAGCAGCGCCGGCAGCAGGCGCTCAGCCCGCATGGCGGCGCTCCGTGATCTGCCTCAGCCAGGCGCCGAAATCCTTGCCCGCCTGGGCGCCGGCGGGCGTCGCCAACTGCCCCTTCGGCATCTGGTGCAGGGCGCTCACCTGGCCCGGCGCGACGCCGACCACCAGCCAGGTCTCGCCGATCTCCACCAGCACCACCCGCTCGCGCGCGCCCACCGCCGCGCCGCCGACCACGCGCAGCGCGCCGGCGGCGCCGAGCGGCGCGGAAACGCGCTTGAGCAGCCACAGCCCGCCGAGCAGGACGGCGACCACCGCGCCGAGGCCGGCGAGCACCTGCAGCAGGCTGGCGCCGGCCTCCGGCAGCGGCGCGCCGGCCGCCTGCGCCAGCGCGGCGCCCGGCAGGGCGGCAAGCAAGGGGAGGAAAATTTTGCGCATGGCGGCAGATTACTGCCGCCCGCGGTCCGGCGAGGCGGGGATTAGGCGGCGAAAAATGCCGCTATTCGCGCCGCAGGCGCCGTGAAAAGTCAGCCCGCACGACACGGCGTTATGTAGGCTGGGAGGGGGTCTATGGTGGGCGTGTTACGATGGCGTCATGTTTCTGTGCCTGCTCATACACCCCGACGTACCCCCCTCGTATTCCTTCGAGCCAGGCGACTGTGAGTAACTGGCCTGGGCCTTGCGAGTGTAATTAGGCTTACCAATGAAAGAGTCATTCCCGGTTCAAAAGGGCCGCCAAGAGAAGTCTCGAAGATTTTTTTTAAACGCTATCGGTACCGAAAAGACGTGAATAAGAAGCAGCATGAAAAATCCGAAAACCACGACTAACCCAATGACGCACATCTCAAGCCCGCATTGCACGTCTTCCCGCCCGCGCACCGCTGCGCGCCGTGTGCCCGCGCGCGCTTGCCTCGCATCGACACCATTCACGCTCACCGCAAAAGTCATAGATGGTCGCCCCCGTTTTGCCAAGCGATCAGTTGGTGAGAACAAGTAGGTAGAGATTGCGGCCATAGATCCGGACTTTGATCGAGGCCCCAAGCCTCTGTCCCTGATGGAATACGCTGGCCCCGTCCTTATCAGTCTCACGCGCTCGAAGCGCCCGACTTTTCGCAGGTTGGCGAGGCCCCGGTCTGACCTGTCTTGCCATCACGTCGTGATTGCCTGTGCAATCGGTGGAGGTTCTCCTTTCGAAGCCGGTTCCGGGCTTTGTGCTACGCCGCAGGGTTCTTCATGCCACGATCGCGTAGTGCGGATCGTACTGCCGGTCATGCGCCAAGAGCGCCCAGATCGTGCGCGCGTTCTTGTTCGCCAGCGCCACCGCCGCCACGTTCTTGTTGCGGCGCGCCAGCAGCGCCTTGAGCCAGGGGTCGGCATCCGGTTTGCGTTCCGCTATTCGGATAACCGCTCTGGCCCCGTGGATGAGCAGCGTGCGCAGATACGCATCGCCCCGCTTGCTGATGCCCAGAAGCGTCGGCTTGCCGCCGGTCGAGTGCTGCCGGGGCACGATGCCCAGCCAGGCGGCCAGTTGCCGGCCATTCTTGAAGTTGCGCACATCTCCGACGGAGGCCGCAATCGCGCTGGCAGAAAGCGGGCCGAGGCCTGGAATCGCCGCCAACTTCTGACTGGCCGCGTTCTGTCGATGCCACAACTGGATTTCGACGGCCAGCTCGCCGACCTGGCGGTCGAGTTCCTTCAGGTGATCGAGCAGGCGCGCGATGAGCAACCGGAAGCCGCCGGGCAGGTCGTTCTCGCCGTCTTCGATGATCGCGGGCACCCGTTGGGCAATATGGCCTATCCCCTGTGGCAAGACGATGCCGTACTCGGCCAGCAGCCCGCGTATCTGATTGGCTTGCGCCGTGCGCGCCTTGACGAAGCCTTGTCGGGCACGATGCACGCTCAGGATCGCCTGCTGCTCGGCGTTCTTGATCGGCACCGTCGGCATGTCCGGCCGCGTCGCCGCTTCGCAGATCGCCGCGGCATCCGCCGCGTCGTTCTTGTTCCGCTTGACGAACGGTTTTACGTACTGCGGTGCGATCAGTTGCACCGTGTGGCCCAGCGCTTGGAGCTTCCTCGCCCAGTAGTGGGCGCTGCCGCAGGCCTCCAGCCCAATCCGGCAGGGCGTGAGCCTGGCGAAGAAGGGCAGCATCTGCGCCCGCTTGAGCTGCTTCTTCAGCACCGCCCGTCCCGTGTCGTCCGCCCCATGCACCTGGAACACGTTCTTTGCCAGATCAATCCCAATCGTCGTAAGCTTCATCTCGGTCGCCCCTTTCGTTCAAGTGGTTGTGTCACAACTCCACTTTGGCACATCGATGCCGTCTCAGAAGGGGGCGACCATCCCATTAGTCTCCACGACACGGCGATGCAGTCGTCTGTCCCCGCCGCAAAAGTCAGTCCCCGCAACACGGCGATAGATACACCTTTGCGGCCTAAACGAACATGAAGAAGCTGCTTCTCCTCCTCGCCCTCGCCGGCCTCGCCTACTGGCACTTCGGCAAGCCCAGGCCGGCGACAACGCTGGCCGACGGCACACGGGTGCTGACGGTCGAGGCGGGCGGGGCAAGAGCGGTGCTGGCCGTGGGCGAGCGCTTCGAGGAGGGCTATGTGCTCTTCGGCGCCAATGGCGGCGTGGTGTTCGGCGATGCGCTGCTCTCCGGCTTGCCGCGCGGCGCGGAAACTCTACGCCCGCTATCCGGATCTGGGGCGCTGCAACAGCGCGGGTTCGGCCGAGCTGCAGGGCCGCGTGGAGAGTTTCAATGCCGTCGCCGCGGATCGCGGCGTGAAGACGCGGCTGACGGAGGCGATGGGCGAGGTGCGGCGGCGCGCCGGCAGCGCGGAGAGCCGCGTGTGCATCCGCATGACGGGCAGCGTGCTGGGCATCAAGACGCTGGAGCAGGGCGGGGCGCCGATGCAGTTCGACGACTCGGTGCTGAGCGGGCATTACCTCGTCGAAAAGCTGGAAACGGTGGATTGCGGGGAGATCACCGGGTAGGAGGAGGGAGCACCCTCACCCCGGCCCTCTCCCGCGAGCGGGAGGGGGTCTTCTTTAGCGGCTGAGCGTAGCGCTGCCGCTTAGCGCACGGTCTCGATCAACTCGATACCCTTCTTGAGCATGTCGTTGACCAGCTCGGCGAGCTCGACGCCCTTGGCCTCGGCGCGGGCGACGAGATAATCCTGCACCCTCTCGTCGAGATAGACCGGCAGGCGGAAGACTGCGTTCTCGCGGCAGAACTCGCCGCGCGTGCCCTTGCTGAAATCGTAATGATCCTTCATGACGGTCAGCCTTGGCCGCTCGCGGCTATGAGCTGAACCGCTTCGGCCGGCGTGACGATGCGGATGCCTTGGTGCGTTTCGCCAAGACCGAGCATAGGCTTGTCTCCGGAGACGATCAGGTCGGCCCGTGCCGCCAGCGCCGTGCCGATCACCACATCGTCATCGGGGTCGGGAGCGCTGCGCGGGATCGGCATTGGCCGCACCAGCGCGGCCAGCACCGCGTAACGATCGACGAGTTGATCGATGCTCGAGGCGGATGCCGAAATCTTCTTCTCGAACTTGCGCCGCCCAAGAATATCGGTCAGTTCGGCTAGCAGCGGCGTGCTGGTGAAGAGCTCGACGCGCTTTTCCCGTGCGGCCTGTAGCAGAAGACGCGGTACGCCACCCCACAAGAAGGCCGAGGCGACGACGTTGGTGTCGAGCACCAGCCGCATCAAATGGCATTTTGCGCGCGCCGTTCGGCGCGCATGATGCGGATTTCCTCTGCTACTTCCTCCGGCGACATGGCGGCCGGCGTATCGACTGCCGCCATGCGGTTCATCGCCTCAAACAACTCGTCGACCCGCTGTGCTCTGAGTTGTTCGCGCAGCATCCGTTCGATGGTAGGCGAGGTGAGCAGGCCGGCGCTTTGCGCTTCCTGCGCAAGTTGATCGGGCAAGGTGATTTGCACGGTCGTCATGATGATTTCTCCTGTCGACGCAGCCGCCATATCGGCTCGTCTTCCGCTACGATGCAAGCATTATGCCCCGCTCTTCCGCCCTGCGCCACTTGGAAGACCGGTTCGATTACGGCCATCTTCCGACTCCTTGCAGGAAAGGGGCGCATCGGCGTAACGGGCAACGGTCGCTCGGCATCCTCTGTATCCTTGCCAATAATGGCTCAGTGAGACGCGCCCGGCCAGACCCGGCACGGCGCTAGCGATTGAGCTTCCGCATGCGCTCGCTCGGCGTGATGATGTCGGTGAGGCGGATGCCGAACTTGTCGTTCACCACCACCACCTCGCCCTGGGCGATGAGGGTGCCGTTCACCAGCACGTCCATCGGTTCGCCGGCCAGCGCGTCGAGTTCCACCACCGAGCCGTGCGCCAGCTGCAGCAGGTTGCGGATGGTGATCTTGGTGCGGCCGAGCTCGACGGTCATCTGCACCGGGATGTCGAGGATCATGTCGAAATCCTGCATGGCGGCGGCCTTGGCGCTTTCGCCGAGCGGATGGAAGATGTCGGCCGGCTGGGCCTTGGCCTCGGCGGCGGCCTGCTCGCCCATGGCGGCGGCCCAGTCGTCGGTGCTGACCTGGTCTGCGGTATCGGTGTCGGACATGCTGTCCTCCTTCTGGTCCTAGTGTTTTTCGGTCTTGTCGGGCGCGATGAAGCGCTCGACCCTGAGGGCGTACTGGCCGTGCTGCAGGCCGTAGCGGCATTCCATCACCGGCACGTGGTCCACCTCGGCGACGATGGTTTCCCCGATGTCGAAGGGGATGACGTCGCCGGCCTTCATGCCGAGGATCTGGCCGAGCGTGATTTCGGTCGTGCCGAGGTTGGCGACCAGCTCGACGTCGGCCGCCTGCAGCTGGCGGGTGAGGGTGCCGATCCAGCGCTTGTCCGAGGCCAGGTGGTCGCTCTGCATGGTGCTGTAGAGGACGTCGCGGATCGGCTCCACCATCGAGTAGGGCATGCAGATGTGCATCTCCGCCGTCGAGCCGGAAAACTCCAGCGAAACGGTGTAGGCGACGACGATCTCGCTCGGCGTGGCGATGTTGGCGAACTGCGAGTTCATCTCGGAGCGGATGTACTGCATCTTCAGGTCGAAGACCGGTTTCCAGGCCTTCTCGTACTCGGCGAAGATGACGCCGAGCAGGCCCTGGATGATGCGCTGCTCGGTCGGCGTGAAGTCGCGCCCCTCGACGCGGGTGTGGAAGCGGCCGTCGCCGCCGAACATGTTGTCGACGACCAGGAACACCAGGTTCGGGTCGAGCACGACCATGCCGGTGCCGCGCAGCGGATTGAAGTGCACCAGGTTGAGGTTGGTCGGCACCACCAGGTTGCGGATGAATTCGCTGTATTTCTGCACGCGGATCGGCCCCAGCGAGATTTCCGTCGTGCGGTGCATGTAGTTGAACAGGCCGATGCGCAGGTAGCGGGCGAAGCGCTCGTTGATCAGCTCCAGCGTCGGCATGCGGCCGCGCACGATGCGCTCCTGGCGGCCGATGTCGTAGGGTTGCACGCCGCCGGCCTGCTCCGCCTTCTCGGGCTCGTCGGCTTCGCCCGTGACGCCCTTCAGCAGGGCATCGACTTCTTCCTGGGAGAGAAAATCCTGTGC
>JAANMY010002603.1_pt1 | contig 16639 bp, 17 predicted proteins | sample 7279691 | NCBI WGS metagenome assembly JAANMY01 (sample SAMN14094543, study PRJNA606508) | bioreactor metagenome | isolation source: A lab-scale SPAN reactor treating ammonium-rich wastewater day 388 | place: Ireland: Galway | collected 2018-02-07
GAAGCCAGGTCTACCATTCCCGCCAGACAGCGGATGAAGTCACACGCGAATTTGACTGGCCCGTGTTTGTCAAAGGAGTTCGGCAGACCAGCCGACACCAACGGAAGTTGTCGATTGCAACCTCGGCGACAGATTTCACGGAGATTATGTCACAGTACGAGAACGATGCCATCCTACGGTGGCAGCCAGTCGCAGTACGGGAGTTTGTCCCCCTCCGTTTGGTTGAGGATGCTTCTCCCGAACGAATCCCCAGTTCGTATGAGTTTCGCACGTTCTGGTGGAACAAACGCTGCGTTGGAGCTGGACGATATTGGTGGCAGGGCAAACCTTACGATTGGACGGCCACTGAGCGCGCTGCAGCACTCCAACTTGGTCAGATTGTTGCAGATCGACTCAATGTGCCTTTCCTCGTGGTTGATCTGGCTATGACCGCGAGTGGCCAGTGGATCGTGATTGAATGCAACGATGGACAAGAGAGCGGCTACGCGGGTGTTTCACCATTGGCGATGTGGTCAGCCATTCTCCAACACATCTGAAGCAGCTATCCCCAGGCGGCGTGGACAGCGTGCCCAACGACAACATCCACGCCGGCAAGTACCGCCCAGTGGTGTGCGACTGGCTGAGCGACACGGAGTTCGCGAGGCACTCGGCCAAGGCGTGGTACCTGTTCCGCAACCCCGGCTTGCTGTCCCCGGTGTCAAACCCCACGCCCGGGAGCGTACCTGTGCGATGACTGCACCCGCCGGCTCTACTTCGGCCACGACCGCCGACGCAGCGAGCGGCACCGCCACGACGGCGACGAACCCAGCCCCTGGCAAGAGATCGCCATCCGCCTGATGGAGGACCAAGCATGAAGATCGAACTGTGGACGATCAGCGACGTGACGCCGTACCCCGGCAACCCGCGGCTCAACGACGACGCCGTCGATGCCGTGGCCGCCAGCCTGAAGGAGTTCGGCTTCCGCCAGCCGATCGTGGTGGACGGCGAGGGCGTCATCGTCTGCGGCCACACCCGCTACAAGGCCGCGCTCAAGCTGGGTCTGGACAAGGTGCCGGTGCATGTGGCCAAGGACCTGTCGCCCGAACAGGTCCGCGCCTATCGCATCGCGGACAACCAGACCGCCTCGCTGGCGACCTGGAACTACGACCTGCTGCCGATCGAACTCGCCGGGCTGAAGGAGGCCAACTACGACCTCGGCCTGCTCGGGTTCGACCCCGACGAACTGGCCAGGCTGCTCGACCCGACGGTGAAGGACGGACTGACCGACCCCGACCAGGTGCCCGCACCGCCGGACGCGGCGATCACCCAGCCGGGCGACCTGTGGGTCCTCGGCAGCCACCGCCTGCTCTGCGGCGACAGCAGCAACCCCGCCGACGTGGATCGGTTGCTCGCGGGCCAGGTCATCCACCTGGTGAACACCGACCCGCCGTACAACGTGAAGGTCGAGCCGCGTTCCAACAACGCCATCGCGGCCGGGCTGTCGTCGTTCCCCGCGACCAAGCAGGGGGCCATCGACGCGGCCGACGCCGGCGGCATGCACCACCAGGGCTTCGACCTCGCCCGCGACAAGACCAAGTCCAAGCCGACCACCAAGAAGCTCCGCCCCAAGGACCGGCCGCTCGCCAACGACTTCGTCTCCGACGAGGCGTTCGACGCGCTGCTCGACGCTTGGTTCGGCAACATGGCCCGCGTGCTGGTGCCCGGACGCGGCTTCTACATCTGGGGTGGGTACGCCAACCTCGGCAACTACCCGCCGTTCCTCAAGAAGCACGGGCTGTACTTCTCGCAGGGGATCATCTGGGACAAGCAGCACCCGGTGCTGACCCGCAAGGACTTCATGGGCAACCACGAATGGTGCTTCTACGGCTGGCGCGAGGGCGCGGCCCACGTCTACCTCGGCCCGAACAACGTCACCGACCTCTGGCACGTCAAGAAGGTCAACCCGCAGTCGATGATCCACCTCACCGAGAAGCCGGTCGAACTGGAAGTGCGGGCCATGCAGTACTCGTCCCGCGAGGGCGAGCACGTGCTGGACCTGTTCGGCGGCTCGGGCAGCACCCTCATCGCCGCCGAGCAGACCAACCGCAAGGCGTTCCTGATGGAGCTCGACCCGCCGTATTGCGACGTCATTGTCACCCGCTGGGAGCAGTTCACCGGACGGAAGGCCGAACGCTCGCCCACCCTGGCCCACGTCGCGTCGGAGGTGCCGGGATGAATCACGCGACAGATTCGGTTCGCGTTGGCCGTGCCGTCGAAGGCGAGCGAAGAGGCGTGAGCAATGCAACGCGACCTATCTTACCAGCACTCCATCCAGCGCCTGGTAACTCATTTCCATGCCTTCCGTCATGCCGGTCGACATCGCTGCATCGCGATCGGCCTTCGACGCATATTTGATAAAGGTCGCCACGTTCGTGATCCCGTTGATTTCGTCGAAGGTGACCGTGATAATCGACGGTTCACCTCCCATCGATCCAAAGTCGCAGTCGCCCGGGTCGTAGATCTGCGTATGCACGATCTTCGAATGCAACGCGACCTCCAGCATCTCTCCCGTGAACCCAAACTCCTGACCGTTCTCGTCGTTTCGCCAGCGCCAGCGATACTTCCCACCCACATGAGTCGCCATCTCGCACACCGGCATCGACCATCCGGGCATGGCCGTTAGCCAACGACGCATCAACGCGGGGTCCGTATACGCCTGCCATACCAGATTGACTGGTGCATCAAAGCTCCGTTTCACCAGCACTTCTCGATCTGACGGCGTGCTCACTTCAGCAGGTTTCATTTTTTTCGCTCCTTTTTCTGTACTTGTTTCAACTCGTCAAGTAACGCATCGAGACGCTTGTAGTTGCCTTCCCAAACCTCTTGCACTTTCTCTAGCCAATCCGTGACCGCCTTTAATTGCTCCGTCTCCAGCTTGCAGGGTCGCGACTGAGCCACTCGTCTACGCGAAATCAACCCCGCCGATTCCAGCACCTTCAGGTGCGACGAGATCGTCGGTTGCGTCAACGAGAAGTGGCTGACCAAGTCGGATACGGATGCTTCGCCGCGAGCCAAATGCACCACGATCCCACGTCGAGTGGGGTCGGCAAGAGCGGCAAATGCTCGATCTAGTCGGCTCATGTGCATAGAATATCGTCTATATAGACGGATGTCAATATACAAATTCCGATTTCGCTGGAAATTATGTCCGGTGCCTTCTTGGTCCCGGTCATGGTCCTCGCATCGGGGTTGTGGCTGCCTTCCTCAGGCGGCGGGAGCCACCCGCCGCGACCCGCTCACGCGGGTTTCGGCTCTCACCCGTGCCGGCGGTCGAGGAAGGTGACCACCTGGAGCAGCAGGGCGTTGACGGGGTTGATGTCGCCGACGTGGCCCCAGTGGATCGGGTGGGCGTCGTCGCCCGGGGCGGGCATGTCCTACAGCCGGTCGGCGATCCGGTCGAGCCGGTCGCGGGCGACCCGGTGCGAGTTCTCGTAGGCGGCCTCGGCGGTCAGCTTCGGCTTCGGGGTCTTGCGGGGTTCCATGTTCGGGCCTCCGGTGGTGATGTTCGCGTGTTCATCAACGCGCTGTCACAGTTACCTCCGGTTCACTCCGTGATTGGTTTTGCTCCAGCCTTCAGCCTGCGGACTCCAGGCTGTGCTTGACCCGCGGCGACTGCGACAGCTACTTCCCACTCACCTTCCACCTGCCGTGGTCGCGGGACCACTTGCAGGTCATCGCCCGCATCGAGCAGGCGGTGCTGCGCGGCGGCCTGTTCGCGATGGCCATGCCGCGCGGCAGCGGCAAGTCCACGATCAGCGAGTGTGCGTGCATCTGGGCGGTGCTGTATGGGCACCGCGAGTTCGTCTGCCTGATCGGGTCGGACGAGGGGCACGCGATGGACATGCTCGACGCCATCAAGATGGAGCTCGGCGGCAACGATCTCTTGCTCGCCGACTTCCCCGAGGCGGTCTACCCGATCCAGGCGCTCGACGGCATCGCCAACCGCTGCAACGGGCAACTGTACAAGGGCGAGCGGACCCACATCGGCTGGACCGCCCGCGAGGCGGTGCTGCCGACCCTCAAGCCCGACGGCTGGTTGCAGAACGACGACCTGCGACCGTTCGTCCGCGACGACGGCACGTCGAAAGCGTCGGGCGCGATCATCAAGGTGGCCGGCATCACGGGACGCATCCGGGGGATGAAGTACAAGCGGGCTGATGGCCGCACCGTCCGCCCGACGCTCGTCGTCCTCGATGGGAGGGATAGCCGTGTGGAGCGGGTGGGGATCGGGTAGAGTCGAGAGCAGTTGGCGAATTCCCCTCTCGCAACGGATAGCACAATCACACCGTTGGTCCAATGAGGTGAGTCACACTTACTCGCCAGTCAATGTTTTTCTTATTCGCTTCCACGCGATTGTAGGCGACAAAGGCAAGCGAAGTGAGGTATGAAGGGGGATCGCAGACTTCTGGTAGATATCCTCTAGTGTTGCTACTGATAAGCCCGTTTGCTCTATTAACTGCATCACCCGATCAATCACCGCTGGCGCAAGCTTGGCTCTAGTATCCTTGGGATTCCAAGGCAGGAATTGCTGCAACAACTCACTGTCCGCGATGCCACCGATGTTATTTGGTCCGTTCAAATCAGGATAACATACCTCTAAGTATTGTGCCAAGGCGTCCCAGAACCTTCTTTCCCGCTGAAGAATCTCGGTCATTTCTAATTTTGCGTTCCGAAAAAGCCCCCAGTTCCCTTGGCGAGCATGCTGGACGAGTTCTTACTGTAACAGCGACCAGCGGAGCTCGTGGTGGGTCGGCTCTCGACCAAGTCGAATCGCCAAGTTTGCCTTTTCCTCTACACGACGCTGTTTCTGTGCCAAAAACGCATCATGCGTACCATGGACTATCGACCACTGTTCTTGAATCTCCTCCGCCTGTGCTTCTGTGACCAGAACTTGCTGATGGTCGCTTGGCCGTGTTCGCACAAGAATATATTGTCCGCAGTGAGGGACATTTCTTCTTCCGACTAGGCTTCTTCTCAAGGGATTGGCTGCAACTCGGACACATGGCAGCCAAATTGCCTATTGGATGGAGTTGGTGTGCCGTCTGATCCTATTGAGGCAGCAAATCATTAGCTCGCACCAATCCGATAGGGAGTTGGTCGGAATGCTTCTTCCGTCGAAACGCTGCTATTAGAAACACCAGTCCGATAAGTGCAAAGCTGAAGGTTGTTACGGGCGATGACGTCATTATCATCAAGACAATCAGGAAGCAGCCGAACGCCGAGATTACCAGAATCTTTTTCATGTGCGATACTACACTGTTGTTAGTTCATGTCAGTCAGTGACGATGCGTGTCATTTACTCGCAAAACCGCAACATTGATCTGGTTAGTCTAACAGAGGGCGGCGCATGGAGCAACGTAAGCGATTGTTGAAATAACGCCTACAATACTATCATTCCAAGCCGTTGACTAATCCATTCCACTCGGTGAAATACCTGGGGCGACCGGAGGTCCGCCGCATCCTGCGGAACCGTGCCCGCTACGAGGTCGTCTACAACAGCTACGCCAAAGGGATCGTCCTGACCCTGACCAATGATGTGATTGGCACCGGCTCGCGACTCCCACTGCTCTCCGACCAGCCCGAAACGAACCGGCGAGTGGAGTACGAGTCGGCGCGATCGGCGACAACCACGTCGTTGCTTGAGAAGAAAATAACGTCCGATCATTCTCGGATGAGTCAGGGTTTCTTCGGAAGCTCAGCAGCGTATGACCGCATCAGTTGCTGTAAACTGGCTTTCTCCTGCTGAGGTAGGTTGTCGATATAGTCAGCTTCCCAGAACAAGATCTGTTTGGCTCCTAAAGCCGACGCACGTTGCAGTTCCTGACGAAAGCTGTCTGGATTGTTGGGAACCCACGCATAAAGCCAGACATCCACCTTCCCCCCAGTAAGCTCTTTGAGATGATTAAACGCCTTCTCGGGAGTGCCTCCCTCCGTGTAATAGCCTGCCGCCACCACAGAATCCATGAGCTTTTCTTTGGCCCATGTTGCAACATCGAGATGCAGCCCCCGGAGATTGTCCGCATATTTGGGGTTTCCACCGCGATAGCCCCAGGGATGATGCACCATCACGGCAATAGGCAACCCAGGTTGGAGTCGATCGCACAGTTTTCGGACCGCACGCATGAACTCGGTGTAGGGTTCCGCCCGATGACGCACCCAGCGCTCATCATCGTTGGGCAAATCGCGAGGATCAATTTTGAACGATTGCTTGAAACGATCAATCAGAATTTGTTCATATCCATAAACAGCGTGTCCTGATTGATCCACTTGCAAATCTCGGACATCGCCAGTGCGAATCCAATCGATGAAAATGCCATCGAAGCGATATTTCTCCAGCAACTCCTTGACGATCGACAGCTTATAGTCTCGAACCTCTGGCCAAGCGAAACTCAGCTGACTGCGAAAAAACGTGCCATCTTTCCGCCGCCAGCGATGTTCGGGATGCCGTAGAGTATATCGGCTCGGCCAGCCCCAGCCATGATCATCTTCGTTGAGGGTTAGCCATGCATGAACTTCAATTCCGATCTGGTGGCCATATTTCACAGCCTCCGCAGTGTAATCAATGGAATCATAGTGATAGCGCTCGCGAATTTTCTTAAGCATTGCCTCGTTTTTCGCAGCCCCTGCGATTCCGACCTCCTCAGGTTTCGGATTGAAATAATTGTCTGCCACCGGCATTCCCATTGGATCCATCAAGTTGCTAGGGTACAGCGATCGTCCTGCATCCAAGCACCTCCAATAGATGCGATTCCATCCGGCGGCTTTGCACATATTAAGCATGTGACGAACACCAGTGAGTTTGTCGTCAAGGCCGGGAACGTTGTCCTTGAGGATCCAGTCGGAATGGGTCAATGGGGCACTGAGAATGAACTTCTGGTCCAGACCTTTAGGAACTTGAGACGGTGGATTCTGAGCATAAGCCACCGTTGAGACAAGAGTCAGACCACTGACTGTGCTTAGCCAAAGGAGATAATGAAGAGGGCATATGCAGGGTATTCTTATCACGAGGAAAACTCCCAATGCTTAAAAGTTGGCGTTCGATAACCTCGTCTGGGCCTAGGATCCAGAAACTGCTTCAATCCATCGCAACAATGATACTAAGCATACTGGCCGAGCCGCTGGCCGGCATCCAGGTCAAGCTGCTGGGACAACACTGCCAAGGTCAAGGCTCAAAGCGACATGTTCGACTTGTTAATGTTTGAACTGATTCAAGAAGCCTTCACCAAAAACGTTATCTTACAAGCCTTCCGCCCAGCGTTTCACGGTATCAGCATGCATTTGCCAAGCACTCCAGACAGAACGGGCCCATCCTTGAACCCTGCGGATATGATCCTCGAGATCCGTAGCATGGCAGATGTCTCGGATGGTGATGGTGCCCAGATCTTGAGGCGGTGTTAACCAACAAAATCCGCCACGTTTGACCGCTTTGCCGATCTGGATGGTGATGGCCCAGGCCGCCGCGTTGGCCGAGAAGCGGCGGCAGGCGAACGAGCGGAAGCACGCGCTGACACAGGCGATCAACAACCAACGCGGCCCTACGTCGTACCGCGTCGGCGATGCCGAGGCCGGCGTCTTCCATGGAACGGAGGAGCAGCGGGAGAACGCCCGACGGACCGAGGCGAAGGTCGCGGGCTGGGAAGGCAAACTGGCCGAGGTGAACAAGCTGCTGGCGAGCCTGGAGAAGCAGGAAGCCGCCCTGCAGGAACAGATGCTCACGCCGTGATCCGTGGTCGCGATGGCCGACCGGACGGCCCAGCCGTCCGCGATGCTCTTTGACAACTCGGTTTCAGTCTGACGAGCCGCCGGGGCTTGGCAAACCCCGGCTGCTTGGGATCATGCCACGCGCTGCGATGGGGTGAAGTTAGCGTAGTAAGTGCTGGTCATGACGCGTTTGCAGCGGTAAGCAGCGACAACACCAAGCGAATCGAGTTCCAGCCGATCCGGTTGCTCCCGTTGCAACTCCGACAAAGAGAGCAACGAACGGACGACACTTAGGCTGATCGCGTGCTTCCAGACAGGCCAAGTCCAGGAAGCCTGCTTGGGTTCCTTGAGTCCGAAGCCGGTTGTCTCAACTTGACCTTTGACTGGAATGACAGGAAAGCAGGTCATGCCAAAGAGAGCAACGCAATTGGCACCGCGTTCTGTCAACGCTCCATCATCACTGGGATTGCCCCATTGAAGTGCGTAGCCACGATCCTCGGCAGGATCCCATCGAAACGACTTCTTCTCGTCACGATAAAGCCAATCGGAAGCAAGCGATTTCTGCATCTGTTCTGCACTACAATTCTGAAGAGTAAATGTAGCGTACGCTAATAAACCGTTGTGTTGATTATCGCCGGATCTAACCAGGCGAAATTCTGTATCCTTGAAGATTTCGATTTCTTCCTTTTTGACTTTCTTCTTCTCACGAGAGCATTCGGCACCAAATGCTGCTAACGTGTCTGTATTGATTCGGTTCGATTTGCTGCTGTCGGCAACAGATTTCGCAGCTGCGTCACGAAGTCGTGCGGCAAGGAACGGCAATTCCTTGTCGATCGACCAAGCCGAGTGATCGAGGTTGCGGATCCCGGAATGAAGCTCGGCCCCAAGGTCAGGCAAGGATACTCGAACTCCGAACAACTCTGGTCGCCATGTGCCGCTCGACAAATGCCACGACAGCTTGACGCCATGCTTTTGTAGAGTCAGGACTCGAAGTACACCCAGCGCTGCCAGGAACCCCAGCGGGTTCGTGCCGTCGAGACCTGGGAGGATAAGGCCGCCGTCAGTTGGATGCTTGTTCATAATGTCGCCCCCGCCAGTTCAGCCGAAGCAGGTACGGTATCAAATCGCCCCTCGTCCTCATCCGCACTGGCCTGCTGGTCCGCGAGCCGCAGTACGGTTTCCAGGTACGCCAGCCCCCACCAGCCGTAGCAGCGCGTCAATTCCCAGAAACGTTCGGCGATGCCGGAGTCGATGCGATGTGGAGGGCAGGCTTTTCGTTGGTCCCCGGTGAGCGTAATGCCCTCAACAGTCACTTCGGGGTACTCAGCGTCGCTCACCACTGGCGCAAAAGGCCGTGCGTAGCCGTGGTGGGAAGCGATCAGGTGCAAGAGTAAGTCGATGCACTCCCCAGCCTTTGCTCTCAAGTCGCTCTGCTCGACGATCTGAACCGAAAGCATCTCGTGCCGGAAACCTTCGGGCAGACCGGCCCGTTCGCGGGCTTGCTGGCGTTGCTGTGGTGTTTGCGGCAGGCCATCCGATTTGGCCAGAAGGGCCGTGTCCAACCCGGTGAGGAGCCACGCATCGGTGCGGTCCGTGCGGCGAAGCATCGTTTGAAAGCGTTCATCGGCTTTGCCCAGGTCGTGCCAATCGGCGGCCTGGCAGTACGCTTGTTCCAGTTCTTCAAGCGGTAAGGCTCTGACCGTGCGCAACGTTTCGTTACGGACATGCTTCGTGTGATCCTTCAGTGAGACCGGTTGTTCACGCATCGTTCGCGATCGGTCGTCGTCGCCATCATCGATCTCCGGTGGTATCCACCAATGCAATTGTTGCAACCGTTCACGGCAAATAAGGACCACTCCGCGTTCGTCTGGGTAAAAGTCGAGTAGGTACCGGGTGGTTCCGTGCCAGCTTTGGATGATCGGTTGGAGAAGCTTCCGGAGTTCTGCCATCGACGGTTTCTCGGGATCATTCAATCGCTTGAAGAACTCCGTGATTGCCTCTGAATCTGGCGGCTTGCGCTGCAACGATGGGTGCAACCTCAGTGCGGCGCGATCCCGCGCGGCTTGAAACGCGATCTCCGCCACATCGATTGTCTCTGGCAATGGTTCCGGGATATGCCCCAATACGTCCCAGCCCATCGCCTGGGCGGAAAGCACGAGTGTGTCGCCGGGACGAAGATTGTCGGGAGAACCGATGATTCGGCTTTCCTTTGCACCGCGCCAGAGGATGCCGACTCGTGAAGGTTCGATGTCACGCAGCGTTTGCGTGCCACGGTTTTTGTTCTGCTCATCTGATGATGAACCCATGCCAAGCAGGTCGCTCTCAGGACCCGTGTCTTCGATTTTGGTCAGCCATTTGCGAACACGCGATATCGGCACGTTCATGCACTCGGCCGAACTGGGTGGTAACAAGCTGACAATCTCGATCCAATTTTCTTGCTTAATGTGTTCGTCCTCAATCAGGTCCGCTCGCCAGCAGACTTGCACGTCTGGCTCTCCCGCCTCCGGCCCGTGGATAAAGAGCGCCACCTCCGGGTCCGGCGTGGGCCTGGGACTCGTCTGGCACCAGAAATCGACATAGGCGGGCAGCATCACCGGGGCATTTTTCGATGCCGACGGGGCCAACAGATTCTCTGGAATTCGGCCATTTTCACCATGTTTTTGCAGGGTCGCGGTGAATGCCTCGATGCCGAAGTCGATCTGACGACTCTCAACCACTGTGGTCTTTTCTTTCGGTTTGCCCCGTTTCGGAGTTGTTGTGGGAACGATGTCCTCTCGAACGAGTTCACAAAGCCAGTTCCACGTGCGTGACAACGCATTGCCGTAGATCGGATCGAGCGGCTTGGCATCGTCGAGTTTGCTTTCTTCTTTGATGTCCTTCTCGCCCGCCAGGATCACCGCCTTGGCCGCGATATTCCGCCCGCCGCGGTTGAGCCGGCCGAACCGTTGCCGCAGAGCATCTAGTGAAGCACATTCGGTCACTAACGCATCGAAATCGTAATCGGCCCCGACCTCCAGGCACTGGGTCGCCACGATGAAGCTGGTCTTCAAACTCTTTTCAGGCCGCGCCGGACCCACGAGTTCTCGTAGCCGTTCCGCTTGCCGGTCGCGGTCGATCGGCCGCATCGAGCCAATGACCAATTCCACGACGACATCGGGCTTGTCCTTGTTGGCTTCCCGCAGCTTCTCGTAGAGCGCTTTGGCAGTAGCCACGCGGTTCACGATAATTCCGACCGCGGTTGGACCATTGCTAGCCAATGAAGTCGCTTCGGAAACAGCAGCATTTGCGACATCAGAGGTCTTGATCAGTTTCGCTTTCTTGGAAGCCGTCAATCGGTTTTTCAGCCCGGCGTTTTCTCGGTCTTTGTCGCCGAGCCGGATCACGTCGGAGTCGCCGACACCGCCTGGCGGTGTCGCGGTCATGGGCACCACGATCATCGGCCTCACGCCGACAGTTTTCTCCGCCCACTTCTCAGGATCGAGGTAACGCTTTACGAAGTCGAGTGTTTGCAGGAAGGGCCGGCTGATGTGGGCTTCATCCAACAACACGAGGCTGTCATAGGCGATGAGCGCGGCCTGGATCGGGGCAGCGGATGGGGTGACCCCGTACCCACGAAACAGCAGCCGGGAGCCGAGTTGGTCGATCGTGGTGCAAACAATCGTCGGTTGCGTGGCGGATCGCGCCCAGCGATTGTCACGGTAGATGCCGCCGCGAAGTTCCAGCACATCCAGCGGCGGGGCACTTTCCGGCCTCAGTGTCGAGACTGTTCGTAGAGCGGCGGCAACTCGGCCAAGAACGCTATCCGTTCCTTCGGCCTCCGCAATTTTTTGAGCGATCTTCACTGCCCGCTGATGGGCCTCGTCCACGATGACACGGCGGTTGACGCAAAAGAAGACTCGCCGGGGCGCAGTACGTTTTTCCTTCGGCAAAGCGGCCTGGCAGGCCAGCGCGAACACCGCGATGTCGAGGCACGAAGTCTTGCCGCTGCCCGTGGGCAGGTCGATGGCTCCGGGCCAAGATCCTTCAATCACTTGCTTCGCCAGGCGGCACTGCCAGTCGTAAGGTTCGCGTCCGTGCAGATCCTGGAAGTACGTCGGAAAGTCGTCGAGAGTGATCGGGTTCATTGGACGCCCCCTCCCCAAAGCGGCTTGCAAAGCCCATAGCCGAGGAATCGCCCGGCACAAAGCAGGACGGGGCCAACGACTGGTTCCGCGAATCGCAGGCAGACATGTAGTTGCGGTCGTGCTCCGTTTCCGCCTTTGGTCGGATAGATCGGGAAGCCGTCACCCAGAGCCGCCTCGCGAGTGGGAATCTCGGGATGGCCCCGCAGTGGCCGGCGTTTCACCGTAGCTCTGGGACTGCCTCGATGCCAGCTTGTCGTGCCGACCGCAACTTCGACTGGTCTGGGCAAGCCGAGCCGCTCACAGGACGTGGCGATGATGCCGGCAACTTCATTCTGCCAAGCCTCGCGATCCTTGAACGGGTCGGACTTCGGGAAACGATCGAGAACCACCGGCGTAACCGTCGCCCACGTCGTCGCACCGCGGGGATAAGCTGTCCAAGTCTCAGGTTGAAGTGCTTGGCGATGTTCCATCCAGTCCCGTTTGCGGACAGTCCAGACACCGAGTCGGCCAAGTGTCAGTTGGATGTCACGCGGCTCGCCATTCTCATTCAGCAGAAAACGGCCCAGTACTCGTCCGCGCTCAGGTCGCGGTACACTTCTGGGAATGACCAGCCCCACACCGAGTAAGTGTCCGTCCGCATGCTCATGCCCGACGAACGGCAACGGGATGAAGGCAAGATGCTGCTGACCATCCCGAAGCGGTTGGCAATCCTCAAGATGACCGCTGACCCAGGAGGGCGGGGGCTGAACGGCACTGTGACTCATGATCGCGCCGCGAAGAGCCTGCGTGACTGCCAACGTCGAGGCGAGCGGCAACCGTGGACCAGCAACCTGCGTCAGGATCAGCAAATCGCTGTCAAAGTGCGTGTGTGGCACAGGCGGTGGTGGTTCGGCCTCCTTGCGACGATATCCGGTCCATAGTCCGAGTTTGGGTCGGATCGGATCTCGCGGATCAACCTCCTTCATTTGAGATTCGGCTGCCGCAATCTGCACATCAAGTTCTGCCTTGCGTTGTTGCGATCCTTTGCCAGTTGTCTCCTTTTTCTCTGCCTTCAGTGCGGTGATTCGATCTGAAAGAAGCTGATGCTGGTCACGTCCCCGGCGGTTGAACTGGCGATCCAACAGATCGAGAGTACCTTCCGAAACTCGGCGAGCCTGCAATTCGGCTAGTCCGTCGTCGGGAACCCAGGTTTCCGTCGGTTGAGGTGAAGGCACCTCCTCGGCCACCCACATTCGCACCAACGACGAGGAATGGCCAATCCGGGTCACGTTGCCGCACAACTGATCGAGTGCAGATCGATGAAGTTCGACTTGGACAGGGTCAGCCTTGGGCCAGTGGAGCAAACACGGAGCATCGCCAACCCAGACGGAGGGAAAGGTCCTCTCTTTACGTTCTCGAGTAAATCCAGGTGCCGATTGCAGAATTGCCTTTGACGGTCCTGCGACATCGTTGACTGGCACATAGCAATCAACGACCTCGCGCATTGAAAAATAATCGGGCAAGCCCAGTTCGGGGTCACCCAGCGATTCCAGCCAGCGCAACGCCTGGCCCTCGGCTTCGTCCTCGCCGGTCTCGAAGTAGGCCGCTGCGAGTGCCATAAACACCCGCCCCGGATGTGGCGGCCACTCGGCACGCTGGCGACTGGCCGGGTCGGTGGCGACGCAGCGGCCCGTCAGGTACTCCCAACCGATCGTCAAACCCGGCATTACTCGCCTCCCTCGCCGCCTTGCTGTACCGCCAGTTGCTGGCTCTTGACGACAAGCTTGACGAGTTCATCGGACGGTCTGAGTTGAAGCTTCGTCGTGCGCCATGGCAAGCCGATGGCAGTTGCTGCTTTGATAGCTTCTTCGAGTAGCTGGATGGACTGCTCGGCGGTGATGACGATGTCCTTTTCGATCTCCCCCGGCTTGCCAAGCAGTTCCCATTTCAAAGGTTCGGTGGGCCAAAGAAGACACCGGGACCGCAGATCAAGCCCAGCTTCAGCAGCGAGCGCGGCCGCGCATAGCCCTACCGCCGCCAGCACGGTACGTGCGGCAACATTCACATCCTCTTGAGTCTTGCCTTCGGGAATCTTGTCGATGGGGAAGTTCAGCCGACGCAACGCCGGAAAGGAGAGAACAATCGTCTGTTCAGCTCGGTCGATTGTGACTCCGCCGTGGAAAGGCTGCCCGGTCTTATCCTTCAAGTCCGGCTTGATGTTGCCGTGATTGATTTCTGAAGGTTTCCCATCTTTTTTCTTCCCGACCTTCAGCGGTTCGTTGCCCTCGGTCTTGGCGTTTTTGGGATCGAGCGTCCAGGAGGCAACAGCGTTATCGTTGGCGACATAGCACGGCCCCGCCTCAAGTTGAATACCGAGCGGATCGATCCGACTGCTACTTCGTACGCCAGCCACCGCATTGATCCCCACGATCTCGCTGACCATCGCACGCTCGAACTTCGCCCCGAGGCCACCCTTCGGCCCGGTCGAGTCCCACATCCCGAGAAGCAGGGCGGTTGGGCAGAGTTCAAACAGTGCAGTCGCATTCTGAGCGGTCACCCGACGAAGGCGTTGGCCGATTGAGGACTCTTTTGCCCCATCTTTTGCGCGGAATGGCTTGTCCTTATCCTCGCCTTCCTCCGCAACGATGCTGTCACGCAAGATGGCATCGACGATGCGATGGGGTGCTTGCAGGGAGGTAACCTTCCCGACGGGTTCCAGCAGCCGAAGAGATGCATCCTTATTATCCGCGTTGGGGTAGAAGGATGTGAAATCGACCTCGACCAGGGGCAGTGAAATCTTTCTTTCATCAATTGCCTGCTGAAGGGCTTCTTCCAGGCGGTTGGCCTGGGACTGCACCGAATCAAGGAGTACGCAATCCACTGGCTCCGCGTAACCCGGTAGTCGCCGTTTCTCCGTCGCATAGACGGCTCCGGCATAGGTGGGCGGGAAGACTTTTGTTCCTTCACCGCCCGCTGGTTGAAGAGTAACACGTGACCGCGCCGCCGCACCTTTGCGGACGAGATCCTGAAGTTTGGTAAGGTCCAGATCTACCATGTCGCACATACCTCACTGCCGAAACTCGCATGGATGTAAATGAGTGGGTAATGTATCGCACCCCTCCCGCTGCTGCCATGTCGGTAGGTCTTGCTTTTCCCGGATTTCTCGTCGAAGGCCGTAACCCCTTATTTATCATAATTTTATAGCGATTCCAGCAGTAATCGCCTAAATGTCATCGGGAACCCGAGGTACTGCCTGTCGTGTCGCGGAACGAATGACGGCCGCGACGGACACCAACCATGGGAGACGCGAGCATGCCCGACCCGAAGAACCACAGCCTGAAGAAGACCGCTGAGGAAGCCTACGTCCGGGCGCACGTGCAGGCCACCAAACTGCTCGATGCCATCTACGACCGGCTTCAGGACATGCCCGCGCCGGCCTGCGGGCACGCGATCCACTGGGGCCACGTCTGCGACCTGAACCACGTCAACACCCTCCTGAAGCAGATCGCCGACTTCCTAGACGGCCGTGGGTGAAGCCGAAACGCCCGCCCGGGCGTCGCCGCGGGTGGTACTCACCGCCTGAAGATGGCAACCACACCCCACGGAGAGACGACGATGGCCACGACGAAGATGCCTGCCAAGAAGCCGACCACCAAGAAGGCCACGACCGCGAAGAAGCAAAAGCCCGCGCCCACCGCCCCGGCCAAGAAGCTCAGCCAGATCGCGGCCGCGCTGGAGGTGCTCAAGACCGCGACCGAGCCGATGACCTGCAAGCAGTTGGTCGAGGCGATGGCCGCACGCAAGCTCTGGGCCTCGCCCGGCGGCAAGACCTCGGAAGCGACCCTCTACGCCTCCCTGCTCAGGGAACTGGCCATGAAGGGCGACGCGGCCCGGTTCGTGAAGGCCGCTCCGGGCCGGTTCGCGGTGAAGTGGGCCTTCGCTGCCGTCCGCCAGGGCAAGACGGTCGGGGCCGTCGTCCGCGAGCTTCAGGCTCGCAAGCTGCTCACCGTCTACGGGAACCCGTTCGACTACGGCAGCACGCTCGGCCTGCTGGTCAACCCGACCTACGCCGGCACCCTGCGGGCCGGGGTCGATTCGCGGGCCAAGTTCTGCGCCCTGGCCACGGACGGCCTAATCGTTGTCGAGAACGCCCACGAGCCGATCGTGCCGCCCGAGCAGTTCGAGGAGGTGCAGCGTATCCTGGAGAGCCGCAAGCAGTAGCACGACCGGGTGCCGGGCCGGCACACGCTGGCCGGGATGGTGACCTGCGGGCACTGCGGCCGGCGGATGAGCGGGGTGCATCGCAAGGACTACAACCACGGCGAGGGCAGGCGGTTCTACCACTGCAACCCCAGCCCGCTGAAGCTCGGCTACGACCCGACCTGCCCGCACTCGGCGGTTCGCTCCGACCGACTGGAGGCGTTCGTGCTGGAGGCGATCCGCACCCACCTGATCGACGCTGGGGCGGAGGAGCGCATCCGGGCGGCGATCGTGCGGTCGCGGTCGAAGCAGGCGACACAGACCAGCCAGGACAAACGCCAGCTGGCCGAGGTGCGGCGGAAGATCGCCCGCGGCACGGAGAACTTCGCCCTGGCCGATCGCGAGGACTTCGCCGGCATCTCGAAGCTGCTGGAAGAATGGCGGGCCGAAGAAACGCGGCTGGTGGAACAGATCGAGCGGCGGAAGGACGAACTCAAGCCGCTGACCGAGGCGTTGCGGGTGATCGCCCGGTTCGCCGAGTACCGCGACCAACTGCAGAAGGCCGACCGGGTCGCGCTGGCCAACGCTCTGCGAGT
>JAANMY010002608.1_pt1 | contig 16607 bp, 14 predicted proteins | sample 7279691 | NCBI WGS metagenome assembly JAANMY01 (sample SAMN14094543, study PRJNA606508) | bioreactor metagenome | isolation source: A lab-scale SPAN reactor treating ammonium-rich wastewater day 388 | place: Ireland: Galway | collected 2018-02-07
GGCCGGAGCCGAACATGCCCACCCCGTCCGGGCCGCGCTCGCGCAACGCCGCCTTGAACTTCTCCTCCATGACATCGAAGGCCTGCTTCCAGCTCACCGGCGTGAACTCGCCCTCCTTGTGGTACCTGCCATCCTTCATGCGCAGCAGTGGCATGGTCAGCCGATCCGCGCCGTACATGACCTTGGAGAGGAAATAGCCCTTCACGCAGTTGAGACCGCGATTCACCTCGGCGCGCGCATCGGCGTGGGTGGCAACGACACGGCCGTCCTTGACAGCAACGCGCACGCCGCAGCCGGTGCCGCAGAAGCGGCACGGTGCCTTCGACCATTTCATGCGCGTGAACTGGGTCTCGGTGATGATGTTCGATGCGGGCGTCGGCGTCGCACCGCTGGCAGCCGCGATAGCCGAGGCGACGGCACTGCGGCGCAGGAACTCACGTCGGTTCATGGCCCCGCTCCCTCCACCGGCTGATCCAGGTAACGCGCCGATTCGCTCAGGTGCGCCACGATGGACACCGTCAACACGCCACGCAGGTTCTGTAGCCGCTCGGTGGCGTCGGCCAGCAGCTGTTCATTGCCCGCTTCGAGCAGCACCGCGAACTTGGCCGGGTGAGCCGTGGCATGCAGTTCGGCCAGCGGCAGTTCGGCGACCACCCTACGCAGCCGATCGAGTGCGTCAGGAACGATATGCAGCAGCAGGCTGGCGATGTGGACCACCGGCCCGGGCTGAGTCGGCGCTGCGGTAAACAGCTCGCGGCGAGACAGCAACTTTCGCATCGATGCAAGGCCTCCCGGCATTCAGGCCGTTGGCGGGCCAGCGAACAACTGGTACATCCAGATGACGAAGCCGCAGGCAGCAACGACCAGGACCGACAGGATGGGCACCAGCACTCCCGCAAGGAAGGCGAAGGCCAGCAGTTCGCGCTTCTTGTCGGCTTCCATGTGCACCCCCCGGCGCCAGGCGGATTCTGGGCAGCCGACACCGATATTAGCACCTGTCGGGACGGAGACTGCCCGCTAGTTGCCGGGCGCGGGATCAAACCAGGGCGACGCCCGGTCAAGTGCCTGCCACAGGCTCGGGCGCTACTCGCCATCGCTCCGCGGAACCGGATCGATACCTACTGCACGTGATACGCAGCGGCGGCCGCGTCGGGCTGGCGAACTGGACGCCTGAGGGATTTGTCGGCCAGCTGTTCCAGGTGGTCGGCGCGCCTATTCTGCCGCCCGCCGGACTGAAGTCGCCCACCCTGTGGGGCACAGAGCCGTACATCGTCGGCCTTTTCGGCAAGGACGCCGTGGAGATCCAGGCGACGCGCAAGCTGTTCAGTTTCCGCTACCGCTCCGCGGCGACCGGGATCCAGGAATTCCGCGACGTCTATGGTCCAGCGCACAGGGCCTTCAGGGCACTCGATCCCGCCGGGCAGGACGCGCTGGAGCAAAATGTGGTCATGGTGGAGAAATGAGAACCAACGGCCTTGAGAGGGCCGAAGACGGGGCGCGGCCCCGATATCCGCTTAGTCCGGATTATCGTAGAACGCGTAGGCGGCAAAGCCGCCGATCTCGAAATAGACTTCTTCTTCGGTATCATCGGCGGCCCCGTTCAGGTTTGAAGCCAGGACCCCGTACCCGAAGCGATAGCTGCGCGCACCATCGTCGGTCGTGCCGATAGCGGTACTTGGCTTGTCAATGCGCAGGAACCGCTTGACCAGCGTCTGTCCGGCATAGACTTCGAAGATGCCGTCGGTGCCGGTCCAGTTCTGGATGCCCCGGCCGAGCTGGTTCTAGGTTTCCTGAATGCAGCCCGCTGCCAGCAGGATTGCGGCAAACAGCAGGGAGCGCATTTTTATCGTTTTCTCCTCATGGTTCGGAAAGTCGGCCATCGGTGGTTCGATGCTGACCGGCGAAATCGATTGCGGCCCGATGCCATCCGAGCCGGACAGCCTACCGGAGAGCACAGGCCGCGAGCGGCTCGCCCGCGTGGTCCGGGGCAAAAACGCGCAGCTTCCAGCGGCCGCCGAACGAGCGGCGCTGCTCCGCCATATGCTTAACGATGACGGTGCAGACGTCGGCAGCCTCTGCCGGTGTCGCCTCCACCACCACGTCCACGGTCGAGCTGACGCTCGATACGTCGCAGTCAGTCGAGACGCCCGTCTTCTGGAATACGTCGCAGACGAAATAGGCGTTTTCCAGCGCATCGGCGGAGGCCAGGAGCGGCGCGGCAGCAAGGACGGCTGCGAGCAGTAGCAGGCGCAGGTTTGGCAAGCAAGAACTCCCGGCACAGGCGCAGGCCCGGCATTTAACGGCAGATGAACCTCGGCCGGCTGCCAGCAGCGCTGGAACGTGGCGGAAGGATGCGACCACCCGCGTGCCGGCGTCAACAATCCTGAAAAATGATGCCGAAAATGGAGAAGATGGTGCCTGACTTATATTCTGTGCCCAGAAAAATTGGAAAATATGAAAAATAAGTCAGGTACCATTTTCAATTTCGACACCATTTTCCGTATTTTTATAGACAGCGTCAGAAACGCGACGAGCTGAGCTTCACATCAGCGTCACGCCAGGCACGTGCCTGGCGTGCGGCCGCCCATGCCGCCTGCTCTGCCTTGCCCTGCGCAGCCAGGGCCTGCTGCAGGCCAAGCCAGGCGTAGCCATTGTCGGGGTTGCGTTCCAGGTCCTGCCAGTAGACGGTTTCGGCCTCAGCCGCCCGCCCGGCATCAAGCAACGCGGCACCCAGATAGTGGCGCACTGGAAAATACCAGTCCGGCGGCTCGTTGTACCGGAAGCCATCCTGGATGCGCACCGCGCGGTCAAGGCGTGTCACGGCGAGATCGTGCTCGCCCATAGCCGAGGCTATTGAGGCATCAAGCACATCGCCAGCGATGCCGAGGACAGCCGGCGCGGGCGCGAACCCGACGAACTTGTCCTGCATCGACTGGCTCGCCGCGGCCTGCCTGACTCCGGCGAGCTCCCGCCGCGCGGGCCGCAGCCGGCGCGTGCCGGCGTAGGCCATGCCGCGCGCGTAGTGCCAGATGGCGGTGGCGAAGTCGTACTGCGGATTCGGCGGCGGTTCACGCAGGATATCGTCCCAGCGCCCGAAACGGACCAGCACGTACACGGGCTGGATCAGCAGGTGCTGCAATGTCTCCGACAATGGCCCAGCGAGCATCTCCGGCTCCAGCCCATGACCAATATGCCGCCCAGCGTCGAGCGCCGCCTGGCTGCGGCCCTGGAACATCGCCGCCCAGGTGAGGAAGTGCTGGTTGTGCCGATGGTAGAAGAGCGGATAGATGCCCTGCGCATTGCACTGCGCAACGTAGCGGTTGTCGGCGGCGTCGGCCAGCTCATTGGTACGTGCCGCGTCGGCGTAGCGTCCGACACGCATGTAGATGTGCGAGGGCATGTGCACCAGGTGGCCTGCGGCAGGAGCAAGCGTGAGCAGCCGGTCGGCGCTCACCTCGGCCCGGCGGCCATCCACGGCCTCCAACGCATGGATGTGCAGGTGCAGGGCGCCCATATGGTCGGGATGGCGGCGCAACACGGTTTCCAGCGTATCGACGATCAGCTGCGCATACTCACCACCACTGCCATCGGCACGCCAGTAGTTCCATGGCGAGACGTCCATCAGCGCCTCGGCGTAGATGGTTGCCGCATCCGGGTCCTCCGGGAACCGGCCCGCCACATCGCGCATGGCATCGGCGAAGGCGCGGTCGAGCGCACTGCGATCGGCCGGAGCTGGATCGGCGTAACGCTTCGCGAGCGCCTCGATGTATGCGCGCTCGGCCGGTGTCGCAGTCGCGCGCAGGCTCATGGCCTTCTGCGTCGCCGCCCAGGCCTGGGCGGCGACCTCGGGCACCATCGGCAGGTTCAGGTTGGGCCCCAGCACCCAGGCCCAGCCCCAGTACGCCATGGCGTTGCCCGGGTCGAGCCGTGCGGCTTCCTTGAACGCGCGCAGAGCCTCCGAGTGGTTGAAGGCATATGCAAGTCGCAGCCCCTGGTCGAAGAACTGCTGCGAGTCGGGACTGCGCGTGCTGACCTCGTGGTGCAGCGTGCCAAGACCCTCGAGTGCAGGCGCCAGCGGTGCCGTGGCTGTCGCCGGATCGATGGCCAGCGCACGCGTATCCCAGAATTCTGCGACAGCGCCCTGCGCAAGCAACAGGCCCACTGCGAGACAGGCCAATCGAGCGCTCATGTCGCACCTCCCCCGACCTGTGTAGATGCCGGACTTTTGGCCGCGACCGCGACGAAAGCTTCTGGACTCGATCCACTTGTACGCCGTGGTGCGTGATGGGGCAAGCTGTGGTCGCTGCGTACAGCGAACAAGCCTGGCTGCGTCCCAGCCTCCCGAAAAATGGTGCCTGACATATTTTCTGGAAAATATGTCAGGCACCATTTTTACTTGGGCGGCGTCGACAAAATTTACAGCGGTCTCCAGACTCACCCGCAAGGATCACGCCTAGTCTCCTGACAATTAACCTTACGTTTGTTCATGGCACACATATTGCTGGCCTATTCACATAGCTCCTGCAAACATCGGGAGGGTAACTGTGGACAACTCTGCATTTCCCAGCCGCGCCCGTGCCAGAATCTCCACCGCACTGGCTGTGCCGCTGGCCCTGATGTTGGCCTCACCCGTGACCTTCGCATACACGACCTTCGGGAATGGCCAAGGCAGCAAATGGGATGACCCGACCTGGGGCACCGGCGCAACCATCTACTGGAGCTTCATAACTCCTGGTGTCGGCCTTGGCGCATCGGCCCCTTCGGGATGGAGCGGCACCAACTCACTGGGCACGGGTGGCCCTGGTGATATCCGCACCATCATCGACGCCGCCAACGGCGCCGGCGCTTTCGATGCCGCCCTGCAGAGGGCCTTTGACACCTGGTCGACCGCCGCGAACCTGACGTTCATCCAGGTCGCCGATGGCGGCGGCGATTTCGGCAGCAGTACCAGCCCGGATATCCGCATCGGTGCCTTTCATTTCGGTGCGGGCGATCTGGCGGGCGCCGCCGGGTTTGGCCCGCCCGGCGATGACCTGAACTTCCCGGATGCCCTGGCAGGCGACCTGGCGCTGAACGACATGAACAATTTTGCGATTGACCCGGGTAACGAGGGCGACCCGCTGCAGACCGGCCCAGGCGGGCTGTATCTCAACGACATCGAAGGCCTGTTGCTGCACGAAATCGGTCACACCCTGGGACTCGGCCACTCCGATGTCCTGGATGGCGTGATGTGCGGCTACATCTATCCGGGCGATATTTTCGATGGCAGCGCCTGCGACTACTACCATGTGAACCGCCAGCTCGCTGCAGATGATATTGCCGGTATTCAGGCAATCTACGGACCAGCAGCGGTGCCCGCCCCTGGCGCTGCTTGGTTGTTGGGTAGCGGCTTGATGAGCCTGCTAGGCCTTGCGAGGCGGCGGAGCAAATAGAACAAAGGTGCCTGACTTATTTTCTGGAAAATATGTCAGGCACCTTTTCTCAGGATGCGCTGGAGGATACTTATTGCGACAGCGAGGCCGTCTTCGCTGGCCATGCGTGCGCCCAGTTCCCGTGCACGGGCAGTGACGGAATCCTGGCCGACAAACTCCAGAGCAGCAGCAAGCGCACCGGCGTCGAGACAGCCTGCAGGCAGTGCCGGCGCTGCAACCCCGAGCCGGTGGAGGCGACCGGCCCAGAAGGACTGGTCGCCGGCAAAAGGGATGACGATGGAGGGCTTGCCCGCACGCAGTGCTGAACGCGTTGTCCCGGATCCTCCGTGATGGATCACGGCGGCCATCTGCGGGAACAGCCAGTCGTGCGGCATGGCGTCAATGCAATGGAAATTGCCGGATAGGGCCGCGACGTCTGCGCCACTCCAACCTGGCCAGAACACCACGCGTCGGCGAGCCAACGCCTGCGTAAGGACACCGACCAGCGCGCGCATGTCGAGGCCCGTCATGCTGCCGAAGCCCACGTATACAGGGGGCTCGCCCGCCGCGAGGAACCGCTGCAGGCCAGCCGGCGGCGAGTAGCTGCGGCCCAGGGGTGGCACCCATTGGCCACAGAGGGTGGCGTTGCCCGGCCAGTCTGCCGGAGTGGGCAACAGAGTCGGTGAGATCCCGTAAAGCATCGGGTGCCCGGTCCACAACTGTCTGCGGGGTGGCAGGCCCAGAACCTCACCGCGCGCACGGTTCAGCGCCTTACGCAGCGAAATCCACACCAGCCGATTCGTGAAGCGCATGCTGGCGTGGTTCAGGAACGCTGGCACGAGCGCCTGCGGCAGCAGCGGCGATGGAAACTCGCGTGAGGGCGTGAGGGGAAACATTCCGGCGCCAATCGCCGGAATCGCGAGGCGCTCGGCCACTGACAACCCGACAAACCCGGCGAGGCCCGATGTAACGATACCATCGCAGTCCCGCGCGGCAGCCAGGGTCTGCTCCGTCCACGCGACCGCTTGCGCATTGCAAAGCTGGATCATCGCCCGGGCGGTGCCGTGGGCGCCTTCCTGCCCCCAGCGCGCGAACAGGTCGCGGATGTTCCCGGACAATCGCACCGCCGGGATGCCGAGCGCCTGCACCGCATCCAGGGTCTGTGCATCCGCCAGCAGGACGGCCTCGTGCCCTGCCCTGCGCCACGCATCGGCAACCGCGGCGAGTGGCCGCGTATCGCCTTCCGTTCCGAACGTGAGGATGGCGAGCTTCACGACGAGTCAAAACGTGCCCGTGAAAAGGTGGCGAGAGAAAAGGTGCCGGATTTATTTTTCCTGAATAGGAAAAATAAATCCGGCACCTTTTCTCTCGGCACCTTTTCTCTCATACCGTCAGTTTTACCGTCAGAGTGTCCCGCTTGGTGCTGATAGGCTGCGAAAGGTACCTAATCACTCCCACTCGATCGTAGCCGGCGGTTTTCCCGAGATGTCGTAGGTAACCCGCGAGATGCCCTTGACCTCATTGATGATCCGCCGCGAGACCTCGTCGAGGAACTCGTAGGGCAGATGCGCCCAGCGGGCGGTCATGAAATCGATGGTTTCCACGGCGCGCAGCGCGACGACGTAGTCGTAGCGACGGCCATCCCCCATCACGCCGACGGACTTGACCGGCAGGAACACGGCGAAAGCCTGGCTGACCTGGTCATAGAGGCCAGCGCGGCGCAGCTCGCCGATGAAAATGTCGTCGGCGAGCCGCAGCAGGTCGGCGTACTCCTTCTTCACCTCGCCGAGGATGCGTACGCCGAGGCCGGGCCCCGGGAAGGGATGGCGATACACCAGCTCCCGCGGCAGGCCCAGCTCCAGGCCCATGCGGCGCACCTCGTCCTTGAACAGGTCGCGCAGCGGTTCGATGAGCTGCAGCTTCATGTGCTCCGGCAGGCCACCGACATTGTGGTGGGACTTGATGACATGGGCCTTGCCGGTGCGTGACCCGGCAGATTCGATGACATCCGGATAAATGGTGCCCTGCGCCAGCCAGCGCACGCCGGGCAGGCGGGCGGCCTCCTCTTCGAAGACCTCGATGAACAGCCGGCCGATGATCTTGCGCTTGGCCTCCGGATCGGTGACGCCAACCAGCGCAGCGAGGAAGCGCGCCTCGGCATCGACGCGGATGACCCGCACGCCGAGGTGATCGGCGAACAGCGCCATGAGCTGGTCACCTTCGTTCAGGCGCAGCAGCCCGGTGTCGACGAACACGCAGACCAGCTGCGCGCCGAGCGCCTGGTGGAGCAGTGCCGCGACCACCGAGGAATCCACGCCGCCCGAGAGCCCGAGCAGCACGGTGTCGCTGCCGACGCGGGCACGGATGTCGGCAATGTCCCGGGCGATGATATTGCCCGGCTGCCAGTCGCTGCCGCAACCGCAGATGCCGTGCACGAAGCGCGAGACGATGCGCTCACCCTGCGTGGTGTGGGTAACCTCTGGGTGGAACTGCAACCCATAGAAGCGACGCGCTTCGTCGGCCATGCCGGCCAGCGGCGCATTGTCGCTGCTGGCGATGGCGCAGAACCCGGGCGGCAGCGCGGCCACGCGGTCGCCGTGGCTCATCCATACGTTCAGTGACTGCGACCCGGCGGCATCGTCCGATAGTCCACCGAGCAGTGGGTCGGTCCCCTTCGCCCGCACCCGCGCATGGCCGAACTCACGCCGAGCTGACGCCTCGACACGGCCGCCGAGCTGGGCGGCCATGGTCTGCATGCCATAGCAGATGCCGAGCACCGGCACGCCCAGCTGGAAGACGGCGGCCGGCGCACGCGGTGCGCTGCCGCCCTCGATGACCGACTCGGGGCCACCGGAGAGGATGATGCCGCGTGGGGCGAAATCACGAACCTCGGCATCCGTGGCATCCCAGGGCAGCACCTCGCTGTAGACGCCGGCCTCGCGCACCCGCCGGGCGATGAGCTGGGTGTACTGCGAGCCGAAGTCGAGGATCAGGATGCGCTGCGCCGCGGGTTCCGCTCTGGCGTCGGCTGTCGCGGCGGCAGCGGCCGCCGGTGGCGCGGTGTTTTTCGGCATCGGCACGCGGCTACAGATCCGTGCGGTAGTTGGGAGCTTCCTTGGTAATGGTCACGTCGTGGACGTGGCTCTCCTGGATGCCCGCGCCGGTGATGCGCACGAAAACCGGGCGCGTGCGCAACTCCTCCACCGTATGGCATCCGGTGTAGCCCATGGCCGCACGTACGCCGCCGGTCAGCTGGTTGATGATGGCCACCAGGCTGCCCTTGTAGGGCACGCGGCCCTCGATGCCTTCGGGCACCAGCTTCTCGATCTCGGCGGCGGGATCCTGGAAATAGCGGTCGGAGGAGCCGTGCTTCTGCGCCATGGCGCCGAGCGAACCCATGCCGCGGTAGGACTTGTAGGAGCGACCCTGGTAGAGCTCGACCTCGCCGGGCGACTCCTCGGTGCCGGCAAACAGGCTGCCGATCATCACGCAGCTGGCGCCGGCGGCGATGGCCTTGGCGATGTCGCCGGAGTAGCGGATCCCGCCATCGGCCACCACCGGGACGCCAGCGGCACTGGCGGCGGCGGCCACGTTGGAAACGGCGGTGATCTGCGGCACGCCGACACCGCTGATGATGCGGGTGGTGCAGATGGAGCCCGGCCCGATGCCGCATTTGACCCCATCGGCGCCAGCCTCGATCAGCGCCCTGGCGGCATCGCCGCTGATGATGTTGCCCGCCATCACCTGCAGCGCGGGGAACGCCTTCTTCACCGCCCGCACCCGCTCGATGACACCGCGGGAGTTGCCGTGCGCGGTATCGACCACGATGAGGTCCACGCCGGCCGCGACCAGCGCACGCACGCGCTCGTCGGTGTCCGGGCCGGTACCGACGGCAGCCCCGACGCGCAGCGCGCCGCGGCTGTCCTTGCAGGCAGTGGGATAGTCCTTGGCCTTCTGGAAGTCCTTCGCGGTGATCAGGCCACGCAGCTCGAAGCGGTCGTTGACCACCAGCACCTTCTCGATACGATGCTTGTGCAGCAGCGCCAGCACCTCTTCCTTGCTGGCACCCTCGCGCACCGTCACCAGCTTTTCCCTGGGCGTCATGACCATCGACACCGGCTCGTCGAGCCGGGTCTCGAAGCGCAGGTCACGGTTGGTGACGATGCCCACCGTCCTGCCCTTCTCCACCACCGGCATGCCGGAGATGTGGTTGGCCCGGGTCATCTCCAGCACATCGCGGATGGTCATCTCGGGTGACACGGTGATGGGGTCCTTCACCATGCCGCTCTCGAACTTCTTGACGATCGCCACCTGGCGGGCCTGCTCTGCCACGCTCATGTTCTTGTGGATGATGCCGATGCCGCCCTCCTGGGCCATGGCGATGGCCAGGCGGGCCTCGGTGACGGTGTCCATGGCAGCGGACACCAGCGGAATGTTCAGGTTGATGTCGCGGGTGAGCCGGGTGCCGAGGCTCACCTCGCGCGGCAGGACGTCGGAGTAGGCGGGCTGCAGCAGGACGTCGTCGAATGTGAGGGCTTCCTCGGCGATGCGCATGGCGTCTCCTGGCAACCGGCTGCCGGCGGCGGCGGGAAACGCGTAATGGTACGCAGCCGGCCGCGCACGGTAAACTGCCGCGGCCATGGAGAAGCCCGCCGGCGAGCCCGTCTTCACCGTCTCCCAGCTCAACCGCGAGGCGCGCCTGCTGCTGGAACAGGCCTTCCCGGCCCTGTGGGTGACCGGCGAGATCTCCAACCTGGCCCGCCCCGCCTCCGGGCACCTGTATTTCTCCCTGAAGGACGAGCAGGCCCAGGTGCGCTGCGCCCTGTTCCGCGGCGCCGCCCGCGGCCTGCGCTTCCGCCCGGACAATGGCCAGCAGGTACTGGTACGGGCGCGGATCGGACTCTACGAGGCGCGCGGCGAGTACCAGCTGGTCGTCGAGCACATGGAACCGGCCGGCGACGGGCTGCTGCTGCGCCGGCTCGAGGAACTGAAGAAGCGGCTGGCGGCCGAGGGCCTGTTCGACCCGGCCCGCAAGCGCGACCTGCCGCTGCTGCCACGGCGCATCGGCGTGGTCACCTCCCCCAGCGGCGCCGCGCTGCGCGATGTCCTCAAGATCCTGCGCCGGCGCTTCCCGGCGATCCCGGTGGTGATCTACCCGACCCAGGTGCAGGGCACGGCCGCGAAGGCCGAGATCTCCGCCGCGCTGGCGGCGGCTGGTGCCCGCGCCGAATGCGACGTGCTGATCCTGGCCCGCGGCGGTGGCTCGCTGGAGGACCTCTGGTGCTTCAACGAGGAAAGCGTGGCGCGCGCCATCGCCGCCTGCCCGATCCCGGTGGTCAGCGGCGTCGGCCACGAAACGGACTTCACCCTGGCGGACCTGGCCGCCGACCTGCGCGCACCCACGCCTTCCGGAGCCGCGGAGCTGGTGGTGCCGGACCGCCGTGAATGGCTGGAACGCACACGCGTTCTGCAACGCCGCATCCAGCTGGGCATGGGCCGTGGGCTGGAACGTCTGGCGCAACGCGCCGATGGCGTCACACGACGCCTGGCGCGGGTGCATCCCGGGGTGGTGCTCCGCCAGCACGCCCAGCGACTGGAAACGCTCGGAGGTCGCCTGGCCCGTGGCGCGCATCAGGCCGTCGCCCTGCGACGCCTGCGGGCACGGCACGCCACGATGCGCCTGCGTGCCGCCGCGCCAGCCGCGCTGCTGGCCCGCCGTCGTGAGCGGCTGGAACGCCAGCGTCTGCGGCTGGCAGCAGCGGTACGCCTGTGCCTCGCCGCCGGTGGCAACCGGCTGGCCGTGGCCGCGGCTTCCCTGCAGGCACTCAGCCCGCTAAGGACCCTGGAGCGCGGCTATGCCATCGTCAGCGATGCGGTGACCGGCGCGGTGATCCGCAGCGCCAGCGATGTGGAGCCGGGCGCGGTGCTGCACGCGCGACTCGGGCAGGGCAGCATCGAGGCGACCGTCGTCAAGAAGCTGCCCTAGCAAGCCGCGTCGGCGCGGCTGGTCCTGTGCGAAGAAGCGCGCGACGGGTGGCCGGAAGCGGTCCATGTCCACCAGGAAGGCGTCGTGGCCCTGGATGCAGGGCAGTTCCTCCAGCACGACCGGCACGCCAGCCTGCGCCAGGCCGGCAGCCAGTTCGCGCTGCTGGTGGATCGGGTACAGGACGTCGGTTTCCACACCGATGACCATGGCAGCCTCCACACCGAGGCGCCCGAGGCCAGCGGCTACCGAGCCGCCGTGCTCGGCGAGGTCGAAGAGATCGCTGGCGCGCGACAGGGCAAGGTAGCAGGCTGGATCGAACTGGCCGATGAACTTCTGCGCGTTGGCCTCCAGGTAAGACTCGATCTCGAAGTCCGGCGCGTAGCCATCCCCGCCCTGGCGCTCCTGCGCAATACGCTCACGGCCGAAGCGCTGCTCCCATTCCCGGGCCGAGCGGTAGGTGATCATGCCGAGCTTGCGCGCCATGCGCATGCCCGGCAGCGGGCCGGCCGCGGCATCGTAGCGGCCGGCGGCAAAGGCCGGATCCTGCAGCACCATCTCCCGCTGCAGCGACCGCAGTGCGATGGCGTAGGGCAAGGCACGCGCGGCGCAGGAAATCAGCAGCAGGCGGCGCGCCTTGCCGGGATTCTGCGCAGCGTAGGCCAGTGCGGTCATGCCGCCCATCGACGGCCCCACCAGCGTATGCAGCACATCAATGCCGAGGTGCTCCAGCAGGCGCCGACCAGCCGCGGCCACGTCCTCCAGGGTCAGCACCGGGAAGTCGAGCCGGTAGGGAGCGCCAGTCGCCGGATCGGGTGATGCCGGGCCGGTGGAGCCGAAGCAGCTGCCGAGCGAGTTCACGCAGATGACATGGAAGCGGCGCGTGTCGATCGGCCGCGAGGGACCGATCATTTCCTCCCACCAACCCGGGGTCGGGTCGGCGGCTGAGGACGCGGCATGCGCCGAGGGCGAGAGGCCGGTGAAGATCAGTACGGCGTTGTCCCGCGCCGCATTGAGCTCACCCCAGCTCTCATAGGCGACCTGTACCTCATCGAGCGCGCCGCCGCGGCGCATGCCGAAGCGGCCCGGAATGCGGAAGATCCTGCGCGCGCCACTCACGCCTTTGCGTCCTGCCTCGGTTGCCTGTGCCCATTATCGGCAGGGGCCGTGCCGCGAGTCGACCGGGTCGTGGTTATATCGATATGCGCGGTTCAGCGCCGGCTGTGGCGGCGCAGGCGCTGGCGCTTCGCCACCTGGCGCTGCGTCAGCACATTGCGCCGGCCGGCGAAGGGATTATGACCGGTGCGCAGCTCCAGGCGGATCGGCGTGCCCGCCAGGTCGAAGGCGCGGCGGAACTCATTGACCAGGTAGCGCCGGTAGCTATCGGGCAGCAGTTCGGTCTGGTTGCCGTGCACCACGATCAGCGGCGGACGGCGCCCACCCTGGTGTGCATAGGTCAGGCGGATACGGTGACGGCGCACCATCGGCGGCGGGTGCGTGGCGACCACCTCCTCGAGCACGCGCGTGAGCTCCTTCGTCGGCAGTTCGGCACGCGCCGCGGTCGCCGCCCGAGTGGCACTTCTGAACAGGTCGAGGATGTTGCTCCCGTGCAGAGCGGACACCGGGTGCTTCTCGACGAAGTCGAGGAACGGCAGCGCATGGTCCAGCCCATGCATGAACTTGCGCCGCTGGCTGTCACTCATGCCGTCCCATTTGTTGATGCCGATCGCGAGCGCCCGGCCCCGCTCCAGCACCAGGCCGATGAGGGAGGCATCCTGCTCGGTGACGCCCTCGCGGGCATCGAGCATGACGATCACCGCATCGGCCTCGTCCACGGCCTGTAGCGTCTTGGCGATACTGAACTTCTCGATCGCCTCGGTGACGCGGGCACGGCGGCGGATGCCGGCGGTATCCACCAGCGTGTAGGGCACGCCGTCGAGTTCAAACGGCACGCGCACCGCATCACGGGTGGTGCCCGGCTCGTCGCGGGTGACCAGCCGGTCCTCGCGCAGCAACCGGTTGATGAGCGTCGACTTGCCGACATTGGGCCGCCCGACGACCGTGATGCAGGCTCCCTCCGCCACCGTGCGGGCAGTATCGGCATCGCCCGCCGACGGGCAATGCGCCAGCGCCGCCGCCAGCAGTTCACGCACGCCGTCGCCATGGCCGGCGGAGACCGCCATCGGCGTATCCAGGCCCAGTTCCCAGAAGTCGCTGACGAAGGCCTGTACATCCCGGCCCTCGGCCTTGTTCACCGCCAGCACCACCGGCTTTCCGGAACGGCGCAGCAGCGAGGCCACGTACTGGTCCTCGCCGGTGGCACCCGCCTGGCCGTCGGCCAGCATCACCACCACGTCGGCCTCCGCCACCGCCAGTTCGACCTGGGCATGCATGAGGTCCGCGAGTTCGTCGCCGCGCTCGGCCAGGCCGCCGGTGTCGATGACCACGGCCGGCGGCAGGCTGGCGGCGGTGAAGCCATAGATGCGGTCCCGGGTCAGGCCGGGATAGTCGGCCACCAGCGCATCCCGCGTGCCGGTCAGGCGGTTGAACAACGTCGACTTGCCGACGTTGGCGCGACCGACCAGGGCGAGGACGGGAAGCAGGAGCTACTTCTCCCGCGGCCGGTCCTCGCGGTAGGCCACGAGGTCGCCGCCATCGGTGAGCACGTAGAGGGTGTCGTTGACCACCAGCGGTGCCGAGGTGATGCGATGGGAATCGGCGCGGACGCGCGCGCGGGGTTCACCGGTGGCCGCATCGAAGAAATGCAGGTAGCCCTCGAAGTCGCCGACCACCACCGAGCCGCCGAATGGCGTGGGTGCGGTCAGGTCGCGGAACGCCAGGTCATTGCGTCGCCAGACTTCGCGGCCGGAGGCCCGTTCCACCGCCAGCAGCTCACCGGTGTCGGCCGCGGCATAGATGTTGTTCATGTCGGCACCCAGGCCGCTGTAGCTGGAAAACTCCACGCTCCAGAGGATCTGGCCGGACTCGCGCGCCAGTGCCGAGAGCCTGCCCTGGAAGCCGACGGCATAGACGTCGTCACCGATCACGACCACGGTGGCGTTGATGTCGGCCAGGCGCTCCACCTCGGTGCGTCCCGATGGCGGATCCACCAGCACGTCCCAGACCACCGAACCGTCGTTGACGTCGTAGGCGGCAATGCGGCCGTTGTCGAAGCCGCAGATGACGAGGTTGTGGTCCACGACCGGGGCCCCGGTGCCGCGCACCGAGAGCCGCGGCACGTTCTGCTGCGCGAACCAGGCCTGCCTGCCGTCCGTGAGGTTGAGGGCGATCAGCTTGCCATCCACGGTGCGCACGTAGGCCGCCTTCGGGCCGACGGCCGGTGCAGCCAGCACTTCGCTGGCGACGTTGACCCGCCATTCCTCATGGCCATCCGCGGCAGCGAACGACACCACCCAGCCATCGCTGGATCCGGCGACCACATGATCGCTGCCCACCGCCGGGCCACCGGCCAGCGGCAGGTCGGTGCCGGTGCGCCACAAGCGCTTGCCGCGCTGGGCGTCGAAGGCGGCCACGCGGCCGTCGTTGTCAGCCGCATAGATGCGGCTGCCATCACTGGCCGGCACCAGCGCCAGGCGCAGGATGTCGTTGCCGCCGCCGACACCGGAACTCCAGGCCTCGCGCACCTTCAGGGTCGGGGTGAAGTCCACCAGCTCGGCTGGCCGACGTGGGTCATCGTCGTCGCTGCCGAACCAGCTGCAGCCCTGCAGCAGCACGGCGAGGAGGACCAGCGCTGCGACCGGGCGCGCGGCCCCGCGGCTCCGGTGGGCGGCGGGCACGAACCGTGGTGCCGATGGGGCCAGCGGGCTGGACATTGCCGGATGTACCCGTTGCGCTAGTTGGCTGGCGCCGCCGGGGCGACGTCGCTGGCAACCACCCCAGGCGCTGCGCCGCCGCCGACTTCCTCCAGCTTGGCGCGCACGAATGCGGGATCGATGACGCCCACGTCCTCCGGCGTCAGTGCTTCGGTGTATTCCCGCGCCGCCTCGGCGTTCTTGCCCATGGCGTAGTAGGCGTCACCGCGCACCTCATGGTAGCGCGCACCCAGTGCGGAACCACGCGGCGGTACCAGCACCTTCAACGCCTCGTCGTACTTCTCCTCCTGGATCAGCAGGCGGCCGAGGCGTAGCCGTGCCACATCGCCGATCTCGGTGCTGTTGGCCCCCTCCACCAACTGGCGCAGTTCACCGATTGCAGCATCGGGCTTGCCCTGCTCGATCTCCATGCGCGCCACCATCAGGCGGCCCAGGTCGAAGTACGGGGTCGACTTGTAGTCGGCCGCTAGCTGCTTCAGCAGTTCCTCGGCGCGCGATGTACGGCTGGCACGCACGGCGGCCTGCAGGTCGGCGTAGATCGCCGAAGCTTCCTCCGCCCTTTGCTGGCTGAAGCCGGTGTACTGGCGCCAGCCGAAGAGGCCCGCGAGCCCCAGCACCAGGCCTGCCAGCAGGTACCAGCCATTCTCGCCCAGCCAGTTGCGCACCTGGTCGGCACGTTGTTGGTCAGTCAGGTTGTCATCCATGGCATTCCATCCACGATCAGTCGGATTCAGCGATCAGCCAGCAGCGGCAGCAGCGCGGCCAGCGCCACGTCCTGGCGTACGGTCTGCTGCGAGTCACCGGTACGGCGCAGCCCCTTCACGGCGACGGTGCCGGCACTGGCCTCGTCCTCGCCGAGGATCAGCGCCACGACGGCACCGCTCGCATCGGCGCGGCGCATCTGGGCCTTGAAGCCACCACCGCCGCAATTGACTTCGACGCGCAGGTCGGGCCGGGCATCGCGCAGATTCTCCGCCAGCCGCAGGCCGGCCGCCAGCGCAGCGTCGCCAACCGCGACCAGGTAGACCTGTGGCGCAGCCGTACCCGCTACGCCGCCACAGAGGCGGAACAGCTCCGCGAGGCGTTCCAGGCCGATGGCGCAGCCAATGGCCGGCGTCGGGCTGCCGCCGAGCTGCTCCACCAGGCCATCGTAACGGCCGCCGGCGCAGACCGCACCCTGGGTCCCAAGCTGGTCGGTCACCCACTCGAACACGGTGCGGTTGTAGTAATCGAGGCCGCGCACCAGGCGCGGATTCACCCGGAACGGGATCCCCGCGGCCGTGAGCAGCGCCTGCAGGGTGGCGAAATGCGCGCTGGACTCGTCATCGAGATAGCCGCTGATCAGCGGCGCGGCCGCGATCAGTTCCTGCATCGCGGGAT
>JAANMY010002613.1_pt1 | contig 16591 bp, 12 predicted proteins | sample 7279691 | NCBI WGS metagenome assembly JAANMY01 (sample SAMN14094543, study PRJNA606508) | bioreactor metagenome | isolation source: A lab-scale SPAN reactor treating ammonium-rich wastewater day 388 | place: Ireland: Galway | collected 2018-02-07
GAGCTTGTTCTTGGGATCGAGCGGGTGGTCGATCACGAAAGTGCCAGAGCCCTTCGCGATCGCACCAACAACACTCATGTTACCAGTCACGCTTGAGTTGTTCGTGATACAGGTTTCGTTCTCCGCGCAACCGGCTAATGGGGGCGTGTAAGAAAGCACGACAATACCGGAGCCTCCGCCGCCGCCGCTTTGGTATCCTCCTGATCCTGAGGAGGCGTTCTGGCCGCCCGCGCCGCCGCCCCCGCCAGTGTTTGCGGTTCCCGGACTACCAGCCGTTGAGACAGAGCCGTTGCCGCCACCGCCCGCGCCGCCGGTGCCCGGCGTTGGATAATTGAGGCGGGCTCCTCCTCCACCACCACCGCCGTAATAGGTGGAGACTCCGGTTATTGACGAAGCAATGCCTATGCCGCCGTTGCCGCTGTCGGTACCGGAGGTGCCCGCTGCCCCGGCGCCGCCGCCGCCGCCGCCGCGCTCCGGAGCTCCGTCCACACCCGCGCCGCCGTTGTTACCTTGCCCCGCGGTGCCGCTGCCGCCGCAGCCGCTGACGTTGCGAGAGCCGCCGCCGCCGGAGCCGCCGTTGCTGCCGCCGTTGCTGCCGCAGCTTCCACTCAGATTCGGACTGCCGCCGGCTCCTCCACCAGTAGATGTAATCGATCCGAATACTGAATTAGAGCCGTTCGTCGCGGCGGCGGGAGCGGTCGTGCCGCCAGAGCCCCCCGCGCCGACAGTGACCGTATAACTCTGTCCGGGCGTGACAGAAAGGGTGCCGGTGCGCACACCGCCACCGCCGCCACCACCGCCGTTACCGTATCCACCCCCTCCGCCACCAGCAACGACGAGATAGTTTACGGAAGTAACCCCGTCGGGAGCGGTCCACGAAGTTGTCCCGACCGCAGTGAAGGAGACCACCGTTGGTTCGGCAAATGCGCTTAGCGGGAAGCTCGATAGAGCCGCGCAACAAGCGACAAGCAACAACGCGACAGTCCTGCTGCCGTTCTTTCGAACAAGCGATGTTGCGAAATTCACACGCAGTGGCGCTAGAGATCAGCGCATTAGAATTTTACCATCCCCCAAACTGTACCGGCGGTTCAGATCGCGCGAGAAAACGCAGCCGACAGGATGTCAAGTGAACGAATTCGTTCAACGAAATATACCGCTAATCATATTCCAGAGGCGCGAATACCACGCGATACTGCTCGGAACGTGCGTTACTTGGTAGGTGGGCTGGAATGTCTGTGCACTTATCGGCAAGAACGACGTGTTTTGTCGAACGTCGATGGGCCGTGCAGGCGCTGACAGGTTGCTCGACGCGCCATTCGTTAGAGAAGTGAAGTCGGGAATAGTGATCGATTTCGGATCGGTACTTTCGGCTGGTACGAATTTAACCTGGTCGATGGAGCCTTTCGGACTGGCACCTTCGGAATTAAAGACATCGAGCCGGTCGTAGAGCTCGGCCGGTGTAATGCCAATCTTATCGTCCCCACTGGCACACTGGCCTTCACATCGCGAGAGAGGATCTGCCAGAAATATCTGAGAATCCAAATTCTCATATGGACCCGGACGAGCTATCTGGTTCGCGATGTCAGCAGTTTCGTTGGGCAGTACAGAATTCTCTGTATAAGAAGGGCCCGTAAGAAATTGTGGTGAAGCATTTGAATCCACGCATTTTCCGTCTATTTCTTTGGGACACTTGTTGTTGCGTTTGGGGCCACCAAAGCAGCATGCGATGAGTCCAGTCTTGCTTGAGGCCTTTTCAGTGCAGGACGTGGCGCAGTCGATGTCGCTTTTGCACATGGAGCCAGATGGCATCGCTTGCTCGCGACACTTGCGTTCTACACATTTCTCCCATTCTTGCTCGCAGCGTAGCTTGTAAAGATAGTGATCTTTCATTGCTCCGAGGCACGCCTGATATGCCTGCTCGCATAAGCCTCCAGCTGCCTCGGCTACGAAACGGGTATACGGAACCGTTCCGAAGGAGAAGAGTACGAAAACTAAACAACCAACGGCCAAAGAAGCGAAGGACGCAAATGATCCTCGATTGCCTTCATTGGTCCTATTGTTCTCCTTGCAGTTCATTTGTGCGGCACTCACAGGATAACATTCCCGCAAGGCTGTTGCTCGCAATGTGTGGATTTGCAGGTGTCAACGGCGTCGGCGCCATTGCTGTCTGCGTGCTCGGGAGCATGATGCGGCGGGTGACGCCAACGGGGTCGAAATATCGAAATAGCTTAGAACGGATAACGACAGAAGTGAGCCTAGTGATCGCTGTAAGCAAAACGCCGCGGCGGTCACGTTTGCGAGGAGTCCGATATCGCCCTCACAAGCCGAAACGTCTGGCTGCCAGTGTTCACCTTTAGATCATTGCGGACGGTAGCCGGTGACCTGGTTCCATTCGCCGATCTTTACTCCTGAACGGAGGCCGCAGAAATCAACGTTCTGTACATCCATGTAGGCGCGCTGCATGAAAAAACCCAGTGCGTTTGCCGCGTCTGCTTTTTCTTGAGGTGTATTCTGGGCCCAAAGATCGTCGTCAACTATAAGCGTATGATGGGCGCTTGGTTCCGCGCAATTTTGGTGGTGTGACTGTTCAGTCCACACTGTCATGCTGTCCAAGTGAGGGTTTGTTAAAGAGCTCAATACAGTCAGCAATATGAGCAAAGGGAGTGTATAGATTATCTTTCGTGTGTTGTTCACGCGTTCAGTATAGCTGCCCAGATGTGGGGCTGAGATGCTTGTGTGGATATTGTCGTCATCGTCGGGTCGATTATCTCCGATTCCTGGTGGATGGCGAACTAAACAACTGCGTATCAGAAAAAGGAGCGCATGGGATAGTCCGGAGCGGGATCATCGAATGGATGCGGAATCGGGGATAACCAGCGTTGGATTTGGCGGAGCAGTTATAAGCCTGCCTCCTCGATTCGGAGTCCTACGTTCGAAACAGCTGATGGCGTCTTGGACGGAATGCGCTTCACAAGATCAAACGAATGCGCGTCATACACCTCGACCTCGTTTGCCGATTGCGAGACGACGTAGACGAATTGCCCATGATAGGTGAATTCTGGGTGCCACGAACTCTCGCCCTTCACCGGGATAATGGTCCTCACGATCTCGTTTATCCGCGCGTCAATGACATAAATCTCGTCTTTGTGGTCACCAAAGGCGGCGTCTGCCCACACGTACGGATACGATGGGTCTTTGCCGTAGCTGCGGACAAAGAGGCCTGGGCCGCCGGTCTTTATGTACTTTGCCGGCTGCCAGGTCGTCGTGTCGATCACGGTGATGAGGCCTTCTCCGAGTGCAGGGATATAGATGTACTTCCCCCACGAGGCGCCGGGGCCGGTGTGCGGCGTCTCGCCCGTCTCCACCTCGGTGATCGGCTTCATGGTCGCAAGGTCTAGCACCCATGCGGTCTTCGACCCTTGGGACGCAACCACGTAGTATCTTCCACCAGAGGTAAGGAACGCATCGTGGAGCGCCGGCACGTTGTTCCCGATATCAGCGAACCGGTGCGTGACCGGGAACCCCTCCTCGTCAGTATCGACGGCCCAAACGCTATTAGCGTCTTTGAGCGCAACGATGATGCGGTTTCCGTCTTCGACCACTGCGCCGGCTCTGGAGTCGACTGCCTTGCCGCCGACATCCATCGTGAGCGGTATGGTCTTCAGAATCTTCAGAGAGGCTGCATCGAGTATGACGAGGTTCCCGGGATCGTAATTGCCGACCGCAATGTACTTGTCGTTGTCGGTTATAGCGGTGCCCCGCGAATTCTCGCCCACACGCACGCTTGCGACCGGCTCAAGCGACCTCAAGTCTATCTTCGTAAGCCATCCGTCGCGAGAAATAATGAACATGTACGCGGCGTCCGAGGAAAAGACGGAGGTATGCGGCTGGAAGCCGATCTCATGGATGCGTCCCACCACCTCGTGGGACGATCCGTCGATGACGAGGAGCTTCTCGTCATCTTTTTCTACGACAATCATGAGTTCGCGCGAATCCCACGCCCCCTGTTTCGCATAGAGCTCCCGGTAAGGCCTGAGTTCCTTGTTCGCTTCGAAAGGGACATCCACATTGGTTACACCGGACCCGCTGCTGAGTGCGCCGATATATAGCTTCATCATCTTATCGCGTATGCCTTCTCCATGGTTCCTGTGATAATTTTCGCTCGCATCTGTGCCACAGTTGAACATTGCCGGATGCAGGCGCGCTGCTTCGGTCGCGTTGAATACCTTGCCATCGATGATGAGCCAGCAATCCTCCGGATTACGGTGCAGCGCCACGTCGTCGACGGTGTAGGTTCCGGTCGCCTCGCCGGAGATACCGTGTACGACTTCGGCCGGCCGCATGTATCGATCCATTTTCGCGTACCAGCCGCCCCCAAGCAAAATCACGAACGCGAAAGCGGCGAGAAGCGAGCGGGTCAGTATTTTCTTGTCATGCGCCCTGACGCTGCCCTTGCTCGCGGCCCAGGTTGCAAGGACGGCGAGCACGACCGTTGTGCCGTAGAGCGCCATGAATGCGAAGTAGCCGATATCAGTCCGATAGATCGCATGGTGCAGCGTGAGTAGTATCCAAGAGGCGGCTGAGACTGCGCCGCTCTCAAGCAGGAACGCGTCGAGGGCCGCGCTTCCGTCGCGCAAATCCCGGATCCGAGGCAGATGGCGGAAACTGAACGCGAGCTCGTTGCCGACTAAAATTGCCGCGATAGTCATGCTTGCATAAAAGATCCCCAGTTGGAGCATCGATTCATACGAGAGCGTAAAAAGCCCGATGCCGCCGAAGGCGTAGAGCAGAAGCGACGACCATGTCACGCGGCGCGAAAGCTGAAGTAGCCTGAATTCGTCACGCGAGATGCGGCCGTCGTGCGCCGCAAGAAGAAAGAGAAGGTGGCTGAGGACCGACGCACCGAGGCCCAATCCAAGGCCAATTGAAAAGACGAATAGATACACGGTATGCAAATCTGTGTATGAGAATGCGTCCACGGCTTCAGTATACTTCGCGATAAGCGGTGCAAAGAATGCGCCTGTGGAGTGCCAAAGAGTTGGCGGTGAGATGCGCATCGCTTTTAGTAGCAGTCAAGCTCCAATGTTTCTGTGACGTGTGCGGCGACGTCTCGCGCTCCAGAATTGTTCGCCGCCCAACGTCTGTACGACGAAGAAAACGCCAGCGGTTTCAACCTCGTCAGGCAGCCGCCGCTTAGAACGTGGCAGACGCAGAACGTCGCTCGTTTCCCGCAATCTTACTAGAGGAGCCGCATGCTCCGATCGGCACCATCTAGCCACACGTGCCGGAGCGGATCGCTTCCCTTCAGTTCATCACGGAGCGCGAACCAAAGCAGCGCGGCACCGGGGGTTGACGGAGCGGGAATGGTCCGAAGCGCTTTGAACATCGACTGAAAGCGGCTCTGTTCTGTCGTAATGACCAGGACCCGAAACGTCTTCCAGCCGAAGTGTCTCTCATGCTGCCGCGCCGCGTGTGCAGCGAGGTAGGTTCGCATCTTTCGCGCAAAGCTGGTCTGGCGAATGTCGCTCCTACAGATAGGCATCGTGCCACGGTCTATCTCGACCAGAAAGCAGCGCCGCGAGCCGTCTGGAAATCGGAGGCCGAAGGCCAGGTCAGGCACAAGTCCGACATCATGCGCTGTACCGCCATCGGGTAGCTGCACGCGCAGCGCAAACGGGTCGCGCGAGGTCGCCGAAGCGCGTGGGAAAGCTGCGACCAACTCGTCGGGATGGATAAGAGTCACATTCGTGCGTCCGCGCGTCGCGATCTGGAGCGCGACATAGAAATCCATGATCTCCAACTGGTGCTCAATGAATGGTCTACCGGCAGCGGCGTTCTTGCGGCTCCATTCGGGCACCGGATAAGGCGAGACGTCGTGCTCGCCGAGGAGCCGCGCGCCGCGGTCGGCGATTGCATAGACCATGGGGGTTGAGCCAGAATCGGGATAGCGGTCGAGCTGAGCGCGCGGGCGGTCGACGTATCCTGCATGGAAGAGCCGCAGCAGACGGTTATTGACGCGGTCGAGCGACCGGTCGATCAGGGCAGCAATGTGCGTCGAGCGCAGGAAACGATGGTGCGCTAGCAGGCGCACCATGGCGATATCGGATTCCGTGAGCCGGAAGGCCGGCGGCTCCGGCGCGCGGCGGAAGCGCGGCCGGCGGGACGGGCTGTTTGCCACGGCTAACCTGCGTTGCCACCTTGGGACCGCCGGTAGACGGCAACGAGCGAAGGGAATGGCGCCGACTGCGTGCCGTCGCCGAATCTCAGACGGCCGCGAACGAACCTGATCTCGGCGGCCTTGCCGTATACCCACTCATGAAACCAGCGCGTGTCTGTGCGCGCATGCGCGAGCAGCACGACAAGCGCGCCCCGGCGGGAGGCCTCGAAGCATTTCCGTGCCCATGCGCGCATCTCGCGTCCGTACGGCGGATTACAAAACACGCGGTGGCGGCCCCAGTCCTGCTCAAGACCGTTTTGCCTCTTGGTGAAGAAGAGGCGGCACTTCGCGTTGGCACGCGTAGCGCATGGGTCGAGCGTGAAGCGAAATTCCTCGTTGAGCTGCTCGAAGAATAGTTGCGGCGTCGGCCACTCCTCCGAGCGGCTGCTGTAAAGCGCATTACCGATGGTCATGGGCTGTCCTCGTTGATGGAGGACAGCCAATTAACGCTGGCGTGGAGGGCTGTAACCGAGCGCAATGCGCGAGCACGATTCACAGTGCGCCCGCTGCACCGCTATGCGTAAGCGTTCACATTTCGTTGCTATGAGGGCCTACGGGCTGAAAAGCCGATCGATACAAAAATTGATCGTCGGTACGACGTGCGTCATGGAATCGTTTGCAAGCTCATCGCAGCGCATGCCTTTCGTGTTCGAAAGTTAGTACGGGCGATAGTTGGGTGTCTTCTCAAAAGGAGGACACCCCCATGCCCGAACCATTCAGCGTCGATCTGAACACAGCGATCATGAAAATGGCGGCACTATTGCTGCCGGATGGATTTGATGTTGCGGGCGACGCGGCGCACACGTTCGAGACACTCAAGGCGCATCTCGATGCCGGTGGCCGGCTCGTGGTCTGGTCGGGCGGTTCGCAGGCCACCGTCTACGGCGATCCGCACGTGAACTATGCCTTCCGCGCGTGGCATGACTGGTGCCACTGGCGCGGCAATCACGATTTCTCGCTCGAAGGCGAGGTCGCCACGTGCGAAATGCAGTGCCGGCAGCTCATCGCGCGATTCGGTGATACTGAAAGGACGAGGTGCTGGTGCGACATCATCCGAGCGGAGATCATTGGGCAGGGGATTTACTACCACCGTCACAAGCGCTTTCCAGAGGACCAACGAGCGTTCGTAGGTGAATACGTGGGCGATCCTGAAGCTGCCATCGCGTGGCCGCTGTGGTAGCGGTCAGGACGGAGAACCGTTCTACATCGGCATGCCAAAGAACGGCGACGATGTTGCCGTGGTAGACTTCTGCGCATATGCAAAAAGGTTTCGATGCGTGGAATCGCTTGAAAAAGACGATCCATTGCAATGAATCGGCCCGTGTCTTCTTCCATCCGCGCGAAATTTGGTTTGCGCACTTTGGCGCAAATGTCGGCTACGAGCAGGATGGTCGCGGCGGTGAGTTTCTTCGGCCGCTTCTGATTCTACGCAAATTCAACAACGAGGTCTGCTGGGCGCTTCCGCTCACGAAAGCGCAGAAAGCCAGAAATCCGTATTATGCAGACTTCATGTACTATCCATCTCCCGACGATAGACGAAGCGCACCGCTGCGATCGATAGCGATCCTTTCTCAGCTGCGTCTCGTCGATGCGAAGCGGCTGCGCTACAAAATCGGCACCATTCCAGAGGACGAATTCGCGACGCTTAAGGAAAAAGTCAGGCAATTGCTCGCCTGACTCTTTTCATTGTTACCCCATGCGGGGAGGGCCGAAGCCATTTGTGTCCGTAAGTGTACAGGAGCGGTGTGAAAACACAATGAGTGCGTCGCACTACACTCTTTACAAGAGCGAGCGCGACTATGATCGCCAATCATCGCCTTCGGACGCGGATGTCGATGCCGGAGGTGCCGGCGTTGCCTGCACCGGTCTCTCTTCTGGCGTGGGTGAATTCATGTGCTCGGGGCTTGTGGGCTGCGGCGACTGGGGGGGCGACGCATAGCGCTCGCGGTTGCGGGAGAGCAGCGCGTTCTCTTGCTCCTTAGTCATCTTCGGTGCGGCTTCCAGCGTCCCGAACGAAATCTCCAGTCGGAGCGCGCGTTCCGTGAGATTGCGGACGTAGCACGCAAATTCGGTCCCGCCGCTACTCTTACGCATGCTCGTGATGAAGTCGGCGGTCGTGCGCATATCAGCGGCAAGCGCCCTCGCGTCGCGGTCGGAGACGCCGCCGGCGAGCTTGATGCTCGTGTTGGCGGCGACCGTGGAGCGCAGGGCGGGCGTGAGTTGGTCGAGATGTTGGTGGGCGAATAGGACGCCAAGGTTGAACTTCCGTGCCTGCGTGAGCAATCGCTCAAGGTTCTCGTCGAAATACTCCGCGGCTTCGTCGATGATGAGGTATGCGGGCTTGTGGCCTCTAACCGCGATCCGCTCGAAGGCGGCTTTCATGGCGAGAGCGATCATGTAGCGGCCGAAGAGCGCCGAAGCGTCGGATTTGAGCAGCGCCTTGCTCGTGTTGATCAGCACCACTTTGCCGCCTTGGATGGCCTCGAACAGATCGAGGCGGTTCGCTTTGGGCGAGAACATGCGGTCGAAGGCCGGTACCTGCAGGACGCCGTAGAGCCGCCGCGCGATCTGTTGCTTGGTCGGCGCGAATGCCTTCGAGAAGAATTGGTTCTCGAAGAATGCCTGGGATGTGGGGTCGAGCTTTGCGATATGCGCTGCGAAGGGGCTTTGCGCGAGACTTGGCGCCGAGTCCTCCATGAGTTCGCGCAGCGAATGGATGCTCGCGCCTGGGGTCGCGAGCATGAGACGCGTCACGTAGGCGAAGGCGGTACCCTGTTTTTGGGTGAGCTCTGCTGCGAGTGCGCCGAAGACGTAGTTGTAGAGTTCGATCACACCCGCCTCGATCTGCTCGCGATGGGCGGCGGCGTACCCCGCGATTCGAGTATTGCTCGTGTCAAACATATTGAGCGCGGGCGGGTGCGAGACATTTTCCGGGTCGATGATCACGAGCCGATCTGCCAGTCGCTCTCCGGGCGCAAAGAGCGCGAGACGCTGGATCTTGCGCAGCATCTCGCCCTGGCTGTCGATGACGATGAGCGCGGGCGGCTCGTCTTTCTGAAGATCGCTCAGGATGAGGTGCTGGAGCAGCTGCGTCTTGCCGTGTCCTGAGCCGCCGACCACGTGCATGTGCTCCAGCCGTGCCCGATCTTCGAACGAGAACGGTACGGGCGCGTGGAAGAGCATCTCTAACGGCGTACTCTTGAGATACGTGCGGACGATCTCTTCGGCGCTTCCGTGGTGCGAGGACGGCAGTAGAACTTTCGTTTGATCTGGAAATGCCTCCGATGTGTTGCGCTCCAACTGCCGGCGCAGTTCGGTGAAAATGCCGAGCTCGACGGCTTCTTCTGCAAAGAACGGCGCAATGAGGTCTTCCACCGCTCGGCCCGGACGCGGGAGCACATCGAGCAGGGGGTAGGTCGCGAACGGCTCCCAGTCGTCGGTCATAAGGAGGGTCTTACGATCCGTCTTGGCCATGCCGGGCAGATCGGCGATGAGATCGAGGTAGGCGCGCGCGAGCGTGCCGCCGAAGAGCGCCATCGTGCGCGGTGCGTCGGCGGTCTTCTTCTGGAAGGCGATCAGCATGTCGCGGTAGCGGCCGTCCTCGATCGTACCCGCGGGTGGGATAGGCGGCAGCGGGTTGCCCAAGCGTTCGGCCTCGTAGAGCTCTCTGGAGACGTGCTCCATTGTCGCGAGGATCGTAAAGACCGGAGGCTGAGATTCGAGCACCCGCTCAAGGAGCCGATCATTGAGCGATCCCACGAAGTCATCGGGAGACGGAAAGTTGGCGGCGATGACGCGCTGCTCTGTCTGCGCGTACATCTCCGTCGTCGGCGTGACGACGGGCCGTGTCGCGTACTTGTAGCCGAGCCAGATCGCGAGGGCGAGAACGGCGAGCGGCGCGAGAACGAAGAAGCCAATGAAGATGACGGCGAGCCCCATGAAGATAATGAGCATGGACACGAATAACCCGGTGCCCGCGTCCAATTCTTCGATGTATCGCATCATAGCTCGACGGTCCGCTTCTCGCCGAGCTCCGTATTCTCCTTGATCTGCTGCTTGAGCCTCGCGAACGTCCCCTCGACCTCTTTTTCTTTTTCCTTCGCATCCATCGGGTTGAACGCCCACACGGTGAACGGCCTCCCCGCGAAGAGATCATCGAACGTCACGAGCTGCTGATCTGTAGAGTGGTCATCGCGGTGGGCCATGTACTTGCCAACGAGGTAGAGAGCCGGCGCGCCAAACACGAACAGCGGCCCGAAGAAGCTCGTGCTGCCGTTGATCGCGGCGGACGCCCACAAGAAGCCCCCGAGTGGGACGAAGACCGTCAGGATGTGGATGTTGTCCGTAAACATCCATATGGTGCTGACCGCTCGTTCGCTTCCCGTAAGCCCGGCTGCCCGCCGGGGCGAACTGAAGCGGATGCCGCGTCCGAACTCGCGATTCCGGATCACCGCTTTCTCCTCCTCGGAGAACAGAGCGGTGCAATCGACGTAGTACGACTTGCCGCCGAATTCCTGCACTTCGCGGTGCTGGAACGTCACCTGCATGAGTCGCCCCCCGAAAGATAGCGGCGAAGGATGCATTCCGGGGCTATGGCCGGTCAAGCGACGCCCACACACCAAGCATTGGCGACTGCGCGGCAAGTGTCTGGCCCGATCTGGCGATCCCCGTCACCAATGCGTGCACGGCGTCCGGTGGCAACCAGGCAAAGGAAGCCGGTGCGCAAAAAAGACATGGAAATTCTGTAAATAATCGCAGTCGAGTACGCAGTGAGCCAATTTTGCACCGCGATGATTTTCACGATTTCGTTTTCGCAGAATCGCAAATCGCGAAATCCGCAAGATCGGTTTTTCGATCGGCCGCGTTCGCGCGTTCGCATTCAGTGCGATGTCGGCGGCCCGCAGATTTGGATCGGGTCCGTCGACCCAGTCTGCATCTAAGAGGCTTTTCCGTAGAATTATGACTCGTTGGGACCGATATACTAGTATGAGGATAGTTCTCTTACGTAAGCTCTATTGTCACCTTTAGGCCCACATGGAGGCAGGACTAGGCCTGAGCTTTTGCGAGGGCTTTTAATTCGGCGACGCCGAAGGCGGAGCCGTTAGGCGTTCGGTCACGTAGTGATTTTTCATTATAGTCGCGCGGCCTCGGCAGCGCTAACCGCTTGCGTCGCCGGGAATTTCGGACGTGAACCCCGCCCTATCCTAGGGGCGGGCGATAAGGCGGGGTGTAACCGGCCCTCTGCGCGTCGGCCGTGCGGACCGTCATGACGCTGAAGGGCTCGGACGGGGCTCCGTCGATCATGAGTTTGAGGTACGGGAAGTCTGGCTATACTGACGCACATGGCATGGGATGACGGGCTGGTCGGGGTCGCAAGACAGATCGCCGCAACGGACAATTCACCGCTCCGCGTAATGGCTGGTCCGGGAACGGGCAAATCGTTCGCCATGAAGCGACGAGTGGCGCGTTTGCTCGAAGCCGGCCAGGAGGCCGGCCGCATACTCGCGGTCACGTTCACTCGGAATGCCGCTGCCGCGTTGGTAAGCGATTTGCACGCTTTGGGCATCGCTGGATGCGAGAGTATTCGCGCTGGAACGCTGCACTCCTTCTGCTTTTCGCTTCTCGCGAAACAGGATGTCTTCGACTATCTAGAGCGCGTTGTTCGTCCGGTAATGACCTTTATGAAATCGGGCGTGATGCAATTCGAAGGCAACGTCATGCTTGAAGACATTCGAACTCCGCAGTTCGGTGCCAAAAGGGACTGCACCAAACGCGTACGGGCCTTCGAGGCAGCATGGGCGCGGCTTCAGTCGGATACGCCGGGATGGCCGGCGGCCGCGGTCGATCGAGCATTCCAGGCCGAGTTACTCGATTGGCTGAAATTTCACCGAGCCGTGCTCATTGGTGAACTGGTACCGGAAGCTCTCCGGTTTCTCCGCAACAATCCGAACTGTGAAGCCCGGGCAGCGTACGATCATGTGATCGTCGATGAATACCAAGACCTGAATAGAGCGGAACAGGACTTGATTAGGCTGTTGGGTGCAAACGGCTCGAACGCCATAGTCGGAGACGTCGATCAATCGATTTACAGCTTTCGACATGCCAATCCTGAAGGCATAGAGACTTTTCACGTCGCGAATGCGGGCACGCACGACGAAGTTCTTGATGAATGCCGCCGCTGTCCAAGGCGCGTCGTAGCGCTGGCAGACCACCTTATTTCACACAATCATCCAGGAGCCGCGGGTCCCCGACTTCGGCCTCGCGCTGGAAACCACGAGGGCGAAGTCCACATCGTCCAGTGGAATTCTGTTCAGGCAGAAGCAGAGGGCCTTGCTGAGTACGTACAGTATCTCACTCAAAACGGTGCACAGCCAGGTGACATTCTCGTGCTCACGCCGCGCCGACTGTTGGGTTACAAAATCCGCGACGAAATCGCGGCTCGCGGGATCACGGTGCATAGCTTTTATCACGAGGAGGCTTTGGAAGAAGAAGCCGCCCAACGGGCGTTCACTTTGCTTACTCTCCTCGTCGACCCCGAAGACCGGGTCTCACTGCGCTGGTGGCTCGGCGAAGGCAGTCCTTCGTATCGGAAGAATGCATACCGCAGACTTAAGGCGCATTGTGAACAGTCGGGGCTTTCGCCCAAAGCGGTTCTAGACGGCATCGTAGCGGGGAATATTCAGGTCGACGGCGTGAATGAACTGGTGGCGAAATATCAGGAACTTCAAGCGCTGACCGCTGATTTAAGTGGAAAGGATCTTGCGGCCCTCATCGACACTTTATTTCCCGCCGGTAACGATGACGTAGCTGTAATTCGAGAGGCTGCACTCCTGGAGTTGCTGGACCTAGAGACCAGCTCACATTTGTTGGATTTTATCAGAACGAGTGTCTCTCAGCCGGCGATTCCGGAAGAAGTCGATTATGTTCGCGTCATGAGTCTGCACAAATCAAAGGGGCTCACGAGCAAAGTGACGATTGTGGCCGGCTGTTCTCACGGACTTGTGCCATTCACCGATTCTCGACACTCGGCTCGGGAGGCAGCCCTATCACTCAAAGAGCAACGTAGATTGTTCTACGTTGCGATAACTCGTTGCACCGAACGATTAGTTATCTCGTCGGTATCGCGTATGGCTCGTCAGTTTGCATGGAAGATTGGGGCGAAGGTTGTTCCTGGAGGCGGACCGACTGCTCCAACCGTTGCAAGTCAATTCATTGATGAGCTCGGTCCTGATGCGCCAAATGCGAAATCGGGCGCTGCCTGGATCGCATCTGGATTTGCGTAGAACAATTGCGCCGCATCTCGCTTCTACGGCTTTACCCAGGCCAACGTTTGCCGCGCCGGGATTTTCTGGTACGGACCCCACCCTATCCTAAGGACGGGCGATAAGGCGGGGTGTAACCGGCCCTTTGCGCATCGGCCGGGCGGACCGTCATGACGCTGAAGGGCTCGGACGGGGCTCCATCGATCATGAGCTTGAGGTAGGCGCGGTAGTTGGGGAGTTGCAGGAAGTCGATCGTGTCGAACCGCTCGGTGAATTCCTGGACGAGGTAGGGGGCGTCCTCGGCTCCGACCCGGAAAGAGAAAATGGTGCCGGCGTTGCCCAAGACGGCATGGCGGACTTCGGGATCAAGCTGGTGCAGGTACTGGTGAGCGACCGTGAAGCCCACCCGGTACTTTCTGAGCTCCGAGAGCATGTCGGCCATGGCGAGGGTCGTGAAGTTCTGGAATTCGTCGACGTAGACGAAGAAGTCCCGGCGCTTGGGGGCATCGGTATCCGCCCGGCTGAAGGCGGCAAGGCCGATAGTGGTTACAAGGAGGCCTCCGAGGAGCGACGAACTGTCTTCGCCTAGGCGGCCCTTGGCGAGGTTGACGAGAAGCACCTTGCCTTCGTCCATGATGCTTCGGATGTGGAGATCCTGCTCGGGCGACGTGAGAATCCTATTGAGCAGGGGATCGGCCAGGAAAGCGCCGACCTTGTTCTGGATCGGGGCGGTGCCGTCGGCCCGGTAGCCGTACGAGAACCTTTCAAACTCCTTCTCGATGAAATCCTTGATGATGTCGTTCTGGAGCGATCGCGCCACTTCCTTGCGAAATTTCTTGTCTTCGATCATCCGCAGGATGTCGCGCAGCGTGGCGTGCGGCTGCTCAAGGAGCGCCATGAGGATGTTGCGAAGGATGTGCTCCATGCGCACGCCCCACGCGTCCGGCCACATCTTCTTGAACACCTCCAGTATGCCGGAGGCGGCGAGCGCCCGGCGGTCCGAGCGGACATAGCGGAGAGGGTTGTAGCCATAAGGCTGCGCCGGATCGGCGGCATCGAGATAGAAGACATCTGCCTTGCGGTGCTCCGGTATCCGGGCGGCGATACGCTCCACAAGATCGCCGTGGGGATCGATGAGCGCGAAGCCTTTTCCGGTGGCGAGGTCTTGGAGCGCCATCGTCTCCAGCAGCGTCGACTTGCCCGTGCCGGTCTTTCCGATGACATAGATATGCGAGAAGCGATCTTCCCGTTTGATCCCGAACATGTGGCCGTCATTGCGGAAGTCAACGCGGCCGAGAAAGACATCTGCCCCTAATGAATCGTGTGTATTTTTCATGGGGTGCATTGTGCGCGGCGCTGTCGCTTTATATAGGCGCGAAAATTTCCCTCGCTGGAAGAATTCTTTAATGCGTCACTTTGCCTAGAAGTCATGAACGCGCGTCTACTCGTGTCGGCACATCCGCCCCACAGTGACTGCGGCTGGGTTCTTTACAGCCGCGTGCGGGCCATGAGGCCGCGCGCTCCATCAACCATCGCGCATCGCTGCTTGAGCTCCGCACCATCGTGCGGGCGCGAACACGTGCGTATCATTTGAAAGGCACGAGCAAATGTCGCTCAAGAATGTTCCGCTATCGGCGCTCTCTCCTTCGAAGAGCAATCCGCGTCGCATGTTCGACAAGGCCGCTATCGAGGGATTGGCCGCCAGCATCAAGACCGACGGGGTTCTACAGAACCTTGTTGTCGAGCCGTGTGGCGAGGAGAAGTTCAGGATCGTGAGCGGCAACCGCCGCTACCTCGCCCTGAAGCTCCTCCAGCGCAAAAAGGTGATCGACGGAGATTACAAGGTCCCGGTCGAAATCCGGAAGAACCTGGACGAGGCGGACGCGCTGCGAATCGCCACTATCGAGAACGTGCAGCGGGCCGACCTCGATCCGATCGACGAGGCCGAGGCGTTCGCTGGCATGCTCCAAAATGGAGCGGCGATCGAGGACGTGTCGGCGAAGACCGGACTATCGGATCAGACCGTTCGTCGGCGTCTCGCGCTCGCGAATCTCTCCAAGCCCGTGAAGGCTGCCGTCCGTAAGGGCGAGCTGCCGCTCGGGGTTGCCGAGGCCCTGACGCTCGCTACGGAGGATCAGCAGCGCCAGCTCTTGAAGGAGGTCAGGGAAGGGGCCGATCTCGACCGCGAAGCCATCCGGGAGCTCTTGCTCGCGGAGAAGCCGTCTGCCGCGATCGCTGTCTTCCCGCTGGAGAAGTACGCGGGGACGTTCACCCGGGATCTCTTCGGCGACGAGGAATCGACGTTCTTCGATGACGTCGACCAATTCCATGCGCTTCAGAAGGAAGCCGTGGAATCGCTCGCCGAAAAGCACCGGCAGAAGGCCGCATGGGTCGAACTCCTCAATGTCTATTCGGTCCCGTGGTGGCAGTACCGGAAGGCGAAGAGGGGCGAGGCCGCGGGCGTCGTCATCAACCTCAAACCGACCGGCCGCGTGGAGATCGAGAAGGGCCTGGTCCGGCATGAGGTGAAGGAGGAAGTCGCGGAGGCGACAAGGGAGACGCCGGAGGCGCCCGCGGAGCGGCCTGTAGTCTCGAAAGGCCTTGTCCGCTACGCGGCCATCCAGAAGAGCATGGCAGTGCAGGCTGCGCTTCTGGAGAACCCGCGCAAGGCAAAGGAGGTGGCTGCCGTGTGCCTCCTGCAAGCCTACGGTGCGAGCCAGTTCGTCCGGATCAACATTCACCCGTGCGTCGCCGGCTGCGCCGCTTTGGAGCGGAAGCCAAAGGCGTTCACCAAAGTTCGTGCTGAGGCCTCCAGGCTTCTCGCGTGCGTCCGCACTAGGGTGGATGACGATGGGCAATTGGTGACGGCGGGAAATGGTGCCGACCCTGCGCTGTGCTCGTATGAGGCGGTGCAGGCGCTTTCCGACGAGGAGTTGGATCGCCTGTGCGTGCTCCTCGTCGTGCTGTCCTTCGGTCAGCACGGGCTCGATGATCTGCACGGGCTGCGGGTGGTGCGCCGCTTCGGGCTGGAGCGGGCGTGGCTGGCCGGCATGTTGCTGGCGGTGGCCTGCTTTGGCTGGGCGGCCGCGCTGCAGGGCGGGCAGGTGGCGGC
>JAANMY010002616.1_pt1 | contig 16580 bp, 22 predicted proteins | sample 7279691 | NCBI WGS metagenome assembly JAANMY01 (sample SAMN14094543, study PRJNA606508) | bioreactor metagenome | isolation source: A lab-scale SPAN reactor treating ammonium-rich wastewater day 388 | place: Ireland: Galway | collected 2018-02-07
CGAACACTTCGAGACTCTCCTGCCTTGGAATCTCAAGGCTGAGCAGTTGATCACAGCGTAGCGAGCCCAGGAAGGATGGGGTTCGTGGAGCGCTTACGAAAATCCGACATTTCGCCGAAGGAGCCGGGCCCCCTGGATCAGGCGCCACACCAAATTCCCCAACGTCATATTTCCATTTAGCATGCAGGACTCCTCACCACACGAGCCCGACATGCCCGACAACACAGCACAGGACGACTTCGACACGCCTTGGAAAGACGCCGTCGAGCACGCCTTTCCGGAATTCATCGACTTCTACTTTCCCGACGCCAGCCGGCAGATCGACTGGGCGCGCGGCTACACCTTCCTCGACAAGGAACTGCAGCAGATTGCACGCGACGCCGAACTCGGCCGGCGCTATGTCGACAAACTGGTCAGCGTCAGCACTCACAGCGGTGAGGAGGACTGGCTATGCGTGCACATCGAGGTCCAGGGCAAGGTCGATCACGGTTTCGAGCGCCGGATGTTCGTCTATAACTACCGCATCTTCGACACCTACGACCGCCCCGTCGCCAGCCTCGCCGTGCTCGCCGACGAAGATCCGGCGTGGCGCCCCGCGCACTTCGGCTACGAACGCCTCGGCTGTCGGCACAGCCTGCATTTTCCGGTCGCAAAACTTCTCGACCACATGGAGGACGAGGCCGCACTGCTCGATAACCCCAACCCCTTCGCGCTCGTCACCGCCGCGCATCTCTACACCCGGCGCACGCGCAAGGATCCCGCGCGACGCTTCGACGCCAAGCGTCGCCTGGTCCGTCTGCTCTACGAGCGCGACTGGTCTCGCCAGCGCATCCTCGACTTCTTCGCGGTGCTCGACTGGATGATGAAGCTACCGAGGGATCTCGAGCGCCAACTATGGCAAGATATTGAAAACATTGAAGGGGAACGCAAAGTGAGATACGTCACCAGCATCGAACGGATCGCCATCGAGCAAGGGATGGAGAAGGGGATCCGCGTCGGCCGCGAGCAAGGCCGCCAAGAAGGCCGGCAAGAAGGCCGGCAAGAAGGCCGCAGGGAAGGCCAGCTCGAAGCCTTCACCAGTCTGCTGCTCTACCAGCTCAACCTGCGCTTTGGCCCGCTTTCCACCGACGTCGCCGACCGCATTGCCCAGGCAGCGCCCGAGCAGATCAAGATCTGGGCGGGGCGGTTGCTCAGCGCACGCACAGTCGAAGACGTGTTCGCAGACAACTGATGCAACCGATGGGGCAGCCCCGCCCCCCGGCAACGCGCAACACCAACATCACGCCCCCGTAACACCGCTTTCATCCCGCGCCTCTAGCTTCACCCGCACGCGAATCAACGGGATGCAGGCGGATGAAACTCAGCATTTTCGGCACCGGCTATGTCGGGCTGGTCACCGGGGCGTGCATGGCGGAGGTCGGCCACAGCGTGGTGTGCATCGACGTCGACCAGGGCAAGATCGACAAGCTCAAGGCCGGCATCATCCCCATCTGGGAGCCGGGCCTCGAGCCCATCGTCGAGCGCAACGTGGCAGAAGGCCGGCTGCGCTTCACTACTGATGTGGAAGAAGCCGTCAAGCACGCCGAGGTGCAATTCATCGCCGTCGGCACCCCGCCCGACGAAGACGGCTCGGCCGACCTGCAGTACGTGCTCGCGGTGGCCGAGAGCATCGCGCGCCACATGCCGCGCTACCGCGTCATCGTCAATAAATCCACCGTCCCGGTCGGCACCGCGGACAAGGTCCAGGCCAAAGTCGAGCAGATCCTCGCCGAGCGCGGCGAAGCGATCCCCTTCGATGTCGTCTCCAATCCGGAATTCCTGAAAGAAGGCGCCGCGGTCGGCGACTTCCTCAAGCCCGACCGCATCATCATCGGCACCCGCTCGGCACGCGCGCAGGAGCGCATGCGCGAGCTCTACGAACCCTTCAACCGCAACCACGACCGCACCCAGTTCATGGACGTGCGTAGCGCCGAGCTCACCAAGTACGCCGCCAACGCCATGCTCGCCACCAAGATCAGCTTCATGAACGAGCTCGCCAACATGGCCGAGCTCCTCGGTGCCGACATCGAGGAAGTGCGCAAGGGCATCGGCGCCGACCCGCGCATCGGCTACCACTTCATCTACCCGGGCTGCGGCTATGGCGGAAGCTGCTTCCCCAAGGACGTCCAGGCCCTGGGCCGCACCGCCGACCAGATCGGCTACGACGCCCCGCTGTTGAAGGCCGTCGAGGCGGTCAACAACCGCCAGAAAACCACCCTCTTCGCCAAGCTCGCCCGCCACTTCGGCGGCGCCGAAGCCCTGCGCGGCAAGACCATCGCCGTCTGGGGCCTGGCCTTCAAGCCCAACACCGACGACATGCGCGAGGCCCCCAGCCGCACGCTCATCGAGGCGCTATGGCAAGCCGGCGCCCGCGTGCAGGCCTTCGACCCGGTGGCGATGGACGAGATGCGGCGTATCTACGGCCAACGCGACGACCTCGCGCTCGCCAGCAACAAATACAGCGTGCTCGAAGGCGCCGACGCGCTCGTAATCTGCACGGAATGGCAGCAGTTCCGCGCACCGGATTTCGACGAGATGGAGAGCCTGCTGCGCGGCAAGGTCATCGTCGACGGCCGCAACCTCTACAACCCCGCACGCCTCGAAGACGACGGCTGGCGCTACCACAGCGTGGGGCGCAGCCAACACTGAAGCCAGCCGAGCGCACGCCCCCCGTGGGAGCGGGCTTGCCCGCGAATGCACGTCCCCACAGGCTGCGGATCTGGCTAAATCAACAACCTGCTAGGGTCAGATCTCTTTTACCCTACTTGTTGCGTGATGCGCAACGCGATACGATGCGCCATGATCAAGTCCTTTCGACATAAAGGCCTCCGCAGACTCTTTGAGACAGGCAGCGCTTCGGGCATCCAGGCCAGTCACGCCAGGCGACTGCAAATGCAGCTCGCCGCGCTAGACACGGCGCAGTCGATCGACGACATGGACATCCCGGGATTTCGCCTGCATCCACTCAAAGGCAACCACGCGGGGCGCTGGTCGATCACCGTCAACGGCAACTGGCGGATGACCTTCGAGTTTGTCGACGGCAATGCTTACGTTCTGGACTACGAGGACTACCACTGATGGCCATGCATAACCCCCCCCACCCCGGCGAATTCATCACCGAGGTCTACCTCGCACCTCATGGCGTCAGCGGTCGTGAATTGGCCAGCCGCCTGGACGTCGCAGCATCGACCTTGAGCCGCGTGCTCAAGGGCAGCAGCCGCGTCACGCCCGACATGGCCTTGCGGCTGTCGAAAGCGCTGGGACGCAGCCCCGAGAGCTGGCTGGCCATGCAGGACGCGCACGATCTCTGGCTTGCGCGCCAGAGCACCGATCTTGCCCGGGTGAGCAAGCTGGAACTGGCCGCAGCCTGAAGCAAGAAGTCGAGAATTGGAAAGGGTTGGGGTCAGACCCCATTGATTCACTTCTTCCCATAGGTCGCATCGTGATCGGGCGCGATGGTGAGCAGGCGAATGAAATCCGCATCACGATACGCGGTGGCCCGGCGCGCCTGGGTGATGCGCAGGGAGTAGATCGCATCGATGCCATCGGGTGGCTTGACGCTGGTGATCTTCTCCCACTTGAGCCCCTGATCGCGGTAAAGCTGGCTCCAGGTCAACTGGCGGATCTTGTTGAGCGTATCCAGTGCAGCATGGCGCTCCGGCTTTTGCAGCGTGAGCAAGTTGGCCTGAAATACAGGATTGTTCAGGTCGAGCCTGACCTTCGCGTCACTGCTCGCCATGTTCCAGGCGCTTCAGCGTGTCGTCGGTGTCGGCATCAGATGCAGCTTGGGTGACGGACCAAGCCATGGCCGCTTGCAGATCGGCTGCCGCCTTGGGCTCATGCAGCCAGCGCTCGTTGTCAGGGATCACGGTCGCGGTACGTACGATCCAGACACCGGGCTCGCGCTCTTCCACCAGCACCTGGCGACCAGCGTATTGCTTGCCCAGGGAGATCTGACCGTTGGCACCGACGACCTTGACCACAGGAGAGTGTGCAGCGATTGCCATGATGATGCTCCGAGTTGGTTCTGCACGACATTCTATTTTTGGTGCAGCACGAAAACAACGCAAAAATCGGCGGTAGCACGCGCAAGAGAATGGAGAGAATCGTGGAGAGAATCGTGGAGAGAATCGGGGTGAGAATCGGGGTCAGACCCCATTTACTTCACGGGATCGGACTCGGCCGCCCCCCCCTTCAATCCCCCTCGCGCGGCGGCACATCCGGCACGGCCGCCAGCGCGGCCTCGAAAGCATCATCGTCGGCTCGCTCGGCGCGCTGCCGGATGTACTCCTCCGCACCCAGCGCCGCCAGCTTCTCGGCCACAGCGGTCGCCACGAGTTGATTCAGCGAAGTGCCTTCCCGCTCTGCATAAAGGCGAGCGTTGCGGTGGACAGAATCCGGCAGACGAACACTGAGGGTACTCATCGCAGTTCCTTTTCAAGATGTGCCAAAAACGCCGCCGGGGTCACGACCGCCAGCCCGCGAAAACAAGCAGAGGCAAAATCCCGACCGTCGTGCGTCACCAGAAAATCGGCCCGCGCATTGACCGCGGCCTCGAGAACCATCTCGTCTTTCGGATCACGCAACTGCGGCCGCCACAAATAATGGACAGCCTGCTGGCGGGCCTCACGACAGAGCATGTCCAGCACGGAATCGACCTGCTCCGCGCTCAAGGGCACCATACCGGGCCGACCGAGCACGTCTGCATACTCCATGACCAGCGGCACCGTCACACAAACCTCGAACCGACGTGTCCTCAATTGGCTCAGCAAACGGAACGACGCCGCCTGCCTCGAGCGCAAGGCTGCTACCAGCACGTTGGTACCGACAACAATTCGAGGGCGACGGTTCATGGTTGCGCAGATGATACCGCTTTAGCCTCAACGAAGATGCTTCCTTCCTCTGCCAGCCCGGAAAATTGGGGTCAGACCCCATTTGCTCGAAACTGACAAGAAGACGCCACCCTGCGCGAATACGCACACGCCTGCGGAAAACAGGTCAAAACGGGTCTACCATTGGGCCATGTTCCAAGCCAACACGATTCAGATCACGCCCGAGATCCTTGCCCTCGTTGCCAGGATCGATGAATTCAAAGGCGCCTGGCGTGCTTTGGGCACGCTCGCGCCGGAGCGTCTATCGGCCTTGCGCCGGGTCGCCACCATCGAAAGCATCGGCTCCTCGACACGGATCGAGGGCAGCAAGCTCACCGATCGCGAAGTCGAGCAACTGCTGGCCAACCTGGAGATCAAGCGCTTCGATACGCGCGACGAACAGGAAGTGGCCGGCTACGCGCAAGTCATGGATGTCGTCTTCAACGCCTGGCCGGACATCCCCTTCACCGAGAACTACATCAAGCAACTGCACCAGATCCTGCTCCAGCACAGCGACAAGGATGCCTGGCATCGCGGGCAGTACAAGACCAACACCAACAGCGTGGCCGCCTTCGACGAGCACGGCCAGCAGATCGGCATCGTCTTCCAGACCTCATCACCCTTCGACACCCCCCGACTCATGGGCGAGCTGGTGAGCTGGGTCAACGCGCAGCGCGAATCGAAGCTGCTGCACCCGCTGCTCGTCACGGCGATCTTCGTGGTGCTGTTTCTGGAGATCCACCCCTTCCAGGACGGCAATGGCCGCATCAGCCGCGCACTCACCACCCTGATGCTGCTGCAGGCAGGGTATGCCTATGTGCCCTACAGCTCGCTGGAAAGCGTCGTCGAACTCAACAAGGAAACCTACTACCTTGCGCTGCGACAGACGCAAGGCACCATTCGCACCGACGCGCCGAACTGGCAGCCCTGGCTGGTGTTCTTCCTCCGCACGCTGACCGAGCAAGTGCGGCGTCTCGAGAAGAAGGTCGAGCGCGAGCAACTCATCCTCGCCAAGCTCCCCGAGCTGTCGCTGCAGATCATGGAGCTGGTGCGCGAACGCGGCCGCACCACCATGGCCGAGATCGTCCACTTCACCGGTGCGAACCGCAACACCATCAAACACCACCTGCGCAAGCTCGTCGAACTCGGACACCTCGCCCAGCACGGCAGCGGCCGCGGCGCGTGGTACGCCTTGCGCTGATCAAGAATCGAGAAAATTGGAGAAAATTGGGGTCAGACCCCATTTACCCTATTGGCCGCGCCCAGTAGATCAATGTTGGCAAAGATGCGCAGCTCTGCCAACATCGGGAACACGCATCGTTCGAGGCCCAAACCATGGCACACGCACAAGTCCCCAAGCGGGCAACCAACGTCTCGCTGGCCGAGCCCCTTCTGGCCGAAGCCAAGCAACTGCGCATCAATATCTCGCAGGCTGCAGAAGCGGGCGTGGCGCGCGCTGTCGCCGAGAAGCGCGCCGAGCTCTGGGTAGCCGAAAACCAGAAGGCGTTCGAATGCTGGAATGCGTACGTCGAGAAGAACGGGCTCCCACTTGGCAAATACAGGAGCTTCTGATGACCCGGCTGACCGTCTACAAGAACCCTGACGGCCCTGGCTACCTCGTGGACCTGCAAGCCGACATCAACAGCCACTTCGCAACCCGCGTCGTGGCGCCGCTACTGCCGGTTGAAGCGGTACCGTTCTACGCTTCCGCGCTCAACCCCGTTTTCGAGATCGAAGGCGCGCGCTTCGTGATGGCAACGCAAGGCATGGCGGCGGTTCCACTTGCGATCCTGAAGCACCCGGTGTCTTCGCTCGAACACCGGCGAGCGGAAGTCGTCGCGGCAGTCGCCCTCTTGTTCCAAGGTTTTTGAGCCCCCTTTTCCCACTTAGCATCCAGCGCTCCCCATGTCGGAGACGCTACATGCCCTACGCATCAAAACGCGACAACCGCCTCAACGTCGCCACCAACGGCAGGCCGAACGAGAGGCCACAATCGCACTGCGTGGCCGGCAGATCGTCATCCTGCACAGCTTCATCAAGAAGACACAGGAAACACCGGTTAGCGAGCTGAAGACGGCCCGCAAGCGGCTGAAGGAGGTCAAACATGGACAATGAGCAATTCAAACCGGTTCGTCTGGACGCCAAAGCCGAACTTGCACGCGCCATGCAGCGCCCGGGATTCAAGGAGGCGTGGGATGGACTGGAAGAGGAATACGCAGCGCTCACCGAGTTGCTGCAGGCCCGCGCGCAAGCCGGCCTGACGCAAGAAGAAGTCGCAGCCCGCATGGGCACGACCAAGAGTGCCGTATCGCGGCTGGAGGCCTCGATCCGCAACGACAAACACTCCCCCTCCTTCGCCACCCTGCGCAAGTACGCCCACGCCTGCGGCAAGCGGCTGATCATCAAGATGGTCTGAACACCCCCCCTTCGCCACCCCGCCGATTCGAGAGCGTCGGAATTTCTTACGCTCCCGCATAAACCACGCTGTTTGCCTCTGCTCTTAAAGCCGGCTTTTTCATCGCGTCCGTGACGCACTTCACGCTGTGCGCGGGCACGCCTCAAGAGATGCGTCGCCGAGCCGCTTTACCAAGCGTGGCGCAGGCTCGAAGTGTCGAAGGGCTTTACAGAGCGGCCATTCCCGCGAGATGTAACCCCTTCATCGACTGGGTTCTGCAGTCAGGCACAGCCCTTGCTTCCCATAAATCAAACCAATCCAATCGGAGCATTTGAAATGAAGAAGCTTGCACTGGCCACTGCCCTGGCGCTCTCCGCCACCCTCGCCAACGCCGCCCCCATCAACACCGTCGTCAGCACTGTGGGCAACGGTTTCAATGGCAGCCTCACGCGTCTCAACGACGGCACATTCCCCGGCGAAGGAACCGCTTGGAACAGCGGCGCAACCGTTTACTGGAACGGCATCGGCAAGGTCTTCAAGTTCGCCTTCAACGACCTCTACCGGATCGACGGTGTCAGCCTTTCGATCGACAACAACGACACCTACGCGCTGGAATACTCGACCGACGACCGCAACTGGTCGGCCTTGTTCTCCGTGGGCGCCAACCTTGGCGAAATCGGCTGGGGCATGGACACCATGAGCACCGTAGCCACCGACCCGGAATACATCCCGCTGATCGCGTTCTCACCCGTCCAGGCACGCTACGTCCGTATCGCGGCCGTGCAAGGCGACAATTCGTACGCGATCGGCGAGGTCGCCTTCCTCGGCACCCGCGTCGAACAGCAACCGCCCTTCCCGCCCGCCAGCGTCCCCGAGCCCGGCATGCTGGCGTTGCTCGCCGCCGCCCTGGGCGCAGGCGCGCTGACGAGGCGCCGCCGCGGCAACTGACTCGCAACACCCGATCACGGTTGATGACGAAGCCGGCGTCGCCCCTCGAGCATCCGCCCCCGGAAGCCGGCACCTGCTTCGTCATCCAAGGCGCTGCGCGGGAAATCAATGGCGCCCATCCCCATTGAACTAGAATCCCCGCTCGCCCTCTGGAGTTCCCCCATGAAAGGCATCATCCTCGCCGGCGGATCCGGCACGCGGCTGCACCCGATCACGCGCGGTGTCTCCAAGCAACTGTTGCCGATCTACGACAAGCCGATGATCTACTACCCGCTGTCGGTGCTCATGCTCGCCGGCATCCGGGACATCCTCGTCATCTCCACCCCCGACGACCTGCCCAACTTCCGCAAGCTGCTCGGCGACGGCAGCGACTTCGGCATCACGCTCAGCTACGCCGAACAACCCTCGCCCGACGGGCTCGCGCAGGCCTTCCTCATCGGCGAAGACTTCATCGGCGGCGACAAGGTCTGCCTCATCCTCGGCGACAACATCTTCTACGGCTACGGCTTCAGCGCCATGCTGCAGCACGCGGCCGCGCGCCCGACCGGCGCCACCGTCTTCGGCTACCACGTCAACGACCCCGAACGCTTCGGCGTGGTCGAGTTCGACGCCGGCGGCAAGGCCATCTCCATCGAAGAAAAGCCCCGCCAGCCCAAATCGAACTACGCCGTCACCGGCCTCTACTTCTACGACAACGACGTCGTCCGCATCGCCAGGCAGGTCAAGCCCTCCCCGCGCGGCGAGCTCGAGATCACCGACGTCAACAACGCCTACCTGCAGCGCGGCGACCTGCACGTCAGCCTGCTCGGCCGCGGCTTTGCCTGGCTCGACACCGGCACCCACGAATCGCTGATGGAAGCCGGCCACTTCATCCAGACCATCGAGGCGCGTCAGGGCCTGAAGGTGGCCTGCCTCGAAGAAATCGGCTACCGCCAGGGCTGGCTCAGCGCCCACCGACTCGCGCAGGAAGCCGAGAAGCTCAGCAAGACCGGCTACGGCAAGTACCTGCAGCGCGTCCTCAAGGAAAAACCCGCGGCGTAAACGCCCTCGTAGCGGCACTACCTCGCAAACCACAATGGTGCATACGTCGCTGGTCTCGGTCGTCATCCCCACCTTCAACCAGCCAACCTTGCTGGTCGAAGCGATCGAATCCGTCCTGCACCAGACCTGGCCCCATCGCGAAATCATCGTCATCGACGACGGCTCCACCGACGACACGCGCGCCCGCCTCGCCCCATACATCGAGCAAGGCCTGATCACCTACCTGCACCAGCAGAACAAGCGCCAGGCCGCAGCGCGCAATGCCGGCATCCGCGTCGCCCGTGGCGAACTCATCGCCCTCCTCGACCACGACGACCTCTGGGCGCCCGAGAAGCTCGAACGTCAAGTTCCGCTCTTCGACAACCCCAACGTCGCGCTCGCCTACTGCGGCGCCGAAGAAGTCGACCTCGACGGCACGGTGCTCTGGGAAAAGGGCAGCGCAAAATATCGTCGTGGCCAGATCTTCGACGCCCTGCTGTTCGACCACTTCATCACCAACTCCACGGTCATCGTCCGCCGATCAGCGCTCGACCACGCCGGCCTGTTCGCCGAAGACCTCTACGGCGTCGACGACATCCACCTCTGGCTGCGCATCTGCCACGACTTTGAGGCCGACTTCCTGCCCGAGCCCCTGGTCCGCTGCCGCAACCACGCGTCGAACATGAAGAAGGACGACGCCATCGACGACCGCCGCTTCCGCGCCCTCATCGACGTCTTCCGACGCTTCGGGCTCGACCGCACCCGCGCCACCGAATGGCGCACGCTCAACGCCGACTACCAGTTCTTCCTGGGCTACCGCGCCCGCGCCACCGACCGGGCCACGGCCCTCCGCTGCTACTTGAACGCCATGCGCTACAAGCCGCGCTGGAACCAGGTCACCGCGATCATCAAGCAGCTCATCCCCGGCTACTACCGGCTCGGCACACGCCTCCAAAGCAGAACGGCACGATGAACAGCGATCACGCAAAGTCGTCAAAGCCCGTCGTCTGCTTCGTCACCGGCAGCGCCGGCGACTGGGGCGGCGCCAGCCGCGTGCTCTACACCAACCTGCGCCAGCTCGACCGCAGCCGCATCGACCCCATCCTGCTCCTGCCGCGCCCGGGCCCGATCACCGCCGAGCTCGACCGCCTCGGCCTGCGCTACCACATCTGGGGCAGCCCCACCGAGCCCGCCGACCGGATCGCCTACCTTCGCGCCTTCGTCCGCACGCTGCTGCTCTTTCGCCGCGAAAAGGTCCGCCTCGTGCACTTCAACAACCGCCCCTGGCGGCCGGCCGAGGCGCTTGCGGCGCGCATGCTCGGCGTCCCGATCCTGCTGCATTTTCACGTCGTCAATGAGGCGCGCAGCCCGGTGATCAACTGGGCGCGGGGCGTCGTCGTGGTCTCCGAATTCGTCCGTCAAGCATCCCAAGCGCCCGAGTTGCAGAAGTTCGTCGTCCACAACCCCGTCGACCTCGCCCGCTTCGCCCAGGGGCGCCCCCTGCGAGACGAGTTCGGCATCGCCCCCGGCAAGGTCGTTGTCAGCTTCGTCGGGCAAATTCGCGACATCAAGGGCGTGCAGGATTTCATCGCCATGGCGCGACGTATCGACGACCCTGATCTCATCTTCCTGATCGCAGGCGAATGCCGCGACCCCAAGGTCTTTTCGGGCGCCTACAGCGAGGACGACCTGCACAAGATGATCGATGGCGACGCCCGCATCCGCTACATCGGCTATGTCGACCGTGTCGAAGACGTCTACGCAAGCTCGGATATCGTCGTCGTCCCCTCGCGCTGGCAGGAGCCGCTCGGGCTCATCGCCATCGAGGCGGCCGCCTGCGGCAAGCCCGTCGTCGCTACCCGCGTCGGCGGTCTGCCCGAGATCATCGAAGACGGACGCACCGGCTTCCTCGTCGAGCCGCAAGCCCCCGAGCAACTCGCCGACTGCGTCACCCGTCTGGCAAAAGATGCTGCACTGCGCTACAACATGGGCGCAGCCGGCCGGCAGCGTGCAGAACGCGTTTTTTCCACGCAGCCCGTCCGCGCCTTCGAAGACGCACTGCTCAACACCATCGCTCGAGGCTGAAATGACTTCCCAGCAAGCCACCCGCCCGTCCTACGGCGAGCAACCGCGCCCACAGATGGTCGAGTTCCTCCCGCCCTCGGCCACGCGCGTCCTCGACGTCGGCTGCAACAACGGCGCGTTTGGCGCGGAAATCAAGCGCCAGCGCGGCATCGAGGTCTGGGGGCTGGAACCCCATGCGGACTCGGCCGCGCAGGCAGCGCCGCGGCTCGACAAGGTCATCCCGGCGCTCTTCGACCCGCAGGCAGATCTTCCCGACCGGCACTTCGACGCCATCTACTTCAACGACGTCCTGGAGCACATCGCCGACCCGTGGGCCGCCCTTCAGCTTGCAGCCAACAAGCTCCGTGAAGGCGGCGTCGTCATCGCCTCGATTCCCAATCTCCGCCAGATCGACAACCTCGAGCACATCCTGTTCGACGGCGACTTCCGCTACGAGAGCCAGGGCATCCGCGACCGCACCCACCTGCGCTTCTTCACCCGCAAGAGCGCGATCCGGCTGTTCGAAGACAGCCACTACGAAGTCCTCTCCGCCACTGGCATCAACCCGATGTGGTGGTCGCCCTCCCTCAGGCGCAGAGTCCTGTTCCGGCTGCTCGGCAACTGGCTCGAAGACACGCGCTACATGCAATTCGCCCTTGTCGCGCGCCCCTTGGCGCCGCGCCCCTGATCGCACGCACCCACACCTCATGTCCGACCTCCTGATCAAGATCGACAAGACCCTCCGCTACCACGCCTGTCGCGCCCAGCGCGCGCTACGCACCCAGTGGTGGAACCTTCGCCGCCCGCCCGCCGACCGCCCCGTCATCGTGCTCGGCTGCTCGCGCGCCGGCACCACGGTGGTCTACAAGACGCTGTCCGAATCCCCCGAGCTCGGCACCCTGCAGCGCGAAACACACGACTTCTGGGTCGACCTCCACCCCCTCGAAGAAAAGCACTGGAACACCCACGCCCTGGACGCCGCCGACGCCAGCACCAAAGACCGCGACCACGTCGCGCGCTACTTCTACACCTGCACCGGCCGCCACCGCTGGGTGGACAAGAACAACCAGAACGGCCTGTGCGTGCCCTACCTGCGCGCCCTGTTTCCCGACGCCATCTTCGTCTTCGTCAAGCGCGACCCCGGCGACAACATCAACTCGCTCATCGAGGGCTGGGGCAAGCCCGACAAGTACGCCACCTGGAGCGGCGTCTTCCCCGAGACCGTCGCCATCGACAACGGCCGCTACACGCGCTGGTGTTTCTTCCTCGCCGACGGCTGGCGCAACTACCTGCGCGCCCACATCGAAGACGTCGCCGCCTTCCAGTACCAGGCCATCAACCGCGCCATCCTCGACGCCCGTGCCACCGTGCCCGCCGGCCAGTGGGTGGAAGTGTTCTACGAAGACCTGGTGCGCGACCCCGTCGCCGGCTACCAGAAGCTCTATGCCGACTGCGGGCTGGCCTTCACGCCCGAGGTGCGTGCCCATTGCGAGCAGGTTCTCAGCAAGCCCTACGACGTCTTCGGCGAGATCGAGCTCGACAAGTGGAAGAAGGGCCGCAACCGCGAGCGCGTCGAGCGCGTGCTCGACCGTGTCGCCGCCGTCGCCAAAGAGATGGGCTACCCGCAGCAATGAGCCAACCGCGCTTCTCGGTCGTCATCCCGGTGTACAACGGCGCCGCCTTCGTCGCGCGCGCCGTCGAATCCGTGCTGACGCAGACCTGGCCGGCGCACGAGATCATCGTGGTCGATGACGGTTCCACCGACACCACCGCCCAGGTCGTCGCCGAACTCCTCGCCCGCCACCCCGGTCGCCTGCGCGCCATCCACCAGGGCAACGCCGGGGTCTCCGCCGCGCGCAACACCGGCGCCCAAGCCGCCACGGGCGACTGGCTCGCATTCCTGGACGCCGACGACTGGTTCTACCCCGACCGCCTCGAAGCCCACGCGCGCTTCATCCAGGACGACCCAGCGCTCGACTTCCTCACCGCCGACTACGACTACCGCCGCCCCGATGGCAGCCGCATCTCCGGCTCGATGGAACTGCACGACGCCGGCCGCGCCATGCTCACCAGGGCCGCCGGCAGCGCACGCGGCATCATGACCGCCGACGAACTCGAGCCCTTCGTAGCCGACCACTTCGGCGACACCCACACGCTCAGCGTGCCGCGCGGCACCTTCCTGGCGCTCGGCGGCTACCCCACCGGCTACCGCGTCTGCGAAGACGTCTTCTTTCTCGTCCGCCTGTGCGCGCGCAGCAAGCGCATCGGCGTGATCTGCCACCCCGTCGCCGCCTACCTCATCCACGACGCCAGCGCCACCCGCCGCAACCCACTGCAGGCGCAGGTCGACAACGTCCATACCCTCGAAGCCATGGCCCGCGCCCTGCAAACCGCCCCGCCGCCCATAGTGCGCGGCGTACGCCGCCGCCTTGCCCAGGGTCGCATGAACCTCGCCTACGCCCTCGTGCGCAGCGGTCGCCGGCTCGGCGCCTGCAAGGCCGTGCTGCCCAACCTGTGGCAAGCGCCCGGCTGGTCTTCGCTGCGCGGCGTCGCCTCGATCCTTCGCGGATGACGCCGCCGTGATAACCACGACAGCAAAGAATCCCCTTTTAGCGTGTGATAATTCATCGCCACTGCAGTGCAGCATGGTGACAATCGAACAAACATGGCCCCCGCGCCAGCGCCTCAAAGACGGAACACGATGACCACCCTGTTCAAGAATATCTACCAGTACCGCGAGCTCATGGCCGTGCTGGCCTGGAAAAACATCACCCTGCGCTACAAGCAGGCCTACCTCGGCATCGCCTGGGCAATCCTCAAGCCGGTCACGCTGATGCTCATCTTCACGCTGGTGAAGAGCTTCGTCGGCATCGAAAGCGGAGACGTGCCCTACCCCATCCTGGTCTTCGCCGCGCTGATGCCGTGGACCTTCTTCCAGGAATCCGCCTCCGAGGGCGTCAACAGCGTCGTCAGCAACACAGCACTCATCAAGAAGATCTACTTCCCGCGCGAGATTTTCCCGCTCACGTCGGTGCTGACCAAGCTGGTCGAGCTCTGCATCAGCATCTTCATCCTCGCCGGCCTCATGGTCTGGTACGGCATGGTGCCCACGGCGCACATCCTCTGGGCGCCGGTGATCATCGCCTACACCGTCCTCGCCTCGCTCACCATCGCCTTCGTCGGCGCCGCCATCAACGTGTATTACCGCGACGTCGGCCAGGCCCTCCCCGTGATGCTGTCGCTGTTGATGTACGCCTCGCCCGTCATCTACCCGCTGCAACTCGTCAAGGACAAGTTGCTCGTCCAGCAGGCCGCGGGCGAATGGTCGAATGCGCTGTACACCCTCTACACGCTCAACCCGCTCGCCGGCATCATCGACGCGTTCCAGAACGTCGTCCTGCGCGGTCTTCCTCCCGACCTTGGCGCCATGGTCCCGGGCGCCATCCTGCTCGCGGTGCTGCTGCCGCTGAGCTATCTCTATTTCAAGCGCGCCGAAAGCTATTTCGCCGACGTCATCTGAGTATCCGAAATGCCCGTCATCGAAGTCGAACATGTCACCAAGGAATACCGCCTGGGTGCCCTGCAGAGTATCAAGCAAACCGTGCTCAACGTCGGCGCACGCCTCTCGGGAAGGCCCGTTCCGGAGCGCCCTCTGTTCAAAGCGCTCGATGACGTGAACTTCACCATCGAGCGGGGAGAAGTCGTTGGCATCATCGGACACAACGGCGCAGGCAAATCCACCCTGCTCAAAATGCTCGCTCGCATCAGCACCCCGACAACCGGTCGCGTCAATGTAAAGGGGCGAATCGCTCCCCTTATCGAGGTAGGCGCCGGTTTTGTGCCTGACTTTTCGGGCCGTGAAAACGTCTACTTGAATGGCGCGATCCTCGGCATGTCGAAACGCGAAATCGACAGCAAGCTTGAGGACATCGTCGATTTCTCGGAGATGTCCGAGTTCATCGACACGCCAGTGAAGCGTTACAGCTCGGGCATGCAGGTCAAGCTCGCGTTTGCGGTAGCCACTAGCATTGAATCGGAAATCCTGATCGTCGACGAGGTCCTTGCCGTCGGCGACCTCGCCTTCCAGCGCAAATGCTTCGACCGAATGGAAGACCTCATCAAGAGACAAGGACGAACGGTCCTGTTAGTGAGTCATAACATTAGGCAGGTCGAGCGCCTATGCTCCCGCGTTTTGCTGATGTCGCACGGCAAAGTGCTGATGGACAGCGCGCCAAAGGAAGTCTGCAACGCTTTTTACGACGCAAGCGATCGCCAGATTCACGCCCAGAAGGTAAATGCGCCACTGGCAAAAACACAATGTAGTGGAGACATCGAACTCGAGTCCGTGCAGATCCTCGATAGTTCAGGACAACCAACCAGCGAGATCGGCCACCTTCAGGACGTTGAAATTCGTGTCGTCTATCGGGTCAATAAATCCATTCCGAAACCCATTTTCGGCATTGGTGTACACACCACCGACTTCCTCTATCTGGCCACCAGTCAGAGTCTAAGCGCACTAACGGTCGAAACTCTGACCCCAGCAACTTACGTACTCAGCTACAAGGTCTCACGCTTTCCGTTCTTGCCAGGTATCTATTCGCTACGCCTTGGGGTAGCACTCGACGGCACCTTTCAGCCGATCTACTACGCGGAAAACGTAATCCCAATTCATGTCATCGCACAGAACCTTAACCGTGCGGTCGTGGGGAACCCCGGCGAAGGGTTCATAGAACTGAATGGCGACTGGAAGTTGACGCCCAACATCCAAGAGACCGGGCTCACCACCGCTCGAGAACCAGCCGTCACTTCGAGAAACTAGCCTACGCACATGAACACACCCAGCCACATTGAACCAAGCGATCCCGGGCACAACGACACACCCGGGACCTATTACTTGCACTCACGACCGGAAGTACTAGACCGCATCCCCGTCACCGCGTGCCGGATTCTTGACGTTGGATGTGGTGGAGGCGGTCTCAGTGCCGCCATCAAGGCTCGACAGCCAGCTCAGGTACACGGCGTGGAGATCGTCGAGAAAGCTGCCGAGCACGCGCGCGCGCACCTTGATCGACTGTGGAACTGCAGCGTCGAGGATGCACTCCCCTCCATTCCAAACAACAATTACGACTGCATCGTCATCGCCGACGTCCTCGAACACCTCCGCGACCCTGTTGATGTTCTTCGCCAACTAAAAGAAAAACTGACCGCTGACGGCGTGCTTGTTTCAAGCATTCCAAACGTAC
>JAANMY010002617.1_pt1 | contig 16573 bp, 14 predicted proteins | sample 7279691 | NCBI WGS metagenome assembly JAANMY01 (sample SAMN14094543, study PRJNA606508) | bioreactor metagenome | isolation source: A lab-scale SPAN reactor treating ammonium-rich wastewater day 388 | place: Ireland: Galway | collected 2018-02-07
AGCGGCGTCGCGTCGTTCGCGGTGGAGATGTCGTTGAACTCGAACGACTGCCAGGCGAGGCGCACGCTGAAGAATGCGAACAGCGCCGCGAGTAGCGTCGCCGCGGCGTAGGACCAGAGCTGGAGCGCGCGGCGCAGCCGCGGCCCGGCCTTCTGGATTATCAGCTCGACGCGGATGTGCTCGCCGTGCTTCAGCGTATGCGCCAGCGCCAGGAACGCGCAGGCCGCCATCGCGTAGCCGGCATAGGCATCGGTGCCGCGGACGTAGAACGAGAAGAATCGCCCCGCGATGCCGACGCCCACCCAGACGAGAGTCATCACCAAGAAAAACGCCGCCAGATAACCGGCGGCGTCGTAGAGCGCGTCGAGAGCGCGACGCATTACATCTTCTTGTAGGCGTCGACGAGCTTTTGGCCGTCCGCGCCGGCCTTCTTGAGCCAGTCGCCGATCAGCGCCTCGCCGGCCTTCTTGAGATCGGCGGAGAGCTGCGCCGAGGGCTTCTCGATCGACATGCCCTTGGCCTTGAGCTGATCGACGTACCAGCCGTTCTTCTCTTCGGAGAGCTTCCAGCCGCGCGTCTCGGCGGCGGCCGCCGCCTTCGACACGGCTTCCTGTTCGGCCTTGCCGAGTGCGTCCCACGCCTTCTTGTTCACGATGACGGCGTTCTTCGGCAGCCAGGCCTGCGTATCGTACCAATACTTCACGTGCTCGTAGGTCTTCGTGTCGTATCCGGTCGAGCCCGACGAGATGTAGGACTCGACGACGCCGGTCGCGAGCGCCTGCGCGAGCTCTGCGGCCTGGATCGTGACGGGCTGCGCGCCGACGAGCTCGGCGAGTCGCGCCGTGGCCGGGCTATAGGAGCGGAACTTCAGCCCTTTCATGTCGGCGGCACTCGCGAGCGGCTTCTTGGAATAGATGCCCTGCGGCGGCCAGGGCACGGTGTAAAGCACCGTCATGCCCTGCTTCTCGAGCAGCGCCTGGATCATCGGCTTCTGCGCGGACCAGAGTTTCATCGCGTCGGCGTAGCTCGTGGCGAGGAACGGCACGCCGTCGGCGCCGTAAATCGCGTTCTCGTTCTCGAAATTGACGAGCAGGATCTCGCCGAGCTGCGCCTGGTTGCCCTGCACGGCCCGCTTGATCTCGGGCGCCTTGAACAACGAAGCGTTGGCGTGGATCTGGATCTTGATCTTGCCGCCGGTGGCAGCCTCCACGTCCTTGCCGAACTGCGCGGCGTTCTCGGTGTGGAAATTCGTCGCGGGATAGGCGGTCGGCATATCCCACTTGGTCTGCGCGCCGGCGAAGCCGGCCGACAACGCCGTGACCGCGGCCGCGGTCGCGAGAGCTCTCAGCATAACGTGACTCCTCCCGGTGTCGCTGGCCCGCATGCGACGGCACGCGGCGGAAGCACCTTGCCCTCGATCTTGGGCGCGGAGACGGAGGCGGTCAAGGCAGCATAAATACCACGCGCTTCGGCTGCACGAGGGAAGGGCGCCTCGTTCCCGCGCTACTGCACCACGATCTTTGGTGGCGCGCGGCGGGCGCCGGCCGGGGCGAGCTTTTCCAGCAATCGCTTCGCGATCGCGCGGTAGGATTGCGCGTGCGGGCTGCTCGGCTGGGAGACGACGATCGGCTGGCCGTTGTCCGAGGTCTCGCGAATCGCGATGTCGAGCGGGATCTCGCCGAGGAATTCCACGCCGAGGCGCTCGGCCTCGCGCCGTGCGCCGCCGTGGGCGAAGATGTCGGTGCGGTGACCGCAATTCGGGCAGGCGAAGTAGCTCATGTTCTCGATGATGCCGAGCACCGGCACGTCGACCTTGCGGAACATGTTGAGGCCCTTGCGCGCGTCGAGCAGCGCGATGTCCTGTGGCGTCGAGACGATGACGGCGCCGGCGAGCGGCACCTGCTGGGCGAGCGTGAGCTGCGCATCGCCGGTGCCGGGCGGCATGTCGACGACGAGGATGTCGAGCTCGCCCCAGTTCACGTCGCGCAGCATCTGCTGGATGGCGCTCATCACCATCGGCCCGCGCCAGATCATCGGCGTCTCCTCGTCGACGAGGAAGCCCATCGACATGATGGAAACGCCGTAATTGCGCATCGGCTCGAGCGTCTTGCCGTCGGGCGTCGAGGGCTTGCCCCGCACGCCCATCATGCGCGGCATCGAGGGGCCGTAGACGTCGGCGTCGAGCAGACCGACGCGCGCGCCCTCGGCCGCCAGCGCCAGCGCGAGGTTGGCCGCCGTTGTCGACTTGCCGACGCCGCCCTTGCCGGAAGCGACGGCGATGATCGAGCGGATGCCGGGCGCCGGGGACTTCCCCGGAGCCTGGTGTGCGTGCCCGTGCGGCGCGCGTTGCTGCGGAGCGCCTTGCTTGTGCGCGGTCAGCACGACGGTTGCCGAGGTGACGCCGGGAAGCGACTGGACGACGCGCTCGGCCTCCTGCCGCAGCGGCTCCAGCGCCGGCCCACGCGCGGGATCGACCTCGATCGCGAAGCCGACATTGCCGCCCTTCACCACGAGGCCGCTGACCATGCCGAGGCCGACGATGTCGGCCTTTCGCACCGGATCGATGACCTTCCGCAGCGCGACCAGCACCGCCTCTTCCTTTACCGTCGGCATGATTGAATTTCCGCAGCCCTGTCGCCAAATACCGTGTTTCGGTTATCACTTAGGCGCGTATCTTGGCGATATCCAGTATGCTGCCTTCATTGCGCCGCTATCGGGCCTACCCTATAAGCGGCGGCGTTTCAGCCGGGCGGCGTACACCTGCAGGCCGCCGCGGGAAGGAAAGATCAGAAGATGCCATGGAAGGACAATAGCGGCCCGGGCGGCCCTTGGGGCGGCTCGAGCGGTAGCGGTAATGGCGGCAAGCCGCGCGGCCCGTGGGGCGGAGGCCCCAACCAGGGCGGGCGCGGCGGCGGCCCGTTCGGCGGCGGACCGCCGAAGTTCGAAGACATGCTGCGCCGCGGCGGCGACCGCATGAAAGGGATATTGCCGGGCGGACTCGGCTCGCCGCGCGGCATCGGCATCATCGGCCTGGTTGCCGTTTTCGGCTGGCTGATGACCGGCTGGTATCAGGTTGGCCCCGCTGAAGCGGGCGTCGAGACCGTGTTCGGGCGCATGACGTCGCTCACCGGCCAGGGCCTGCATTGGAATTGGCCCTCGCCGATCGGCGCCGTGCAAAAGCCCAACGTCACGGCGATCCGGCAGACGCCGGTCGGATTCATCTCGGCCGGCGGCCGCGCAGGGCAGAGCCGCTCGCTCGAGCGCGAGAGCCTGATGCTCACCGGCGACGAGAACATCATCGACATCCAGGCGACGGTGCTTTGGCAGGTCGATTTTGCGCCGCGCGCGCTCACCGAGGGCGGACAGATGCGCGAGGCCTCGGTCGGCATCCGCAATTTCGTGTTCAACATCCGCCGGCCCGAGCAAACGGTCAAAGACGCGGCCGAAGCGGCGCTGCGCGAGATCGTCGGCCGCCGCGACTTCGAGGTAATCCGCACCTCGGCGCGCGCGGAAATCGAGGATGAGGCGCGGAGGCACATCCAGGAGATCCTCGATCTCTACAACACCGGCGTGCGCGTGACGGGCGTGCAGCTCCAGAAGATCGACCCGCCGACGAAAGTGCTCGACGCGTTCCGCGACGTGCAGGCCGCGCGCGCCGACCGCGAACGCCTCATCAACGAGGCGCAGGCCTACCGCAACAAGGAGGTCCAGCAGGCCGAGGGCAACGCGGAGCGCATCACGCGCGCCGGCGAAGCCTACAAGGCCGAGCGCATCGCGATCGCCGAGGGCGAATCGCGCCGCTTCCTCTCCGTGTTCGAGCAATACAAGAGCGCCAAGGACATCACGCGCCAGCGCATCTATCTCGAGACGATGCGCGACGTGCTCATGAAGATGGACAAGGTGCTGATCGACAGCGGCAAGAACGGCAGCGGCGTCGTGCCCTATCTGCCGCTCGATAGCCTGCGCACCGCGCCCACGCGCCCGCAGACCGGCGAACCGCGCCCGGGAGGCCAGCAGTAATGTCGAAGAAGCTCATCGCGGCCGGCGTCGGCGTCATCGCGCTCGGCATTGTCGGCCTCTCCTCGGTCTTCACCGTCAAAGAGGCGGAACAGGCCATCGTCCTTCAGCTCGGCGCGTTCGTTCGCCTCGAGAGCCAGCCGGGCCTGCACTTCAAGCTGCCGTTCATCCAGAACGTGAGCTACTTCGACCGGCGCGTGCTCGACTTCGAGGCGGATCTCGGCGAAATCAACACGTCGGACCAGAAGCAGACCGTCGTCGACACCTACACGCGCTACCGCATCACCGACGCGCTGAAGTTCTTCCAGACCGCGCGCTCGATCGAGAACTTCGAGGCCCGCCGCGACGACGCGCCGCTCAACGCGATCATCAAGTCGAACGTGCGCCAGGTCATCAGCCGCGTCGATCTCGCCACGCTGCTGACCGCCAAGCGCGCCGAGGTGATGAAAGACATCACGAAGCGCGTGCATTCGGAAATGGATCGCTTCGGCGTCGAAATCCTCGACGTGCGCCTGAAGCGCATCGACCTGCCGCAGCAGAACGCCGACGCCGTCCAGCAGCGCATGGAAACGCAGCGGCGGCAAGAAGCGATCCGCATCCGCGCCGAGGGCGACAAGGAATCGCAGACCATCCGCGCCGACGCCGACAAGCGGGTGCGCGTGATCCGCGCCGAGGCCGAGCAGAAAGCCAACATCCTGCGCGGCGAGGGCGAAGGCACGGCGCAGGAAATCTTCAATCGCGCGTTCGGCCAGGACAAAGACTTCTTCGAGTTCTGGCAGTGCATGCAGACCGTGCGCGAAGGGCTCACGAGCGGCACGCGCCTCGTCGGCACGCCGTCGGCCGAGTTGCTGTTCCAGCTCTGCCGGAACCCGCGCGGGGCCGCGCCCGAGCAACCGCGGCGCGCCGAGAACCAGTAAGACAGCGCGCGAATAAGCACGCGCCCTGCGGGCGCGTGCGTCGAGGCCCGCGAGGGGCGGGCGAGGGGACGATGGACGACCTGCTGACCGCGTTGGCCCTGGTCCTGGTGATCGAGGGCGGCCTCTACGCGCTGTTCCCGCAAGGGATGCGGCGCATGATGGCGCAGATGCAGGACGTGCCCGAAAACCGCCTGCGCATCATGGGGCTCGTCGGCGCCGTGCTCGGCGTCGCCGGCGTCTGGCTGCTGCGCGGCTAAGCGCGACGCACCCGAAATCGCCGATTTCGCGCCGGAATCGGGCCACGAACCGGTTGGCCCGACACCGGATTTTCGCCATATTCGGACTGTCTCGTCCGCAGCGTGCGTTTTGCCCGCCGCCGTGCGCAAAGGCTTTCGAACGGCGTGCGCTTGCCGTCCATCGCATCCGGAGATCCCATCCCGTGACATCGGAAAAGACCCGCCTTCCGCGCCGCATCGGCACCTATGCCGCCGCCGGCGCGCTGCTGCTCGCCTTCGGCCTCGGCGCCGCCTCGACCTTCGACGCGAAGCTTCCGGCGGCTATCGCGCAGACCAAGGACGCGCCGCCTTCGACCGCACCGAGAACGGCCGACCAGGCGCTGCCCGACCTCATCGAGAAGCTGGTGCCCTCGGTGGTGAACATCGCCACGATCTCGGGCCAGGCGCAGGCGCGCCCGGCACAGCGCCCGGATGCGCCGTTCGAGGAATACTTCCGCGACTACTTCGAACGCAACCAGGGGCCGCGCCAGGGCTCCGCGGTGGGTTCGGGCTTCATCATCTCGGCCGACGGCTACGTCGTGACGAACAACCACGTCATCGCCAACGCCACCGAGATCAAGGTGATCCTGTGGGATGGCACGTCGCTGCCGGCCAAGCTCGTCGGCAAGGATCCGCGCGCCGATCTCGCGCTGCTCAAGGTCGAATCGACGCAGAAGTTCACGCCGGTCGCCTGGGGCAAGTCGGAGGCGGTGCGCCTCGGCGAGGGCGTGATCGCGATCGGCAATCCGTTCGGCCTCGGCGGAACGGTAACGACCGGCATCATCTCGGCCCAGCACCGCCACCTCTCGAATTTCGGGGGCATCCCGGGATCGTCCTTCGTGGATTTCCTGCAGACCGACGCGGCGATCAACAAGGGCAATTCGGGCGGTCCGCTCTTCAACCTGAAAGGCGAGGTGATCGGCATCAACACGGCGATCTACTCGCGCCAGGGCACCAACGTCGGCATCGCGTTCTCGGTGCCGTCCGATCTCGCCGTGCCGATCATCGAGCAGCTCAAGAAGCACGGCAAGACGATGCGCGGCTGGCTCGGCGTGCAGATCAAGGAAGTGGACGACGATCTGGCCAAGGCGCTGAACCTCAAGAGCCGTGCGGGCGCCGTCGTGGTCAATTCCGTGCCGGGCGGCCCGGCCGCGCAGGCCGGCATCCTCGCCGGCGACGTCATCATCCGCTTCGACGGCCGCAATGTTCCGAACGACAAGCGCCTGCCGCAGATCGTGGCCGGCACCGAGGTTGGCAAGTCGGTCGACGTCGTGCTGATCCGCAAAGGTCAGGAAATGACCGTGAAGGTGAAACTCGGCGAGCTCGAGAAGGCGGCCGACACCAAGGCCGACGAAAAGGCGCCGGGCACGCCGCCTGCGCCCGGCACGCCGGTGCTCGGCATGAAGCTTTCGGAGCTCACGCCCGAGATGCGCCAGCGCTTCAGCATCCAGGGCGGCGAGGGCGTCGTCGTGACCGAAGTGGATGCGAAGAGCCAGGCCAACGAGAAGGGCGTGAAGGCCGGCGACATCATCGTCGAGATGGATCTTACCAAGGTCACGAAGCCCGCCGAGATTTCGGACCTGCTCAAGAAAGCCGTGGAAGGCCGCAAGACCTCCGTGCTGCTGCTCGTGCAGCGCGGCGAGGACCGCCGCTTCGTGGCGCTCCGCATCGGCGGCTGAAACGAAAGTTTCGTCGGGGAACAGCGACCCGCGCCGGAGCTAACCGCTCCGGCGCGGTTTCTCTTTTCACGTCACACGCGGGTCAAAGGTCGGGCGCGAAATCAGCCTGCCGATAGCCCTGGAGATACAGCAGCGCCGTGAGGTCGCCGTGGTCGATCGCGACCGGGGCCACGGCCTTGAGTGCCGGTTTCGCGCGGAAGGCGACGCCGGTACCGGCCGCCTGCACCATATCGATGTCGTTGGCGCCATCGCCGACGGCGATCGACTCCGAGATTTCCAGCTTCAGCTCGCGGCAGAGCGAGAGGAGCGCCTCGCGCTTGGCCTCGCGCCCGAGGATCGGCTCGGTCACCGTGCCGGCGACGACGCCGTCGCGCACGACGAGGTCGTTGGCGTAGTGCCAATCGAAGCCGACGCGCGGCGCCACATAGCCGGTGTAGACGCGGAACCCGCCCGAGACGAGCGCGCAGCGTGCGCCGTGCGCGCGCATCGTGGCCACGAGCGCCCGCGCGCCCGGCATGAACACGATGCGCTCGCACGTTTCCTTGAGCGCGGACTCTTCGAGGCCGCCCAGGAGCGCCACGCGCTCGCGCAGAGCCGCCTGGAAGCGGATCTCGCCATTCATCGCGCGGCGTGTGATATCGGCCACCTGCTCGCCGATGCCGACGAGCGCCGCCAGCTCGTCCACCATCTCGTTGACGATGATCGTCGACTCCATGTCGGCGACGAGCAGCTTCTTGCGGCGTCCGTCCGCCGGCTGTAGGACCGCATCGACCGGCCGGCCGGAGAGCGCCATCGTGGCGATCCCGCGCAGGCCCGGCGCGGGCGGCGCATCGAGCGCGATGTCGCACGCGATGCCGGGAGCCAGCCAATCGATGTCCCCCACCGTCTCGCCCGCCGCGCGCAGCGCGCGCCACGCCAGCAACGCCGTCTCCGGCGTGAGCTTCGCGGTCGCCGGATTGGCGATGAGCGTGAGGACGGAACGCATCGGCTGGAACCCCCGAGGCCGCTGTCTTAGAGGCGGCCCATGACGGGCGACAAGCAGCGAGACTCCGCCGCGTCAGAGCGCCGCAAGGGAATGCAGGGGCTGCGGCGCGCGGTGGCGTTCGGCGGCCCCACCGCCAGCGGCAAGTCGGCGGCGGCGCTGGCGGCGGCGAAGGAATTCGGCGGCGTTATCATCAACGCCGATAGCATGCAGGTGTATCGCGAACTCGCGATCGTCACCGCGCGTCCCGACGCGGCGGCCATGGCCGCAGTGCCGCACCGGCTCTACGGCGTGCTGTCGGCCGCCGACGCGTGCTCGGCCGGGCGCTGGCGCGCGCTGGCGCTGGCCGAGATCGATGCCGCGCTCGCGGGTGGCAAGCTGCCGATCCTTGCGGGCGGCACCGGCCTCTACCTCGAAGCGCTGCGCGAGGGCATCGCGCCGATCCCACCGGTTCCCGAGAACGTCCGGGAGCAGGCGCGCGCCCTCGCCCTCGCGGAAGACGGCCCGGCGCTGCATGCGCACCTCGCGAAGATCGATCCTGCGGCGGCGGCAGCGCTGCGCCCCACCGACCGCCAGCGGATCATCCGCGCGTGGCAGGTGATGACCGCGACCGGGCGCTCGATCCTCGAATGGCAGCGCGCGGGCGGGGACGAAGAGGCGCCCGAGCTCACGACGTTTCTGTTCCTCCCGGATCGCGCGACGCTTTACGCCGCCTGCGACCGGCGCTTCGCGCAAATGATCGCGGCGGGCGCGATCGACGAAGTGAAGACGCTGCTGGCGCTGGGCCTCGACCCGGACTTGCCGGCGATGAAGGCGGTGGGCGTGCGCGAGATCGCGGCCTATCTTGGCGGCAGGATAGGTCGCGCCGAAATGATCGCCCGCGGCCAGCAGGCGACGCGCAATTATGCGAAGCGGCAATACACTTGGTTCCGACGCCGCGTCCCCGCCGCCCAAGTGTATACCGAGCAATATTCGGAAAGACTGGATCGCGACATATTTACGAAAATTCGCGAAACGCCGTTGACTTTGTAACGGACGGTTCTTAGTTACCGTTTCCACCCGCCGTTGCGCCCCTGCGCTTCGGCGGTATTCTTTCGTGGAATTGTGTTTTCTTCCGAGGACTTAGCGATGTCGACCGAGACAATGAACGGAGCCCAGTTGCTATTGCGCGCGCTGACCGATCAGGGCGTCGACACGGTTTTCGGCTATCCGGGCGGCGCGGTCCTTCCGATCTACGACGAGCTGTTCAAGCAGAATTCGATCCGCCACATCCTCGTGCGCCAGGAGGGTGGCGCGGTGCACGCGGCCGAGGGCTATGCGCGCTCGACCGGCAAGGTGGGCTGCGTGCTCGTCACCTCCGGCCCCGGCGCCACGAACGCCGTCACCGGCCTCACCGACGCCCTCATGGATTCGATTCCGATCCTCTGCCTCACCGGTCAGGTGCCGACGCATCTCATCGGCAACGACGCGTTCCAGGAGGCAGACACCACCGGCATCACGCGCCCCTGCACGAAGCACAATTATCTCGTGAAGAGCGTGAACGACGTCTCGCGCGTGGTGCACGAAGCCTTCTACGTCGCGAAGAGCGGCCGGCCCGGTCCGGTCGTCATCGACCTGCCGAAAGACGTGCTGTTCGCGCAAGGCCCCTACACGCCGCCGCCGGCGGCCGGCAAGGAGCACAAGAACTACCGCCCGCGCGTGAAAGGCGACGCGCACGCGATCGAACAGGCCGTGGCGCTGATGGCCAAGGCGAAGAAGCCGGTGTTCTATTGCGGCGGGGGCGTCATCAACGCCGGCCCGCGCGCGACCGCGCTGCTGACCGAGTTCGTGAAGCTCACCGGCTTTCCGGTCACGCTCACCTTGATGGGACTCGGCGCCTATCCGGCGTCGGACAAGCAGTTCCTCGGCATGCTCGGCATGCACGGCCTCTACGAGGCCAACTGGGCGATGCACGATTGCGACGTGATGATCTGCATCGGCGCGCGCTTCGACGACCGCGTGACCGGCCGCCTCGACGCGTTCTCGCCGAAATCGAAGAAGATCCACGTCGACATCGACCCGTCCTCGATCAACAAGAACGTGCGCGTCGATATCCCGATCGTCGGCGATTGCGGCCTCGTGCTCGAAGACATGCTGAAGGCGTGGAAGGCGCAGAAGGCCGCGCCCGACAAGAAGGCGCTGGCCGAGTGGTGGCGCCAGATCGGCGAGTGGCGCGCGCGCAACTGCCTCGCCTACAAGCCGTCGAAAGAGGTGATCAAGCCGCAATATGCGCTCGAGCGCCTCTATCACCACGTCAAGGACAAGGATTTCTACATCACGACGGAAGTCGGCCAGCACCAGATGTGGGCGGCGCAGTTCCTGAAATTCGAGCAGCCCAATCGCTGGATGACCTCGGGCGGCCTCGGCACGATGGGCTACGGCCTGCCGGCGGCAATGGGCGTGCAGATCGCGCACCCCGATTCGCTCGTTATCGACGTGGCCGGCGAGGCCTCGATCCTGATGAACATTCAGGAGATGAGCACGATCGCGCAGTATCGCCTGCCGGTGAAGGCGTTCATCCTCAACAACGAATACATGGGCATGGTGCGCCAGTGGCAGGAGTTGCTGCATGGCGGGCGCTACGCCGAGAGCTACATGGATTCGCTGCCTGATTTCGTGAAGCTCGCCGAGGCGTTCGGCGCCGTGGGCCTGCGCGCGGAGAAGCCCGGCGACGTCGACGGACTCATCCAGGAGATGATCAAGGTGAAGCGCCCGGTCATCGCCGACGTGCGCGTGGATAAGGCGGAGAACTGCTTCCCGATGATCCCCTCCGGCAAGGCGCACTGGGAGATGATCCTCGGCGACGAGGCGGGGAAACCGGGCGAGCAGAAGGTGTCGGAAGAGGGCATGGTGCTGGTGTGACCGCGTAGGGGCGGGTCCCCGACCCGCCCGCGCTTCAGGCGGCACCGAAATCGAAGATGGAAAATTGCGTTCCCGCCGGCGCGACAAGCATCGCGCCGGCGGAGACACGGGCGGGTCGGGGACCCGCCCCTACGGGGCACGGAGAATGAGCAAAGACCGCAATATCATCCGCCATACGTTCTCGGTGCTGACCGACAACGAGCCCGGCGTCGCCGCGCGCATCATCGGGCTGTTCTCGGGGCGCGGCTACAACATCGACTCGATGACGGTCGCCGAGGTCGATCCCGAGAAGAGCCTCTCGCGCTTCACGATCGTCACCACCGGCACCGAGATGGTGCTGGAGCAGATCCGCCATCAGCTGGAGCGGCTCGTCTCCTCGCGCGCGGTGAAGGATCTCACGGCCGAGGGCCCGCATCTCGAGCGCGAACTCGCGCTGATCAAGGTGGCGGGCAAGGACGCCAAGCGCATCGAGGCGCTGCGCCTCGCCGACGTGTTCCGCGCGCGCGTCGTCGACAGCTCGCTCGAAAGCTTCGTGTTCGAGGTCACGGGCTCCACCGAGAAGGTGAACGCCTTCATCAGCCTGATGAAGGAACTCGGCATCGTCGAGATCGCCCGCACCGGCGTCGCCGCGATGAGCCGCGGCGCCAGCGGGATGTGAGCGGCGCCGCGCTGGCGCCCCCAACCATGACGTGCGTATGATCCGTTCGGAAACACATCCGGGGGCGCTCATGCACGTCTTGTCGAACGCGCTTGCGGCCAGTCTGCCGTTGGTGGCCATCGCTTTCGCGCCCGCGTCCGCCGAGCAGGTGCGCAAGATCGAGAAGACGGCGCTTTGCGCGAACACACAGTGCAAGAAGGGCGCTGCCGCCTATTGGCCATGGGAGCTGAAGCTCCAGGTGCCGGCCAAGCTCGGCCAGTGCACGACCTATCGCACGACGCCGTTCCTCGCGATCGTGCTGACGCGCGACGTGCCCGACACGGCCGAGGCCGACTGCGACGACCTGCCGAAAGAGCGCGCGGCCAAGGCCGGAGAGGCGGCGCGGCATAAAGCGGCGGCGTCGTTCCGCGGCCGCGCCGTTTTCGCGCGTATGCTGTGCACCGGCTACGGCGCCAACGTGCAGTACACGGTCGAGGGCGAAACCGGCATGCTGAATAATTTCGTCGCGGTCCATGCCGGGAATGATCGCGCCGCGGCCGAGCGGCTGCTGGCCACGGCGAAAGCGCGCTATTCCAAGGCCGAGATCGCCTCGATGACCGCCTATCTCGAGACCGGCGACGACCGCTGCAAGTAGTGTCGGGCGTCACAGTGCGCAGGCCGCCTCGGGCTATAGTCGCGGTTCACCGCTTCGAGGGAACCCATGCGATCACCCGCTCGCGCCTTCGCTGCAACGATGCTCCTGGCGGCTGCCGCTGCCGCACCCGCCGCGGCCGAACTCGTGCGCATCCCGCTGCGCCCAAACGCCGAGCTGCGCATCGCAATCGAGCCGCCGGCTGGCCCAGCCGCGGCCTATGCGCTGCTGTTCGCGGGCGGCCACGGCAAGATCCAGCTCGACGGGGCGGGTGAGCCCCGCGGGCTGCGCGGCAACTTCTTGATTCGCGCCCGGAACCATCTCAAGGCGCGCGGCATTGGCGTCGTCCTCGTCGATGCGCCGTCCGACTATCAGGGCGAGGCGGGCCTCTGGCCCTATCGCATGCATCACGACTACGCCGGCGACATGGGCCAGGCGGTCAACCTCGTGAAGCAGCGCTTCGGCCGGCCGGTGTGGCTCGTCGGCACGAGCGCCGGCACGCTCTCGGTCGCGAACGCGGCGGCGCGGCTCTCCCACGCCAACCGCCCCGACGGCATCGTGTTTACCTCGTCGATGACGCGGCCGCCGCGGGGCCGGCCGCTCAGCGTGTTCGACGTGCATTTGGCGGCCTACACCGGCCCGGCGCTCGTGGTCTCGCATGAGCAGGACGGCTGCTTCGCGACGCCGGCTGCCGACGCGCCGCGCCTGCTCGCCGCGCTCGCGGCGGCGCGGCCCAAGAAGTTGCTGATCCTGACCGGCGGCTCGCCGCCGCGCAGCGAGCCGTGCGAGGCGTTCGCCCAGCACGGCTTCATCGGCATCGAAGTGCAGGCGATGAACGCGATCGCCGACTTCATCCTGCGGCCAGGCAATTAGCCACGCATCGCCGCCGGGCATTGACAGCAGGCCGTGAAGCCTTCATTTCTCCGCGCCATGTATACGCCCGCCCTCAGCATCCTGATTGCCCGCGCGCGACGCCGTTCGCCGGGGGCCAGGTGCGCGCGCGCGTAAACGACGCCGAACGACCGCATCCGCCAGCCCCCGCCGCTCCGCGCCGGGGGCTTTTTTGTGTCCGTGCGCGCCGGCTCTCATCGCAACAGGAACCAAGCCATGACCAAACCCGACACCTCCGCGCTCATGGAGATCACCAGCCGGCCGCCGATCGTCTTCACCGAGGGCAGCGGCTCTTGGCTCACCGACAGCGCCGGCAAGCGCTACCTCGATTTCGTGCAGGGCTGGGCGGTGAATTGCCTCGGCCATTCGCCGAAGCCGATCGTCGATGCGCTCGCGAAGCAGGCCGCGCGCCTCATCAATTGCAGCCCGGCCTATTTCAACGAGCCCATGGCGCGCCTCGCCGCGATGATCGCCGAAGCGAGCGGCCTCGAGCAGGTGTTCTTCACCAACAGCGGCGCCGAGGCCAACGAAGGTGCCATCAAGCTCGCGCGGAAATGGGGTTCGCTCCACCGCGGCGGCGCCTACGAGATCGTCACGATGGATCACGGCTTCCACGGCCGCACGCTCGCCACGATGTCGGCCTCGGGCAAGGCGGGCTGGGACAAGCTGTTCGAGCCCAAGGTGCCCGGCTTCCCGAAGGTGCCGCTGAACGATCTCGCGGCGGTCGAGCGCGCGATCGGGCCGAAGACGGTCGCCGTCATGCTCGAGCCGATCCAGGGCGAGGCTGGAGTTTACGAGGCGACCGACGGGTTCCTTCGCGATCTGCGCGCGCTCACGGCGAAGAAGGGCATTCTGCTGATCCTCGACGAGATCCAGACCGGCGTCGGCCGCACAGGCAAAATGTTCGGCTTCCAGCACGCGGGCGTGACGCCCGACATCATGACGCTCGGCAAGGGCCTCGGCGGCGGGGTTCCGCTCGCGGCGCTGGTCGCGAAGCGCGAGGTGATGTGCTTCGCGCACGGCGATCAGGGCGGCACGTTCAACGGCAATCCGCTGATGACCGCCGCCGGTATCGCGGTGATGGAGGAGCTGAGCAAGCCCGGCTTCCTGGCCGAAGTCGCCGCGACCGGCGCCTATCTCGCCGATGGCCTCGCGAAGCTCTCACGCAAGCACGGTTGCGGCGGCGTGCGCGGCCGCGGGCTGCTGCTGGCGCTCGATTTGAAGCGGCCAATCGGATCGCAGCTCGTCGAGCGGGCGCGCGACAAAGGGCTGCTGATCAACGCGCCGCGCCCCGATTGCCTGCGCTTCATGCCGGCGCTGACCGTCAGCAAGTCCGAGATCGATCAGTTGATCGCAATCCTCGACGGTGTGATGGCTGAGGTTGCCGCGCCGGCGATGGCGAAGTAGGGCCGGACTACTCGGCGGGCGCGGGCACCGGCGCGGGCCGGGTCTGCGCCTCGCCGGGCATCAGCGCGATGAATGCCACCGTGCAGGCGGAGATCGCGGCCATCCCGAGCAGCAGCGTCGTGAAGCCCGACGCCTTCACGAGCGGCCCGAGCAGCCACACGGCGAACGAGCTCACGCCGAGGCCGATCGCGAGGCGCAGGCCGGTGACGCGGCTGCGCATCGCGTCGTCGACATAGCGCACGATCATCGCGTCGATGAACGGGATCGCGCCGAACACGAACGCCATGAACCCGATCGCCAGGGCCCACAGCGCCCAGCCGTCGCTGAACGCGGCCAGCGCGAACAGCGGCACCTGCACACATGCGATGCCGAGGTAGAGCCGCTTCAGCGGATGCTTGTCGATGAGCCGGCCGACGATGAGCTGCGCGAAAGAGCCGACCCCATAGACCGCTGCCAGCAGAATGCCGAGCGTCGCCGGGTCCTCGACGATCCCGCGGAAGCGCTCGCGCAGCAATTCGCCGTTGCCGTTGGTCGTGAAATTGAAGATCAGGTTGGCGGTCACCGCCGTCGCCGTCATCACGAACACGATGCGCAGCATCACCGCGCGCGGCAGCGCCTGGGTCGTGCGCGGGCGCTTGGCCGGCGCCATCGCTTCCTTCGGCGTCAGCATCAGGAACAGCATGCCGCACAGCATCGAGATCGCGCCGGGCACGACGAACGCCATGCGCCAGCCGAAGAACTTCACGAGCAGGCCGGTGAGCAGCGCGGCCGAGGCGATGCCGAGATTGCCGGCAAGGCCGTTGATGCCGATCGTGAGGCCGGGGCGCAGCGCGTTCTGCACCAGCATCGGAATGCCGACCGGGTGATAGATCGCGGCGAAGGTGCCGAGCACGGTTAGCGCGGCCGCCATTTGCCACGCGTTCTGCGTCGCCGCCACGAGGAACGACGACGCGCCGATGCCGAAGAAGAAGATCACCATCATCGCGCGCCGGCCCCAGAGATCGCCGAGCCGCCCGGCCGGTATCGAGGCGAGGCCGAACATCGCGAAGGCGCCCACCGTGTAGGGCATCAGGTCTTCCCAGCGTGCCAGGCCGAAATCGGTGGCGATGGCCGAAACCGCGGTGGCGAAGATCAGCAGGAACAGGTGATCGAGCGCATGGCCGATATTGAGCAGCAGCGCCAGCGGGCTGGCGTTGCTCATATGCGTCGGGCGGTGTGCGTCGGCGGCCATCGGGGCTGCAGAAGGGTTGTTGGTGCGGATACTAGCGAGACATATCGGCCGCAACCCAGCGGATTTCGCATACGGCGTCTCACATTCTTGTCGTCCCCGCGAGTCGGGGACGACAAAAGGAGTCAGAAATACACCTTCCAGAAGTAATAGGCCGTCAGCGCGACGGCGATCGCGAGGATGGACCAGCGCAGCTTGGCCGGATCGAGGCGCTGGGCGAGGCAGGCGCCCCAATAGCCGCCGGGCAGGGCGCCGGCCATCATCAGCAGCGTCTCGCGCCATGCGACGGCGCCGGCCGCGACGAACACAGCCACCGAAACCGTCGTCATCACCGTGACGGTGAGGTTCTTGAGCGCCACGTTGCGGCGCACGTCGTCGATGCCGGTCATCGCGTGCCCGGCCATGATCATGAAGGCGGCGCCGGCGCCGAAATACCCGCCGTAGATCGCGATGAGCGCCTCGAGGGCGAGGGCAAGCACGAAGCCCATGCCGCGGGCGCCGCGCCTGGGCGCCATGCGTTGCGTTGCCGCCACGAGCCGGGCGCCGAACGCGAACAGCAGGGTCGCGAACAGCATCAGCCAGGGGATCAGGCCGGTGAAGACGCGCTCCTTGGTGACGAGCAGAAGCCATGCCCCGGCCAGGCTGCCGAGCGCCGCGACGAGGCAGGCGCGCAGCAGCCGCGAGCGCATATGCATCAGCTCGCGCCGGCCGGCCCACACGCTCGGGAAGCGGCCGGGATAGAGCGCCACCGCGTTGGATGCGTTGGCCGTCACCGGCGGCAGGCCGACCTCGAGCATGGCCGGAAACGTGAAGAAGGTGCCGCCGCCGGCCAGCGCGTTGCCGGCCCCGCCGAAGAGGCCGGCCGCGACGAGAAGGGCGATGTCGAAGGCGCTCAAAGGCAGGGGTCCGCGAGGCTCGTCCCGTTCTAGGCCGCGGCCGCGGGCCGGGCCAGAGCCGCGCGCGCATGGGTGCGTCCGCGCGGGCGAT
>JAANMY010002632.1_pt1 | contig 16473 bp, 14 predicted proteins | sample 7279691 | NCBI WGS metagenome assembly JAANMY01 (sample SAMN14094543, study PRJNA606508) | bioreactor metagenome | isolation source: A lab-scale SPAN reactor treating ammonium-rich wastewater day 388 | place: Ireland: Galway | collected 2018-02-07
GAACAGGTTGGTGGTGACGATGATGTCGAACTGCTCCGGCTTCATCACCAGCTGCATGCAGGTGTTGTCCACGATCATCTCGTTGCACTCGATGTCGGGATACAGCGCGGCCACTTCGCGCGCGGTCTTGAGGAAGAGGCCGCTGGTCGACTTGAGGATGTTGGCCTTGTGCACGACCGTGACCTTCTTGCGGCCGGTCTTGCGGGCCAGGTCGAAGGCATAGCGCACGATGCGCTCGGAACCCTTGTGGGTGATCTTCTGGATCAGGGTGGCGGTCTCGCCGTCCTCGCTGACCTTCTGGCCTTCGCCGGAATACGCGCCCTCGGTGTTCTCGCGGACCGTGATCAGGTCCACGCCGCTCGGGAAGCGCGACTTGGTGTTCGGGAAGCTCTTGGCCGGCCGCACGTTGGCGTACAGGTCGAAGTGGCGGCGCAGCTGCACGTTGATCGACGAGAAGCCCTCGCCCACCGGCGTGGTGAGCGGCGACTTCAGCGCCACCTTGTTCTTCGCGATGGAATCCAGCGTCGCCTGCGGCAGCAGTTCGCCGTGCTTCTCCATCGCCACCAGGCCCGCGTCGGCTTCCTCGTAGGCCAGGCCGAGGTTCATCTTGTCGAGGACGTGCAGCGTGGCGGCCATGATTTCGGGGCCGATGCCGTCGCCGCGGATCACGGTGATGGTGTGGATCATGCGGGTTTCCTGCGGTCGGGCCGGCGCGAAGCCGGCGTGGAGAGCGAATTCAGCTCCCTATTATGCCGCGTATGGTCCGCACGGGCATTGGCCCAAGGTCGAAGACGGCTTCAGCCGTGGTCGTGGCCAGCCGGTGCCGAGGCCGCCCCGGCCTCCAGCTGGTCGAGGAAATCCACCGCACGGCGCAGGTGCGGGATGACGATGCTGCCCCCCACCATCAGCCCGATCGAGAACGCCTCGAACATCTCGTCGCGGGTGACGCCAGCCTCGCGGCACTGCGCCACGTGGTAGCTGATGCAGTCGTCGCAGCGCAGCACCATCGAGGCAACCAGGCCGCACAGTTCCTTGGTTTTCACGTCGAGCGCACCGGCCTGGTAGGTCTGCGTGTCGAGCGCGAAGAAGCGCCGCACGACCTGGTTCGGCTCGGCCAGGATGCGTTCGTTCATCCGCTGGCGGAACGCGGTGAACGCGGCGACGCGGTCCGCTTCGGTTTCGTCGGCGGCCATCAGGCGTCGCCGGCCAAGAGCGGCTCGAAGCGGCCTTCGCGGTGCATCGCCATCATGTCGTCGTAGCCGCCGACATGGGTGTCGCCGACGAAGATCTGCGGGACGCTGGTGCGCTTCGCCTTCGCCACCATCTTCTCGCGCTCGGCCGGGTCCAGGTCGATGCGGATCTCGTTCCATTCGAGACCCTTGCTCTTGAGGAAGTTCTTGGCGGCCACGCAATACGGGCAGACCAGAGTGCTGTAGAGGGTGATGACGGGCTGGGCCATGGACGGCTTCCTGGAACAGAACAGGCGCCCACCTTAAGCATCGCCCGATTAACCTGCAATTCACGCCCCGCACGTGATGCGCGGGCATCCTTGGCCGATGCACGCATTCCCCCGCATCCGCCCCGCCCTGCTCTCCCTGTCATGCGTGCTCGCGCTGGCCGGCCTGACCGCACCCGCGTTCGCCCAGGAGGGGCGCCTGCCCGACATGGGCTCGTCCGCCGGCCGCGTGCTGAGCCCGACGCAGCAGCAGGGCTATGGCGCGATGATGCTGGCCCAGCTCCGCCATTACGGCTACACGCTGGACGACCCGCTGCTCAACCAGTGGCTGCAGGGCATGGGGCAAAAGCTGGGCGCGGCCAGCGACAAGCCCGACCAGCCCTTCACCTTCTTCATGTTGAAGGACCGGCAGATCAACGCCTTCGCGACGCTGGGCGGCTACATCGGCATGAACGCCGGCCTGGTGCTCAACGCCGAGCGCGAGGACGAGGTCGCCAGCGTGCTCGGCCACGAGATCGCCCACGTCACCCAGACCCATGTGCTGCGCGCGGTCGAGCGGGCGCAGCGCGACAGCGTGCCGATCCTGCTCGGGATGCTCGGCGCGATCCTGGTCGCGCAGAAGGCCGGCGGCAGCTCCAGCGGCAACGCCACGATGGCCGCGGTGATGGGCGCCCAGGGCCTGATGGCACAGCGCCAGATCGACTACACCCGCAGCAACGAATCCGAGGCCGACCGCCTCGGCATCCGCACGCTGGCGCGCAGCGGCTACGACCCGAAGGCGATGGCCGGTTTCTTCGAGCGGATGCAGGCCGCGACGCGCGCGAACCGCGGCGGCGAGGAAACCCGCACGCCGGACTACCTGCTGACCCACCCGGTCACCACCACGCGCATCGCGGAATCCAAGGACCGTGCGTCGCGCGTGACCGTGGCCCCCGTCGGCGGCAGCGCCTTCGGACGCAGCGACAACCCGCTGTTGCCGGGCAACCTGCAGGTCGCCATCGCACGCAGCGGCGGCGCCAGCGGCGATTTCGACTGGGCGAAGGAGCGCCTGCGCGCGCTGTCGGCCAACACCCCGAAGGCCGCCATCGCCGAATACGAGCAGATGGCGCGACGCGGTACCCTCACCGACGCGCAGAAGTACGGCCTGGCTGTCGCCCAGCTGCGCGATGGCCAGGGCAGCGCCGCCGGCAAGACGCTGGCTCCGCTGCTCGCCGCGCATGGGGGTGACCGCTGGATCCAGCTGGCGGTGGCCGAAGCCGAAGCCCGTTCGGGCGACCGTGCCGCCGCCGACCAGCGCTTCGTCGCGCTCAACGCGCGACTGCCGAACGATCGCGCCGTCGCCATCACCTGGGCCCAACTGCTGTCGGAACGCAACAACGCGGAAGCCGGGCGACGTGCTCTGGCGGTGTTGCGTCCCCTGTTGGGTACGGCCGGTGATGACCCCAGCTTCCAGCTGGTCTTCGCCCGGGCCAGCGAGATCGCCGGCGACCCGGTGCGCGCCGGCGAGGCCTATGCGGAAGCCGAGTACCTGAACGGCAATCCGGAAAAAGCCCTGCTGCAGCTCAACACCCTGCGCAAGCGCGCCGACCTGGACTACTACGCCCGCGCCCGCATCGATGCCCGCATCGCCGCCATCACGCCGACGGTGGAGGAGCTGCACCGCCAGGGGATCCGCGACACCGACATCGAGCGCCAGGCCCGCCGCTACTACTGAGTGCGCAGGCTCCGATGCGGGGCACTTGCGCATGTCACCAAACAGTCACGAAACTGTCGTTTACTGCCACGCAGCCCTACAAGGACTGTGACCGCCGTGCAGAAACGCATCCTCATCGTCGACGACGAACCCGCGATCCGCGACATGGTGGCCTTCGCCCTGCGCAAGGGCGAGTACGAGCCCATCCACGCCGGTGACGCCCGCGAGGCCCAGACCGCCATCGCCGACCAGTCGCCCGACCTCATCCTGCTGGACTGGATGCTCCCGGGCACCAGTGGCCTCGACCTGGCGCGACGCTGGCGCAAAGACGGCATGACACGCGACATCCCGATCATCATGCTCACCGCCCGCGGCGAGGAAAACGACCGCGTCAGCGGGCTGGAAGCCGGCGTGGACGACTACGTGGTCAAGCCTTTCTCGGCGCGCGAGTTGCTGGCGCGGATCCGCGCGGTGATGCGCCGCACCCGCGAGGACGACGAGGAAGGCAACGTCGCGGTCGGCGGGCTGCGCATCGACGGCGCGGCGCACCGGGTCTTCGCGCAGAATGGCGATGTCCAGTCCCCGGTCTCCATCGGGCCCACCGAATACCGCCTGCTGCACTTCTTCATGACCCATCCCGAACGCGTCTACACCCGCTCGCAGCTGCTCGACCACGTCTGGGGCGGCAATGTCTACGTCGAGGAACGCACGGTGGACGTCCACATCCGCCGCCTGCGCAAGACGCTGGAACCGTTCGGGCTGGAACACATGGTGCAGACCGTCCGCGGCGCCGGCTACCGCTTTTCGGCGGCCATCTAGGCCGGCGCAATGGCCTTCCACGCCCGCCAGGCCTGGCGACGCACGCTCGCCGCGCTGGCGGCGGTGCTGCTGGTGGCCGCCGTCGCCGGACTGGCCAGCGGGCATTTCTGGATGCTGCTGGCGCTCGCCGCGCTCGGCATCCTGGTCTGGCACTACTGGCGGCTGCGCGGGATCCTGCAGCAGCTGACCCGCCGCCGCCACGTGCACACGCCGGACGGCAGCGGCATCTGGAACGAACTGGACCGCCTGCTCTCGCGTTCGCAGACCGAGACGCGCGCGCGCAAGAAGCGGCTGGTGGCGATGCTGCGCGCCTACCGCGCCGCCGCCGCCGCGCTGCCCGACGGCGTGGTGGTGGTCGACCGCAACAGCCAGCGCGCGCTCTGGTTCAACAAGGCCGCCGAACGCATGCTCGGCATGTCGTATCCGCGCGACGCCGGCACGCCACTGGGCCCGCGCCTGTCCGGCCTGTCGGTACCGAACTGGCTGGCCAGCGGGCGCCATGCCGAAGTGCTGATGGACGAGGCGTCGCCCGCCGACGCCTCGGTGCGGCTCAGCATGCGCCTCATCCCGTATTCCGAGGAACTGTGGCTGCTGGTGGCGCGTGATGTCAGCAAGATGATGCGGCTGGAGCAGATGCGCCGCGATTTCGTCGCCAACGTCTCGCATGAACTGCGCACCCCGTTGACCGTGCTGCACGGTTACCTGGACATGCTCGACCCGGAGGACAACCCCGAATGGGCGCCGATCCTCTCCGAGATGCGCCGCCAGTCCGCGCGCATGAACCAGCTGGTCGAGGACCTGCTCGCGCTGTCGCGGCTGGACGCGCACGAGCGCTCGGCCGATGAACTGGTGTCGATGCGCTCGATGCTGCCGACCCTGCGACGCGAGGCGGAAGCGCTCAGCCAGGGCCGCCACGCCGTCGCGCTGCACGACGAGGCCGCCCTCGACCTGTGGGGCTCGACCAAGGAGCTGCACAGCGCCTTCTCCAACCTGGTCAGCAACGCGGTGCGCTACACGCCGGCCGGCGGCCGCATCGACATCCGCTTCGAACGCGCCGGCGAAGGCGCCGCGCTGCGCGTGACCGACAGCGGCTACGGCATTCCTTCCCACCATCTCCCGCGCATCACCGAACGCTTCTACCGGGTGTCCAACAGCCGGTCGCGCGAGACGGGCGGCACCGGCCTCGGGCTGGCCATCGCCAAGCACGTGCTCGGCCTGCATGGCGCGCGGCTGGAGATCGCCAGCGAAGTCGGCGCCGGGAGTACCTTCTCCTGCATCTTCCCGCGCGAACGTTGCCGCGCACGCCCCGTTCCCCTTGTTTCGCCCTGACATGCCCGCCAAGAAGATTCCCGCCCTCGACGACGCCTCGCTGTATTCCAGCCGCGAGCTGTCGCAACTCGACTTCAACTTCCGCGTGCTGGCGCAGGCGCGCAACCCGGAAGTGCCGCTGCTCGAACGGCTGCGCTACCTGTGCATCTCCTGCACCAACCTGGACGAGTTCTTCGAGATCCGCGCCGCCACGGTGCGCCACGCGCACGACCTGGGCCTGGCGCGCGGCGCCGACGGCCTGTCGCACGAGAACATCCTGACCCGCATACACGACCGCGCCGCCGAGTTGGTCGATGCGCAGTACCGCTGCTTCTACGACGAACTGCGCCCGGCGCTGGAAGACGCCGGCATCCGCCTGCTCGACCGGCCGGAATGGACGCCCGCGCAGACCGCCTGGCTGCGCGGATACTTCCGCCGCGAGATCATGCCGGTGCTGTCGCCGCTGGGCCTGGACCCGGCGCACCCCTTCCCCAAGATCCTCAACAAGTCGCTCAACATCGTGGTGCAGCTGGAGGGCCGCGACGCCTTCGGGCGCGAGGCGCACCTGGCCATCGTGCGGGCGCCGCGCTCGCTGCCGCGGATCATCCGCATGCCCGACGCGGATGGCGATGGCGACCGCTTCCACGACTTCGTCTTCCTTTCTTCCCTGCTGTCCGAGTTCATGGACGAGCTGTTCCCGGGGATGAAGGTGAAGGGCGCGTACCAGTTCCGGGTGACGCGCAACTCCGAGCTGATCGTGGACGAGGAGGAAGTCGACAACCTGGCGCTGGCGCTGCGCGACGAACTGATCGGGCGCGGCTACCTGCGTGCGATGCGGCTGGAGATTTCCGCGCAGTGCCCGAACGACATCGTGAAGCTGCTGCTGGACAACTTCGAACTGACCGAGAATGCGGTCTACCGGATCAACGGGCCGGTCAACCTCAACCGCGTCATCCAGGTCTATGACGCGGTGCGCCGGCCGGAGCTCAAGTTCCCGCCGATGCTGCCGCGCCCGCTGGACGATGCGGAAACGATGTTCGCCCGCGTCGCGCGCGGCGACGTGCTGCTGCATCACCCCTTCGATGCCTTCACCCCGGTACTCGAATTGATCCGCCAGGCCGCCGAGGACCCGAGCGTGCTGGCGATCAAGCAGACGCTCTACCGCACCGGCCGCGAGTCGCAGATCGTCGAGCACCTGGTGCAGGCGGCGCGCAACGGCAAGGACGTGACGGTGGTGGTCGAGCTGCGCGCACGCTTCGACGAGGAAGCCAACCTGGGCCTGGCCGACCGCCTGCAGGAAGCCGGCGTGCAGGTGGTTTACGGCGTGGTGGGCTACAAGACGCACGCGAAGATGCTGCTGATCGTGCGCCGCGAGGGCGATGCGCTGCGGCGCTACGTCCACCTGGGCACCGGCAACTACCACAGCGGCACAGCGCGGGTGTACACCGACATCGGGCTGATCACCGCCGACGCCGACATCGGCAGCGACGTCCACCAGATCTTCCAGCAGCTGTCGGGGCTGGCGCCGGAAATCCGGCTCGAGCGCCTGCTGCAGTCGCCCTTCACCCTGCACAGCGGGATGCTGGCGCGGATCAACCGCGAGGCGGAACACGCCCGCGCCGGCAAGCCCGCGCGGATCATCGCCAAGATGAACGCCTTGAACGAACCGGCCGTGGTGCGCGCGCTGTATGCCGCGTCGCAGGCGGGTGTGGAGATCGACCTGATCGTGCGCGGCGCCTGCACGCTGCGGCCGGGCGTGCCCGGGGTGTCCGAGAACATCCGCGTGCGCTCCATCGTCGGGCGCTTCCTCGAACACCACCGCATCTACTGGTTCGCCAACGACGGCACGCCGGACCTGTTCTGCTCCAGCGCCGACTGGCTGGAACGCAACCTGCTGCGCCGGGTCGAGACCTGCTTCCCGATCCTCGATCCGCAGCTGGCGGCGCGGGTCAAGTCCGAGGCGCTCGACAACTACCTGGCCGACAACCAGAACGCCTGGTCGCTGGCTGCCGACGGCAGCTACGCGAAGGTGGAACCGGCGGCGGGTGAGCCCCCCCATTCCGCACAGGCCGCATTGCTTGCGAAAATCTGCGGATGAACCAAGCCCGCCGCACCCTCCTCAGCACCCCGCTCCCGCTCGCCGATGGCGACCTGATCGCGGCCATCGACTTGGGTTCCAACAGCTTCCACATGATGGTGGCGCGTTATTCGCAGGGGCAGTTCCGCGTCGTCGACCGGATCCGCGAGATGGTGCGGATGGCGGAAGGCCTGGACGGCCGGGGCGGCCTGTCGGCGGACGCGCGCGAACGCGCGCTGGCCTGCCTGTCGCGCTTCGGCGAACGCATCCATGACATCCCGCCGCAACGGGTGCGCGCGATCGCCACCAATACCGTGCGCGCGCTGCGCGAGCCCCAGGCCTTCCTGGTGCTGGCGGAAAGCGCGCTCGGCCATGCCATCGAAATCGTCTCGGGCCGCGAGGAGGCGCGCCTGGTCTATCTCGGCGTGGCGCACGCGCAACCTTCGGAGCCGGGCGAGCTGCGGCTGGTGATGGACGTGGGCGGCGGCTCCACGGAATGCATCATCGGCAGCGGGCTGGAAGCCATCGAGCGCGAGAGCCTGCAGATGGGCTGCGTGGCGACGACCCGGCGCTTCTTCGCCAACGGCAAGCTGTCGCGCCGCAAGTGGAAGGGCGCGCTGGACGAACTCGGCGCGGAGTTCCAGCAGTTCAGCCGCCGCTACCGCGAGCTGGGCTGGAACGACGTGCTCGGTTCCTCCGGCACGATCAAGGCGATCGGCAAGATCTGCGAGGAAATGAAGCTGACCAAGGGCGCGATCACCGCGGTGGCGTTGCCGAAGGTCCGCGACCGCCTGCTGGAGGCGGAGACGATCGAGCGCATCGACCTGCCCGGGCTGTCCTCCGACCGCAAGCCGGTGATCGCCGGCGGCCTGCTCATCGTCGAGGCGGCGTTCAACGTGCTCGGCATCGAACGGATGATGGTGAGCCGCGCCGCGATGCGCGAAGGTATCCTCTACGACATGATCGGGCTGGGCGGAGACGAGGATCCGCGCGACGCCGCCATCGACATGCTGATGCACCGCTACGACGTGGACGAGGCCCAGGCCGCCCGCGTCGAGGCGACCGCGATGCACTTCTTCGACCAGGTGGCCAAGCCCTGGGACCTGGAGCCGGAGGACCGCGCCAAGCTGGGCTGGGCCGCGTGGCTGCACGAGATCGGCCAGGCCGTGGCGCACAGCCAGTACCACGTGCACGGCGCCTACCTGCTCGAACACGCCGACATCTCCGGCTTCACCCGCCAGCAGCAGCAGGTGCTGGCCGTGCTGGTGCGCTGCCAGCGCCGCGGCATCCCCAAGAACGCGTTCGAGGACATTCCCGACCGCCTGTTGCTGCGCACGCAGCGCATCGCCGCGCTGCTGCGGCTGGCGGTGGTGCTCAACCGCTCGCATGGCGCCGTCGACCTGCCCACCCTCAAGCTGCGCGCGGACGGCCCTCGCCTGACGCTCACCCTGCCGCGCAACTGGTTGGACGCGCGCCCGCTGATGCGCAGTGACCTGTCCACTGAACCCGACGACATGAAGGCGCTCGGCATCGCGCTGGAATTGGCCGACTGACATCGCGATGCAGGGGCGTGGCGTGGATGGCGCGATGTCACCGCGCTGTCACCGCATCGACATCCGCTTGCAACCGGGGCTTCGCATCCTGAGCCTGTCGACCTGCAGCCGGAGCCCGCGATGCGCTACTGCATCGTCACCGAAACCTACCCGCCCGAGGTCAATGGCGTCGCCCTGACCGTGCAGGGCCTGGAGCGTGGCCTGCGTGCCCGCGGGCATGAGGTGGACGTGGTGCGGCCGCGCCAGGCCGGCGACACCGCCGCCGAGCCGCACGAAACCCTGGTGTCCGGCGCGCAGATCCCGCGCTATCCCGGCATGCGCTTCGGCTTTCCGGCGGCGCGGATGCTGCGCAGAGTGTGGAAGGAAAAGCGGCCGGATGCGATCTACGTCGCCACCGAAGGTCCGCTGGGCTGGTCGGCGATGCGGGTGGCGAATGAACTCGGCATCCCCAGCTCGTCCGGCTTCCACACCCGCTTCGACGAGTACATGCGCGATTACGGCGTCGGCTTCCTGCAGCCGCTCGCGGTGCGCTGGATGCGCCGCTTCCACAACACCTCGGCGGCGACCATCGTGCCGACCTGCGAGCTGATGGAGTTCCTGCAGGGCATCGGCTTCGACAAGGTGACCCACATGCCGCGCGCGGTCGATACGCGGGTATTCCATCCCGACCGCCGCGACGAGGCGCTGCGCGCCGAATGGGGCATGGGGCCGGACGATCTCGCCGTCATCTACGTGGGCCGCATCGCCGCCGAGAAGAACCTGCCGCTGTCGGTGCGCGCCTTCCGCGAATTGCAGAAGCACCGCCCGGACGCGAAATACATCTGGGTCGGCGACGGCCCGGAACGCGCGGCGCTGGCGCGCGACAACCCGGACTTCATCTTCCGCGGCATCCAGCGCGGCGAGGACTGCGCGCGGCATTACGCCAGCGCCGACCTGTTCCCGTTCGCCAGTCATTCCGAGACCTTCGGCAACGTCACCATCGAGGCGATGGCCAGCGGCATCGCCACCGTCGCCTTCCGCTACGGCGCGGCGAAGGAGCACCTGAAGGACGGCGTGCACGGCGCCTGCATCGAAGGCCGCGACGACGACGCCTTCGTGCGCGCAGTCTGCCGCATCGGCGCCGATGACGAAGCGCGACGCGACATGGGCCGCCATGCGCGCGAAGCGATCTCGCGCCTGCAACCGGAGCGCGTGGCCGCCGACTTCGACGAAATCCTGCAACGGATCGCCGGCATCGAGGTGAACCACTATGCGTGCGCTGCCTGACCCGCGACACCCCACGCTTCCCCGCGCCGGCGCGCTGCCGCGCCGTCGCCGCCGCTTCACCCGCCACGAAGGACGCTGGTGCCGCCGCGCCAATGGCCTCGGCGCGTTCCGGGGTTCGCGCACCTACTTCGCCGTGATCAGCCGGCTCGGCGACGGCGTGTTCTGGTACGTGCTGATGGCCGCCATGGTGGTCTTCGATGGCTGGGATGGCCTGCGCGCATCGGCGCACCTGGCGGCCGTCGGCGTGGTGTCCCTGCTGCTCTACAAGGGCCTGAAGCGCTGGACGCGCCGCCCGCGACCGTATGCCGCCGACCGCCACATCCGCGCTTGGGTGGCGCCGTTGGACGAGTTCAGCTTCCCCTCCGGCCACACGCTGCACGCGGTCGCCTTCACCCTGGTGGCGCTGGCCTACTACCCGCAGCTGGCCTGGCTGCTGATCCCGTTCACCGCCAGCGTCGCGCTCTCGCGCGTGGTGCTGGGCCTGCATTACCCGAGCGACGTGCTGGCCGCGACCGGCATCGGCAGTGCGCTGGCGCTTGTCTCGCTGTGGCTGGTGCCGGGGGCGTCGCTGCTGATGTGAGGTGCGCGTCGGGTGGCGACGGCATCAGGCCACGCGCTTCGTTTCCAGCGCCGGGCCCGCTTCCAGCCGCGCGCGCTGGATGGTGGGGAAATATTGCGATGCCCAGTCGCGGTCGTTCGCCACCTCCGCCACGGTGCGGCTCGCCTCCAGCGCGTCGAAGTCGAGTTCGGCGATGGCCCAGTGCCGCTTTGCGCCGGTCTCCACGACCATGCCGTCGTGCGGCAGGCCGACATCCATCGGCGCGATCAGGGCGGCCTCGCCCACGCCCTCGCCCAGCCATGGCGACCACGATGCATCGCCCGCCATTGCGGCCTGCGCGACGAAGCACCGATTCTCCAGCGCCCGCGCCAGGCACCCGACGCGCAGGCGGCTGGCATCGGCCACGCCGGCGCCCGCACCCGGCACCAGCAGCAGCCGCGCGCCCGCCCCACACTGCGCGCGCACCGGCAACGGGAATTCGCAGTCGTAACCGATGGCGATGCCGGCCCGCACGCCGCCGACATCGAACACCTTGAGCGCATCGCCGGACGCGATCACGCCGAGCCGCTTCTCGAACGCGGTCAGCCGCAGCTTGTCCTGCCAGAGATGCCGGCCATCCGGCGCGAACAGGTGGCTGCGGTTGCGGAAGCGGCCGCCACCGGCCTCGACCATGAAGCTGCCGGCGTTGATGTGCAGGTGCAGCGATATCGCCAGCTGCGAGAACAATGCCATCCAGTCCGCGTGCAACGCCTGCACCGCACGCAAGGAGGCGTGCGGATCGTTGGGCGTCGCGTCATCCAACATACCCGCCAGTTCCATCGACAGGTACTCCGGCAGAACCACCAGTTCGGCACCGGCGATCTTCGCCTCTTCGAGCAAGGCCCGCTGCTTGTCGGCGAAGGCGGCGAAATCGCGCGGCGCGGTGAGGGGATAACGACAGGCGGCGACTTTCATCGGGATCACTCCAACGGGTGGGGAAGGAAGCGGGCGGCATCGCACCGCCCGCCCGTGCGTCAATCCGCCTGCCGGCGCGGCATCGGCGACGCGATGCGGCCGCCGCCCAGCGCGTACCAGTCCACCTTGCGCGTCGCCACCATGATCCCGGCGAGGATCGCGAACAGCAGCCCGGCGCCGACCGCGAGCGCGTTGTCCTCCAGCACCAGCAGCCCGTAGAGCGCGGCGTAGAGCATCGCCAGCATCCCGGCGAAAGCCATGCCGCGCGCACGGCTCTTCAACACCGCGCTCAGGTAGAAACCGATCAGCCCGATGCAGGCCACGGCCGCGATGACATACGACCAGCCGAACGCGAGATGCTCGGACAGGCTCACCAGCAGCAGGAAGAAGATCGCGATGGCCAGACCGACCAGCGCGTACTGGATGGGATGCACCGCGACCTGCTTGATCAGCTCGAACATGAAGAAGCCGACGAAGGTCAGCACCACGAACAGCACGCCGTACTTGGTGGCGCGGTCAGCCTGCAGGTAGGGGTTGACCGGGTCCAGCAACGACACCTGGGCGATGTCGCTGCCGTTGCCCATCCACTCGCCCTGCGTCCACAGCTGCTGCGCGTTGGTCGCCAGCGCATCCACCTGCCAACGCGCCTCGAAACCGTCCGGACGGATGTCATGGCGCGGCAGCAACCCGCTGAAGCTCGGGTGCGGCCAGGTGGAGCGCAGGCGCAGGTCGTTGCTCGCACCCACCGGCAGCACGGCGAAGCGCTCGGTGCCGGCCAGGTTCAGCGCAAGCCGGGTGTCGAACTGCAGCACCTGCCCCGCCTGCGCGGGCGCCAGCAGCACGTGCAGGCCGGGACCGTTGGCGGTGTTGACCATCGCACCGGCGGGCACCGCACTCACCCGGTCGGTGTCGGAGGGCGTGTCCACGCGCACCGTCATCGCGGAGACGCCACTGCCCTGTTCGGCCCGCACGCGCTGCCCGGCGACCTCGATCACCGGCGTGCCGCGCAAACCGCGCACGTCGCTGATGCCCCACGACAGGAACGGCTTCCCGACCACCCGCTCGCTGCCGGCCGGCGCGTCATCGGGAATGCGCGCGTTGAACGCAGCGTCCAGGCTGCCCTGCCACTCGTAGATGCGCACCGCGTGCAGGCCGCGCTTGCGCACGTCGGGCGCGAGCTTGCCGTCGGCCCGCAGCGTCGTCGGGAAGAAACTCCAGCGGCCTTCGCGCCGTTCGCTCACCGCGCGCGTGCCGCCGGCGCCGTCCTGCACCTGCCGCACCACCACTTCGGTATACGGCACCACCAGCACCGGCCCGGCCAGCACCTGCGCGCGCCCGATGTTGGCGGCGATGTCGGCCACCGCCTCGTCGCGATAACGCTGGCGCTCGGAAATCACCCCGCGCACCATCATCAGCGGCACCAGGATGGCCAGCGTCATCGCCGCGACCATCGCGATCTTCAACCACAGCTTCATGCCTTGCTCCACGTTCCATTGGGGACGCGGCCAGCGTGGGCGGGCGATGTGGGAGGACGATGCGGCTTCGGTGAAGCGGCGGTGAAGCGTCGCGGTTCAGGCCGCCGGCAATGACAGCGTGGCGAGTGCGCCACCACCTTCGATGTTGCGGAGCGTCGCCTCGCCGCCGTGCAGCGCCGCGACCTCCGCCACGAAGGACAGGCCGAGCCCACTGCTGCGGCTGCCGCCATCCGGCCGCGCCAGCGAATAGAAGCGCTCGAACACGCGGTCGCGCGCGTAGTCGGGCACGCCCGGGCCGTGGTCGCACACTTCGATGGCGATGCGTTCGCCGTCGCGCCGTGCGCCGATCCGCACCTGCCCGCCCTTCGGCGAGAACGCGAGCGCGTTGTCGATGAGGTTGCCCAGCGCCTGCCGCAGCAGGAACGCATCGCCTTCCACCATCAGCGCGTCATCGACCGATGGCACCTTCAACCGCACCTGCGCCGCCTGTGCCTGCGGGGCGGCATCGCCTACCGCCTCGTCCATCAAATGCGCGACCGCCAGCCGGCGCGGCGACTCGATCCGCTGCCGGTGCTCCACCGCCGCCAGCGCCAGCAGCTTGTCCACCATCTGCGCCAGCCGGTCGCCCTGCTCGCGGATGATCCCGACGAAACGCGCGCGCTCGTCTTCGCGCATCGTCCCGGCATCCTCATCCAGCAGTTCGGCGCTGCCGCGGATCGCCGCCAGCGGCGATTTCAGTTCGTGCGTCAGCGCGTGGACGTATTCCTCCACGTACTGCTTGCCTTCCAGCTTCTCGCGCATCGTCGCCAGCGCGCGGCCCAGTTCGCCGAATTCGCCATGCGCCTTCGGCGGCGTCGCGCGTTCGCCCCGCGTCACCGCGTCGGCATAGCGGCGCAGGCGCCCCAGCTGGCTGCTGATCCACCACGCCACCGCGATGCCGACGACCAGCGCCGCCACCAGCAAGCCGATGCCGGCATCGCGCACCTTGCGCTGGCTGCGCTCGATGAAGGGCGCCACGGTGCGGTTGGGCTTGGCGACCGTCAGCACGCCGATGATCCGGCCGCCATCCAGGATCGGCGCCGCCACGTGCATCACCGTGTTCTCGCGGTCGCCCGGCGTCTCCGGGCTGGAACGCGCGCCGTACTGGCCGGCCAGCGTGCGCGCCACGTCGTTCCACCTGGAATTGTCGCGGCCGATGTCGCGGCCCTCGCTGTCGTAGATGACGATGCCGCGCGCGTCCGTCACGCTGATGCGGTAGGCGGTGCGCCGCTTGTCGAAGCCGTAGATCGCCGCGCCCACGTCGCGGTGCTGGTTGGAAGCGACGGCGGCGGCGAAGCGGCCGTCGGCCAGCCGCCCGGCTTTCATGTCGTCGGCGGCGAGTTCCGCCAGCAGGTTGGCGGTGTCGATGAGGGTGTCCTCCATCGCCTGCCGCACGCCCGGCTTGATCTGCTGCACGAAGACCTGCGCCAGCAGCACGCCGGTCAGCGCGACGATGGCGAAGTAACCCAGCAGGACGCGCAGCCCGACCCTCATCCGCCGGCATCCACCGAATAGCCCAGCCCGCGATGGGTGTGGATGGGATCCGCCGCCGCATCCACCTCGCGCAGTTTGGCGCGCACGGTCTTGACGTGGGTGTCCACGGTGCGGTCGCCGCTGTCCAGCGCATCGCCCCACACGCGGTCCATCAGCTGCGCGCGGGTCAGCACCGCGCCGGGGCGCAGCAACAGCGCGGCGAGCAGGCCGTATTCGTAGCGGGTGAGATCAAGCACGCGGTCGTCGAAGCGGATGCGGTGGCCGGCCTCGTCCACGCCGAAGCGCCCGTGCACGCGCCAGCCTTCCGCCACCGGCGCCGACACCCGGCGCAGCCGCGCACGCACGCGGGCCACCAGTTCGCGCGGCGAAAACGGTTTTGCCATGTAGTCGTCGCCGCCCAGTTCCAGCCCGAGCACGCGGTCCACCTCGCCGTCGCGCGCGGTCAGGAAGATCACCGGCACCTCGGATTCCGCACGCAGCGCGCGGCAGACCTCGAAGCCGCTGGCGTCCGGCAAGCCCACGTCCAGCACCAGCAGGTCGATGCCGCCGCGCCGCAGCCTCGGCAGCACCTCGCCGCCCAGCATCACGTGCTCGGCCTGCCAGCCTTCCGCACGCAGCGCGTACAGCACGGTCTGGGCGATGGCGGATTCGTCTTCGGCAAGCAGGATCGTCGGCATGGCCGCATCCTAACCGCGCCACCCGGCGCGCATGTGTGGCCGGTGCGAAGTCGGTGCGAGAATGCCGCGATGAACTATCGCCACGGTTTCCATGCCGGCAACCACGCCGACGTGCTCAAGCATGTCGTGCTGCTCGCCCTCTGCGACGCGCTGGCCGCCAAGCCCGCACCCTGCTTCGCCCTGGACACGCACGCCGGCCGCGGCCTGTACGCGCTCTCCGGCGACGAGGCCACGCGCACCGGCGAGTCCGAAGGCGGCATCGCGCGGCTGGCGCCGGGGTTGGACCCGCTGGTCGACCGTTACCTGGGCGCCGTCGCCGCCTGCCGCGCGCAGCATGGCGATGACGCTTATCCGGGCTCGCCGTGGCTGCTGGCCCATGCGCTGCGTGCCGAAGACCGCATCGCCGCCTGCGAACTGCAGCCGGGCGAAGCCGAAGCGCTGAAGGCCACCTTTGCCCGCGAACCGCGCATCGCCGTGCATCAACGCGACGGCTACGCGGCGATGAAGGCGCTGCTGCCGCCCAAGACCGGCACCACCCGCCTCAATCGCGGCCTGGTCCTCATCGACCCGCCCTACGAGGCGCAGCTGGCCGAATTCGACACGGCGCTGGCCGCGATCCGCGACGGTCTGGCGCGCTGGCCGCAGGGCGTGTTCGCACTCTGGTACCCGGTCAAGCAGGGCCGCGCGCTGGCATCGTTCCATCGCCGTGCCGCCGCGGTGGAGGCCAGGTCCGCGCTGCGCATCGAGCTGATGGTGCGCCCCGACGACTCGCCGCTGCGCATGAACGGCAGCGGCCTGCTGGTCTGGAACGCGCCGTGGCGGTTCGATGCCGCGCTGGCGGGTCCGCTGAAGCATCTGGCCCGGCCGCTGGGCGAAGACGGCCATGGCCGCGCCCACGTCGAATGGCTGCGCGCGCCGACCTGAACAACGCCACCACGCGTCCATCGCGCGGCCGCGTGCGAGAATCGCCCACCTTCCGCGCAGATCGCACCCCCATGGCTTCGAGCTTCTTCGCCCTCTTCGACGACATCGCCACCCTGCTCGACGACATCTCGGTGATGACCAAGGTCGCCACCAAGAAGACCGCCGGCGTGCTGGGCGAC
>JAANMY010002640.1_pt1 | contig 16428 bp, 19 predicted proteins | sample 7279691 | NCBI WGS metagenome assembly JAANMY01 (sample SAMN14094543, study PRJNA606508) | bioreactor metagenome | isolation source: A lab-scale SPAN reactor treating ammonium-rich wastewater day 388 | place: Ireland: Galway | collected 2018-02-07
GAATATCTCCTTTTCGTTCTCTTAAAGGCGGCATGTCGATCTGCACCGTATTTAAACGGTAGTACAAATCTTCCCGAAACCTTCCGTCGTGAATTGCATTCAACATATTTACATTGGTGGCCGCCACAATTCTCACATCCGTTTTCTGAATCTGGGAAGAACCTACTTTCATAAATTCACCGCTCTCTAAAACACGGAGCAAGCGAACCTGGGTTTGCAGCGGTAGTTCACCCACTTCATCAAGGAAAATTGTTCCTCCGTCGGCTACTTCAAAATATCCTTTTCTGGTGGATGTTGCGCCGGTAAAGGCTCCTTTTTCGTGGCCAAAAAGCTCAGAATCAATGGTTCCTTCCGGAATTGCACCGCAGTTTACCACAATATAGGGCTGGTGTTTTCTTCGTGATTCACCGTGAATAATCTTCGGGATAAATTCTTTTCCAACACCGGATTCTCCCATCACCAGTACAGAAATATCGGTTGGTGCGACCTGAATGGCTTTTTCCAGAGCACGGTTAAGCGCAGGATAATTTCCGATGATTCCGAAACGTGTTTTCAGTGATTGTAAATCTGTCATTTTTTAAAATTCAAAGTTTGCAAAAAGTTGTAGAGATTTACTTTTGGATCAATTACACTGTAATCTCAGCTGCGGTTGTCCCCAAAAGTGTTCCCTGTGTATTGCCGTGAACAAAAACAGACACAATGTCGCCTAATTTCTGACCTTCGAGTTTATCAAAAACACAGACAGCGTTCTGCGAATTGCGGCCTTTCCACTGGTTTTCGTTTTTTCTGGAAGTACCCTCTATCAGCACTTCATGTATTCTGCCAACATAACCCTGCATTCTTTTGCGTGAAAGTTCGCCCTGAAGTGCGATGACTTCTGCCAAACGTCTCTGCTTCACATCCGCAGGAATATCGTCTTCCATTTTTTTGTGAGCAGGAGTTCCGGGTCTTTCGGAGTAAGCAAACATATATCCGTAATCGTATTCTACTTCCCTCATAAGTGATAGCGTAAGTTCATGATCTTCTTCAGTTTCCCCACAAAATCCGATAATCATATCCTGAGAAAATGAAATATCAGGAACAATTTCTTTACCTTTTTTGATGAGGTCTAAATATTCCTGACGTGTGTGCTGGCGGTTCATTTTTTCTAAAATCCGGTCGCTTCCGCTCTGAACAGGAAGATGCACATATTTACAAACATTGTTGTGTTTCGCAATCACCATGAAAACCTCTTCCGTCATTTCATGTGGATTGGACGTGGAAAAACGGATTCTCATTTCAGGTACTGCAACGGCAACCATATCAAGAAGTTGTGCGAAGTTCACCGCGGTGAGTTTCTGCATTTCGGTAGCGTTTTTGAAATCCTTTTTGGGGCCGCCTCCGTACCAAAGGTAGGAGTCAACGTTTTGTCCCAAAAGTGTGATTTCCTTATAACCGCTGTTCCATAAATCCCGGCACTCATTGATAATTGAGTGCGGATCGCGGCTTCTTTCGCGTCCCCTGGTAAAAGGAACTACACAAAATGTACACATATTATCGCAGCCCCGGGTAATGGTAACAAATGCGGTAACGCCATTTCCACCCAATCGCACCGGATTGATGTCGGCGTAGGTTTCTTCTTTGGAAAGAATTACATTAATGGCATCGCGTCCGCCGTCAGTTTCCTTTAAAAGGTTTGGTAAATCTCTGTAGGCATCGGGTCCCACAACTAAATCAACCAATTGTTCCTCTTCGAGGAATTTGGTTTTTAAGCGCTCGGCCATACAGCCCAGCACGCCCACCGTAAGATTGGGTTTGGCTTTCTTTAAATTTTTGAACTGCGACAAACGCATTCTTACCGTTTGCTCTGCTTTTTCACGGATGGAACATGTGTTCAGAAGAATTAAATCAGCTTCTTCCTGATTAAGCGTCGTGTTATAACCCTGCTCATTAAGGATGGATGCAACAATCTCGGAATCCGAAAAATTCATCTGGCATCCGTAACTTTCGAGAAAAAGTTTTTTCGTATTCTGCGGTTTTTCTGCGATGGCGAAGGCTTCCCCCTGCTTGGTTTCGTCTATATATTTTTCCTGCACGATTAAAGATTTGAAATTAGGATTTAAGATTTGAGCATAGGAAATCATTAGCATTTCAATTTCAAACCTAAAATCCAAATTGTTTAAGTGTGCAAAGATAAGAATTTTAGTGACAGAATGGCAGAAAAATTTAATCCATTGTAAAAGCTAAAGGTAGACGGAAACGATATCTCACAGGAATTCCGTGGATGTTTCCAGGCGTCCATTTGTTGCGGATCTGCGATATACTTTTAATGACCATATCGTCAAAAGCTTTAAGGCCAGTTGATTGAGCGAGTTGCACATCGCTCATTTTTCCGTCGGTCTCTACTATAAAAGTTACCTCAAGCCTGAAAGTGCCTGTGAAGGTAAACCGGGAAAGATCGATGCTTTGAAAAACCTTCTTTCGGAAATTATTAATCCCGCCCTCATAAGTTGCCATTTCCATATCGTTTACAGGATCGTAACCTTGCGGTAATTCCTGAAACAGTTCATGAGGAATGATCCAGAAACTTGTAACGGCAGCAACTTTATTACCATCTACAATAGCTGGATTCCAACCGGTTAAGTATTTGGCAACTTCTTCTGTAAGTTCAAATGCACATTTGTTTTTCTCCAGACTTTCAGAGTCTTCGCTTTTAACATACTTGATCTTCTTGTCGGGATACACTACAATCCGGAAACTGAAAGCTTCTTTTTTATTTTCGCAGGGCTGGAGTTTTTTATCTTTCAGGACCTGATGAAAATCTTTGTAAAACTGAACGTTCCCACCAATATAATCGGTTTGTCCTGCAGGGTAATGCTCGTATATGTCTTGTGCAAAAGAATTTGAGTAAAGTATAAATAGGATACAAATAAAGTAATAGCGCATTTTAAAAGTCTTAATATTCAGGATCAGTAGTAGCAGTTAAATGGTATTTATAGCGAAAATCTACGGGAATGCCGTTAACTGTTGCGGGTTTCCATTTTTTCTTCATGCTTTTAAAGGCGTAAAAAAGCATACGGTCAAATTCTTCCAGTCCGGTTTTTTTGGTCAACACAATATCTTCCAGTTTACCCTCTTTGGTGATAATAAACTCTGCTTCTATCGTGAAACGGTCTTCCCACCGAAACCTTTTCAGGTCCAGATTTGACTTCAGCTGTTTCCAGAAATGGTCCATATGATTTTCGCCGGCATTATTATAAACCGGAGTTGTAACCACCGGAGAATATTGTGCATTATTTTCCTCAAAAATCTGGTTCGGAAAAATCATAAAACGTGCAATAGCAGGCTGTGGGGTACCATTTATAATTGCAGGATTCCATTTTGTCTGGTATTTCGCAGCTTCACGTGCAAGATCAGAGGCGCATTTGTTATCGGCTAAGTAATTGGGATGCTGGTCTTTGATAAAATTGATCGATGCATCAGCATTAATTAAAACCGAAAATTGGTAGAACTGTGATTTATCTGCGCAGGGCTGCAGCTTTTTTTCTAAAACAATGTCGTGAAAGTCTTTGTAATACGCTTCGTAACCACCGATATAAGGAGATTGAGCCGTAGGAAATTCGTGAACAGTTTGAGCCGACAGGAAAAGCGGAAATGCTAATAAAGGCCAGAGCAGCTTTTGTTTAAGAAGAAAATAGAATAATTTCATTCATTAATATTTTCCTAAATATAAAAAAAAACTTTGCACGGAATGCAAAGTTTAATTTTTTAAAGATCGAAACTTTCTGTCCTGAAATTGATCTTCTGTCTCAGCTTAGAATCTACCGGCGAACCGTTGCAGGTTGCAGGCGTAAATTTGGGATTCATCTTCCTTAATGCGAGTTCGATATCGCGGTAAAGAAGGTTGCTGTTAGGCACTTCGGGTTTTAATTCCAAACGCTGCAGATTTCCGTTTTTACTGATATTAATGATCAGCTCGAAAGTGCCGTTCACTGAATAAAATCCTGTATCCAGATAACCCCTCATATTTTTTAAAAGCGTCTGTTTGAAGGCGTTTTCGCCACCCGGAAATTGGGCGTAAACCGCATTTTCGCATTTCAGTCTGTAAAACTCGAGTGGATTATTGATGTCGTAAGAAATCGCCAGTTTGCCTCCTTCCGTTGTGTTTTCTGAAATGTCGTTATCCTCAACTAGGTATTGCGCATTTAAAAACGTACAGGAAAGAATAAACAGTAATGCTAAATTTTTCATTGCTTTAAATTTTGATTAAAGTTACTGCTTTTCTGAAAGAACTTAAAATTTTCAGCCAGCTTTTAATCGCCGTGATCAAAATGGTCGGTAGTGAAATTTATTTTTAGAACATATTTAGATTCTATCGGTACATCATTTTTCTTGGCAGGGATCCATCTGGTTTTAACTCTTTTCATCGCGAACTGCATATCATCAATAAACATCTCGCTGTTTTTCACCTGTGGGTATACCTGCACATTTTTAATCTTTCCGTTCACATCAATGGTGAACATAAAATGAAATAATCCGTTGACCGCATACTTCCGGAGATCGATATATGCGTTGATCATTTCAAAGAGTTCAGCGCGGTAGGCGTCTTCGCCGCCGGGAAACTTCGCTCTTTCGATAAAGGTTATTTTGGGTTGGTTCTCCTCTTCTGCTGTTTGGGAAAAAACGGCTGCGGGAAAAAGAAAAAGTAAAAACAGAAGTTTTCGCATTGGATGAATTTCCATTAAAAATAGAAAAACTTTGCAATTACTTACAAAGTTTTTTCCAAATTCTTAAAAGCTGTTTATAAAACCTCGATCTGATTTTTCAGTAAATCTTCGAACTCATCGCGTTTCCTGATCAGGTGCGCTTTGCCGTCAAGAAATAAAACTTCTGCAGGCTTGAGTCTGGAGTTGAAATTGGAGCTCATTTCGAAACCGTAAGCGCCCGCGTTTCGGAAAACTAATATATCACCTTCACGAACTTCGTTCAGCTTTCTGTCCCAGGCAAAAGTATCGGTTTCACAAATGTTGCCGACTACGGTGTAAATTCTTTCAGCACCTTTTGGGTTCGAAAGATTTTCGATGATGTGGTAAGAATCGTAGAACATAGGACGGATCAAATGATTGAAACCTGAATTTATTCCCGCAAAAACCGTGGCTGTAGTTTGCTTGATAACGTTGGTTTTAACGATAAGATGACCGCTTTCGCTTACAAGGTATTTTCCCGGCTCAAACCAGAGTTCGAATTTTTTTCCGGAGTTTTTAGAAAACTCTGCCACTGCTTTCTCCACTTTTTTTCCTAATGCTTTTACATCAGTTTCCATATCACCTTCCTGATAAGGAACTTTGAAACCGCTTCCCATATCCAGATATTTTAAATTCGGGAAATGTTCCGCCAGTTCGAACATGATTTCCAATCCCTGAAGGAAGACATCGGGATCTTTGATTTCACTTCCGGTGTGCATATGAAGTCCTTCGACATTGATATTGGTGGTTTTCATTACCCGTTCGATATGACGAAGCTGATGAATTGAAATACCGAATTTTGAATCGATGTGTCCTGTAGAGATTTTATAGTTTCCGCCGGCAAAAATATGCGGATTGATTCTGACGAAAATCGGGTAAGCATCACCATATTTATTCCCGAACTGTTCCAAAATCGAAATATTATCGATATTGATGTGAACTTTCAGCGTCATGGCTTCCTCAATTTCAGCAAGATCTACACAATTCGGCGTGAAAAGAATTTTCTTCGCATCAAAACCTGCTTTCAGACCTAATTTTACTTCATTAATAGAGACGCAGTCTAAACTTCCGCCCAGGTTTTTCACATATTTTAAAATATTAATATTCGAAAGTGCTTTACAAGCATAGAAAAACCGAGTGCTCTTATGGAAAGAAGAGGTTAGTTTTTCGTACTGAATTTTAATAGATTCTGCGTCGTAAACGTAGGTGGGTGTACCGAACTGTTCGGCAATTTTCAGTAAATCTTTATTGTTCATTTTTATGGTGATTTTACATTAAAAAAGCAAGCCCAATAGAGCTTGCTTGAATATTTTACAGATCAAAATTTGCAGCTCCTAAACACCAATATTTTCCTTAGAGAAAAACTTTTTCCCCTTAGAAGCAACCTGTTTTATTGATGTAAATCTGATCATATTTAAATTTCTGTTTTTAAGATTTTTGGCAAAATTAAATGTTTTTATTTAATTGGGCATTATTTTATTTTTCCGGTGTCGGAATTATTTCAAAATCCTCTCTCAGCAATGCAAGTTTAAAATCATTCTCAAGATCCGTGATTTTAGTATCCAGATCGATTTTTATTGCTGCGATTTTTTTCCAGGTGTTGATTTGCATATGAATTTCGTAGAAGCCATAAGCTGTCACATTTCCTTTTGAAAAAATCATAAAGCATTTTTCACCTAAAGTTCGGCCAGAAGACAACCACATTTCGTTGCGGTTTTTCAGATTGATGGTTTTTTGCAGCTCATTTACATCAGCATACTTTTCTTGGGCTTTGATGAAACTCACGGCCTTCAATCCTTGTGTAAAAGAAGTGAATTTTAAAAGTGGAGTATCTTCTTTTTTGGTGGCTATTTTTTCAACTACGTATTTTCCACCCTTATGGTATAACCCGAACGCATGATTTTCCCGCTTGCGCAAACCTTTGGTTTTCATCATAAGTTTTGCCAGAATATTATTTCCAGTAAGTTCATAATGAATTTGCACAACATCTTCCTGTAGCTGTATCCAGCGTTTGGATTTGGAGTTAAACAGCATTTTGGCGAACTTACTCAGGTCTTCTACAAAATCGGAATGTATAATTTTTCCTTCAGCGTTCTGCAAATAAATGATTCCTCTCTCGGAAGGTAAATCCTGCGTGAGTTCCTTGATTTTATTGAAGTACGTTTTCGCATTTAATTCATCATGGTGCTGCTGTATGATTTCTGAATCTTTATCCTTAATCATCAGGAGTTTAAAGAGGTCAAGTGTTGCCCGCGCGTCGCCGGAAGCCCGATGGTGATCTACGAGCGGGATTCCTAATGATTTCACCAGTTTGCCGAGAGAATAACTTTCTGCTTCAGGTATCAGTTTCTTAGCCAGCGGAATAGTGTCTAACGTGTTGATTTTAAATTCATAACCTAATCTTTTGAATTCCTGACGAAGCATCCGGTAATCAAATTCAATATTATGACCAACCAACGTCGTGTTTTCGGTAATTTCGACAATTCTTTTGGCGATTTCGGGAAATTTTGGTGCAGTTTTCACCATTTTTGGCGAAATTTTGGTCAGTTTCTGCACAAACGGGGTGATGTCGCTTTCAGGATTTACCAAAGAAATAAACTGGTCTACAATTTCGTGACCATCATATCTGTACACTGCAATTTCAATAATGCTTTCCTTTCTGAAACCTGCTCCGTTACTTTCTATATCAATTACTGAATACATTTTGTCTTTTTCTGGCATTAGCTTTTGGAGAGTCCTAAGCCGGGTGCAATTTTACCTTTTTCTTCCGCCTAAACCAAACATTCCCAGAACAAATTTTGCGCCTTCGCGTGCAAGGGTTGTAGTAAAGGTTCTTCCGGCGCGGGATTTCATCACCGATTCGAACATGCCGGGTTCTTCTTTCACCGGTCTCGTTTTTTGAGTAGGCGCAGCATTCTGAACTGCCTGTTCCATTCTGCTGGTCAGCATTTCATAAGCAGAATCTTTATCCACACTTTGCTCGTATTTAGCAACCAATGCCGAACGGCTCGTAAGGCCTGCAACTTCAGCGTCATTCAGAATATCCATTCTGGATTCCGGCGATATCAGATAGGTGTGCACCAAAGGAGTAGGGATTCCCTTTTCATCGAGCGCGGTAATAAACGCCTCGCCAATACCGAGATTTTGAATAAGTTCATCAGCTTTATAAAACTCAGTGATAGGATAATTATCTACAGCTTTAGAAATTTCTTTCCGGTCTTTAGCAGTAAATCCGCGAAGTGCATGCTGAATTTTCAGACCAAGCTGCGAAAGTACATTTTCCGGCACATCACCCGGAATTTGAGTAATGAAATAAATTCCAACACCTTTCGAACGAATAAGTTTTACCATCGTTTCAATCTGGTTGAGCAGCGTTTTAGAAGCTTCTTTAAAAATAAGATGAGCCTCGTCAATAAACATTACCAGTTTTGGTTTCCCGGAATCGCCTTCTTCTGGGAAATTCATATAAATTTCGGCAAAAAGCGAAAGCATGAATGTCGAGAATAACTGTGGTTTACTTTGAATATTCCCAACTCTGAGGATATTTACGACACCTTTGCCCTCTCTTTGCTTCAAGAGGTCTTCGACGTCAAAACTGGGTTCCCCAAAAAACTGTGCCGCACCCTGCTGTTCGAGGGCAACAATTGATCGCAGAATCGCCCCCAAAGAAGCCGGAGCAATAGATCCGTAATTATTAGATAGATCGGCTTTCCCCTGAGGGTTATCGGTAACATACTGCAGAACTTTTTTTAAATCTTCCAGGTCGATAAGCGGTAACCCTTTGTCATCGCAGTATTTGAAAACAATAGAGATAATGCTTTGTTGGGTATCATTCAGTTCCAGAATTTTCGAAAGAAGAATAGGTCCGAATTCTGTTACTGTAGCACGGAGTTTTACGCCTCTTTCCCCGGAAATCGTCATCAGTTCTACTGGAAATGCCTGTGGCTGATAAGGTAGTTTTGTTTTTGCGTAGCGCTCAGCAATGTTTTTATTCTCCTCCCCAGGTTCTGCAATTCCTGAAAAATCGCCTTTAATATCTAAAACCAGCGATGGAATTCCCTGATGGGAAAGCTGTTCTGCGAAAGCCTGTAACGTTTTTGTCTTACCCGTTCCGGTGGCTCCGGCGATCAAGCCGTGTCTGTTAATGGTTTTCAGAGGAATAGTGACATTCACATCGGTTACAACCTCACCGTCGAGCATGCCTTTGCCGAGTGTTATAAATTCGCCTTTCGGAGTGTACCTTAATGAAAGTTCCTCTATAAATTTAGTTCTGTCTGCCATTTTGAAATCGGGTTTTAAATGTTAAAGGTAAAAAATTATAAGTATTTTTAATTCGTCAGTGAGTAAAATAATGGATTTCGTAAAGCAAATTATTTTAACCCCATTAAAAAATGTTGGCTTCAAACTGCTGATACTTCTCATGCTTGGAAATATTGGTAAGGAAAGTGAAGCTTTTTTAGTAAATTTGTTAATTGTCAAAATTTAAAGTAATGGAAAGGAAAATCATTATAAGCCAACTGATTGCCGAGCAGCGTAAGGTGATTCAGAGCCTGCAACGGTCTGTTCATCAGTATGAAACCGCATCCGATTTGGACGAAGAAAGCACGCACGATCCTGAAGATTTTTCTCACCAGACCGAAGCCAAGGATATGCAACTCCGTTTTGAAAAAATGTTGGCTGGAGCTGAAGAAAACTTAAAGTTTCTGGCTAGCGAAGAGAATTCCAGCCACAGCATTATTGAAAGAGGCAGCATCATCGAAACTGATCAATCGTTTTTCTTTGTAGGAATTTCCGTTCCGGTGTTCACTATTGAGGGCAGAGAAGTGATTTCACTTTCTGAAAAAACACCCGTTTTTGCAGAACTTAAAGGAAAAACGGTAGGAGACCGTTTCAAAGTCGGTAGCAGCAATCATATCATTAAAGCCATTGCGTAGTATCGTTTAGTAACAATGGTTACATTGATGTTGTACTTAAAGAATTAGTTTTGCCAAAAAGTAGCACATGGAATTTTTAGGATATTTTTCGGCAATAGTAATAGGTCTGGTAATGGGCCTAATTGGCGGTGGCGGCAGCATTCTAAGCGTGCCGATATTTGTATATGTTTTTGGCTTTGATGCAGTTACTGCTACGGCGCTTTCCTTGTTTGTAGTTGGGATTACAAGTCTGGTGGGCTCTGTAGGATTTATCAGGCAGAAACAGATTGACTTTAAAACGGCTTTTACATTCGGACTTCCCTCAATTTTAGGAGTCTTGTTTTCCCGGAGACTTATTTTACCTCATTTACCGGAATATATTATCAACCGGTGGGGCATTACCCTCACAAAAGATATGTTTCTGCTGTTGCTGTTCGCGGTTTTGATGCTGATTGCTTCCTTTAAAATGATCCGCAAAAATGAAAGACCCAGACTACAGAATTTCGAAGATACCAACTATACGATATTGATCTCGCAGGGATTACTTGTGGGAATTATAACCGGTTTAATCGGAGCGGGGGGTGGATTTTTAATTGTTCCCGCGCTGGTCATGCTTTTAGGCGTGAATATGAAGAAGGCGGTGGCAACCTCGCTTTTTATCATTTCAATGAACTCTATTTTGGGCTTTGTAAGCACAATGGAAATGGTAAGTCATGACTGGCGTTTTCTGCTTATTTTCAGTGGTTTATCGGTTCTGGGGATATTTATAGGGATCGCAGTTTCAAAGAAAATGGATGGCCGGAAACTCAAACCTCTCTTTGGATGGGTGGTCTTGGGAATGGGCATATTTATAATTATAAAAGAAATATTTTTAAAGCAACAATTTTAATATGAAAAAAGTAATTTTATTGAGTTCCGTAGTGCTTTTGCTGGCTTCATGTACGAAGACAGAAACGAACGCAACCCAAACTTTAAACACCGAATCATCTGAGATCGCATTAGTACAGGAGCCTCTGAAACTGAAAAATCTTAAAGGTGAAGAGATTTCCGTAATCTATTTTTCTGAAGGCGATGTGGTCGCAGTAAAAATTCAGAAAGCAGGTGAAGATGAGCAGAAACTGTCTGCCAAAACCGTAAACCCGAGCGGCAATCCTGTATTTACGAACGACAGTTATATGTGGGAAATCACACAGGACGGGCAGGCCGGAAAGCTTACTGATAAAGACGGTAACGTAACCGAGTATAACTAATCAAGTGTCATTATTGATTCTTTCAATGTCCATTTGTATGGTGATGCATTCAAATAACCGAAATTTGCAGGTATAAAAATTAAAACAATGAAGATAGAACAAATATATACAGGTTGTCTGGCGCATGGAGCTTACTACATCGTTTCAGAAAACGAAGCCGCTATTATAGATCCTTTGCGCGAAACATTGCCTTACATAGAAAGACTTCAAAAAGATGGCGTGACTCTCAAATATATTTTTGAAACACACTTTCATGCAGATTTTGTTTCGGGGCATTTGGATCTTTCGAAGAAAACGGGAGCTTCAATTGTTTACGGACCCACAGCAGAACCCGATTTCGAGGCAATTATTGCAGAAGATAATCAGCTTTTTGAAGTTGGGAAGATAAAAATTAAAGTGCTGCACACGCCAGGTCACACCATGGAAAGTTCCACTTTTCTGCTGATCGATGAAAGCGGAAAAGAGACTGCGATTTTCTCTGGCGATACCCTGTTTTTAGGAGATGTTGGCCGGCCTGATCTTGCGCAGAAAGCAGCGCACATGACTCAGGAAGAGCTGGCGGGACTTCTCTATGACAGCCTGCAGAGTAAAATTATGCCACTTGCAGATGATATTACCGTTTATCCTGCACACGGCGCAGGTTCCGCATGCGGGAAAAATATGCAGAAAGAAACCGTGGATACTTTAGGGAACCAGAAAAAAACCAACTACGCACTTAAACAACCGGACAAGGAATCCTTTGTGAGAGAAGTTTTGGACGGACTTTCTGCACCGCCCCAATATTTTGGAATGAATGTCGCCATGAACAAAGGCGGATATGAAAGTTTTGAAAACGTGTTGCAGAAAGGTAAAAATCCCCTTAGCCCCTCGCAATTTGAAGCTACTGCTGAAGATTCCGGAGCGTTGATTCTTGACACGCGTTCAGCGGCTGAATTTTACAAAGGATTTATTCCAAACTCCATCAATATTGGTCTAAAAGGTGATTTCGCACCTTGGGTAGGCGCAATGATTGTTGATGTGAAGCAACCTATTCTATTGATTTCTGATGATGGAACTGAAGAAGAAGTTATTACAAGACTTTCACGAGTTGGATTCGACCACGTTTTGGGATTTTTAGAAGGCGGGTTTCAATCCTGGAAGAGTTCAGGGAAAGAAACGGATACGATTCACCGGATTTCGCCGGAAGAGTTTGCTGAAAAATTCACTGCAGATTCAAAGGTAATTGATGTTCGAAAAGAGAGTGAATATGAGGCTGAACATGTAAATGATGCCTTCCGCAGACCGCTCGCAGAAATCAACAGTTGGGCAGGAACGCTAGATAATGATGAACATTTCTTTATTCACTGTGCCGGCGGATACCGAAGTATGATTGCAGCCAGCATCCTGAATTCCCGCGGAATCAGGAATTTTTCTGAAATCGAAGGCGGTTTTAATAAGATTAAAGAAACGGCTGTACCTAAAAGCAATTTTGTGTGTCAAAGTAAAACCCTGTAATAATGAAAAATCTGCCAGTACTTTTTGCGGCGGCAATGATGCTTTTTTCCTGTACTGCTGCAAAACCGAGCACTAACACAGCGTCTTCAAATATTAAAGAAATTGTAAAAAATCCTGAAACTACATTGGTTGATGTTCGTGTTCCGGAACAGTTCGCAGAAAAGACTGCAGAAAATGCGGTAAATATTCCGTTGGCAACTATGCAGGACCGTATCGGTTTTTTCAAAAAGCAGATAAATATTGTTGTTTTCTGCAATACCGGAAAGCAGGCATCCGAGGCGATGGATCTCCTGAATAAAAACGGTGTGGAAAATGTTTATTACGGCAAAACAATAAAAAATGTTGAAGCGATACAAAACGAAAAATAGGAGCATAAATTTTCAGAGCGTTAATATTATGTACAGAAGTTTTCGCCTTTCGAAAAATCTACAAACAAAAAACAATGTTTAGTTTTATAAAAAGAATTCTTGGGGGAAATTCCGTCAACTACAGCGGCCTGGTCAATAACGGTGCACAGATTATTGATGTGCGTACTCCGGCTGAGTTCAGCAGCGGCAGCATCAGAAATTCTACCAATATTCCGCTGCAGCAGCTTATATCCGAGATGAAAAAATTAGATCTTAAAAAACCTGTTATTACCTGCTGTGCAAGCGGGATGCGAAGTGCTTCGGCAAAGGTTATCCTCCAGGAAAACGGTTTCGAGGTTTATAATGGTGGTGGCTGGACTGAGTTGCAGAAAAAACTTAAGTAACAGCTTTAAACATCGCTCGCCTAAAAGTTTCATTTTAACGATAAAACCTAAAACTTATGTCACAAAAATTCCAGGAGCTCATCAATTCGGAAAGACCTGTACTCATCGATTTTTTTGCAACCTGGTGCGGGCCATGCAAGGTGCAGTCATCTGTCCTTACCACCGTCAAGGAAAATATTGGCGGTCTGGCAAGAATTGTAAAAATAGATGTTGATGAATATCCTGCAATCGCTGCTGAATACGGAGTGAGAGGTGTTCCGACTCTGGCCGTTTTTAAAAATGGAGATTTACTTTACAAACAGAGCGGAGTACACGATGTAAATACTTTAACCAATCTTCTTCGAGATATTGCAGAAAATTAGGTTATCTAATTTCAAAGGAATCGCGGTCGCCTAAAAACTGAAATTTTTCGCGGTACTTCTCAAGATTTTCATGATCAAAAACTGTAGTCACCATATTCCCGTCTACTTCTGACGTAACACTTCCGTCCGCAAAAAAACAAGACGAACTCTCCGGATAGTTCAGGTTATTTCCATCCGTGCCAATGCGGTTAAGACCAAAAACATAACTCTGATTTTCGATCGCTCTTGCCTTTAACAAAGTGTTCCATGCATCAATTCTTGTTTCAGGCCAGTTTGCAACATAGATGATAGCATCGTAATCGTCATTATTTCTTGAGAACACCGGAAATCTGAGATCATAGCAAACCTGCAGCAAAATTCGCCAATCTTTATATTCTACGATAACTCTTTCTTTCCCGTGGGAATAGGTTTTATCTTCTCCTGAATAAGAGAACAGATGTCTTTTGTCGTAATAATTATAGCTTCCATCGGGTTTTACGAAGTAAAAACGGTTAACAAATCTTTTATTTTCCAGAACAGAAGCACTTCCGCATACTGCGCTGTTGGTTTTATTGGAAAAATATTTCATCCAGTTCAAGGTTTCACCATTTCGATCTGCTACCTCTTCAGCATTCATATAAAATCCGGTGGAGAACATTTCAGGCAAAATAAACAGATCTGTCACAACGTCGGACAGCTGATTTTCTAAGGCTTCGAAATTTTCTGTTTTATTTTTCCAACAGATATCGAAATTTAAACCGGTGATTTTTAAATTATTTTTCATAAATCTTCATAAAAAACGTGATTAAATATAGAAAATGTCATCGCCTCTTCCGACATGCTTTTTTCCTTTGGTCTCATTTTTGATTATTCAAAATTATAACATTAAAACTATAAATTATAACATTATGAAAAAGTTAGTATTAGTATGCTCAATGTTCTTTCTGGGACAAATGGCATTCGCACAGGCCTGGAACGGCAAAGGAGATCAAAAACTTCAGGTAGGTTTTAACGGTTGGGGATACGGAACCGGTATTACAGCTACTTACGACTATGGTTTGGGTAATATTGTATCATTAGGAGCAGGAGCTAATTTCTTCTTCGATCACAATAACGATAAATATGCTGATGATGATTTCGGTGTATTCGGTCGTGTTAATTTCCATTTACAGGAGCCGCTAAGCTTGCCGGAAAAATGGGATATTTATCCAGGTGTTGATTTAGGTTTGCTGGGTAAAAGCGGTACTTACTTTGGTGCACACTTAGGGGTAAGATATTTCTTCAACAACAATGTAGGTATTTATGGTGAATTTGGTAATAATGGTAGCTTAGGGGTATCATTCAATTTCTAACATCACTTAATTTCATATATCAAAAGGTTTCCAGAATATTGGGAACCTTTTTTATTTGGCATGCTTTTGATAATTCGTATCTTCGCAAATCTTAAAAAATTTAATTAGACTCAATGACATTAATACAGTTATTTCAGTTCATACTCAGTATTTCTATCTTAGTGGTACTGCACGAATTAGGACATTTTATCCCCGCAAAATATTTTAAAACAAAAGTTGAAAAATTTTATCTCTTTTTTGATCCCTGGTTTTCGCTGGCAAAAATAAATTTCCGAGGGACCGAATACGGAATCGGATGGCTTCCATTTGGCGGTTATGTGAAAATTGCGGGAATGGTAGACGAAAGTATGGATACCGAGCAACTGAAAAAACCTGCGGAACCGTGGGAATTCCGAAGCAAACCAGCTTGGCAGCGTTTAATCATTATGATGGGTGGTGTTACGGTAAACTTCTTTTTAGCGTGGTTAATTTACTCAAGTTTAAGCTATTTTAAAGGTGAAACGTATCACGATAACTCCAAATTCGAAAATGGAATTGCCGTATCGGACGCCGGTAAGAAAATGGGCCTTGAAACCGGTGATAAAATCTTAAGAATCGACGGAAAACATGCCGAGCGTATGGAAACGTCAACCGTAAATATGCTTTTTGCAGATGAGGTTACTGTTTTGAGAGATGGTAAAGAGGTAACATTTCCGGTCAATGAACAGGGTGTTGCTGAGGTTTTATCACAGAATGAAGCCAAAGCTTATTTCACTCCCCGTTTCCCTGTTGTAATCGACAGTCTGGAGCCAAACGGCGGTGCGAAAGCGGCCGGACTTGTGAAAGGTGACAGAATTGTTGGTATCAACGGAAAACCTTTATCTTATTTCGACGAACTGGGAACTGAATTGGCAAAATTCAAAAACCAGAATGTTGTTTTGGAGATTCAAAGAAATAAAGCTGTTCAACAAATCAATGTTAAAGTTAACGCACAGGGTAAATTAGGTTTTGGGACCGATGTAAATGTAGCCCAAGCAGAATTGGAAAAAGCCAGAATTACAAAAAAATATACTGTACTTGAAGCAATCCCTAGAGGTTTAACAAGAACGATTGATGTGCTTACGATGCAAATCAAACAGTTCAAAATTGTTTTCAATACCACTACTGAAGGTTATAAAAAAGTTTCCGGACCTATCGGAATTATTAAGCAGATGCCGGAAACGATTAATTGGGAGTTTTTCTGGAGTTTTACCGCGATGTTCTCCGTATGGCTTGCATTCCTTAATTTGATCCCGATTCCGGGGTTAGATGGCGGCCATGTCGTGTTTACACTGTGGGAAATGATCACCGGAAAACCTGTTCCGCAGAAAGTTTTAGAAAATGCCCAGATGATTGGTGTAATTTTCTTACTTGGATTGATGGTCTTAATCTTTGGAAACGACATAGTTAAGTGGATTACAGGGAAATTTTGATAAAAACTTTGCAAAAATATTTTGCAAGAATTAAAAAAGTTTCTATATTTGCACACGCTTAAAGCAAAGAGTAACACTCCTCTTTAGCTCAGTTGGTTAGAGCATCTGACTGTTAATCAGAGGGTCGCTGGTTCGAGCCCAGCAAGAGGAGC
>JAANMY010002643.1_pt1 | contig 16413 bp, 16 predicted proteins | sample 7279691 | NCBI WGS metagenome assembly JAANMY01 (sample SAMN14094543, study PRJNA606508) | bioreactor metagenome | isolation source: A lab-scale SPAN reactor treating ammonium-rich wastewater day 388 | place: Ireland: Galway | collected 2018-02-07
GAGATGATCCGCCAGCTCGAGGCCGGCGAGGCGCGCCCCAACCCGGCAGCGCTCGCCGCATGGTGGAAGCAGGTCGAGGAATGGCGCAGCCGCAAGTGCATGGTGTTCAAGAACTCGGACGAGATCATCAAGCCGCAGTTCGTCGTGCAGAAGCTGTGGGAAGTGACCGGCGGCGACGCCATCATCACCTCCGACGTCGGCCAGCACCAGATGTGGGCGGCGCAGTACTACGGCTTCGACAAGCCGCGGCGCTGGCTCAACTCCGGCGGCCTGGGCACCATGGGCGTGGGCATGCCCTACGCCATGGGCGCCAAGCTCGCCAACCCCGACATGCAGGTGGCGTGCGTGACCGGCGAAGCCTCGATCCAGATGAACATCCAGGAGCTGTCGACCTGCAAGCAGTTCCGCCTGCCGATCAAGATCTGCAACCTCAACAACCGCTACCTGGGCATGGTGCGGCAGTGGCAGGAGATCTTCCACGGCGGGCGCTACTCCGAGTCCTACATGGATTCGCTGCCCGACTTCGCCAAGCTGGCCGAGTCCTACGGTCACGTCGGCATCCGCATCGACAAGCCTGCCGACGTCGAAGGGGCGCTGCGCGAGGCCTTCACCACCCACAAGAACGAGCTCGTGTTCCTCGACTTCCAGGTCGACCAGACCGAGAACGTCTATCCGATGGTGCAGGGCGGCAAGGGTCTCACCGAGATGATCCTGTCGGCCGAAGACCTCTGATCGCCTCCTACCGAATCCGGAACACAACACCATGCGTCACGTCATTTCCCTCCTGATCGAAAACGAATCCGGCGCGCTGTCGCGCGTGTCCGGCCTGTTCTCGGCCCGCGGCTACAACATCGAATCGCTGACCGTGGCGCCGACCGAAGACTTCTCGATGTCGCGGATGACCATCGTCACCTCCGGCTCGGATGACATCATCGAGCAGATCACCAAGCAGTTGAACAAGCTGATCGAAGTGGTGAAGGTGGTGGACATCTCCGAGGCCGCACACATCGAACGCGAACTGATGCTGGTCAAGGTCCGCGCCACCGGCAAGGACCGCGAGGAGATCAAGCGCACCGCCGACATCTTCCGCGCCCGCATCATCGACGTCACCGACGCGTCCTACGTCGTCGAGCTGACCGGCAACCAGGGCAAGCTGGACGCCTTCATCGGCGCCATCGACCCCGCCCTGATCCTCGAAACCGTGCGCTCCGGCGTCTGCGGCGTCGGCCGCGGCGACCGCGTGCTCAAGGTCTGACCCCCCAGGGCCTGAACCCCACCCTCCCCCGCTCCACATCCCGATCCAAAGGAAAGACATGAAGGTTTATTACGACAAGGACGCCGACCTCTCGCTGATCAAGGGCAAGCAGGTCACCATCGTCGGCTACGGCTCCCAGGGCCACGCTCACGCCCAGAACCTGCGCGACTCCGGCGTGAACGTCACCGTCGGCCTGCGCAAGGAAGGCAGCTCGTGGGCCAAGGCCGAAGCCGCCGGCCTGACCGTCAAGGAAATCGGCGAAGCCGTGAAGGCCGCCGACCTCGTCATGATCCTGTTGCCGGACGAGACCGCACCGCAGGTCTACCGCGACGACATCGAGCCGAACATCAAGAAAGGCGCCGTGCTCGCCTTCGCCCACGGCTTCAACGTGCACTACAACCAGATCGTGCCGCGCGCCGACCTCGACGTGATCATGGTCGCGCCCAAGGGCCCGGGCCACACCGTGCGCTCCGAGTACCTGCGCGGGGGCGGCGTGCCCACGCTGATCGCGATCTACCAGGACCGCTCGGGCAAGGCCAAGGACATCGCCCTGTCGTACTCGGCGGCCAACGGCGGCACCAAGGGCGGCGTGATCGAGACCAACTTCCGCGAAGAGACCGAGACCGACCTCTTCGGCGAGCAGGCCGTGCTGTGCGGCGGCGCCGTCGAGCTGGTCAAGATGGGCTTCGAGACCCTGGTCGAAGCCGGCTACGCACCCGAGATGGCCTACTTCGAGTGCCTGCACGAGCTCAAGCTGATCGTCGACCTGATGTACGAGGGTGGCATCGCCAACATGAACTACTCGATCTCGAACAACGCCGAGTATGGCGAGTACGTGACCGGCCCCGAAGTCATCAACGAGCAGTCGCGCGCCGCCATGCGCAATGCGTTGAAGCGCATCCAGACCGGCGAGTACGCCAAGATGTTCATCCTCGAGGGCAAGACCAACTACCCGAGCATGACCGCCTACCGCCGCCTGAACGCCGATCACCAGATCGAGAAGGTCGGTGCCACGCTGCGCGACATGATGCCGTGGATCAAGGCCAAGGCCCTGGTCGACAAGTCGAAGAACTGATCGACCGCGGCTTCTGCCCGAAAGCCGGCCCCGCATCTGCGGCGCCGGCTTTTTTTTGCGCCTCGCATGGCAGCAATCGGCGCGCACCCGGGAATCCGCCGCCCCCCGCGTGCGCTAGAATGGGCGCTCAGGAACCCATGGAGGCGAACCCCAACGTGCCCCACAACGATCACACCCCGCCGCCCCTGATGGACAAGCGGCGCCGCGGCATCTACATCCTTCCGAACCTGTTCACGACGGCGGCGCTGTTCGCCGGCTTCTACGCCATCGTGCAGGCGATGAACGACCGCTTCGAGTACGCAGCGGTGGCGATCTTCGTCGCCATGGTGCTGGACGGCCTGGACGGCCGCATCGCCCGCCTGACCAACACACAGAGCGATTTTGGCGCCGAGTACGACTCGCTTTCCGACATGGTCTCCTTCGGCGCAGCACCGGCGCTGGTCATGTACGAATGGGCGCTGCAGGATCTGGGCAAGCTCGGCTGGATCGCCGCCTTCATCTACTGCGCGGGCGCCGCGCTCCGCCTCGCACGCTTCAACACCAACATCGACGTGGTGGACAAGCGCTACTTCCAGGGCCTGCCCAGCCCGGCCGCCGCGGCGCTGGTCGCGGGCATGGTGTGGGTCGGCATCGACAACGGTTTCGCCGGCGACGAGCTGCGCTGGTACGCCGCCGTGCTGACGATCTTCGCCGGCGTGTCCATGGTCAGCAACGTGCTGTTCTGGAGCGGCAAGAGCATCAACCTCAGGAAGAGCGTGCCCTTCATCGTGCTGATCGCGCTGGTGCTGGCCTTCGCGCTCATCTCCAGCTATCCGCCGGGCATCCTGTTCGGCCTCTTCCTTGTCTATGCGACGTCCGGTTACCTGGTCGCCGCATTGCGCTGGCGCAAACGCAAGCTGAACCGGCAGGACCAGCCCGTCGTCGCCCCTTCCGCTCAGGAAGATGAAACCCCTGCCGCGCCCGAAGAGGGCACCTCATCCGACCCCGGGAGCAAGCCATGAAAGACAAGCTGATCATTTTCGACACCACCCTGCGCGACGGCGAGCAGAGCCCGGGCGCATCGATGACGCGCGACGAGAAGCTGCGCATCGCGCGCCAGCTCGAGCGCATGCGGGTGGACGTGATCGAGGCCGGCTTCGCCGCCGCCTCCAACGGCGACTACGACGCCGTGCGCGCCATCGCCGAGGCGATCAAGGAATCGACCGTGTGCTCGCTGGCGCGCGCCAACGAGAAGGACATCCGGCGCTCGGGCGACGCGATCGCCCCTGCCGCCCGCGGCCGCATCCACACCTTCATCGCCACCAGCCCGATCCACATGGAGAAGAAGCTGCGCATGACGCCCGACCAGGTCGTCGAGCAGGCGGTCAAGGCGATCGGCTGGGCGCGCGAATACACTGACGACGTCGAGTTCTCCGCCGAGGACGCCGGCCGCTCCGAGATCGACTTCCTGGTGCGCATCTTCGAGGCGGTGATCAAGGCCGGGGCGAAGACCATCAACGTGCCCGACACCGTCGGCTACAACGTCCCCGAGCAGTTTGCCGCCACCGTACGCACGCTGATCGAGCGCGTACCCAATGCCGACAAGGTGGTGTGGTCGGTGCACTGCCACAACGACCTCGGTCTCGCAGTCGCCAACTCGCTCGCCGCGGTGCGCGCCGGCGCACGCCAGGTCGAATGCACGATCAACGGCCTGGGCGAGCGCGCCGGCAACGCCTCGCTCGAGGAGATCGTCATGGCGGTGCGCACCCGCGCCGACATCTTCCCGGTCGAGACCGGCGTCGACACCACCCAGATCGTGCCCGCCTCCAAGCTGGTATCGCAGATCACCGGCTACCCGGTGCAGCCGAACAAGGCCATCGTCGGCGCCAACGCCTTCGCGCACGAATCCGGCATCCACCAGGACGGCGTGCTCAAGCATCGCGAGACCTACGAGATCATGCGCGCCGAGGATGTGGGCTGGGGCGCCAACAAGCTGGTACTCGGCAAGCTCTCCGGCCGCAACGCCTTCCGTGCCCGCCTGCAGGAACTGGGCATCGAGATCGAGAGCGAGGAGCACCTCAACCAGGCCTTTGCCCGCTTCAAGGAGCTCGCCGACAAGAAGCAGGAGATCTTCGACGAAGACCTTACCGCGCTGATGCGCGACGAGTCGGTGACGCCGGCGCCCGAGCTGTACCGCCTGGTGTCGACCCGCTTTCACTCGGAGACGGGCGAGACCCCGATGGCCGAGATCACGCTGTCGATCGGCGGCACGGAATCGCACACCCGCGCCGAAGGCTCCGGGCCGGTCGATGCCGCCTTCAAGGCGATCGAGTCGGTCGCGGCCAGCGGCAGCGAACTGCTGCTGTACTCGGTGAACGCGATCACCACCGGCACCGACGCTCAGGGCGAGGTCACCGTACGCCTGTCGCGCGACGGCCGGGTCATGGATGGACAGGGCGCGGACACCGACATCATCGTCGCCTCGGCCAAGGCCTACCTCAACGCCCTCAACAAGCTTCAAGCCAGCGCGGAAAGGCTCAATCCGCAGGTCTGACGTGTGCAGCAGACGCGAGCGGGCCCGACAATCGCGCCCGCTCGTTCCACTTGGCGTGCGCGCTCAGTCCGCGCTCTGGCGCGAAGGTGCCGTTACACGGGCATGAAGCATGGTGCTGGCGAACAGGGTGACCGACAGCGCCACTTCGATCAGTGCGAACACACCCATCAGCCCCGGATCGCTCGCACGCACCACGCCCTCGGTGAGGTATAGCAGCGACAGCATCGACAGCCACTGCGAGGTGTAGCGCCGACCGCGCAGCACACCGAACACCGCCGGCAGCAGGGGCAAGGCCTTGAGCATCAGCCACGATCCGCCCGGACGCAAAGGCGCCAGCCACCCTTCCCAGACCACGCACAGGGCAATCAGCGACAGCAGGACGACGCTGGAAATGCGCGCCAGCAGTTGCGCGCTCATCGTGACACCGCCAGCTTCAATGCCACCTCGGCCAGCCGCCTGCCTTGGGCCTGGGCGAGTTCGATCTCGTCCTCAGTCAGCCGCGCCTCACCGTCCGGGCCGGAAACGTGGCTCACGCCGTAGGGCGTGCCCCCGGAGCGGGTCCGCCCCAGTGCACTCTCGCTGAATGGCAGGCCGAGCAGCAGCATGCCGTGATGGAACAACGGAATCGTCATGCTCAGCAGCGTGCTTTCCTGCCCGCCATGCTGGCTGGCCGATGAAGTGAACAAACTTGCCGGCTTGCCCTCGAGCACGCCATTCACCCAGGCTCCGGCGAGGCCATCGAGGAAATATTTCATCGGCGCCGCCATGTTGCCAAATCGCGTCGGACTGCCCAGCGCCAGGCCAATGCACTGCTCGAGGTCCTGCAACTCCACATAGGGCGGGCCGTCGACGGGGATCTCATCCTCGACGGCCTCGCACACCGTGGACACCCGTGGCACCGTGCGCACGCGCGCAACCGCACCCGGCACCTGATGGATGCCGGCAGCAATCTGCTCCGCAAGTGCGCGCACCGAACCGCGATGGCTGTAGTAGAGGACGAGGATTTCTTGCATGGCGTGGACATTCCGGTTGCGGGGCGCGAATTATACCCGCCGGATCCCTGCTCACCGGTTCGAGCCCCGGCCGACCGCAGCGGCCCCGGCCCGCAGGCGCCTCAGATCGGATACGGATCGATCTCGTACTGAAAGAGTTCCACCGCCGGCGTCTGCATGTCCAGGCCCAATGCACGCGCCTGCGCCACGTAGACGCCGCTGCCGTCGCGCACGAACACGAAGCGGCGCGAGGCATACGTGCCCGCCGGCGTCAGCATGGCGGGGTGGCGCCGCACCGGCTCCATCACCGGGAGCGCAAGCGCCGGCGCCATCTGCTGCGCTGCCCTGCCCCGAAACCCCACGCGCACAGACTGGAAGGAAACGCCTACCAGTTGCAGGCCAAGCTCGATCTGCCCCGGCATCTCGCTGCGCACCCAGCGCACGATGCACACCGACCACGGCTGCTGCGGATCGCGGCGCAAGGCGAGCGCAACGCCCGCCTCCACGTTTGCCTGGGCACCCGCCACGCTCATGATCGCAAGCCCGCCCGGGCTCTCGTTGAGCACCACCCATTCGTGCAACTGCCCAGGCTCGGCGCGGACGTGCTGACCGCGATGCTGCCCCTTCTCCTGACCCAAGGCCCAGACCATCGCGAGCCCGATGCAGACCTGAACCACATACTGATTCTGGCGCCGCGGCTGCTCCCGCACCGGCGTGACCATCCACTGCGTACGCAATCGCCTGAGCAAGGCGAGCGTCTCCAGCGCTGAAAGCCCCGTCGGAAACCCACCCTCATCCGCCGCCAGCGGCTCGACATCGCACTGCATGCCCGCCAGTTCGGCCGCTGTCATGTGCGCGGTGATCCACTCGACACACTCACCCAGCTTCTGCGCCATCGGCCGCGGATTGACGGACCATGACCGCCCGCCGCGCAGCAGCTCGTCCGGCACCGGGCGCCTCGCCACGGCCTGCGGCGCAAGGTCCGCCGACGTGTCGATCCACCATGATGCGGCGCCCTCATCGGGCCGCGCGGCGTCGAAGCCGGCCACACCGAGGACCCGGGCATCGAGAAACTCGACCGCCCAGGCAAGCTCACGACCGGTCAAGCCTTCCGGCTGCGAGGTCGCGATCGCGACGATGCGCAGATACGCGCAGCGCACGGGATCATCCACTGCTGCCGCCAACACATCCGCGTCCCGCGCCAGCCCATGCGCCAGACGCCAGAACCCGGCCGGTACCGGCGCCGCGACGAGATTGGAGAGCATGTAAAGCTCGGTGAGCAGTTCGAGGCCGCTCAGGGAATGTGCGTCACCGTCGGCGCCCCGCCGCCCCCCGGGGCCTGCCCGCTCCGCAAACCACCCCGCGACGTCGAGCAGCGCCCCGAACAAACGATCGCTCGTTTCATACACCTCGGGTGGAACCGGCAACTGAACGGCCAGCACCTGTGCGCGCAAGCGCTCCGCCATGTCTGCCACGCGCGCGGCAGCCGCCTCGAGCACCACGGCGCTGACCGGCGCGGGCGGTTCCCGCCGTGTTCCCAGAAGGCGCCGCGAGAACTCCGCCAGATCGTCGGATACCGACGCATCCGGCTCGCCCTCGAGCCAGGACACAAGGTTTCGCTCTTCTTCGGTGATCGGGGAGGATGCTTCCATGGGGCAGGCAGTCGATGTGGGCGCCCCGCATTCTATCGCCTTCGACGCCCGCCTCGGGCACTTCCCCGGCGTGCTCACCCGATCTCGGCGCACTTGGCCGACTGCTGGCGTACATCGCGCACGACAGCCGGAAAAGCGTGAAACTGTCCGCCGTGCCTTGCTCAGGGAAGCGACTTAGCCTATACTCCGCCGTTTTTCGCATCTACCGATCAGGAAAATCAGATGGTCGTCATTCGCCTTGCCCGTGGTGGCGCCAAAAAGCGCCCGTTCTTCAACATGGTTGTCGCCGATTCCCGCAATCGCCGTGACGGCCGCTTCATCGAGCGCGTCGGTTATTACAACCCGATCGCCTCCGGCGCCGAAAAGAGCCTGGTGGTCAACACCGAGCGCCTGGCCTACTGGGAGCAGAATGGCGCCCAGTTGTCGCCGACGGTTGCCCGTCTGGTCAAGCAAGCCGCCAAGGCTGCTGCCTGATCGACGTCGGTCTGCGGCGGAACGACGCATGATCGTACTGGGGCGCATCGTCGCCCCTTTTGGCATTCAGGGCTGGGTCAAGATTCACCCCTTCGGTGACGACCCTGCCTCGTGGCGCAAGCTGTCGCACTGGTGGCTGAGCCGCGACGACGATGCGCCCGACGCGCAGTGGAAGCAATACACGCTCACGGCCTGCCGCCCACACGGCAAAGGCCTGGTCGCCGCGCTTGCCGAGGTCGCCGACCGCAACGCAGCCGAAGCCATTGACGGCTTCTTCATCGCTGCGCCGCGCGAAGCCCTCCCCCAGCCGGAAGAAGGCGAGTACTACTGGGGCGACTTGGTCGGCCTGGCAGTGATCAACGAAGCCGATGAAGCACTCGGCACGGTCAGCGGCCTGTTGTCGACCGGTGCGCACGACGTGCTGCAAGTACAGAGCGGTGAAGGCAAGGGCGCAGTCGAACGACTGATCCCGTTCGTCGCTGCCTATGTGCTCGATGTCGACCTGGCCGCCCGGCGAATCCGGGTGAGCTGGCAGAAAGACTGGTGATACTGGGCTGTGGACAGCCGGTGAATCCGCAGCCAACGGACGGAAACGAGACCTCGCCGCAGATCGCGGGCGGATTGCGTCGTTACGACGTGATCACCCTGTTCCCGGAGATGTTCTCGGCGTTGTCCGGTAGTGGCATCACGCGGCGGGCGATCGATCGTGGACTCTACGCGCTCGGTTTCCACAACCCGCGGGACTTCACGAGCGATCCACATCGCACGGTCGATGATCGTCCCTACGGCGGCGGTCCCGGCATGGTGATGCTGGCCGAGCCGCTGATGCAGTCGATCGCCGCGGCCCGCGCAGCGCAGCAAGCGGCGACCGGGCGCAGCGGTCGCGTGATCTACCTGTCGCCCCAGGGGCGCAGGCTGGATCAGGCGGTGGTGATGGAACTGGCGGCCGAACCGGGCCTGGTGCTGCTGTGCGGCCGCTACGAAGGCGTGGATCAGCGCCTGATCGACCGCGAGGTCGATGAAGAACTCTCGCTCGGCGACTTCGTGCTGTCGGGCGGGGAGTTGCCGGCGATGGTGCTGCTCGATGCGATCGTGCGCCAGTTGCCCGGCGCACTGAATACGGCCGGCTCGGCGCAGGAAGACTCCTTCGCCGACGGCCTGCTGGACTGTCCGCACTACACGCGGCCAGAGGTTTATGAGAACGAACGCGTGCCTGAGGTGCTGCTGTCGGGCAACCATGCGGCGATTCGCCGCTGGCGGCTGAAGCAGTCCCTCGGCCGCACATGGCAGCGCCGGCCCGACCTGCTGGCCGCGCGCGCGCTGAGCAAGACCGAATTGAAACTGCTTGACGAGTTCAGGCAGGAGCAAGCCGGGACGGATGACGCACTGCACACGCAGGGCGCCTGAAACCCCGATCACAAACGGCAGGCATCAGGTTTCGACCTGCTCTGCTGCCAGGCCGACGCATCAAGGCGAAGGCCGATAACATCGATGGAGTTTTAGCAATGAACCTGCTTCAGCAACTCGAACAAGAAGAGATGGCCCGCGTCTCGGAAGGCAAGACCATCCCTGAATTCGGTCCCGGCGACACCGTGATCGTCCAGGTGAAGGTCAAGGAAGGCACGCGCGAGCGTCTCCAGGCCTACGAAGGCGTGGTCATCGCCAAGCGCAACCGTGGCCTCAACTCCTCGTTCATCGTCCGCAAGATCTCGTCGGGCGAAGGCGTCGAGCGTACGTTCCAGACCTACTCGCCGCTGGTGGCCGGCGTCGAAGTGAAGCGCCGCGGTGACGTCCGTCGCGCCAAGCTCTACTACCTGCGCCAGCGTTCGGGCAAGTCGGCACGTATCAAGGAAAAGCTGGACTACAAGGCCGCCGCTGCCAAGCGCGCTGCCCTGCAGCAAGGCTGATCGCCGCCAGGCGACACAGCGAGGAAACGGGCCTTCGGGCCCGTTTTTTTGTTGACGATGCCACTTGCGCCGAAGCCTCTCGCACCGCGGGAGCAACTGCCTGTGGGAGCGCGCTTGCCCGCGAATGTCGCAAGATCAGCACCACTCTCACGACCAAGGCCGCTCCCACGGAGCCGGGTGTCGCGATGCCCTTGTGGGAGCGGGCTTGCGCGAATATCGCGCTCAGCGCCGTTCGACGTAGCGCAGCAACCAGGCCGCAGCAGCGAGGAAGATCAGGCTCGGAGTCAACGCGGCCATGAACGGCGGCCAGGCGTTGATCATGCCGAGGTTGGAGAACAGGCCGTTGAGCAGGTGGAAACCCACCCCCAGCATGACGCCCATGAAGATGCGCGCACTCGCCCCGCCCATGCGGTCGTGGATGAAACCGAAGGGCATCGCCAGGGCCATCATGACCAGCGCCGCAAAGGGATACACCACCTTCTTCCACAACGCGATCTCGAAGCGGTCGGCGTTCTGGTTGTTCTCGCGCAGGTGGTTGATGTAGGTCCACAGCTTGGCGAAGGGCATGTGCTCGGGCGCCACCATCAGCACGCCGAGCACCTCCGGCGTCAGCTCGGAGCGCCAGCGGATCTCCGGCAGGCGCTCGATCTTGGTGCGGTCGCCGAGGAAGCTCGTGCGCCGCACCTCGAGCAGCTTCCACTCGCCGGCGCCATCGAACTCGCCGCGCTTGGCCTCGCTGATCGACACCAGCGCGTAGTTCTCGTCGAAGGTGTATACGCGCGCGTTGCGCATCGTGCGATCGGGCATCAGCGTGCGCACGTTGATCACCAGCCGGCCGTCCTTGACCCACAGGCCGGAGCGCAACTGCTGCGACACCGTCGCCTTGGTGGCAGTCAGCTTCCACTCTTCTGCGGCCGACTCGGCCGGCGGCGCGACGTACTCGCCGATGAGGAAGATCAGCGCCACGAACACTGCGCCGATCAGGCCGAGCGAGCGCATCAGCACCGCGTTGGACATGCCCGAGGCGCGCATCACGGTGATCTCGGAATTCTTGGCCAGCGTGGCGAGCGCATACAGCGTGCCGATCAGCACCGCGATCGGCATCAGCTCATAGACACGTGCCGGCAGCGTCAGCCCGACATAGACCCCCGCCTGGTAGAGCGTGTAGCCGCCCTTGCCCACGTCCTCGAGCTCGTTGATGAAGTCGAAGAAGGCGAACAGGCCGAGGAAAGCCACCAGAACCAGCGCGGTGGCGGCAAAGATTTCACGCGCGAGGTAACGCAGCAGCACCGCGCTCATCTGCGCCTCCGCCAGAAGGGGGACACCGCCAGGCGCTTGTGGAACATCAGCCCGAGCGCGACCAGCACCACCAGATGCGGCAACAGCAGTCCCGCCACGAAGCCGAGCTTGCCCTGGCTCACCCACGACTGGAACACCGAGATGGCGTTGCTGTAGAGCAGATACACAAGCAAGGCCACGAGCATGTTGTTGGCGCGTCCGGCGCGCGGATTGACGAAGGAGAGCGGGATCGCCAGCACTGCCAGCAACAGCGCGACCAGCGGCATGCCGAAGCGCCCCACCAGCTCACCCAGGCTGCGTTTGTCCGCACTGGCCAGCAGCATCTCGGTGGGCAGCGCCCGCACCCGTGCCTGCTGGGTGATCGCCTGCTTCTGCTCGACCATGACCTCGTAGCGCTCGAACTCCATCACCCGGTATTCGGGCGTGCCGGGCTTGCCGTCGTAACGGCGCCCCTTGTCCAGCACGACGAAGCGGCGACCTTCCTCGTCGCTGCGCAGGTAGCCCTCGCTCGACACGATCACCACGAGCTCGCCGCCGCGCGTCTGCTCGCTGACGAAGACGTTGCGCACACGGCCGTCCTCACCGGCGCCGACCTCGACGAAGAACACCCGCTGTGCACCCGACGACTCGCGGAACACCCCGGGCGCCACCCGATGGGTGTCGTCGCGGCTGTCGAGCCGCTCGCGATACTCCGCGCTCTTCAACTGCGACCACGGCGACAGCCACAGCGAGCCGGCGCCAACCACGACCGCCAGCGGAACGGCGAACATGAGCACCGGCGCGATCCACGCGGTCAAGGGCACGCCCGAGGCGAACCACACCACCATTTCAGAATCCCGGTAGCTGCGCGACAGCGACACCAGGATGGCGATGAAGAGCGTCAGGGTGAGCACCGTCGGCAACTGCGCGAGTGCGCCGAAGCCGATCAGCGCCGCCACCGCATCGGCAGGCACGCGCCCACCCGCCGCCTGGCCGAGCAGGCGGATGAGCACGGTGGAGATGAGGATTGCGAACAGCGCGACGAACACTGCGGCCGCCGTCTGCGCGAATTCCCTTTGCAGCGCACGCCGGAAGATCATCGGGTGAATCGTCGAGAACCGGAGAGGAAACCCTGCGCCAAGGCGCGCGGGATCGATGGAAAGCGTCTTTGACGCTCGCGTTGCGGACGGGCCATAATCTTTGGCAGTCCGAACCAGGCATCAACACAAGGAAAAAGCCGATGGAATTTACCATAAAGACCGGTAGCCCGGCCAAGCTCAAGACCGGCCTGCTGGTGCTCGGCGCCTTTGCCGGCGGCAAGCTGCCGGCGCTCACCGCGGCCGCCGATGGCGCTGCAGAAGGGCGCATCGCAGCCCTGATCAAGCGCGGCGATCTTGACGACAAGGCCGGCTCGACGCTGCTGCTGCCCGATCTGCCCGGCGTGCACGCCGAGCGCGTGCTGCTCGTCAGCCTGGGCAAGGAAGACGAGCTCGGCGACAAGGCCTTCCGCGACGCGCTCGGCGCCGCGGCCAAGGCGCTCGCCGCCACCCCGGCCAAGGACGCGGTGGTCGCGCTGGCCGATGTCGAACTCGACAAGCGCGCCCTGCCCTGGCGCCTGCAACAAGCCGCCCGCATCCTCGCCGACGGTGCCTACCGTTTCGACTCCCTCAAGTCGGACAAGGACAAGAAGGACAAGAAGCACCGCGGGGCGAAGAAGCTCGTGCTGCTGGTGACCAACGAACTCACCGCCGAGCTCGACAACGCCGTGCTGCAAGGTCATGCGATCGCCACCGGCATGGCGCTGGCCAAGGACCTCGGCAACCTGCCCGGCAACATCTGCACGCCCACCCACCTGGCGGAAACCGCCGAGTCCCTGGGCAAGCATTACAAGTTCGACGTCGAGGTGCTCGATCGCGACGACATGGAAAGGCTCAGCATGGGCTCCTTCCTGTCTGTTGCGCGCGGCTCGCACCAGCCGCCCAAGTTCATCGTCATGCACTACAAGGGCGGCAAGGCCAAGGCGAAGCCGGTCGTGCTGGTCGGCAAGGGCATCACCTTCGACACCGGCGGCATCTCGCTCAAGCCGGCGGCCGAGATGGACGAGATGAAGTTCGACATGTGCGGCGCCGCGAGCGTGCTCGGCACCTTCAAGGCGGTCGCGCACATGGGCTTGCCGATCAACCTCGTCGGCCTCATCCCCACCACCGAGAACATGCCCGGCGGCGGCGCCACCAAGCCGGGCGACGTCGTCACCTCGATGTCGGGCCAGACCATCGAGGTGCTCAACACCGACGCCGAAGGCCGGCTGATCCTGTGCGACGCGCTGACCTACGCCGAGCGCTTCAAGCCCGAATGCGTGATCGACGTCGCCACCCTCACCGGTGCCTGCGTGGTCGCCCTGGGCAAGATCCCGAGCGGGCTGCTCGCCAACGACGACGAGCTCGCCGCCGAGATCCTGCGCCGCGGCACCGAATCCGGCGACCGCGCCTGGCAACTGCCGCTGTGGGACGAATACCAGGAGCTGCTCAAGAGCAACTTCGCCGACATGGGCAACATCGGCGGACGCTACGCCGGCACCATCACCGCCGCCTGCTTCCTGTCGCGCTTCACCAAGGACTACAAGTGGGCGCACCTCGATATCGCCGGCACCGCCTGGGTGTCGGGCGACGCCAAGGGTGCCACCGGACGGCCGGTGCCGCTGCTGTCGGCGTTCCTGATCGGCCGCGCGCTCGGCGCAGCGGCCTGAGCGAGCGCGATACCGTGAGACCACCGGCCTGATGGCGCCGCGCGTGCAGTTCTATCACAACACGCCCGACCGGCTCGCGCTCGCCCGCGAGCTGGTCGCCAACGCGCACGAGCGTGGTCGCAAGGTCGCGATCTGGTGCGCCGACGCGGCGCAACTCAAACGCCTCGACCAGTTGCTGTGGACGGCCGAGCCGCTGAGCTTCATCCCCCATGTCGCGACCGACTCCGCGCTCGCCGGTGAAACACCGGTCGTCCTTGCCGCCACCGGGACCGACACGCCCTGGCCGCACACGGACCTCCTTTTCAACCTCGCCGACGACCTGCCCCCGCAGCCTGAGGCCTTCCGCATGCTGATCGAGATCGTCGGCCAGGACGACGCCGAAATACACGCGGCGCGCCAGCGCTGGGCGGCTTACCGCCAGCGTGGTTACGAGCTCAAGGCCTTCGATGCCGAACGCAGGGTGGCGCTATGAACGAATGGCCTCCGCCGTCGAGGGACGATGATCTGGAACGTGCCGACGACCTGCTTGGCCAGGCCGACGCCCTGCTTCGGCGTCACCGCGGGCAATCCGACATGGAGGCGCCGCGCCATGCGCAGGACCCTGAGCCGGCCTTCGATGACGACGACGATCTACCGATCCTGACCGAGATCGTCGACGACCTCGATCTGGCGCAGGCGTGGCCCGCACACAAGGCGGCGGATGCAGCGACGGCATCGATTTTCTTCACGCCGCCAGCCCCCGCGGCAGTCCCCGCGGCAGTCCCTGCGGCAGGACAGGGCGCGCACCGGGCTGCGGTCGCGCAGCACCTCGCCGAAAGGCTCGTCGAACTCGACACCGAGATCGCGCGCAAGGTCGCGGACTGGGTCGCGGTCGAATTCCAGCAAGTCCTCGACCGCGAACTGGAACGCCTCGGCGAGCGCGTGCGCGCCGAAATGCTCGCCCACCTGCGCGCCACCCTGCTCCCCGAACTCTCTGCCCACGTCAGCACGCTGCTCGACGACAGCCTCAAGGCCAGCGCCGCGCCCGACCGTTCCTGAGCGAAGCACGGTCGGCGGTCGCGCGCGGCGGGGGCATCTGCAGCGCATCCGCTATAATCCGCGCTTTGCCTTCAAGCGCGTACAACACCATGGAACTGGCCAAGAGCTTCGAGCCCGCCGACATCGAACGTCGCTGGTACCCGGAATGGGAATCCCGCGGCTACTTCGACGCCGGGCTCGACACGTCGAACCCCGCCGCCTTCTGCATCCTGCTGCCGCCGCCCAACGTCACCGGCACGCTGCACATGGGGCACGGCTTCAACCAGACCCTCATGGACGCGCTCACGCGTTACCACCGCATGCGCGGCGACAACACGCTGTGGCAGCCGGGCACCGACCACGCCGGCATCGCGACCCAGATCGTCGTCGAGCGCCAGCTCGACGCGCAGGGCATTTCGCGCCACGACCTCGGCCGCGAGAAGTTCCTCGAGAAGGTGTGGGAGTGGAAGGAATACTCCGGCGGCACCATCACCCGCCAGATGCGCCGCCTGGGCACCAGCCCGGACTGGAAGCGCGAGCGCTTCACGATGGACGAGGGCCTGTCGAAGACGGTCACCGAGACCTTCGTGCGCCTCTACAACGAAGGCCTGATCTACCGCGGCAAGCGCCTGGTGAACTGGGACCCGAAGCTGGGCACCGCGGTGTCCGACCTCGAGGTGGTGTCCGAGGAAGAGGATGGCAAGCTCTACCACATCCTCTACCCCTTCTCCGGCGGCCCGATCGGTGAGCTGCGCGGCCTGACGGTCGCCACCACTCGCCCCGAGACCCTGCTCGGCGACGTCGCGGTGATGGTGCATCCCGAGGACGAACGCTACGCCCACCTGATCGGCAAGACCGTCGCCCTGCCGCTCACCGGCCGCCACATCCCGATCATCGCCGACGACTACGTCGACCGCGAGTTCGGCACCGGCTGCGTCAAGGTCACGCCGGCGCACGACTTCAACGACTACGCCGTCGGCCAGCGCCACAAGCTCGACATGATCGTCGTGCTCACGCTCGCAGGCGGCGTGCCCGCGGTCGCCGAGCGCTACACCACCGACGGCATCACGCTCGAAGGCGTACCGATGCCGGCAAGCATCGCCGGCCTGGATCGCGTGCCGGCGCGCGACATGGTGGTCGAGGAACTGCAGGCACTCGGCCTGCTGCACGACGTGAAGGCGCACAAGATGCAGGTGCCGCGCGGCGACCGCACCGGCGTCGTCATCGAACCGATGCTGACCGACCAGTGGTTCGTCGCCATGACGCGGCCGGGCGCGGATGGCAAGTCGATCACCCAGAAGGCGCTCGACGTCGTCGCCTCGGGCGAGATCAAGTTCTACCCCGAGAACTGGATCAACACCTACAACCAGTGGCTCAACAACATCCAGGACTGGTGCATCTCGCGCCAGTTGTGGTGGGGCCACCGCATCCCGGCCTGGTACGACGAGGAAGGCAACATCTACGTCGCCACCTGCGAGGAAGAG
>JAANMY010002644.1_pt1 | contig 16410 bp, 14 predicted proteins | sample 7279691 | NCBI WGS metagenome assembly JAANMY01 (sample SAMN14094543, study PRJNA606508) | bioreactor metagenome | isolation source: A lab-scale SPAN reactor treating ammonium-rich wastewater day 388 | place: Ireland: Galway | collected 2018-02-07
TATGACGTATTTTATTTAAATTGTTTATTTTTTGGCCAGTGTCGGTGATGTTGTCAGTTTTCTTTACGTTGGCAGGGGGTTTTTATAGGTTTTGTTTTTATATGTATGATTATTATGACTTTTTATTTCAGGCGCGATTTTTGCTTAACACACCCGGCCAAAAATATTGGTAACTAGTTGATTTTTCACGGAGTGAAGTATGAAGTTGTTGAAGTCGTTGTTTTGTGCAGCCGGATTAATGTGTTCAGCCGCTGCTACTGCCGGTCCTATCTTAATTATTAACGGTGCAGATCAAACCACAGAAGCCGGCACTACCAGTGCATTAACCGCTAATTTGCAAGCCTTGCACGAAGCGGTAGGTAATACCGTAACTATTAGCAATAATCTGTTAGCTGATCTCTCTGGCTATGCTCAGGTATGGGATGTGCGCTTTTTTAACGCCGCCGCGCTGGACACTGCAGCACAGAATAGCTATTTAAGCTACCTGGGTAACGGTGGCGGTTTGTTTTTAATGGGTGAGAACTCAAACTTTATGGCACGCAATAACTCGATTATTTCGCTGATCGACTTATTGGGTGGCGGTGCACTGGGTTTCAACAGCTGTTATGACGGCACGCAAGTGGTGCATGCTCCCTTTACCGGCCCTAATGCGGTAAGCCAGGTAAGTTACGCGGCCTCTGGCTGCTACACCAGCCATGGCACGGGTGAGTGGATCACCTCGCGTGCCGATGGCTCTATGGGCGCAGGGGTGGCGTTTGACGTTGGCAGTTTAACCAATGCTATGGCAGGCGCGCTGACGACCATATTGGACGTGAATTTTATGATGAACCAATATGACGTGCCCAATTCACAACAACTGACGAAAAACCTGATCAGTTATGTCGGTGCCCAGGTTACCCCAAGTGATGTGCCGGCACCGGCCAGTGTGCTGTTGTTTGCTGCGGGTTTAGCGGCGCTGCGCCTGCGTAAAAGCCGGGCTTGATAAAATCTGTAGTTTGGCGATAAAACGGCCCGGCAGGGCCGTTTTTTTAGGCTGAAAACACCAGTTTACGGTGTAACTTGGCAGGTAGCTGTTGTAGATCAGCCGGGTTATCACTTACCACCACCACATTGGCATTGTGCATGGCCAGCGTCAGCCCCTGATATTGCTGATCGGCAAAGTGTGGTGTCGCCTTCAGATCGGTGTCTTTGGGTATAACAAAGACAGTGGCGTAGCCACTGGCCGTTTTTATCGCCAGATGCAGCGAGCGCACGCCCTGAAAGGTGCAATAGCGGGCGTAAATAATCTCATCCTGCCACTGTTGCAAACTGGCACCGAAGTCGGCCAGTTTCAGGTTTACCTCGTCAAGCGACTGCGCACGGGCATGTAACAGCAACTTGTTATGCTCATGATAAACATGGGCCAGCGCATGGCTGCCAATATCACTGGCATAACCCTGTTGATACCCGTTAAGGCCCACCAGTGAGACTACGGCGACACTGGCCGCTAAGGCTAGCGGTGTTAACCAGCGCCACGCGCGTTTTTGCTGCTGTGGAATATGTAATAACTGCTCAGCCAGCATAGGCGGTACCGGTATTTGCAGCGCATCTTCCAAGGCCTGTTGTTGTTGCTGCAGTTGTTGGGCAAAAAGGCGCAAATCAGCATCTTGCTGCAGCGCCTGTTGTAGCACCGGGTGCTGACTGTAAGGGTTGGCCAGTAATAAACGGCGTAATTCGGTATTAGTCATGGTGGCGCTCTCCTGCTACCTCCAGGCTGGCCCGCAATAATTTGCGGGCGCGAAATAAACGGGTGTTCACGGTATTCACATTCAGCTGTAACAGGCTGGCTATCTCGTCACTACTAAAGCCGCCTAAGGCCTGCAGCACCAGCGGTTCGCGGTACTCTTCAGGTAACGCGGCCAAATGCTGGCGCACAACCTGGTTATCGTATTGTTGCTCGGCACTACTTTGCACCGTATCGGCCAGGTTATCCTGCTCAGCGTCATCATCAAAAGCAAATTGCTTGCGCTCAAAGCGGCGGGCGTTTTCCCGGCGTAAAATGGTAAACAACCAGGCTTTGGCGGCTTTGGCATCGAGCAAACTGTCCAGGCTTTTCCAGGCGCGTAAAAAAGTTTCCTGCACCAGATCCTGGGCAATATGTGCATCTTTACACAGCCAATAGCCGTAGCGATACAGATCGGCATGGTAGTGCTTAACCAGCAATTCGTAACGTTTGGCTTTATTGTCGCCAAGCGTAAACACGGCAGCGCTTGGCTGGTTATGAGTGGTGTGGTCGGACATTGGCACCGTTTTACTCTGTACGACAGTGCTGTCCAGCCTAGCCTTATTTGCCCGGCCTGGCAAAAAATGCAGGCTACCCATTATAGGTAAACCTTCAGGCTAAAGGTGCTCAGGCATAAGGCAAGATTAAGCTGAACAGCATTAAAAAGAAAAACCGCCGGCATCTGTCTGCTCCGTTAACGTATCAAAGCAGAAGAGCGGCGGTATTGCGGTTATCTTTCAGCGCGGCGCGAAAAAGTTGCGGTTAGTGGACGCGATACAGGCGGCAGAAAAAGTCGATAACTGCGTCGGCGTCCAGGCTGGAGAAGCGTATTTTGCGTTTAGCCATGATGGCCTCACCCAGCGTTTTTAACGTGTGTTCCAGTGGCAAGCCACAAGGCCGCTCCAGCTCATGATCGGCAAACAGAAAGTTCAGCGCAGCGCTGGTATAAGACTTGCCCGGTGTCAATGACACCAGTTCCAGCTCTTGTAGCCGTACGCCCAGGTTGCGAATTTTCTCTAAGCGGTATGTCTCGTTCATGATTGGCCCCGTGTACTGTTTGCCTTGATGCTTACTGTATCGACGGGGAGCGGGAATTCTTTAATCAAACCGCGAAATTGACCAGCACAGCGGCGCTGCTTTTTGCTAGTATAGCGGCAATAATTGCAGGTTTTACTAGGTAATGCATGACTCATCACCCACATCCGCTGGCACTTACGCTACCCCAACTTGGGCCGCAGCTGGACGCTAAACTGATTAAACAAGCGCTGGACGCCAAAGCTCTGGTGCCGGCCTTTATCGGCCAGGACAGAGCCAAGGCGGCGTTGGCGTTTGCCATTGGCATGGATATGCCCGGTTACAACCTGTATGTAATGGGTGAGCCGGCGCTGGGCCGTTTTACCCTGGTGCAGGATATACTGCAGCAGGCGGCCAGTGAGAAAGCCACGCCAGATGAATGGTGTTATTTAAATAACTTTGATGACGAGCGTGTACCCAACACGCTGCGGCTGTTGCCGGGTGAAGGCAAGGTACTGGTTAAGAAAATTGAAGCCTTAATTGACGAGCTGTTGGACACCTTTCCGGCAGCCTTTGATAACCCGGGTTATCAGCGCAAGAAAAAAGCCATTGCCCGTGCCTTTGACGATAAATACGAGCTGGCGCTGGAACTGGTAGAGAAAAAAGCGCTGGAAAAAAACGTCGTGTTGTATGAAGAAAACGGCGCTGTCAGCTTTTCACCCATTATCGATGGCAAACCACTGGATGATCAGGAGTTTAGTAAGTTAACCGAAGAGCAGCGACAGTATTTTTACAGCCTGGTGGGCGAGCTGGAAACCATTTTAAATGAACAGCTACTGGAGCTGCCGCAGTGGAAGCGCGAGTTATCGGAAAACCTGCGCGCCCTGCGTAAAGACACCATAGAGCAGGCGATTAAACCGCTGCTAAAACAGCTGGAGCACGACTACGCCGCTGAGCTGGGTGTGCTGCGTTACGTGCGTGAGATGCGCAGCCATTTAGTAAAAGCTGTGCTGGAACTGATGCCGGATGAGTCGGAAAGCGAAAAACAGGAAGAGAGCGATAACCGCGAAATTTTTGTTGAGGAGTTTGTACCTAATGTGCTGGTGCACCATGAAAGTATGTCGGGTGCGCCGATTATTTTTGAGCCCAGCCCCAGCTACGGCAACCTGTTTGGCCGCGTTGAGTACAACTCCAGCAGTGGCTCGCTGTATACCAACTACCGGATGATCCGCCCCGGTGCGCTGCACCGTGCTAACGGCGGTTATTTGATTTTAGATGCCGACCGTCTGCTTACCCAGCCTCAGCTGTGGGATGCGTTAAAGCTAGCACTAAAATCCGGTGAGTTACTGATTGATACGCTGTCAGACCATGCAGTGACCAACTCGACCATTATTACCCCCAAGGCGATACCGCTGAACGTAAAGGTAGTGCTGCTTGGCTCACGCGACCTGTATTACCTTATTCAGGACGTGGACGATGAATTTAACGAGCTGTTTCGAGTGCTGGCCGACTTTGAGCATTATCTGCCGTATAACGCCCAGACCCTAAGCTATATGGCGATGCAAATTCGTGAGCAAATGCAACTGCTGAATATCGACGAGCTGACCGCCAGCGGGTTTCGCCAGTTGCTCAGCTTCAGCTTTCGCCAGGCTGAGCACCAGCGCAAATTATCGGCCCGCTTTGCCGATGTATTAGAGCTGGTGCGCGAAGCTTGTTATTACGCCGGCCAGCAGCACAGCAGCAGCTTAACGGCAGAGCATGTGCAACAGGCGTTAAAAGGCAAGCAGTACCGTACCGGACGCATTAGCGAAGCCTTTTTAGAAGATATCCAGGAAGGACAAATTTTAATTGATACCGACGGTTTGGCGGTGGGTAAGATCAACGGCTTAACCGTGTTAGAAATAGGCGATACCGCTTTTGGTACGCCAGCACGCATCAGTGCCACCGTGTTTGCTGGCTCCAGTGGCGTGATAGACATTGAGCGCGAAGTGGAATTGGGCAAAGCTATCCACTCCAAAGGGGTGCTGCTGCTGACCGGTTATCTGGGTGCCAAATATGCGCGTAATTTCCCGCTCACCTTATCGGCCAATATTGCCATGGAGCAAAGCTATGGCCATATTGACGGTGACAGTGCTTCGCTGGCCGAGGTGTGCGCGCTGATCTCTGCCATTACCGATATTCCGATTAAGCAAAGCCTGGCGGTTACCGGCTCGATTAACCAGCATGGTCAGGTGCAGTCGATTGGTGGTGTGAACGAAAAAATCGAAGGTTATTTCCGCTTGTGTCAAAGCCGTGGTTTAAGCGGCGAGCAGGGCGTTATTATTCCGGCCAGTAATCAGTTAAACCTGGTGCTAAACGACGAAGTGATAGCGGCGGTTAAGCAGCATAAATTCCATTTGTATGTGGTAAAAACCGTCGATGAAGCGCTTAGCTTATTAACCGGCGTTGAAGCCGGCGAGAAAAACAGCCGCGGTCAATACCCGAAAAAATCAGTCAATGGCCGTGCGTTAGTGCGGTTGGCGGAAATTGCCGAGCTGGTTAATGGCGCTATGGACGACGACTAGCTAAAGTTCGGCAAAGGCCGGATGATAAAGCACCTGGCCGCTGCGGCCTTTTAACGCCGCCGGGTTTAGCGGCAGCAGCATAAAAGTATTATCCGGCACCTGCCACGGGCAGCGCAGGTTAAAGTGGCTGGCCGGGCTAAAGCCAAAGCGGGGGTAGTAATCCGGATGCCCCAGCACTACAACTGCTGCCGCACCGCGCTCTCGGCACAACTCTAAGCCGGCGCGCACAAGCGCCGAGCCTATTCCCTGATGCTGCAATACATTAGTGACTGCCATTGGCGCCAGTGCCATTAAAGTGATTTCTGCATGGTCTGCTAAATGAGCGACTGAGAACAGTATATGGCCGACAAGTTTGCCATGTTGCCCAGCTACTAAACTGATACTGCCCGGCTGCTGGCGCAGCGTTTTGATAAGCCTAACTTCAGCGTCATGGTTAAAGGCGTCATAGGTAAGTTGCTCTACCGCAGTATAGTCTGCCGGTGTTTCCGGGCGTACCTGAGTGTCGTAGCCCAGCGCATGCCAGCTAGCGTTGCGTCGGCGCTGTAAGGTGCGGCTGATATTATGCAGTAAGGTCATGGCCGTTCTGTGCAAAGCAAAAAACTGGTTTTAGTGTACCGCAGTGCGGCTGTGACTCAAGGCGTTTTGTTAACATTTGCCGTTTTAGCAAGAAAAAAGCCGGCTTAACGCCGGCTTGGTTCGGTTAAATTGTTAACCGCATTTTTTCGGGCCGCCTTTACAGCTGCCGCCGGTATCACCACCACCAGTATCACCACCACCCGTGTCACCACCGCCGGCACAGCCGTTTACGCTCAGGTAGTCGTATGCTGCTTTGGCTTTGACAATACCGTAGCCGAAGTACACGTCTTTACCCGCCGCGCCCGCATCCTGTGCGGTGGCTTTTAACGCGTTACGAATTTCAGTACCGGTACAGCTTGGGAAGTTAGACCACACCAAGGCTGCAACACCGGCTACCGCGGGTGTCGCCATTGAAGTGCCGCTCATATAGCCGTAGTCACTGCTTTCAATGCTAACGGTCATGTTGCTGGCTGCTAGTAATGCAGCACGGTCTTCCAGTGCTGCGCCTACCGCAGGAATAGAAGTGGTATTGGCAGAGCCTTCACCCAGGGTGCCATACAGCATACCGGCGGTATTATTGATGATTACCGCACCGATACCACCAGAATTTTGGCAGTTTTTCACTTTGTCGTGGAAGGATATGGTGCCACGGTCAATTACACAGACTTTACCGGCCGCAGCGCTGTTTACGCTGGTCGACAGGCCCATAAAATAGGTGCTGCCAGAGGCAGTGCCGCTGTTTTCCATCGCCGATGAGGCATAAGCCGTGTTGCCGGCGTACAGTGATGAGGATGTAGCACCATCAGCCGGGTAGGTTGACAGTGTATCAACGCCGCCAGCGGTCACTTCAACACATATAGTCTCGTCAGTCGTGACATTTTTTCCTTTACCGCTGGTGCAGCTTGGGAACTGTGAGAAAGTCGCGATATTGTTATTGGCGTCATTAGCACCGATCATCATCACTGACGGATAGCCAGCCGGGTATGAACGGGTGGTATTACCATCGTTGCCTGCTGCCGCTAATACCAGGCCACCGTTATTGGTAAAGGTGGCAAAAGCGTTTGATTCTGTGCTGTTAGCACCACCACCGCCTAAGCTCATGGTGATAATGTTAGCGCCGGCAGCAGTACATTTTTGCGCCGCATAAGCCAGATCTGACGAGTAACCCCAGCCTGAGGCATTAAATACTTTAATAATGTGCATGGCCACGCCTGGTGCCATACCGACTACGCCTACGCCGTTATCGGCTGCGCCAACAGTACCTGCAACGTGAGTGCCGTGTGGGCCACCGGCAACATCCCAACGGCCGGTGCCAGAGTCGTTATCACCAGTGATATTGCCCCAGTCAAAGTCGACGTTTGAACGGTCCAGGCCAGAGTCAATAACACAGACTTTCATGCCGGCGCCGGCGTTAAAGTTCACCAGATTGGCCTGCGACTGATACACCGCATAAGGCGTTAGCTGTTCTGCCATAGGGTTGCCCAGGTCATCGTTATAGATGGCCATTGGCCGGCGTTCAAAATCTTGTTCTACCAGTTTAATATGCGGATTATTTAGCAGACCTTTGATTTCGCTTAATGTCTTACCAGTAAATTGCGCAGCGATAAAGCCGTCAGCATCCACTTTTACGTCACCGCCAAGTTGTTTCGCCAGTGCTTTTACTACACCTTTTTTGCTGTTATCAACCTGAATAATTACCCGATCAGACGCTGCTGCGCTAGCGGTAAAACCCATCGCCAACAGAGTGGCGGTAGCAATTGTGGACAATTTATTATATTTCATTAACTTACTTCCTCTGGATGTTACTTAATCAGTTATGTTTGCTGATTTTACTTGTTATTCGTCGCGCTCTGGCGGCGCTTTATCGCCTTGCTGTTTAATTCAGCAGTGAGTTTCTTTTTGCCAGATATAAATTGCTTTAGCAACCAGAAACTGAAAGTTCCCGATAATGGCTGTTTTATGTAATTTTTGTGAAATATGTTGAATAAATATCTGTTATCAAGTGTAACTGAAAGGCTATCACAGCAGGTGGTAGATGGCTGGGTGGCTAGGTTTCTGAGTGTTTTATCTATGGTTAGGCGTTACTGCCGAAGCGGCGTCGCCAGTTCCGTACCAGGCTAAACAGCAGAATGAGTGTACAGGCAATAAACAGTGGGCTATTGGTAAAACGGGCGTAAGGCGTTTGCCCCACGGCTAGCTGCACCCTATCCTGCAGCACGGTTTGGCTAAACTGCGGTGCGCGGGCGCTGATGTCGCCATTGGCATTAATGGTGGCAGTGATGCCATTGTTGGTGGCCCGAAGCACTGGCCGACCAAACTCGCGAGCGCGCATTTGAGCAATTTGTAAGTGCTGATGTGGCCCTATGCTGTCGCCAAACCAGGCATCGTTACTTACCGTTAGCAGCAGCTGAGTGTTGGTGGTCATATTGGCGGCGATTTGATCAGGAAAGGCAATTTCAAAACAGATGGCCGGCAGCAAGTGGTAACCATTGGCAACCAGGTTAGGCTGCACATGGCTGCCGCGGCTGAACGAGCTCATCGGTAAATCAAAAATCGGTGCCAGCTTACGCAGCAGGCTTTCAAAGGGCACAAATTCGCCAATCGGTAACAAGTGGTGCTTGCTGTAGCGGTTACCGTGGCCGTAAAAGTAATCGCCATCAGTAGCATCAGGGTAGCGTTTACCCAGCACAATCAGGTTGTTCCAGGCTTGCTGGGTTTTAAAGTTGTAATCAAGAATGCCACTGATCACCGCAGTACCGGCGTACAATGCCGCGCGGTTTAAATTATCCAGGTACTCTTCTGCCAGTGGTTCCAGCCGTGGAATGGCGGCTTCAGGCCAGATAACCAAGTCGGTTTGAAAATGCGGCCGGGTTAAATCCATGTACTTCAGCATGGTCGGCAGTTCTTGCTCAGGTACCCAGCGCAGCTCCTGTTTAATATTGCCCTGCACCAGCAGCACCGACAGCTGTTGCTCGCTGTAATGCCAGCCCTGCCAGCGGCTAAGCTGAGGACTGACTAAAAACAGTGCCACCGCACAAAGCGCCGGTACAACACGCCCCCAGCGCGGACCACGAATAAATAATTGCGCCAGAGCCGCAGCACTAAACACCAGCAAGAAGCTGATACCGGTCTCACCAATTAGCGGCGCAAAATGACTCAGACCAAAGCTGGTTTGGCTATAACCGAGCGACAACCAGGGAAAGCCGGTAAGTAGCACGCTGCGCAGCCATTCGGCCAGTGTCCAGCAGGCCGCCAATAATAGCGGTTGCAGCCAGCCTGACCGCGTCTGAGCGCTAAGTTTGGCGTACACCCAGCAGGCCAGCGCCGGAAACAGCGCCAGATAGGCGACCAGCAATGCCATCAGCGCCAGACTGCCGGCCAGCGGTAAGCCGCCAAACTGATCGATACTGACATGTACCCAGCTGATGCCAACGCCAAACCAGCCTAAACCAAAACTAAAGCCGGCAAGCGCGGCGCGGCCGGCTGAGGCGCGGCCTACCAGGGAGCTTGTCGAAGTACTGTTCGGCGCAGCCTGCCAGTTTAGTACGCCAGCCAGTAAGGCGACAGTACAAAGTGGCAGCCACCACAGGGTATAAGGGGCAAATGCCAGGGTATTAAGCGCGCCGGCAGCCAGTAATAGCGCCAGCGGTAACAGCGGCGTTAATTTCGTCAGTAAGGTGTTGGCCAAGGGGTTAACCGTCTTCTGCTTCAACGCTTTCTTTAGCCCGGATCACCTGCAACTGCACCAGGCGGCGGCTATTGGCTTTGCTGACCTTAAAGGTCAGACCGTTCAGCTCGATGCTCTCGCCCCGCTCAGGCATATGGCCAAAGGCATGCAGCACTATGCCGCCTATGGTGTCGGCGTCTTCTTCATCGAAGCGGGTGCCAAAGGTTTCGTTAAATTCGTCCAGTGGCGTCAGGGCACTGACCTGAAACACGCGCGAGGCCATTTTCTTGATATCATGCTCTTCTTCATCGTCGTGCTCATCTTCAATTTCGCCGACAATTTGCTCCAGAATATCTTCAATGGTCACCAGGCCCGACACGCCGCCGTATTCATCGACCACAATCGCCATATGGTAGCGTTTCTGGCGAAATTCTTTTAACAGCGCATCGACTCTTTTGCTTTCCGGAATAATCACCGCCGGGCGCAGTAAGTCGCGCAGGTGCCAGTCGGTATTATCGGGGTTCAACGCATAATGCAGTAAGTCTTTTACCAGCAAAATGCCTTCAATATGATCTTTGTCTTCATTTACCACCGGGTAGCGGCTGTGATTGTTTTCCAGCAGGATTGGCAGCATGTCGGCAACCTCATCGTCAATGTCGATGGTCGCCATTTGCGAGCGGGGGATCATAATGTCACGGGCGCGCATGCTGGAAACGTCTAGTACGCCTTGCAGCATACTTTTAGTGTCGCTATCAATCAGGCTGCGCATTTGCGCTTCGCTGATGATGTCCTGTAAATCTGAGATATCCTGTGGTTCTGCGGTGAAAATGCTGGCTATTCGCTCCAGCCAGGATTTACCGGCAGAACCGCGACTAGAGTGGGGATTGTCGTCACTCATGGGTGAACTGTTACTCCAAAAGACAAAAAAATCCTATTCGTCATCCAACAAATAGGGGTTAGTAAAGCCAAGTTGCTGCAAAATGGTTACTTCTTCGGCTTCCATCTGCTCGGCATCGTCATCATTTATATGGTCAAAGCCGAGTAAATGCAAGCTGCCATGTACCACCATATGTGCCCAATGCGCCTGTAAGCTTTTTTCTTGCTCAGCCGCTTCCTGCTCGACCACAGGCGCACAGATCACTAAATCGCCCAGCAGCGGCAGCTCAATGCCGGGAGGGCACTGAAACGGAAAGCTCAGCACATTGGTGGGCTTGTCTTTACCGCGGTAGTCGTGGTTAAGCTGTTGGCTCTCGCTGTTATCGACAATGCGCACTGTCACTTCAGCATCGGCTTGAAAGGGTAAAATTGCCGCTTCCAGCCACTGCTGTATTTGCGCTGCGGTGGGTAAATTGCTGGCGCTTGACGCCAGTTGTAAATCCAGCGTAATGGCCATTAGTCACCTTTTGCTGCGGCAGAGGCCGCCAGTTTGGCCGCTTCGTGCGCTTCGTAGGCCATGACAATACGCTGTACTATCGGGTGGCGCACCACGTCTTTGGCGGTAAAGTGGTTAAAGCTAATTTCGTTAACGTCGCTTAGCACATCAATGGCATGCTTTAAGCCGGAATACTGGCCGCGCGGTAAATCAACCTGGGTAATGTCGCCGGTGATCACGGCTTTGGAGCTAAAGCCAATACGGGTTAAGAACATTTTCATCTGCTCAACCGTGGTGTTCTGGCTTTCATCCAGAATGATAAAGGCATCGTTTAAGGTACGGCCGCGCATATAAGCCAGCGGCGCAATTTCAATAATGCCGCGCTCCAGGTACTTTTCTACTTTCTCAAAACCAAGCATTTCAAACAGGGCGTCGTACAGTGGGCGCAAATAAGGGTCTACCTTTTGCGCTAAATCGCCAGGTAAAAAGCCCAGCTTTTCACCGGCTTCTACGGCTGGGCGAGTCAGAATAATGCGCCGCACTAAATTGCGCTCTAAGGCATCTACCGCACAAGCCACCGCCAGATAGGTTTTACCGGTACCGGCCGGGCCTATACCAAAGCAGACGTCATGTTTTAACACATTGCTGACATACACCGCCTGGTTAGGATTGCGTGGTTTAATTAAGCCTTTTTTGGTTTTAAGACTAAAATCCTGCGCACTGCTCTCGTTGTGCTGGTATTGAATGTCGTAGTTTTCGCTAATCACCAAATGCACCTGCTCCGGGGTTATTTCAGCATCCGCTGCCGCGGTGGTGTCAAACAACTGCTGTAATACGTCAAGCGCAGCGGCCACATTGTCCGGCTCGCCGCTGACTTTCAGCTGGTTATCGCGGTGGCTGATCTCTACCTGCAGCCGGCGCTCAACATGTTTTAAATTATCGTCAAACGGGCCGCACAACAGCGTTAGCCGCCGGCTGTCAGCCCCGGTGAGGGTTAATTCTGCAGTATGTAACGCTGTGCTCAAAAGCGGCCTCAATGCAAAAGGGGGCCTAAGGCCCCCGTGTGGTGTTAAGGTGTGTAAGTGGTTACGCCCAGTACGTCAGCCACTGGCTCGGCTTTTTGCCGCGCCAGGATATGCTGTGGCGCGGTATCACGGCGCAGACCCATGTCGCGTTCGGTACGAATAACCTCACCGCGTAGCGAGTTACTAAACACGTCGGTAATTTTCACATCAACAAACTGACCAATCATATCGGGCGTACCAACAAAGTTTACTACCCGGTTATTTTCCGTGCGGCCGGTTAGCTCCATGATGTCTTTTTTCGACGGGCCTTCAACCAGGATGCGCTGCTCGGTGCCTAACATGCCGCGGGCAATTTTTAGCGCCTGCTGGTTAATGCGGTCTTGTAAAATATACAGCCGCTGCTTTTTCGTCTCTTCGCTGACATCATCCGGCAGGTCCGCCGCTGGCGTACCCGGGCGGGCGCTATAGATAAAGCTGAAGCTCATATCAAAATTGATGGCAGCGATTAAATCCATCGTGGCCTGAAAATCAGCATCATCTTCCCCCGGGAAGCCGATGATAAAGTCTGACGACATGCTTAAATCGGGGCGGATCTTCTTAAGTTTACGAATTTGCGCTTTGTATTCCAGCGCCGTGTGGCCGCGCTTCATCAGGTTTAAAATGCGATCTGAGCCACTTTGTACCGGCAGGTGCAGGTGGTTTACCAGCTCGGGTACGTCACGGTATACCTCAATAATATCGTCGGTAAATTCAACCGGGTGCGAGGTGGTGTAGCGAATACGGTCTATACCGTCAATCGCCGCCACTAAGCGCAGCAGTTCAGAAAAATGACAGATGCTGCCATCAAACTTCTCGCCACGGTAGGCGTTAACGTTTTGCCCCAGCAGGTTTACTTCGCGCACGCCTTGCTCGGCGAGCTGGGCAATTTCAAACAGCACGTCATCCAGCGGCCGGCTCACTTCTTCGCCGCGGGTGTAAGGCACCACGCAGAAAGTGCAGTATTTCGAGCAGCCTTCCATAATGGACACAAAGGCGCTTGGGCCTTCGGCTTTGGGCTCAGGCAGGCGGTCAAATTTTTCAATTTCCGGGAACGACACGTCGACCACCGGCGATTTGTTGCCGTGCACTGAGTTAATCATCTCAGGCAGGCGGTGCAGCGTTTGCGGGCCAAACACGATATCGACAAAGGGCGCGCGCTCACGAATGGCGGCACCTTCCTGTGAAGCGACACAGCCACCGACACCGATAACTAAATTCGGATTTTTTTCCTTTAGCGGACGCCAGCGCCCCAACTGATGGAATACCTTCTCCTGGGCTTTTTCCCGGATCGAGCAGGTATTAAGCAGGATTACGTCTGCTTCTTCTGCTTCTTCAGTCAGGGTGTAGCCATGAGTGGCATCCAGCAGGTCGGCCATTTTAGATGAATCGTATTCGTTCATCTGGCAGCCCCAGGTTTTAATGTGCAGCTTTTTGCCCATTGCGTGTTATTACCTGTATTGTCACTTGGAAAAAAGGGAGCGTATTTTAGCCTGTTCACGCCGGCGTTGCCAGCATTGGCTGAAAATGACTGAGCGCAAAAATTGGACCAAGCATGATTAGGTTTGCCCTAAGTCAACCGTTGAAGGCATGGATGCCTGAGTCGAGCCCCCAGGGAAGGGTTTACGGCGCGTTGATGTGGGCAAACCGGTTCATGCGGAGCCTGCATCTGATGTCCGCCGTCACAGCAGTCTTTGCCGGGTGGTAATATAACCGGCATAAAAGATTACCAACACGCCGCCAAGCCAGGCCAGCGTAACCGGCTCTTGCCAGAACAGGTAACCAAATAGCCCGGCAAATACCACGCTGCTGTAAGTCCACATACCAATATCACTGGCCGGTGCTATGGCATAGGCGCGGGTCATCGCTAGCTGGCCAATCGCCGCCAGCACACCCATGGCCACAAACGCCAGCCACACTTCGTTGTTTAGTGGCTGCCAGTAAAACGGCAGCGGTATTGCCGACAATATCGCGGTTAACAGCGAAAAATAGAACACAATACGCACCGCCGGCTCGGTGTCCGACATATAGCGAATGGTGGTTTTCGTTACCGCCACCAGTACGGCGGATAACAGCCCCACCAGCATAATGCTATCCAGGCCACCGCTGCTACCAGGCAGCGCCAGCATCACGCCGACAAAGCCAAGTAAAATGGCAAACAAGGTCAGCTTACTGGGCCGCTCTTTTAACCAGAAACGGGCGATAATGGGCACAATAAACGGCGATAACAACAGCACCAGCATGCCTTGCGCCAGCGGCAGGCGAGCCAACACATAGAAAAAACAATACATAGAAATGATGCCGGTAAGGGCGCGGCTGACGTGTAAATACCAGCGCTGGGTTTTTAGCAGGCTAAACCCGTGGCGGTACAAAAACGGCAGCATTAACAGCAGGGCGAAAAAGTTGCGGAAAAATACTACCTGGGCTTCTGAGGCGGTAGCGCTGGTAAATTTAACCACAGCACCTATACCGGCAAAGCAGGCTTCTGCCAGTAATAACAACAAGGCACCTTTGAGCAGGGGCGTTAACATACAGATCCGGCGACAGCATTGGGGCCGCTAAGTATACCAGAGCTGCGCAGCGCTCTGCAGCGGTGTTTAACGCACTAATCGTAAGTTAACCGCTACCTGACGCAGCGGCTTAGCCGCTTACAGCTCGCGTTGTAAAAAGGCGGGTATGTCCTCAGCCGGCATTGGCTTGGCAAACAAATAGCCCTGGATCAGATAGCAGTGGCGGCGGTTAAAAAACGCCAGTTGTTGTTCAGTCTCCACGCCTTCGGCCACACAATACATCCCTAGGCTGTTGGCCATACTCAGCATGGCTTCAATAATGGTTTCATCACTGCTGTCGATACCAATATCCTGCACAAAGCTGCGGTCAATTTTAATACCGTCAATCGGCAGCTCTTTTAAGTATTTCAGCGAGGAGTAGCCGGTACCAAAGTCATCCAGCGCCAGCTGTACACCCAGCTCACTTAACGCCAACATAGTTTCGATAGCGCTTTGATGGTCGCGCATCAGCGCGCTTTCTGTTACCTCAAACCGCAGATAACTGGCGGACAAATTGTACTTTTGCAGCAGGCCGCGCACATAGTCTGCCAGTGCCGGTTGCTCCAGATGGCGCGTCGACAGATTCACTGACAGGTATAACAGATGGCCATCGTCATGCCAGCTGGCTAAATCGGTCAGCGCGCGTTCCAGTAAGTCGTGCGTCATATTAATAATCAGCCGCAGCTCTTCGGCCAATGAAATAAACTCTGCCGGCGAGACAATGCCTTCGCTGCTTTGCCAGCGCAGCAACACTTCAGCACCCACCACCTGGCGGGTTTGGCTGTTAACGATCGGCTGGTAATAATTGACAAACTCATCGTTGTGCAGCGCTTTGCGTAAACGGGTTTCCCGCGCCAGCCGCATATGGGCTTTTTCATTCATTTCGGCAGTGAAAAACTGGAAGTTATTCCGTCCGGCCTCTTTGGCGTGATACATAGCCACGTCGGCATGTTTTAACAGTTCACCAGCGCTTAGTGCATCATCAGGATAAACGGCAATACCAATACTGGGCGACACGCCAACGGTGTGGCTGGCCAGTAGCATAGGCTCACTGACCACGCTTAGCATCTTACGCGCCACATGGCTGATATTATCTTCGGCTTTGTAGCCTTCGAGCAGCACGACAAATTCATCACCGCCCAAACGGGCGACCGTATCGCTTTCGCGCAGGGTTAGCGTTAGCCGGCGCGCCACTTCTTTTAACAGTAAGTCGCCAATGTCGTGGCCCAGAGAATCGTTAATTTGCTTAAACTTATCCAAGTCGATAAAGCAGAGTGCCAGCGAGCGTTTATCCCGCTTTGCCTGATCGATGCCGTGGTAAATTCTGTCCATCAGCAGGGCGCGGTTGGGCAGGCCGGTAAGGGCGTCATAGTTGGCCAGATAACGCAGCTCATCTTCGGCTTGTTTTTGCGCGGTAATATCGGTAAACACCAACACAAAGAAGGTTTGTTGTTGCTGCTCGCCAATGGCGCTGATATTGATCAGGGTGGGGCGCTCTCTGCCATCGGGCGTGATAACCTGCTCTTCGCCTTGCCAGTGCTGGCCCGGTTGCAGCTCTTTTAACAGCTTGGTGTAAAAGCGCCGCCGCACCAGGCTAATGCCCAGATGGTGGGTACGCGGCTGCTCCAGATAGTGCTCCATATTGCCAAAGGCGGTGGCGAACGACTGGTTGGCTGCCAGCACCCGCTGACGATGGTCAAGAATCACTACCCAATCGCGGGTTTGCTGAAAGGCCTCGCCAAATAAGCGCAATACTGATCAGTTAAGAAATATTTCAGCGATCAGTTGACCGATCTTGCAAGGGTGACAAAATCCGGTGGTCTTAGAGCCACCGGATTTTTTTAT
>JAANMY010002652.1_pt1 | contig 16371 bp, 16 predicted proteins | sample 7279691 | NCBI WGS metagenome assembly JAANMY01 (sample SAMN14094543, study PRJNA606508) | bioreactor metagenome | isolation source: A lab-scale SPAN reactor treating ammonium-rich wastewater day 388 | place: Ireland: Galway | collected 2018-02-07
GGGAAATGGGCGACGCGGTGATCGCGGCGCTGTGAGCTAACGCTATCTAGGAATTCCAAATGAAACGAGTGGGCCTGGTGGGCTGGCGCGGCATGGTCGGCTCCGTGCTGATGCAGCGCATGATGGAGGAACGGGATTTCGATCACATCGAGCCGATCTTCTTCACCACTTCCCAGGTCGGCGGCAAGGGCCCGGCCATCGGCCGGGACGTGCCGGCGCTGCAGGACGCGCGCGATGTCGATGCGCTGAAGACGATGGACATCGTCATCTCCTGCCAAGGCGGCGATTACACCACCGAGGTTTTCCCCAGGCTGCGCGGGGCCGGCTGGAGCGGCCACTGGATCGACGCCGCCTCCTCGCTGCGCATGAAGGACGACACGGTCATCATCCTCGACCCGGTCAACCTGGCCGTCATCAAGAACGCCCTCGCGCGCGGCGGCCGCAACTGGATCGGCGGCAACTGCACGGTCAGCCTGATGCTGATGGCGGTCGGCGTGCTCTTCCAGCGTGACCTGGTCGAATGGATGAGCGCCATGACCTATCAGGCGGCTTCCGGCGCCGGCGCACAGAACATGCGCGAATTGCTGACGCAGATGGGCGAGGTGCATCGGGTGGCGAAGGGTTTGCTCGACGATCCGGCGTCGGCCATCCTCGACATCGATCGTGAAGTCGCCGGCATCCTGCGCGAAGAGACCTTTCCGACGGCGAATTTCGGTGTGCCGCTGGCCGGCAGTCTGATCCCCTGGATCGACAAGGAACTCGAGAACGGCCAGAGCCGCGAGGAATGGAAGGGGCAGGCGGAGACCAATAAAATCCTCGGCCGCGAAGCCAGTCCGGTGCCGGTCGACGGCATTTGCGTGCGTGTCGGCGCCATGCGCTGCCACAGCCAGGCCCTGACCCTGAAGCTGAAACAGGACGTGCCGACCGATGAGGTCGAGGCGATGATCGCCGCCTCGAATGCCTGGGTGAGGGTGGTGCCGAACAAGCGCGACGTGACCATCCGCGAACTGACGCCGACGGCCGTCACCGGTACCCTGTCGGTGCCCGTGGGGCGATTGCGCAAGCTCAACATGGGGCCGCAGTACCTGGGAGCATTCACCTGCGGCGACCAGCTGTTATGGGGCGCGGCCGAACCATTGCGCCGCATGCTGCGGATTCTGCTCGAAGCCTGAGCCGTAGCGGGGCCGGATTGCCGCCCGAACCGGTTGATTTCCCGCCGGCCTTGGCCAGAAATATCATGAGGAAGTTTAGCTTGCATAGCTAAGCTCATGATGTTATGTTACTTGTTCGGAAACTCTCCGCGAGGGGGACGCGGTGCATAAAAAAATCCTGAGATTCTCATTAGAGGCCGGCCTCTTGGCATCGGCTTTGGCCGCCTTGCCGATGGGCGCGAACGCTGCGGGTCTGGGGCGGATTGCGGTGCTGTCCTCTCTGGGGCAACCGTTGCGCGCAGAGGTGGAATTGAGCGCATCGCGAGAGGAATTGTCCTCGCTCTCGGCACGCCTGGCCTCTCACGACGCCTTCAAACAGGCCGGCATCGAATACGTCCCGGCCCTGTCCGGCATCAAGCTGGTCATCGACAAACGCAGCGGGGGGCAACCGGTGATCCGACTGACCACGGATCGCCCGATCAACGAGCCTTTCCTGGACCTGCTCATCGAACTGAACTGGATCTCTGGCCGCCTGGTGCGGGAATATACTTTCTTGTTGGATCCGGCGCCGGAAGTCCTTGCCCGCAAGCCCGCCGCCGTCCCTGCAGCCAAGCGTGAAGCAGCCGTTGCCCAGTCTTCGCCGGTGCTCGCCCCCAAGCAGCCTGAAACGCGCACTGAAGAGAAACCGGGCGCGGACAAGCCCGAGCAGCCCCGGCCGGCCGGCGAGGGCCAGGCCCATGAAGTCAAGAAGGGCGAATACCTGCGCAAGATTGCCGCCGAGACCCAGTACGAGGGCGTCAGCCTCGACCAGATGCTGGTGGCGATTTTTCGCAACAACAAGGATGCTTTCATCGGCAACAACATGCATCGCATGAAGGCCGGCAAGATCCTGCAAATCCCGGATCGCGACGCCGTTGCCGCGGTGGACGTCAAAGAGGCGCGCAAGACCATATCGGTGCAAACCGCCGATTTCAATGCCTACCGCCAGAAACTGGCTTCGGCCGCTGCCGGCTCGGAAGCACCCAAGGAGGAAGCCGCCAAGCAGGTGGCCGCGGGCAAGATTGGCGCCAAGGTCGAAGAGAAGATCCCCGCGCCTGCCGAGGCCAAGGATCAATTGAAGGTATCCAAGGCCGAGGCCGCCAAGGAGGCCCGCACCGCCCAGGGCAAGATCGCGGCGCTGGAAGAGGATCTCGCGGCCAAGGAGCGTGCCCTCAAGGAAGCGCAGTCGCGTCAGGCCGACCTGGAGAAAAACGTCAAAGAACTCCAGAAACTGCTCGAACTGAAGAACCAGAATCTTGCCGAACTGCAGAAACAGGCGGCGGCGAAAACCGCACCTCCTCCGTTACCCGAGCCGAAAAAGCCCGAGGCGCCAGCACCTGCAGCAGCAGCGCCGGCGGCCGCGCCAGTTGCGGAGGCGAAACCGGCGGAAAAACCCGTGGAACCGGGCAAGCCCGAAGCGCTTGCAGCCAAGCCTGCCGAGGGCGAAAAGCCGGTTGAGGCTGCCAAGCCCGCGGAGGAACCCAAGCCTGCCGAAGCAGCCAAGCCTGCGGAAGCGCCAAAACCCGCAGAACCGCCGAAAGCGCCTGTGCCGAAGAAGGCGCCGCCGCCACCACCGCCTCCGCCCGAGCCGGATTTCCTCGACGAGGTGCTGGGCAACCCGGCCATTCTCGGCGGCGGGGTGCTGGTGCTGGGCCTGCTTGGCTTCATCGCCTATCGCCAGCGCCAGAAGAAGAAAATTCAGGAAGGCGGCGAGGCGCCGCCGACCACCACCACGGCCAACCTGACGGCCAATTCCGTCTTCGGCGCCACCGGCGCGCAGAGTGTCGACACGACCGGCAGTTCGATGGCGACGGATTTCAGTCAGGGTTCGATCAGCGCCATTGATGCCGACGAGGGTGTCGATCCGGTGGCGGAGGCCGATGTGTACATGGCCTACGGCCGCGACGCGCAGGCGGAGGAAATCCTCCTCGACGCGCTCAAGACCGATCCGACCCGTACCGCCATTCACGTCAAGTTGCTGGAGATTTACGCCGGCCGCAAGAACAACAAGCAGTTCGAGACCCTGGCCAGCGACTTGTATGCGCAGACGGGGGGCGTTGGCGTGGATTGGGAAAAAGCCGCCGCGATGGGGCTGAAGCTCGACCCATCCAATCCGCTCTATGGCGGAAGCGCGGGCGGCGAGAAGCAGGCCATGCACACCGACACGACCGTCATCGTCCAGCCCGGCGAAAAGCAGATGCGCGATACCTGGACCATGCCGGGGGAACTGAGCCAGATCTCCGAAGCCGTGGAAAAAGGTGGCACGGCTACCGCGATCCTGGAAAAACCGGTTGAAGCAGCCGCGGCGGCGCCTGCCGCGGGAGCCCCGGCGCTGGATTTCGATCTCGACCTGGGTTCGCCCCCGCAGCCTGTTGCGGCGCCGGCTGCACCGGCTGCTGCAGCGGCCGCGGCCCCAGCCGGCCTGGACTTCGACCTTGGGCTCGATTTCAAGCCGGCCGTCAGCAACGCCGCCGAATACCATCCTGAAGCGACCGTGGTCATGAGTGCGTCTGCCGCAGCCCAGCAGCCGGCCGCCGATCTGGCGCTCGACATCAAGCTCGACGAACCCGCGCCGGCCGCGGCCGACGAAGGCATGCATTTCGATCTCGACCTGGGCGCCCCGGCTGCGCCAGCCGCACCGCCATCTGCCGAGGTGGTCGATCTCGAAAAAACCCTGGCCGGAGGCAGTGCGCTGGATTTCGACTTCAACATCGGCGCACCTCCGGCTGCGCCGGCGCCCAAGGCCGAGCCCGATATCGGCCTCGGCGCCATCAGCCTTGACCTCGGCCAGGCCGCGGCGGCCGTGCCCGCAGCCGACGTCCCCGCCGGCGACGAGGTGGCGACCAAACTCGAATTGGCCAAGGCCTACGAGGAGATGGGCGACAAGGAAGGCGCGCGCGAATTGCTGGGCGAAGTCGCCAAGGAAGGCAATGCCGAGCAGCAAGCCAAGGCGCAGAGCATGCTCGCCAAGCTGAGCTGAGCGACCTGGCGGAGGGCGGCCTGCCCTCCGCCTTTTTATCTTCCCGATGCTGCACCCGACCGTTCGCCTCCTTGCCTGGGGCGTGGCGGCCGCGCTGGTTCATTGGCTGTCGTTGACTGGCTTGGCGCTGGCCTGTGCCGCGGCGCTGGCGGCAAGCGTGTGGCTGGCGCGGCCGCGGCTGCTCCTGTTGCTGAAGCGCACCCGCTGGCTGATCCTCACCCTGCTCACGCTGTTTGCCCTGACGACCCCGGGCATCTACCTGCTGCCCGTACTGGGCGATCTTGGCCCGACCGAGGAAGGGCTGCGGCTCGGCCTGGAGCACTTGCTGCGGCTTGTTTTCGTGCTGGCCAGCCTGGCCCTTCTCCTGCAGAGCACGGCGGTCGATGAACTGGTGGCCGGCGTCCATGACCTGATCCGTCCCTTGTCGTGGCTTGGTCTGGATCGCGGCCGCGTGGCGTTGCGCCTGATGCTGGTTTTGCATTATGTCGAACGGGCGCCGCCGGGCCGCCACTGGCGGGAATGGCTGCGGGGCGAGTCGGACGAGGGGGCGCCCCTGACGCTCCGTCTGCAAGTACGGTCTCTCGCCGCCGCCGATTTCGCCGTGCTGGCGGGACTGACTTTTGCCGTGGCCGCTTTCATCGGAATTGCATCGTGAGAATTGTCCTGGGGCTCGAGTACGACGGCGCCGCCTTCGCCGGCTGGCAGACACAGCCGCAGGGCAACACCGTGCAGGATGCGGTGGAGCGGGCGCTGGCCGAAATCGCCGGCGCGCCGGTGCGCACGACCTGCGCCGGCCGCACCGATGCCGGGGTACATGCCGCGGCCCAGGTCGTGCATTTCGACACTCCGGCGGCCCGTCCGGAGAACGCCTGGGTGCGCGGCGTGAATGCGCACCTGCCGGACAGCATCGCCGTGCGCTGGTCGCGCGTGGTGGCGGACGATTTCCATGCGCGCTTTTCCGCACGATCGCGCAGCTACCGCTACGTGCTGGTCAATCATGCCGTGCGTCCCGCCCTCATGCATGGCCGGGTCGGCTGGTTCCATCTGCCGCTCGACCTTGCGGCCATGCAGGCAGGTGCCGCGCATCTCGTCGGCGAACGGGATTTTTCCGCCTTCCGTGCCGTCGAGTGCCAGGCCAAGACGCCGGTGAAGACGCTGCACCGTGCGGAAGTGCGTCGGCAAGGCGACTGTGTCATTTTCGACTTTCACGCCAGCGCCTTCCTGCACCACATGGTGCGCAACATGGTCGGCGCCCTCGTCTATGTCGGCAAGGGAGCGCACCCGCCGGAATGGATCGCCGAACTGATCGCCAGCCGCGATCGCAGCCTGGCGGCGCCGACCTTTTCTCCCAATGGCCTGTATCTCTCCGGCGTCGAGTACGAGGCGCGCTGGCAGTTGCCCCTGAATGGCCGTATCATCGCGCCTTTCGAGCCGCTTTCCCTCTGACATTGCTCCGCACCCGCATCAAGATCTGCGGTATAACCCGCCCCGAGGATGCCCGCGCCGCGGTCGAACTGGGCGCGGATGCCCTCGGCCTGGTCTTCTACGAGCCCAGCCCGCGCAGCGTCAGCCTCGAGCAGGCTTGGGAGATCGCCCGCATCGTGCCGCCCTTCGTCACCCTGGTCGGCCTGTTCGTGAACGAGACCAAGCTCACGGTGCGGCGCACCATGGAGGCGGTGCCGATCCAACTGCTGCAGTTTCACGGCGACGAGGAAGAGTCGTTCTGCCGTTCCTTCCATGCCCCGTACATAAAAGCGGCGCGGGTGAGGCCGGGCCTCGATTTGGTAAAATACGCAGAGTCCTATCCTACTGCGCAGGGCCTGTTGCTCGACGCCTACGTCGAGGGTTACGGCGGCGGCGGCAAGACCTTCGACTGGTCGCTGATCCCGTCGCGCCTGCCTCTGCCGCTGATTCTGTCGGGCGGCCTGGATGCCGACAACGTGGCCGGGGCGGTGCGTGCCGTGCGGCCGTGGGCGGTGGATGTCAGCAGCGGGGTGGAAGCCGCCAAGGGAATCAAGGACGCTGGCAAAATCGCCGCGTTCATAGCTGGAGTAAAGCATGCAGATGTATGACCTGCCCGATGCGCGCGGCCATTTCGGCCCCTACGGCGGCACCTTCGTCGCCGAGACGCTGATCGAGGCGCTCGACGAGCTCAAACGCGCCTACGCCGAAGCCCGCGCCGATCCCGCCTTCAAGGCCGAGTTCGAGTACGAGCTCAAGCACTACGTCGGCCGCCCCAGCCCGATCTATCACGCGAAACGCTGGTCGGAACTGCTCGGCGGGGCGCAGATCTACCTCAAGCGCGAGGACCTCAACCACACCGGCGCGCACAAGGTGAACAACTGCATCGGCCAGGCCATGCTGGCGCGCCGCATGGGCAAGCCGCGCGTCATCGCCGAGACCGGCGCCGGCCAGCACGGCGTCGCCACCGCCACCGTCGCCGCCCGCTACGGCATGGAATGCGTGGTCTACATGGGCAGCGAGGACGTCAAGCGCCAGGCCGCCAACGTCTACCGCATGAAGCTGCTCGGTGCCCGCGTGGTGCCGGTGGAATCCGGCTCGAAGACGCTGAAAGACGCGCTGAACGAGGCCATGCGCGACTGGGTGACCAACGTCGGTAACACCTTCTACATCATCGGCACGGTGGCCGGTCCGCATCCCTACCCGATGATGGTGCGCGACTTCCAGTCGGTGATCGGCGAGGAGTGTCGCGTGCAGATGCCGGAACTGGCGGGACGCCAGCCGGACGTCGTCATCGCCTGCGTCGGCGGCGGCTCCAATGCCATGGGCATTTTCTACGACTATATCCCCGATGAATCCGTGAAGCTGGTCGGCGTCGAGGCGGCCGGCTACGGCCTGGCCAGCGGCCATCACGCCGCCTCGCTGGTCGCCGGCAGGCCCGGCGTGCTGCACGGCAACCGCACCTATCTGCTGCAGGACGAGAACGGCCAGATCATAGAGACGCACTCGGTTTCCGCCGGACTCGACTATCCCGGCGTCGGCCCCGAGCACGCCTGGCTGAAGGACAGCCACCGCGCCGACTATGTCGCCGTCACCGACGACGAGGCGCTGGCCGCCTTCCATGCCCTGTGCCGCTACGAGGGCATCATCCCGGCGCTGGAGTCCGCGCACGCACTGGCCTACGCCGCCAGGCTGGCGCCGACGCTGCCGAAGGACAAGCTGCTGCTGGTGAACCTCTCCGGCCGCGGCGACAAGGACATGCACACCGTGGCGGAGAAATCGGGAATCCAGTTCTGATGTCGCGCATCCGGAAAACCTTCGAGCAACTCGCCGGTCGGGGGCGCAAGGCCCTGATCCCCTTCATCACCGCCGGCGATCCCGAGCCTGCCCAAACCCTGCCGCTGATGCGTGCGCTGGTGGCCGGCGGCGCCGACATCATCGAGCTGGGCGTGCCCTTTTCCGACCCGATGGCGGACGGCCCGACCATCCAGCGCGCCTCCGAACGGGCGCTCAAGCATGGCATGTCGCTACGCCGGGTGCTCGCCATCGTGCGTGAATTCCGTGCCGGCGATGTCGACACACCGGTGGTGCTGATGGGCTATGCCAATCCGATCGAGGCGATGGGGATCGACGCCTTCGCCGCCGAGGCGAAGCAGGTGGGTGTGGATGGCGTGCTGGTGGTGGATTACCCGCCGGAGGAGTGTGCGGACTTCGCGGCAAAGCTAAAGGCCGTCGGCCTCGATCCGATTTTCCTGCTGGCGCCGACATCGACCGACGAGCGCTTCGGCCAGGTGGCCGAGGTCGGCAGCGGCTACATCTACTACGTTTCGCTGAAGGGCGTCACCGGCGCCGGGCATCTCGATCTCGACGAGGTGGCGCGGCGCATTCCGGCCATCCGCCAGAAGGTCGGCATGCCGGTCGGCGTCGGCTTCGGCATCCGCGACTCGGCAAGCGCGCGGCGCATCGCCGCCGTGGCCGACGCGGTGGTGATCGGTAGCCGCATCATCGAGGAGATCGAGAAAAGCCCGCGCGAGCAGGCTGCCGTTAATGTCACGGCATTCCTGCGCGGCATCCGCGCTGCGCTCGACGAGCCGGCCGTTTCCAAGGAGGCGTCATGAGCTGGTTGCAAAAGCTGCTCCCGCCCAAGATCAAGCGCGCCGAAGGTGCCAAGAAATCGATCCCCGAGGGCCTCTGGTGCAAGTGCCCGAGCTGCGAGGCCACGCTCTATAGCTCGGATCTCGAGAAGAACCTCGGCGTCTGCCCCAAGTGCGGGCATCACCATCGCCTGGGTGCCCGCGCCCGGCTCGATCTGCTGCTCGACCCCGAAGGCCGCTTCGAGATCGGCGCCGAGGTGCTGCCGGTCGATCCGCTCAAGTTCAAGGACAGCAAGCGCTATCCGGAGCGGCTCAACGCCGCCGTAGACGAGACCGAGGAGGGCGACGCGCTGGTGGTGATGCAGGGCGCGGTGAAGACCCTGCCGCTGGTGGTTGCCGCCTTCGAGTTCGACTTCATGGGCGGCTCGATGGGCTCGGTGGTTGGCGAACGCTTCGTGCGCGGCGTGCGCACGGCCGTCGAGCAGCAGATGCCCTTCGTCTGCATCACCGCCACCGGCGGGGCGCGCATGCAGGAGGGGCTCTTTTCGCTGATGCAGATGGCGAAGACCACGGCGGCCGTGACGCAGCTCTCCGCCAACCGCCTGGCCTTCATTTCCATACTGACCGACCCGACCATGGGCGGCGTCTCCGCCAGCTTCGCCTTCGTCGCCGACGTTGTCATCGCCGAGCCCGGGGCGCTGATCGGCTTTGCCGGCCCGCGCGTCATCGAGCAGACGGTGCGCGAGAAGCTGCCGGAGGGCTTCCAGCGCGCCGAGTTCCTCCTTGAAAAGGGCGCTCTCGACATGATCGTCGACCGGCGCGAGATGCGCGACAAGCTGGCCGCGCTGCTGGCCCTGCTGCAGAAGATTCCCGCGGTCTGATCCTGACGCCCCTCTCTCACTTCACGCTGCAAGACTGGCTGGCGCACATCGAGCGGCTGCACGCACGGCCCGTCGCGCTGGGGCTCGAGCGCGTCCTGGCCATGAAGCGCGCGCTCGGCGCGGAACAGACCGTGCCGCTGATTACCGTCGGCGGCACCAACGGCAAGGGCTCGACCTGCGCCATGCTGGAGCGCATCCTGCTCAGCGCGGGCTACCGCGTCGGCCTGTACACCTCGCCGCATCTGCTGGTGTACAACGAGCGGGTGCGAATCAACGGCGAGCCGGCCCCGGACGCGGCGCTGTGCGCTGCCTTCTCGCGGGTGGAAGCCGCGCGCGGCGAGACCCCACTGACCTACTTCGAGTTCGGCACGCTGGCCGCATGGCAGGCCTTCGCCGCGGCCGGCGTCGACGTCGTCATCCTCGAAGTCGGCCTGGGCGGCCGGCTCGACGCCGTGAACGCCTTCGATGCCGATTGCGCGGTCGTCGCCTCCATCGATCTCGACCACATGGATTATCTCGGCGAGACACGCGAGGCGATCGGCTTCGAGAAGGCCGGCATCTTCCGCGCCCGCCGTCCGGCCATCGTCGGCGATGCGCAGCCACCGCAGCGACTGCTCGACCACGCCGCTGCGATCGGCGCCGACCTGCAGGTACTGGGGCGGGACTTCGGTTTCCTGGCCGAGCCGGGGCAGTGGGCCTATTGGGGACGCCGCGGCCGGCGCGGCGGCCTCGCCCATCCGGCACTGCGCGGCGCCGTCCAACTGGCGAATGCCAGCACGGCGATCGCGGTGCTGGAGGCGCTGGCGGCGCGACTGCCGGTGTCGATGCAGGATGTCCGCCGCGGCCTGATCGAGGTCAGTCTGCCCGGCCGTTTCCAGGTCCTGCCGGGCCGCCCCGCCGTGGTGCTGGATGTCGGCCACAACCCGCAGGCGGCCGGTGTGCTGGCGGACAACCTCGGCAGCATGGCGTTCCATCCGAATACCTGGGCGGTGTTCGGCATGCTGGCCGACAAGGACGTCGCCGGCGTCGTTGGGCGCGTCAAGGGCAGGATCGACCACTGGCTCGTCGCCACCTTGCCCGGTCCGCGCGGCATGGCGGCGGGGGCGCTGGCCGGAGTGGTGAAAGCACATGGCGCCAAGGCGGTCGCCTGCTTCGATTCGCCCGCCGACGCGTATCGTGCCGCAAGAGAGAAGGCGGAGGAAAATGATAGAATTGTCGCCTTCGGTTCCTTCCTCACCGTGGCCGACGTGCTGCACACGATAGACGATGAGCGAAAACGACGCACAACTTGAGCTGAAGAAGCGGGCGCGCCGCCGTCTCGTCGGGGCCGCCGCCTTGGCGGTCCTGGCCGCAATCGTGCTGCCGATGGTCATGGACCAGACACCCAAGCAGCAGCCGGCGCAGGATATCCAGATACGCATTCCCGCCCAGGATGCCGGCTCATTTACCTCCCGCATCCTCCCGGTCAAGCCGGGATCGACTCCGACGCCGTTGCCGCCGGCGACAGCTCCAGAGGCGAAATCCGCGGAGACAGCCAGGCAGACTGCGGTCCCTCCTGCCAAGGCAGAGGCCAAGGCCGAAACCCGACCCGAACCGAAAGTCGAGCCCAAGACGCCCCAGAAGCCTGCGGAGAGGCCGGCGGCCGCCAAGACGGAAGTCAGTCCCGCGCATACGGCGACCAGGCCTGCCGAGGCCAAGGCCGTCGAGACAAAGCCCGAGGAGGCCAAGGCCAAGGCCAAGCCGTCGCCGGCTGCTGCGAACGGAGAGCAGTGGGTGGTCCAACTCGGCGCCTACCGCGATCAGGCGAATGTTCGCAATCTGGCGACCAAGCTGAAGCAACAGGGCTACAATTTTTATACGGAAGTTCTGCCTGCGCCGGACGGCACTGAGCGGACCCGCGTCAGGGCCGGCCCCTTCCCAAGCAAGGAAGCCGCCGACGCCGCGCGGGAGCGCATCAAGCGCATCGGCGTGGATGGCGTCGTTGCGCAGAAGTAAACGGCAGTGACGGCGTTCGATTACGCCGTTCTGGCGATCCTCGCTGCCTCTGTCGCGCTCGGCGCCTGGCGCGGACTGGTGAGCGAGGTGCTCGCCCTGGCTGCCTGGGTGTTGGCGATCCTGGCCGGGCGTGCCCTGGCGCCGGACATGGCGCCGGTGTTCGCGGATTGGCTGAAAGAAACGGCCTGGCAGTACGCGGCGGCTTTCGCGGCGATTGCCGTCGCGGTGCTGGTGGCGGTGGCCTTGCTGCGTTTCGCCCTTTCGAAGCTGCTGCGGGCGATCGGGCTGGGGCCGCTGGACCGCTTCCTTGGCGCGGTGTTCGGCGTCGCGCGGGGCGTGCTGGTGGTGTGGTTGTGCGTGCTGATCGGTGGCCTGACGGCACTGCCGCAGCAGGCGTGGTGGCGGCAGGCCTGGCTGGCGCCGCCGTTGGAAACCGCAGTGCTGGCGGCCAGGCCCTGGCTGCCGCCGGCGGTGGCAAAGCGCATACGCTATAGGTGAGACATGTGCGGAATCCTGGGCGTCGTCGCGACGACGCCGGTGAACCAGTTGCTCTATGACGGCCTGCAGGTGCTGCAGCACCGCGGCCAGGATGCGGCCGGCATCGCCACGGCGGAAGGCGGTGTCTTCCACATGCACAAGGGCCCGGGGCTGGTGCGCGACGTCTTCCGCACGCGCAACATGCGCAACCTGCAGGGCAACTGGGGCATCGCCCATTGCCGCTACCCAACCGCCGGCTCGGCCTTCAACACTGCCGAGTCACAGCCCTTCTACGTCAATTCGCCTTTCGGCCTGATGCTCGCGCACAACGGCAACCTGACCAACGCCGAAGAGCTCAAGCGCGAGATGTTCCTGCAGGACCTGCGCCACATCAACACCAATTCCGACTCCGAGGTACTGCTCAACGTGCTGGCGCACGAGCTGCAGGCAGCGGCGACCAAGTACCAGCTCGACGCCGAGACCATCTTCAAGGCGGTGGCCGGCGTGTACCGCCGCGTGCGCGGCGCCTACGCCGTGGTGGCCATGATCGCCGGCTACGGCCTGCTGGCCTTCCGCGATCCCTACGGCATCCGCCCGCTGATCGTCGGCCGCAATGCCACGCCGCAGGGAAACGAATATCTGGTGGCCTCGGAGAGCGTCGCCCTCGACACCCTCGGTTTCCAGATCCTGCGCGATGTGGCGCCCGGCGAGGCGGTGCTGATCGACATCCAGGGCAACTTCCACAGCAAGCCCTGCGCCGAGCACACCCTGCGCGCGCCCTGCATCTTCGAGTTCGTCTATCTGGCGCGGCCCGACTCGCTGATCGACGGCATCTCGGTGTACGAGAGCCGCGTCAAGATGGGCGAGCACCTGGCGGAGAAGATCCGCCACACGCTGCCGCACGTCGACATCGACTCCGTCATTCCGATCCCGGATTCCAGCCGGCCCTCGGCGATGGAGCTGGCCACGCGGCTGAACCTTCCCTATCGCGAGGGCTTCGTCAAGAACCGCTACATCGGCCGCACCTTCATCATGCCCGGCCAGGCGCAGCGGAAGAAATCGGTGCGCCAGAAGCTCAACACCATCGCGCTGGAATTCAAGGGCAAGAGCGTTCTGCTGGTGGATGATTCGATCGTGCGCGGCACCACCAGCAAGGAAATCGTGCAGATGGCGCGCGACGCCGGCGCGCGCAAGGTCTACTTTGCGTCGGCCGCGCCGCCGGTGCGTTTTGCCAACGTCTACGGCATCGACATGCCGACGCGCCACGAGCTGATCGCCAGCAACCGCAGCGACGAGGAGATCTGCCGGGAGATCGGCGCCGACGGCCTGATCTACCAGGATCTCGATGCGCTGAAAGCGGCGGTGCATGCGCTGAATCCCTCGATCACGGTGTTCGAAACCTCCTGCTTCGACGGCTGTTACGTGACCGGCGACATCAGCGCCGAGTATTTGAGCAGTGTCGAGAACCAGAGGAGCGACGGCAAGCTCACCGGCGAAGACAGCGACGTCGCCCAACTCGACCTCAATCTCGTCGTCGCCGATTGACAGGAGCCCGAAGCGCGTGTAACTTTCCGAATGCGCCGATTTGATTTCAGCTTGCGGGCGCCTTATAAATGCGGCTAAAGCGAGGGAAAACCCGGTCGCTCAGCTGCGCCGGGTTTTTTGTTTTTTGGGGTCGCGTATGGACAAGGATTTCGATTTGGACACGCTGGCAGTGCGCGCCGGCATTCAACGCAGCCAGTTCAACGAGCACGCCGAGGCGCTCTACCTGACCTCGAGCTTCGTCTTCGACAATGCCGCCCAGGCGGCGGCGCGCTTCTCCGGCGAGGAGGCCGGCTTTGTTTATGGCCGCTTCTCCAACCCGACCGTCAGCATGCTGCAGGAACGCCTGGCGGCGCTGGAAGGCGGCGAGGCCTGCATCGCCACGGCGAGCGGCATGGCCGCCATCCTGTCGACCGTGATGGCGCTCATGAAGGCGGGCGAGCACATCGTCGCCTCGCAGAGCATTTTCGGTGCGACGCAGCAGTTGTTCGGCGGCATCCTGTCGAAGTTCGGCGTCGACACCACGTTCGTCGCCTCCACTGAGCCGGCGGCCTTCAGGGCGGCGCTCAGGCCGCAGACGAAGCTGGTCTTCATCGAGACGCCGTCGAACCCGCTCACCGAAGTGTTCGACATCGCCGCGCTGGCCGAAGTCGCCCATGCCGGCGGCGCGCTGCTGGCGGTAGACAACTGCTTCTGCTCGCCGGCCCTGCAGCGTCCCCTGCATTTCGGCGCCGACCTGGTGATCCATTCCGCCACCAAGTATCTCGACGGCCAGGGACGGGTGTTGGGCGGCGCCGTGGTCGGGTGCAAGGCGCTTACCGAGGAGGTGTTCAAGTTCCTGCGCACCGCCGGCCCGTCGATCTCGCCCTTCAACGCCTGGGTCATCCTGAAGGGCCTGGAGACGCTGCGCCTGCGCATGGAGGCGCAATCGGCGGCGGCGCTGAAGCTCGCGCGCTGGCTGGAGGCGCAGCCGCGGGTGGGGAAGGTGTATTACCCCGGCCTGCCTTCGCATCCGCAGCATGAGCTGGCGATGCGCCAGCAGAAAACGGGCGGCGCCATCGTCTCCTTCGAGGTGAAGGGTGGCCGCGCCGAGGCATGGCAGGTGGTGGACGCGACGCGCCTGATCTCCATCACGGCGAATCTCGGCGACACCAAGAGCACCATCACCCACCCGGCCAGCACGACGCATGGGCGCATCTCGGCCTCCGCGCGCGCCGCCGCCGGCATCCAGGAAAGCCTGCTGCGGGCGGCCGTCGGCCTGGAGTCGGTTGAGGACCTCCAGGCCGATCTGGCGCGGGGCCTGGCGCTGATTTAGGCCGCGGCAGGCGGCCAGCTCAGCAGTCGGCAGCCGGTCGCATCGCAGGCGAGGTAGCCGCCGGCTTCATACCAATCCGGCAGCACCCAGCGTTCCGCCGCGCGGCCTGCGACGTCCAGCAGGTGGCGGGCCGGACGATGGGTATGGCCGTGGATGAGGCGTGTGCAGCGGTGAAAAGTCAGTGTCTGCAGGACGGCGCCCGGATTCGCGTCCATGATGTCCGTCGGCTTGACGCGCTTTTGCGCCTCGCTTTCGCGGCGCAGCGCTTCGATCCGCGCCTTGCGTCGGTCCAGAGGAAGGGTGAGAAAGGCCTGCCGCCATTCGGGCGAGCGCACCTCGGCGCGGAATGCCTGATAGGCGTCGTCGTCGGTGCACAGTGTGTCGCCATGCATGAGAAGGGTTGCCGTGCCGGCGATCTCGATCAGGGCGGGATCGGGCAACAGCTTCAGTCCCGCGGCCTTGGCAAAGGTTTCGCCGCAGAGGAAATCGCGGTTGCCGGCCATGAAGAACAGCGCGACGCCCGAAGCCGATAGCGCCTGCAGCGCGACGCAGACCTCGGCGTTGGAGGGATCGTCGAGGTCATCGTCCCCGGCCCAGTGCTCGAACAGGTCGCCGAGGATGTAGAGCGCATCGGCCTCGCGTGCCGGGCCGGAGAGGAAATCGAAAAAGAGCCGGCCGATTTGCGGCCGGCTCGGGCAAAGATGGAGATCGGAGATGAACAGCGTGGCCATCGCCGACCCGCCGGTTCAGGCAACCTCGGCCTTCTGGATCACCACGTCCTCGACGGGCACATCCTGGTGGAAGCCCTTGGTCCCGGTCTTGACCCCCTTGATCTTGTCGATGACGTCCATGCCCTCGACCACCTTGCCGAAGACGCAGTAACCCCAGCCCTGGCCGCTCGGCGCGCTGTGGTTGAGGAAGGCGTTGTCCTTGACGTTGATGAAGAACTGCGCGGTGGCCGAATGCGGGTCGCCGGTGCGCGCCATGGCGATGGTGTAGCGGTCGTTCTTGAGGCCGTTGGCGGCTTCGTTCTGAATCGGCGCGTCGGTCGGCTTCTGCTGCATGCCCGGCTCGAAGCCGCCGCCCTGGATCATGAAGCCGTCGATGACGCGGTGGAAGATGGTGTTGTCGTAGTGGCCGGCCTCGACGTAGGCGAGGAAGTTCTTCACCGTCTCGGGGGCCTTGGCGGCGTCGAGTTCGATGACGATGGTGCCGAAATTGGTGTGCAGCTTGACCATGGTGTCTCCAGTTACTTGGCGGGTTTGGCTTCGATCAGCCGGATGGATTCGATGACGACGGGGTCGACCGGCACGTTCTGATGGAAGCCGGCATTGCCGGTCTTCACCTTGGCGATTTTCTGCACGACGTCGAAGCCCTGGGCGACCTTGCCGAACACCGCGTAACCCCAGCCGTCGCGCGAGGGATAGTCGAGCGGACGATTGTCGACGAGGTTGATGAAGAACTGCGCCGAGGCGGAGTGCGGATCCTGCGTGCGCGCCATGGCGATCGTGCCGGCAGCGTTCTTCAGGCCGTTCTTCGCCTCGTTCTCGATCGGCGCGCGCGTCGGCTTCTGCTTCATGCTCGGCTCGAAGCCGCCACCCTGGATCATGAAGCCGTCGATGACGCGGTGGAACACCGTGCCGTTGTAGAAGCCGTCCTTGACGTACTGGAGGAAGTTGGCGACGGTCTTCGGCGCCTTCTCGGCATCCAGCTCGATGAGGATGACACCCTGGTTCGTCTTCATCTCGACGACGGGGTTGGCGGCCATGGCGGACAGGCTCATCAGCAGGCCGGTGGCCAGCGCGAACAGCTTCTTCATTGCGGGGTTTCCTTAAAAGGGTCTTCAGGAAATCGTGTGGGTAAAAACGGCCACCTGATCGGTCTGGAAGCCGCGTGGATACTGGGTTTTGGCCATTTTATAGGGTCTCCGAATCTG
>JAANMY010002653.1_pt1 | contig 16365 bp, 18 predicted proteins | sample 7279691 | NCBI WGS metagenome assembly JAANMY01 (sample SAMN14094543, study PRJNA606508) | bioreactor metagenome | isolation source: A lab-scale SPAN reactor treating ammonium-rich wastewater day 388 | place: Ireland: Galway | collected 2018-02-07
CTCCCACATCGAACCCGCGAATGCGATCTTCCGACAGCGTGCGGGCACTCAAGATGAGCACCGGCATGTCGTGCCCCTCGCCGCGAATGGTTTCACAAAAGGCGTATCCGCTCATGCCGGGGAGCATCAGATCAAGCACGATCAGATCAACGTCCCGCGTGTGCTCTTCCAAAAGTTTCAACGCCGCCGGAGCGTCGCCGACGGCCGAAACTTCATACCCCTCGGCTTCGAGGTTGTATTTGATCCCGGTACGCAGGTGCTCTTCGTCTTCGATGACGAGTACATGTTTGAGAGGTTCCGTCACGGCGCACCTGCCGAAGAGGAGACGTTATCCGGCGCGGCAAGATTGACCGATCGTTGTTCTTCGACCGGCGCCGGTTCGCCGCTGGCGACAAAGCCCGCGGCCGTATGGCTGCCGTCGCAATAAGGCTTGTGCGTCGAGGCGCCGCAGCGGCACAGCGTCACCCGATAGCCCTGACCGCTGCCGTCGATCGAGATCGGCGCACGAAAGGCGAGCGGTCCGTTTTCGCGCACGCGCACCGTGTTGACGAGGGGTGCTGACTCCATCTGGGCGCCGTCGGCCCCTGCGCACCGGATCGCCCCCGACGGGCAGTTGTGCGCCAGTTCGAGCACTTCGGCCGGTGTCGCACGGTCGGGGTAGATCCACTCGCCCGCCACGTTGGGCACGAACACGTCGGGGCGATCGAGCACACAGTGACGCGAGTGGATGCAGCGTTGATTGTCGAAATGGATGACGACGGTGGTGCCACGGACAGATTCCACGCTCATGATCGGCTCCTGGTTGATGCGAACGGGTGGCAGCGGACAGGCGCGCGCCGGCCTTGGCGGCCGAAGCGCTTCATTGCCGATGCACATCATGGGTGATGAACGGCTCCTCGGCCGTGGGCATGTCGAGCCAGTCTCGACGATGCAGACTGTGCCGGATGTCTGCCAGGCCGGATTGCCAGTGATCGCGCATCGTGCGCGCACCGAACTGGAAATCCTTGTAGTTTCCCTCGTATTGATTGCTCTGGTAGATCAGGTGGAACACATTGAACAGCCGGTCGCAGGCCTCTTTGGCTGCGTGCTGGTACCAAGGGTCATCCTTGCGTGCGTCCTCCGGCACCAGCTTCATCAGTTCGCCGAGCAAGCGGCGCTGCTTCTGCATGCCTGCCATATAGGTGGTGATCGTCCGCGTCCGGCTCGAGTACTGAATATCCTTATGGCGTCCCACCACCTCGCACAGGTCGGTCGGTAGTTCGCCGTGTGCGCTCCACAGATCGACTTGAAACACGAGCGAGTTCCTGCGCGGCTTGGTCGCCAAGATCTTCTGAAGCGGCGTATTGCACACGAGGCCACCGTCCCAGTAGTACTCGCCGACGATCTCTACCGCCGGGAAGCCCGGCGGCAGAGCGGCCGAGGCCATGAAATGTTCGACGCCCAAGCGCTCGCGGGCGTTGTCGAAGTAGACGAAATTGCCGCTTGCGACGTTCACCGCCCCCACCGATATCCGCATTTCACCGCTGTCATTGAGCCGATCGAAGTCCACCAGCGCCTCGAGCGTCGCTTTCAACGGTGCGGTGTCGTAGTAGCTCGTCGTGTCGGGCGTGGCCGGGCCCGCGAAGCTGAAGGGCGCACGGGGCCGGAAGAAGCCGTTCTGGCCCTCGGTCAGGGCGCGCCACGCTTCCCAGCCGTTGAACAGCCCGATCAGGGGCTCGGGCCAGCCCGAGAGATCCATCCGGTTCAAGGGGCTCGGCGGCAGCAGCGGTGGCCGGCAGATGGATTCCCAGAATTGCTGCAGGCGCGCCACGCGCTGCTGCGGCGGGTTGCCGGCGATGATCGCAGCATTGAGCGCGCCGATCGAAACCCCGGCCACCCAGTTCGGATGCAAGTGCGCCTCGGCCAGGCCCTGATACACCCCGGCCTGATAGGCGCCGAGCGCCCCGCCCCCCTGCAGGACCAGCACGACCCTCTGATAGCGGTGACCCGCCGGCAGGCTCGGGCTTTGGTAGAAGCCCGCGTCCCGCTGCAGGGTGGCGTCTGGCGTGTCGGCGATCATGGCGGCGCCTCAATGCATATGCCAGCCGTGGCTGACGATGAAGGATTGTCCGGTCAGCGCCGCGCTGGGGAAGGCGGCGAGGAACATCGCGGTCTGCGCCACGTCGTCGATGGTAGTGAAGACACCGTCGACCGTCTCTCCCAGCATCACCTTCTTGACCACCTCGTCCTCGCTGATGCCCAGTTCCCTGGCCTGCTCCGGTATTTGCTTGTCGACCAGCGGGGTGTGCACGAAGCCCGGACAGATGACGTACGAGCGCACATTGTGCGTGGCCCCCTCCTTGGCCAACACGCGGGCGAGACCGAGTAGCGCGTGCTTGGCGGCGACGTAGGCGGACTTGAGCGGCGAAGCCTCATGCGAGTGCACGGACCCCATGTAGATCACGGTGCCCCCGCGGTTGTCCTGATACATGAACCGCAGTGCCGCCCGTGTGGTGAGGAAGGCGCCGTCGGCGTGAATCGCCAGCATCCTCTTCCACTCGGCGAAGCTCAATTCGACGATCGGCTTGACGATCTGAATGCCGGCATTCGAGATCAGGATGTCGAGTTTGCCGAAGGTGTCGACGACCGCCGTGATCCCGGCGTCGACGGCGTCCTCGTCGGTGACGTCCATCGCCACGGCCATTGCTTGGCCGCCGCACGCCACGACCGCATCGGCCGTCGATTGCGCCGCAGCCAGGTTGATATCGGCGATGGCCACCGCCGCACCTGCTTTGGCGTAGACGTGGGCAATTTCCCTGCCGATGCCGCTTGCGGCGCCGGTGATGAGTGCGACTTTCCCGTTCAGCATTTCGTGCTCCATGCAGATCCGACACGATCGAAAGACAATTCTCCAGGCCGAGATTCAGCCCAACTGCACCGTCAACCCGGGGTCGAAGTCCGGGTTCTCGGCCGTTCCGTCTTCCACATAGCCGCGCGGGTTGGCGAGCACGCGCGTTGCGCCCAGGCGGTAGTCGAAGCTGTCGTGGGTGTGGCCGTGGATCCACAGCGCAGCGCCGCTGTCCGCGACCAGCGCCTCGAGATCGGAGACGAAACAGCCATTGAACGGCGAGTCGGCAAAGCGCGGGGCGATACTGCGGCAAGAAGGGGCGAAATGGGTCACCACCACGGTTTCGCCCGCAAACGGTTCGTCGAGCCGCGCTTCGAGCCAGCGTACGTGATGCGCGAAAATGACCGCAGCGTGCGCCGGCGTGAACATCTTTTCCTGAGCTTCGTCGATCGCGATGCGGCTGAAGTCGCGGCTGAAGCGGACCGCCTGGGCCATCGCCCGCTCACGCACGGGACCATCGCCGAGGATGCGAAAGTCGCTCCACAGCGTGGCACCCAGAAAGCGCACATCGCCGATGCGCGTTTCGGCGCAGTCGAGCACCGTCACGCTGCTGTCGCGACTCAGTTCGCGCAGCATCCGGTTGGTCGCGGGGATGCTCGAACCGTAATACTCGTGATTGCCCGCCACATAGATCGCCGGACGCTGCAGCGCGGCGGCCCACTGCAAGGCTTGCCGTGGCCGGTGCACGTCGCCCGCCAGGATGAGGACATCCGCGCCGGTATCGGGAAGCTCGCAGGGCGCCAGGCTCAGGTGAAGGTCGGAGACGATCTGGAGTTTCATGGGTGACTCACGAGGTGCATTCGGCAGGCGAGGCGCTCGCCCGCCGCAGCCAGGCGATGAGGTCTGCCCGTTCCTGCGCATCGGCAATGCCGGCGTAGCCCATCGTCGTGCCCGGAATCATGGCGGTCGGGTTGGTCAGAAAGCGGTCCAGGGTGTCGCCGTCCCAGACGACGTCGGCACGGGCCATCGCCGGCGAGTAGTCGAAGTCTGCGACACCGCCCGCGCGGCGTCCGAACAGGCCGCAATGCTTCGGTCCGGTGCGGTTGTAGGCGAGCGCGTGGCAGGCCAGGCAGCGCGCGTAGATCGCCTCGCCGGAGGCCGGATCGCCCGTGGTGGTGGCGCCGGCGGGCAACGAGGTCGCTGCCGCCAGCGCCACCCAAGCGATGGCGAGCGCGCGTTTCATGACAGGAAGGCGGTGGGGACGGGGTCCTGGCCCAATGCCTGGCGCAGGATGGCCCAGTGCATGGCCTCGTCGCCCAGGATGCTGGCTGCCGCACTCGCCAGTTCGCGGCTGTGGAACAACGGGACCGCGCCGAGATAGGCGCTGACCGCGCCACGCTCGAGCCCGGCGGCGAAGCCCAGCACGTCGGCCTGGCTTTTCAGCGTGTCGGTGGGAAACACGTAGCGCTCGCGCGCCTCGGCCGGCGTGCCGCCCAGCTTGCGCACCGTCTTGGCAAGCGCGTCGGCATGCTCCTTGTGATGCCCTTGAAACTGCAACGCCAGATCCAGCGCAGGTTTCTGCAGCAGGCCGCTGCCGGCGCCCACCGCGTAGGCGGCGATGGCCTCCAGCTCGGCACTGAGTGCGGTGTTGAGAATGCGCACGTCCGAGGCGGTGTCGTCCTGCGTGCCAGCCTGCGCGGCCGCCAATGCCGGACGTCCCGCCATCAGCGCAACTGCCGCGGCCGACAGGGTGGCGCCCGAACCGGCCAGGAAACGGCGGCGGCTCAGCGCTTCGAATGCGGAGAAGGGATGGATGCGGGCGATCATGATGTGCTCCTCAGGGGCGTGGGTGAAGACAGGGCGACCTGGCCGGACGCGGCCGGCGCGGGAAGCCCGAGGCGGGCGCACACTTGCGCCACGATGCGGTCGCAGCGTTGGCCGTCGAAGGCGAAGACGTCCTCCAGCAAGGGGCCGAGGCGCTGCCCCAGCGATTCGCGCAGCAGGGCGCGTGCGCGCAGCAGGCGGACCTTGGTGCTGCCCCCGGAGATGCCCAGCGAGGCCGCGGTCTCGCCGACGCTCAGGCCTTCCACGGCACGCAACATGAAGACACTGCGGTAGTTGTCCGGCAGATCGTCGATGGCGCGCTCGATGAGGCGCTGCAGGTCGTGGCGTATCGCCAGCGTTTCAGGGGTTTCCGGCGTGCTGCCGAACGTGCTGTCGGTGACGGGCTCGTCGCCGGCTTGCTCCGCAGCCTCCGGCGGGCGGCGGCGCCTGCATTCGAGCGCCTGATTGACGATGATCCGCGTCAGCCAGGTCGATAGCCGTGCATCCCCACGGAAGCCCGCCATCGCGCGATGGGCCTTGATATAGCCCTCCTGCAGCGCATCCTCGGCCTCGGCATCGTCGCGCAGGATGCTGCGCGCGACCCGGAACAGACGACGGTTGTGCGCGCGCATCAGCCGTTCGAAGGACCCCGGCTCGCCGGCGACGATGCTGCACGCCAGCGCAGCGTCGGAAATCGTGGTGCAAACCGCTGCCGCTGTGCCGGGTGTGTTCATGACGCCCTCCTCTTGTTGCCAATTGGATGGGGTGTCGCGGGGAAAGGTTACAGCCATTCGGCAATCGGGCCGAAGGAGCCCGTTTCGCCTTTCATCGTGCGTGGGATTTGTGAGGCCGGGCCGAGTGCCCCATAGCCTCGGAAGGACTAGCCCGTGGGCGTCTCACTCGCCACCGTCGCGCAGCGCCGGTCTTGATGCGACCGATAAAGCCGCCGCAGCGCTGTTGCGCAAGCACAGCCGGAGACGCGCCGCGACAAAAAGGGGAGGCTGCGCCCTGACGGTGCCCTCCCCTTTCGGCAATGCTGAGTTCAGGTCAATGCGCACTTATCCCCGCGCCAATCCCCGCGCCAGGTCTTCCTTCAGGTCCTCGATGTCCTCGAGCCCGACCGCGATGCGCAGCAGCCCCTCGCCGATCCCCGCGGTCGCGCGCGCCTCGGCGCTGATGCGGCCGTGCGTGGTGGTCGCCGGGTGGGTGATCGTGCTCTTGGTGTCGCCCAGGTTGGCGGTGATCGAGATCAGGCGCGTCGAATCGACCACCTTCCACGCCGCATCGCGTCCGCCCTCGACGTCGAAGCTCAGGATTGCGCCGCCGCTCTTTTGCTGGCGCATGGCCAGCGCGTGCTGGGGATGCGAGGCCAGCCCGGGGTAATACACCCGCGCCACGCCCGGCTGCGCCTCCAGCCAGCGCGCCAGCTCCAGCGCGCTCGCCGACTGCGCCTCCATACGGATGCGCAAGGTCTCCAGCCCCTTCAGGATCACCCAGGCGTTGAACGGCGACAGCGTCGGCCCGGCCGTGCGCAGGAACTTGAAGACCTCGTCGGTCACCGCCTTGCGGCCCGCCACCGCGCCGCCGAGCACGCGGCCCTGGCCGTCGAGGTACTTGGTGGCCGAATGCACGACGACGTCCGCGCCGAGATCGAGCGGGCGTTGCAGCGCCGGTGAGCAGAAGCAGTTGTCCACCGCGAACAGCACGCCCGCCTCGCGCGCGATCGCCGCCACGCCGGCGATGTCGATCACCTCGGTGAGCGGGTTGGACGGGGTCTCGGTGAAGAACAGCCGGGTCTGCGGCGTGATCGCATCGCGCCAGGCGTCGAGGTCGGTCGCGGCGACGAAGGTCGTGGTGATGCCGAACTTCGACAGGATGCCGCCGAACAACTGCTGGGTCGCGCCGAACAGGCCATTGGAGGCCACCACGTGGTCGCCCGCCTGCATCGTGGCCATCGCCAGCGAAAGGATCGCCGACATGCCCGAGGCCGTCGCGATGCACGCCTCGGCCCCTTCCAGCGCGGCGAGCCGGGTCTGCAGCGCGGTCACGGTGGGGTTGGAGAAGCGCCCGTAGACGTAGCCTTCTTCCGCGCCCGAAAAGCGCGCCGCAGCCTGCGCCGCGTTGTCGAACACGAAGCTCGACGTCAGGTACATCGCGTCGCCGTGCTCGCCGAAGGGTGTGCGATCGATGCCCGCGCGCACGGCGAGCGTGTCGGGACGGTAGGCGGGGAGGTCGGAGTGGCTCATGTCGGTGTTCGTGTTCTCAGGATGAGGGAGGCCCGGTGGGGCTCAACGCCCACCGCTCGAAGCGAGGTTGAGGTCGAGCTGGCCATCGTCGGTATCGTCGCCGCCGTCACCCTTGACAGGCTTGGCCTCGCTACGCTGGTTCTCGACCCCGTTGAGGTATTCCACCGTGATGTCGCCGGTGATGTACTGGCCGTCGAAACAGGAGGTTTCGAACAGGCTGATCGCCGGATTGAGCGCGCGCACCGAGGCCTTGAGATCGTCGAGGTCCTGGTAGATCAGTCCGTCGGCACCGATCTCGGTGCAGATCTCGTCCTCGCTGCGTCCAGAGGCGATCAGTTCGGCGCGGGTCGGCATGTCGATGCCGTAGACATTGGCGTAACGCACCGGCGGCGCGGCCGAGGCGAGGTAGACCTTGGTCGCCCCGGCTTCGCGCGCCATGTTCACGATCTCCTTGCTCGTCGTGCCGCGCACGATCGAGTCGTCGACCAGCAGCACGCTCTTGTCCTTGAACTCCTGGTGGATCGTGTTGAGCTTCTGGCGCACCGACTTCTTGCGCGTGGCCTGGCCCGGCATGATGAAGGTGCGGCCGATGTAGCGGTTCTTGACGAAGCCTTCGCGGAACGGCAAGCCGAGGCGATGTGCCATCTGCATGGCGGAGGGCCGGCTGGAATCGGGGATCGGGATCACCACGTCGATGTGCACGTTCGGCATCGTGCGGCGCATGCGGTCGGCGAGGAATTCGCCCATCTTCATGCGCGATTCGTAGACCGAAACCCCGTCGATGATCGAGTCCGGGCGTGCCAGGTAGACGAACTCGAACATGCACGGCGCCTGAATCGTCTTGGTCGCACACTGGCGGCTATGGAAATTGCCCGCGGCGTCGACGAGCACGGCCTCGCCCGGCGCCACGTCGCGCAGCAGGCGGAAGCCGAGCACGTCGAGTGCCACCGACTCCGAGGCCACCAGCCACTCGGTACCGGCCGCGTTGTCGTTGCGCCCGATGACCAGCGGCCGAATGCCGTAAGGGTCACGGAAGGCAAGCAAGCCGAAGCCGGCGATCATCACCACCACCGCGTAGGCCCCGCGACAGCGCCGATGCACGCCCGCCACCGCGCGGAAGATCGCCTCTTCATCAAGCTTGAGGCCGTTGCACGCGGCCTGCAGCTCGTGCGCGAGAACGTTCAGCAGCACCTCGGAATCGCTGTTGGTGTTGATGTGGCGCAGGTCGGACAGGAACATCTCGCGCTTGAGCGCTTCCGAGTTCGTCAGGTTGCCGTTGTGCGCCAGCAGCAGGCCGAAGGGCGAGTTGACGTAGAAGGGCTGGGCTTCGGCAGCGTTGTAGGCCGAGCCCGCGGTCGGGTAACGGACGTGGCCGATGCCCCAGTTGCCCTGCAGGTCGCGCATGTTGCGAGTGCGGAACACGTCGCGCACCAGCCCCGAGCCCTTGTGCATGTGGAAGCGCCCGGCTTCGGAGGTGGCGATACCCGCCGCGTCCTGGCCTCGATGCTGGAGCACCTGCAGGCCGTCGTAGAGCAGCTGGTTGACCGGAGAAGTTGCAACGACGCCGAGAATTCCGCACATGGAGGTAACGCCTATCTGAATCGAATCTTGTCGGCCACCTCAGCGGGCAGCCACGGTTTTGCGGCAATCACCGCCGATTCCATCGGCGGTGCAAACAGTGCCTGGGTCCACCACGGTTCGCGCGACACGCCGGCAAGTCCGCCGATCAGCACCACGACGAACGCAAACGCCAGACCCCGCACAATGCCGAAGAGTGCGCCAAAAAAGCGATCGGTGGCGCCGAGTCCGGCCGCGCGCAACAACTCGCGCAACAGGTAGCGGATCAGCGCGGCGAGGATCAGCACGCCGAACACGACCAGCGCCCCACCCGCCACCTGCCGCCACACCGGCTCGCTGATCAGGCCCGAAAACACCTGTGCCGCCTGTTCGTTATAGCGCCACGCGGCAAACAGCGCTGCCACCCAAGCAAGCACGGCCATCACTTCGCTGACCAGGCCGCGCCACATGCCGATGACTGCGGACAAGCCCAGCACTGCGAGAAAAACGTAATCGAATACCGTCATCGTCGATGCGTCAGCGCGGCTGCAGGACGGCCTGATGCCCGGCCGCCTTGAGTCGGGAGGCCGTAGAGTCGGCGGCTGCGCGACCGGCGATCGGGCCCACTCGGACGCGGGTCACACTACCGGCACGCTCGGTGTAGGCCGAAAAACCTTTCGCCTTCAGATCGTCGGCCACGCGCGCGGCCTTGGCGGCATCACTGAACGCGCCCACCTGGATCACGAAGGATTCGCCCCGCGGCGGCACCACCTGCCCGCTGAGGATCGCACGCACCCGGGCCTCTTCGTCCGCAGTGGGTCCGGCCGGACGCGGCTCGGGCGCTGGACGCGGCGCCGGGGGCTCGCCGCGCGGGGGCGTAGCGGGCGTAGCGGGCGGCGCGGGTGCGCGCGGTGGTGGTACGGCGGCCACCTCCGGCTCGGGCTTCGCAGCCGGTTCCACCACGGGCGCGGCCTTGTCGCTGGCGGCGAGCGCCTCGTCCTCCGGCACAGGCACGGCGGCTGCGGGTGCCGAGGCATCGCCAGCCGGCGGAGTACGGCGCAAGCCATCCGCGCCATCGCGCTCCGGAATGGTGATCTGGATGTCCTGGACGGCCGGATGCGGCTCCTGCTCCATGATCATCGGCAACACCACGGCCGCAAGCAACGCCAGCGCGACCGCACCGACCAGCCGGCGGCGCGCCCGCTTCTTGATATCCAGGTTTTCTGCGTCAGTCACCGCCAAACCTCGTCAGTGCCTTGCCGCCTTGATTGCTGCGAGCACATCTGCCACCGTCAGGAAAGATCCGAAGACGACGATTCTATCACCCTCGGCCGCTTCCTTTTGCGCTGCAGCAAACGCCGCGGAGGGCGAGCCGAAGCAGCGCACGTCGCCCTTGTCGGTCGCGGCGCGCACCAGCTCGCCGAGCGCCTCGGCGCTCAGGCCGCGCGGCCCGGGCAGGTCGGCGAGCAGCCAGTGATCCACGCGCCCCGCCATCAGCGCCATCACGCCCGCCACATCCTTGTCGTTGAGCATCCCGAGCACCGCCCAGGTCTCGGGATAGAAGCCCATGTTGCCGAGGTTGTCGGCCAGCACGCCGGCCGCCTGCGGGTTGTGGGCGACGTCGAGCACGACACTGGGCCGCCCCGGCAGCACCTGGAAGCGCCCCGGCACCTCGACCAGCATCAGGCCCTGGCGGACGTGCTGCATCGACACCGGGATGCGTGCACGCAGGCATTCGAGCGCGGTGATCACGGCCGAAGCATTGAGCAACTGGTTGGCACCGCGCAGGGCCGGATAGGCCAGGCCGCCGCGCTTTACCAGGCTGCCCTGGGCGGGCGGCCGGGTGTAACGCCAGTAACCCCATTGCTGGCGGTCGCCGCCGAAGCCGAAGTCGCGCCCGCTGATCCACAGTTCGGCGCCGACGGCAGCGGCGTGCTCGACCAGGCTCGCCGGCGGCTGCGGATCGCCGCAGATCGCCGGACAGCCGCTGCGGAAGATCCCCGCCTTCTCGCGCCCGATCGCCTCGCGCGTGTCGCCGAGGTAGTCCATGTGATCCATCGCCACGCTGGTGACCAGCGTGCAGTCTGAATCGAACACATTGACCGCGTCGAGACGGCCGCCAAGGCCCACCTCGAGGATGATCACGTCCGGGCGCTCGGCGGCGAACACATGCCAGGCCGCCAGCGTGCCGTGCTCGAAGTAGGTCAGCGGCGTGTCGCCACGTGCGACTTCGACCGCGGCAAAGCCCGCGACCAGGCTCGCGTCGCCGGCATCCTTGCCATCCACCCGCACGCGCTCGTTATAAGTCAGCAGGTGCGGCGAGGTGTAGCAGCCGACCCGATAACCGGCCGCGAGCAGAATGCCCTCGAGCATCGCGCAGCACGAACCCTTGCCGTTGGTACCGCCGACCGTGATGATCACCGCGTCGCACGCCAGCGCCATGCGGTCGCGGACGGCCGCCACCCGCTCGAGCCCGAGCTCGATGCGCTGGCCGTGACGCGCCTCGAGCAGCGCGAGCCAGCCGGACAGACTGTCGGGCAGCGTCGGGCTCACCGCTGAAGTCACCGCATCGGCCACCATCAGTCGGCGACCACGTCCGCGGGCTGGCGGCTGAGCATGGCGAGCAGCGTGGCGAGTTGCTCACGCATCTCGCGCCGGTCGATGATCAGGTCGATCGCGCCCTTCTCGAGCAGGAACTCGGCGCGCTGGAAGCCTTCGGGCAACTTCTCGCGCACGGTCTGCTCGATCACGCGCGGGCCGGCGAAGCCGATCAGCGCGTTGGGCTCGGCGATGACGAGGTCGCCCATGAAGGCGAAGCTCGCCGACACGCCGCCCATGGTCGGATCGGTCAGGATGGTCACGAAGGGCAGTCGACGTTCCGACAGGCGGGTGACCGCGGCCGTGGTCTTGGCCATCTGCATCAGCGACAGCAGGCCTTCCTGCATGCGTGCGCCACCGGAGGCGGTCACGCAGATGAAGGGCACGCGCTGCTCGAAGGCCGCCTTGGCGCCGCGCACGAAGCGCTCGCCCACGACCGAACCCATCGATCCGCCGAGGAATTCGAACTCGAAGCAGGCCACGACCACCGGAATGCTCTTGATCGCCCCGCTCATCACCACCATCGCATCGGCCTCGCCGGTGTCGGCGGTGGCCGCGGACAGGCGCTCGGGATACTTGCGCGAGTCCTTGAACTTGAGCGCATCGACCGGCGTGACCTCGGCGCCGATCTCGACCCGGCCCTCGGCGTCGAGCATCAGGTCGAGCCGACGACGCGCACCCACGCGGTGGTGATGGCCGCACTTCGGGCACACGCTGAGGTTGCCCTCGAGATCCGAGCGGTACAGCACCGACTCGCAGCCCTCGCACTTGCTCCACAGCCCTTCCGGGATGGACTTGTTGCGCGCCGACGTGTCGCCGCGCTTGATCTTGGGCGGCAGCAGCTTTTGCAACCAGCTCATGGTCAGACTCCTTTGCCCGGTGCGAGGGCGTCCAGCGCGACGCGGATGCCGCGCATGAAGGCGGTGACGCGCTCGACCTCGGCGCCCGGGTTGTGTTCGATTTCCTCGATGATGCGACTGCCGATCACCACCGCGTCGGCTACCGCGCCGATGCGCTGCGCGCTCTCGGCGTCACGGATGCCGAAGCCCACGCCCACCGGCATGCCGACCGCGGCGCGGATCTGCGGAATGCGGCGCGCGACCTCGTCAACGTCGAGCTTGGCGCTGCCGGTCACGCCCTTGAGCGACACGTAGTAGATGTAGCCGCTGCCCGCGCGGGCCACATCGGCATAGCGCTGCTCGGACGAGGTCGGCGCGAGCAGGAAGATCGGATCGAGCCCGCCCGCCTTGGCGGTGGTCGCGAACGTGTCGCACTCCTCGGGCGGGTAGTCCACCACCAGCACGCCATCGACGCCGGCCTCGTGCGCGGCGATGACGAAGCGCTCCTGGCCCATGGCCTCGATCGGATTGGCGTAGCCCATCAGCACCACCGGAGTGTCGGGATTGGTGCCACGGAAGGCGCGCACGGTGTCGAGCACCTTGCGCAGACTCATGCCCTGCGCGAGCGCGCGCTCGGAGGCGCGCTGGATGGTGGGGCCGTCGGCCATCGGGTCGGAGAACGGCACGCCGAGCTCGATGATGTCGGCGCCGCCGTCGACGAGCGCATGCATCAGCGGCAGCGTCAGCTCGGGCGTCGGAAAACCAGCGGTCACGAAGGGGATCAGCGCCTTGCGGCCATCGGCCTGCAGGCGCTGGAAAACGGTCTGGATTCTTGACATGTCTCGATCACACTGCGGGCCGCAGATGCGGCCCGGGGCAGGTTCAGAACTGGATGCCGGAACGTTCGGCGACGGTATGCATGTCCTTGTCGCCGCGGCCGGAAAGATTGACCAGCAGGATCTTGTCCTTGGGCAGGGTCGGCGCGAGCTTGGCCGCATAGGCCAGTGCGTGCGAGGACTCGAGCGCGGGGATGATGCCTTCGAGCCGGCACAGGTTGTGGAAAGCCTCGAGCGCCTCGGCATCGGTGATGCCGACATATTCGGCGCGCGCGGTATCCTTTAGCCAGGCGTGCTCGGGGCCCACACCGGGGTAGTCGAGGCCGGCAGATACCGAGTGCGTCTCAATGATCTGGCCGTCCTCGTCCTGCAGCAGATAGGTGCGGTTGCCGTGCAGCACGCCGGGGCGGCCGGCAGTGAGCGAGGCCGAGTGACGGCCGGTGTCCAGGCCGTCGCCGGCGGCTTCGACGCCGACGAGCTTCACGCCCGGCACGCCGATGTAGGGATGGAAGATGCCCATCGCGTTCGAGCCGCCGCCCACGCAGGCGAGCACGTAGTCGGGTTGGCGGCCGGTCATCTCGGGCATCTGCTCGAGGCATTCCTTGCCGATCACGGACTGGAAGTCGCGCACCATCATCGGGTAGGGGTGCGGGCCGGCAACGGTGCCGATGATGTAGAAGGTGTCGGCGACGTTGGTCACCCAGTCGCGCATGGCTTCGTTCAACGCGTCCTTGAGCGTCTTCGAGCCGGACTCGACCGGCACCACGGTGGCGCCGAGCAGCTTCATGCGGTACACGTTGGCCGCTTGACGCTTGATGTCCTCCGCGCCCATGTACACCACGCACTCCATGCCGTAGCGCGCGGCGACGGTGGCGGTGGCGACGCCGTGCTGGCCGGCGCCGGTCTCGGCGATCACGCGCTGCTTGCCCATGCGGCGAGCTACCAGCGCCTGGCCGATGCAGTTGTTCACCTTGTGCGCACCGGTGTGGTTGAGGTCCTCGCGCTTGAGGTAGATCTGCGCGCCGCCGAGCAGGCCCGACCAGCGCTTGGCGTGGTAGACCGGGCTCGGGCGGCCGACGTAGTGCTTGAGTTCGTACTCGAACTCGGCGACGAATTCCGGATCGGCCTGGCAGGCCGCGTAGGCTTCCCGCAACTCGGCAAGCGCGGGCATCAACGTTTCGGAAACGAAGACGCCGCCGTAAGGGCCGAAATGCCCGCTCGCATCGGGAAACTGGTAAGGCGTGTCAGCCATCTGCATGTCGAACTCCGGCTATGAAGGCGGCGATCTTCGCCGCATCCTTGATTCCCTTGGCACTTTCCACGCCGCTGGATACATCGACCGCCCACGGGCGGACACGGCGCACGGCCTCGGCCACGTTGTCTGTATCGAGCCCGCCGGAAAGCACGAGCGGTCGCGCGAACCCATCGGGAATCAGCGACCAGTCGAAGGTCTTGCCGCCACCGCCATAGCCCTCGACGAACGCATCGACGAGGATTCCGCTGGCGCGCGGGTGAAAAGTCGAGAATTCTACCAGATCGACCCCGGGGCGCATCCGTGCCGCCTTGATCCAGGGCCGCCCGTAGCGGGCGCAATCAGACTCCCCTTCGTCACCATGGAACTGCAGAAGTTGCAGCGGCACGCGCGCGAGCACCGCCTCGACCTCAGGCGGCGTGGCATTGACGAACAGGCCGACGGAGGTGACGAAGGGCGGCAGCAGGGCCACGAGCTCCGCCGCCTGCTCGATCGAGACTGCACGCGGGCTGGGCGCATAAAAGACGAAGCCGATCGCATCGGCGCCGCACTCGACGGCGACGCGAACGTCCTGCGGACGGGTCAGGCCGCAGATCTTGATTCGGGTACGGGACATTCAGACGAGGGGTAGCTGAGGCAGCGCGATGATACGCCCATCGTTGGGTAGCGGCCAGCGCGGCGGGTAACCGACCCCGCAAAGGTAAAGCCCGTCCGGAGGGAAGGTCGGCGCCGCGCGCGCGCGGTCGCGCGCCTCGAGCAGTTCGCGCATCCATTCAACCGGATAGTGGCCCTTGCCCACGTAGACGAGCGCACCGACGAGGTTGCGGATCATGTGGTGCAGGAAGCCGTTGGCGCGAAAATCGAACAGCAGGTATTCGCCCTGGCGGGTGACCCGCGCCTCCCGCATCACCCGCACCGGGGTCTTTGACTGACAGCCGGCTGCACGGAAGGACGAGAAGTCATGCGTACCGACCAGGCATTCGGCCGCCGCCGCCATCCGCGCAGCGTCGAGCGGCGGGTGGAACCACCCTACCCGCCCGGCCAGCATCGCCGGCCGCGTCGGCGTGTTGTGCAGGATGTAGCGGTACTGGCGCTCGCAGGCGAGATAGCGTGCATGGAAGTCGTCGCCGACCTCGGCCGACCAGCGCACCACGACGGCCGACGGCAGCAGGGCATTGACGCCACGCACCCAGGCCGACTGCGGCCGCTGCGCGACGGTATCGAAATGCACGACCTGGGCGCTCGCGTGCACGCCTGCGTCGGTGCGGCCGGCGCAATGCAGGCGGACGGGATGGGCAGCGATCTGCGCCAGCGCCCGCTCCAGCACATCCTGCACGGTGCGGCCGTGCGCCTGGCTCTGCCAGCCGCAGAAGGCATCGCCCGCGTATTCGAGGCCGAGGACGATGCGCTTCATGCGAGGCTCCACCACAGCAAACCGCCGAAGACGCCGAGCGCAACCGATGCATCGAGCACCCCGAGACGTTCTCTATCCAGCACCACCGCCTCCTCGGCACCGCCTTCCTCTTCATCGCTTCCGGCCGTCAGCCAGTCCCGCCACTGTGGTCTGCCATGGCCCCGCGGCGACGCCTCGACGTAGCGCAGCACCAGCAACAAGCGCAGGGCCAGGCGCTCCGGCGACACGCCGATCAGGCGCAGCGGGCGGCTGAGCGCGTGCAGGCCACTGACGAGGCGCTGCAGCGACAGGCGCTCGAGCAGCACGGCGACTGCGCACACCACGGCGATCAGGCGGGCGGCGTGCAGCACGGCGAGCCCAAGCCCCTCGCGTGTCGGGCCGAGGCGCGGCCAGTCATGGAAAAAGGCCTCGCCGGGCGTGAACCATGCAAACAGGATCGCGATGGCAATCAGCAGCACACGCACCCGGCGCAGCAGGCGCAGGAAGCGCGCGGGTGCAAAGGCGCCGGCCGCCACCAGGCAGAACGGCACCACCGCGGCAAGCGCTGCCGGCGAGAGCAACTGGATCGACGCCACGGCCGCCAGCCAGAGAATCAGGATCAATCCGGAATGCATGTCTGTGAACGCAACAGGCCGCCCCGAGCCGAGACTCGGAACGGCCTGGCGACAGGGGCTTTCAGCCCAGGCGGGTGATCATATCGCGCGCCGTGGCCTGCTGTCTCGCCGAACCCTCCGCCGCCACTTCCTCGAGCAATTCGAGTGCGCCTTCCTTGTCGCCCATTTCTTCGTAGGCGCGCGCCAGCTCGAGCTTGGTCTCCGCTTCCTCGTTGTCCACCTCGCCCGCCATCATGTCGGCGGCCGGCGCGCTCGGGTGAAGGCCAGGGAAGTCATCGAACTGGGTTTCGGCCATCGACAAGGGCACCACGTCGACCTCGGGCACTGCATTGTCCTGGAAGCCCTCGAGATCGAGGTC
>JAANMY010002654.1_pt1 | contig 16364 bp, 16 predicted proteins | sample 7279691 | NCBI WGS metagenome assembly JAANMY01 (sample SAMN14094543, study PRJNA606508) | bioreactor metagenome | isolation source: A lab-scale SPAN reactor treating ammonium-rich wastewater day 388 | place: Ireland: Galway | collected 2018-02-07
TGGCTATTGACCCAAGTTCGGCGATCAATAAAGGAAGTATTTTGGGCGATAAAACCAGAATGGAAGAATTGGCAAAAGAGGAAAATGCTTTTATTCGCCCTTCTCCAAGTTCAGGATTTTTGGGAGGTGTTGCCAATACGACTTTTGAAACGATGATGATTTGCGAAGCTGCAGGTTACGATTATATTTTAATTGAAACAGTAGGAGTGGGGCAGTCTGAAGTGTTGGTTTCAGATATTACGGATGTTTTTTTATTTCTGAAAATAATTGGTGGCGGAGACGAACTTCAGGGTATCAAACGCGGAATAATGGAAATGGTGGATGTTGTTTTCATTAATAAAGTGGATGAAAATAATCTTCAAAAAGCCAAAAACACCAAGCTTGAACTAAAACGTGCTTTAGATTTTCTCCCGGCAAAAGAAAAAGACTGGAAAGTTCCGGTATTGCTGGGATCTGCATTAAAAAATGAAGGCTTAATAGATGTTTATCAAAAAATTGATGATTTTATAAATTTAAAAAAGAAAACAGACCGATTTGAAGCTGTGAGAAAATATCAGGCAGAAAAAAGGTTTGAATATTGGGTTCAGGAATTTATTCTTGCTTCGGTTAAAAACGGTGATTCAACAGAAGAATCTTATATTCAGCATAAAAAAAATGCTTCGATGTTGGTTTCTAATCCCAGTACCGAAGCAAAATTGTTTGTTGAAAAATTTCTTAATAAAGATTAGTCAATCTTCTTTTCTTTAATTTCTTCATTTTGAGAAATATATCCGTTATATGTAATCGGCTGCCTGTCATTACTTTGTATTGAGGTAGAAGCCTTTCCGTTTTTAGAAACATCAATAAATATTTCAGAAACATTTTTCACATCATTCGGCTTGATTTTGATAATCCAGTTCCCTTTTTTGCTTTGCGATTTTGTAAGCGTATAATCTTTGGAAGTAAACCGGTAACTGTCTGTTGTTCCATATCCCGGATTAAATGTTCTTCCGAAATAAGGCAATGCAACATCCAGAACTTTTTTTCTGATTTCTATAGAATATCCTTCTCCTGATAGATCAAAAATTCTTTGAGCTGCCGGATTAGGCATTGTATTAACAATATTAATAACATCCTGATTCATTGGAAGAGCTCTTTCTGCATGAAATGTAAACTCTTCGCTGGAGATAAGGGTATTCGCAATCTGAGATTCTGCTTTTCCTTGAGCATTACAATTATATAGGAAAACAAAGACTGACAATATGGAAAGTATTTTTATGTATTTTTTCATGACAATAAATTTAGTAAATTTATCTATCAAAATCTGTGCAACTAAAATAAATATTTTGGAACAGAAATTGTAAAGCATGAGATATAATAAACATATTTATGAAAATTACACATTTATTAGGAATAGGAACAATCGCTTTAGCAGTTGCAGCTTGTACTACAAATCCGATGACAGGAAGAAAATCTTTACAGATAGGAACCTTAAACCCACAAATTACTACTGCAGCAGTTCAGCAATATCAGCAGACATTGAAAGAAGCAAAAGTAGTAACCGGAGCACAGTCTCAAATGGTTAAAAAAGTGGGAAATAATATTAAGCTGGCAGCAGAAAAATATTATTCAAGCATCGGAAGGAGTTCAGATCTTGCAAATTACCAATGGGAATTTAATCTTTTACAGGATAATCAGGTAAATGCCTGGTGTATGCCTGGTGGAAAAGTAGCCGTTTATACAGGAATTTTGCCAATTACGAAAGACGAAACAGGTCTTGCTGTTGTGATGGGACACGAAGTTGCCCATGCTTTGGCTGGTCATGGTAATGAAAGAATTTCTCAGGCAATGGTGGCGCAATATGGAGGTGCTATTTTGGGAGGAACTATTTCTAATGCACAGCTTGCAAGAGTTTTTGAAGCAGCATATCCTATTGGATCTCAGGTTGCACTTTTAAAATACGGAAGAACTCAGGAATCTGAGGCAGATGAAATGGGGTTGAATTTAATGGCTATTGCCGGGTACGATCCTAGACAGGCAATACCTTTTTGGAGTAGAATGGAGGCTCAGTCATCAGGAAACAGACAGCCGGAATTTTTGTCTACTCACCCAAGTCCGCAGACCAGAATAAGTGATATTCAGAAAGATCTGCCAAAAGCTTTAGAGTATTACAGAGCAGCAGGCGGAAAATCTTAAGTAGATAATAACAAAAGCCTTTTCTGATGAGTTTTGAAAAGGCTTCAATATTTTAAAGTTATGAAAAGCATTACAGTAGTCGGAATGATACTTCTTGCAGTATCAGCTTTACTTTTTTATCTCACCACAGACTTTACTGTAGAGAAAATTACGATTTCTCATGTAATGGGTGTGATGGCGGGTATCGGGATAGGGCTGATTTTTGGTGGTATGATCGGATACATCAGTAAAGGAAGTGCTATTAAGGCTGAAGCAAAAAGAAGAGAATTTAAGCAGCTTCAAAAAGAAAAAGAAGAACTGGAAAGACAGACTTTGGAAATTGAAAAACAGAAAGCTGAACTGGAACAGCAAAAAAGAAATCCTCAAATATAATTTTGAGGATTTTTATTGTAAAGCGGTTATTTCTTAAAATTTATATCCTAAACCAAGTAAAAAAAGACTTGATCTGTTGTCGTAATTAATCTCCTGATCGGATCCTGCAACACTATTGATAAATTTTCTCTGATCTTTAGAAAATGCACCTTCATATCTTGCAGATAGTATTACTTTGGAAATTTCACTTTGCAATCCTAGCTGATAACCAACTGTAAAAGATTTGGTGTTCACTTTCTGAATAAAATTATCAAAGTTATCATCCTTTGCCAGATTGAAACTTCCAACCGGACCGGCATAAGCACTGAGCATATTTCCTAGAAGATTTACACCCACCAATACAGGGATATCAACTCTGCTGCTTTTTGCTTTAATGGTGGTCTGATCTGCATTTGCATCATTCTGTACCGTCACTTCATTGCTGAAATTGGTATAGTAGATTTCCGGCATTACATATAGAGCAGTAGGCAAATCAATTTTTAATGATAGACCTACGTTGAAACCGGTAATATTTTTACCTTTTTGTTCTACAGCATTGGTTGCAGCCGTTTTAAGATTCTTCCATGAAGCAGAACTTGTAGGAATCAAAACATTGGCTTTACCAGCTAATGAAATTTGCGCTGAGGCTAACATACTAAAGCCTATAAAAGCGGCACTAATTATTTTTTTCATTATCTTCAAATTTGGTGATTGTATTATCAATTGTTTTATTATTCTCTAAAAGATATTCTCTTAATTCTTTAAATAATTCTGATGAATAAACGAAATCAATAAGATTTTTGTTCCCTGCAGTGATCAGAATATCTTTGTTTCCTTCCCATTCTTTAATGCCAAGCCGTAGATAAACAATTTTTTCACCTATGGTCATTACAGAATTCATATCATGGGTATTGATGATAGTAGTGGTATTGTATTCTTGGGTAATTTCAAGTAACAAATCATCAATAATGTTAGATGTATAAGGATCCAGACCCGAATTTGGCTCATCGCAAAACAAGTATTTCGGATTATTTACGATAGCTCTTGCAATGGCTACACGCTTCTGCATTCCTCCTGAAATTTCAGATGGGAATTTTTTGTTGGCTTTGTCAAGATGAACTCTTCCTATTACCTCAAAAACTCTTCTTTTCTTTTCTCTGAAAGTCAGATTGGTAAACATATCTAGCGGAAACATAATATTTTCTTCTACCGTAAGAGAATCAAAAAGTGCACTTCCCTGAAATACGGTTCCTATTTCCGCTCTCAGCTGCTGTTTTTCCTCTCTGTTCATCACATTAATATTCCTTCCGTCAAACAAAATTTCTCCTGAGGAAGGCTGGTAAACATTAAGCAGACTTTTCAGGAAAACCGTTTTACCGGAACCACTCTGTCCAATGATCAGGTTTACTTTTCCTTCATCAAATGTTGTGGTAATTCCTTTAAGGACTTCCACGGTTTCAAAACTTTTCTTCAGATCTTTTACCTCAATCATTAGCTTAATATTAACTGTGTTAGAATTAATTCGGAAATAATAATGAAAACCATCGTCCAGACTACTGCTTGTGTACTGGCTCTACCTACTTCCAGCGATCCTCCGTTTACAAAATATCCGAAATATGAAGGTACGGTGGCAATTATAAATGCAAAGACTATTGTTTTACTGAATGCATAATAAATAAAGAGATTGGGCATATACATCTGTATACCATTAATATAATCCGCTGTAGTCCAGTTTCCTGTAAGGATTCCTGCAATATATCCACCGCCAATACCAAAAACAATACTTATGGCAATGAGCAGCGGGTTAAAAATTACACACGCAATAATTTTAGGGAAAATTAGAAAGTTTGGGGAGTTAACTCCCATAATATCCAAAGCATCAATTTGTTCTGAAACTCTCATGGTTCCGATACTTGATGCAATATATGAGCCTACTTTTCCGGCTAATATCAAACTGATGATGGTAGGAGAAAACTCCAAAACCAAAACCGCTTTTGTAGCATATCCTACAAATGAAGGAGGAATAGGGAATGATGATGCATCAAAATTATTAAACATCTGAATGGCAACAACTGCTCCTACGAAAATGGAAGTAAAAATAACCAACCCGAAAGAGTTGACTCCCAAATCATTGATTTCACGCATAAGAAGCTTCCAGAAAACCCTCATTTTCTGTGGTTTCTGTATGGATTTACCAAGAAGCAACATGTATTCTCCTATTGCTGTAAAAAACTTTTTTAACATTCTGCTAAATTAGGCTATTTTATTGAATTTTAGATGTTGGATAAGTTGTGCAATCACAGCATTATCTTATCCTTATTAATTTATTTTGCTTTTTTATCTCCTTTTATAATCAATATAATTGTTTTGAGGATAATAGCTAAATCCATCACAAAACTCCAGTTTCTTATATAAAAAGAATCAGCAAGAATTCTCTTATTCATTTCTATTTCTACATTACCGCTGTCTCCACGAAGTCCTTTTATCTGTGCTAAGCCTGTTATTCCGGGATAAGCATGGCTTCTAAGAGTATATCTGCCAATTTTTGGCTTGTAAAAATTGTCTACAGCCAGCATGTGAGGTCTTGGTCCTACGACAGACATATCACCTTTCAGCACATTAATAAACTGAGGCATCTCATCCAAGCTTGTTTTCCTCAAAAACTTTCCTATCGCAGTAATTCTTACATCATTTTCTTCCGTTGTCTTTTTGGAAGAATCTTCATTTACCACCATTGTACGGAATTTAATACAATTGAATATCTCTTCATGATACCCATATCTTTTCTGGATAAAGAAAACAGGTCCCTGTGAACTTCTCTTGATTAAAAATGCAATAATCGGAAACAACCATGAACAAATCAAAACTAGGACCAATATGGAAAAAACAATATCAAAGCCCCTCTTTAATAAAAAATTAGAATAATAATCTAACGGATATTTTGCCTGATTCAGAACCGGCTGTGTTTCTATATAGCCTAAATCATAAAAGAAAAAACTATTTTTTGAAATGCTGGGAATAAGGGTGATATGCACTTTGCTTGCCTCGGCAAGAAGGAAAATTTCACTTTGTTCAGACGGGCTTAACTGATTTTCTGTGGGAATGAAAAGAGTATGTATTCCGTTTTTTTTCCAAAAATCTGCCAGATTTTCTTTGTTTAATTCAGTCTGGTTATAGTCGAATATTTTATATCCAAAATCTTTTCTGTCTTTAATAATTTTCTTTAAAACATTGGTAGAATCTGTTTCGCTCAGAAACATAACATTTCTGTGATTGATCCCTTTAGAACGGATGAATCGTATGGAAAAGTAGACAGCAGATTTTATCACAAATATCAGAAAGAAAAGAGACAACGAAAGCCAGGTCAGTTCGGATCCGAAAAACTGATTGGCACTCACTTTTCTGATTAAAACCAAACCAATTGTAAAAAGAAGAAAATGAGTAATGATTCTCTCTACAAACAGAATATAAGTAAGATTTCGCGAAATATTGTAAATTTTTGTTTTTCCGCTTAATAAGATCCAGAAAAAAATCACCAGAAGCAAAGGAAAGGAATTTTCGTACCACAAATCTCTGTCATGTACCAGATCTCGGTTGGTACTGATAAAATAATAGACGAATACCATTGCAATCACCAAAAGGTCTAGCAATATAATCGCTGTTTTGAGATAACGTGAGTATCTTATTCTTTGCATTGATGCTTATTGAAACAAACCGCAGAAGCGAAGATAGATAATTTTATGGAATATTGAGATACTTGTGGGTCTGAACTGAAGCTCTCCATTGCGGATTTTCTAAAATAAAATCTGTAATTTTAGGATACATTTCATCCCTTTTACTCCATTCGCTCTGAAGATACAACGTACAGTCTTCTGAAACTTTTGAAGCCTGTTCCTGAGCAAATTTAAAATCGTTGTTATTGAAAACAATTACTTTAAGCTCATGTGCTTTGGCGTAAATTTCCTCTTTCGGAAGTCCTGTTTTCTTTGGCGAAAGGGTAATCCAGTCGATTTGTCCGCTTAAAGGATAAGCACCCGAAGTTTCGATATGAATAGAACATCCTAATTCTTTTAGCTTTCCTGTTAAAATATCAAGATTCCACATCAGAGGTTCTCCGCCTGTTAAAACAATTGTTTTAGAATGTTTAGCTGCAGTTTCTGCAATTTCTTCTGCATTCATTAACGGATGTAAATTCGGATCCCAGCTTTCTCTTACATCACACCAATGGCAACCGACGTCGCAACCGCCCAGTCTGATGAAATAAGCTGCTTTTCCCGTATATGCTCCTTCTCCCTGAAGAGTGTAAAAATGCTCCATTACAGGGAGCATTTTACCTTCTTTTAATAATATTTCTTCTGTTAAATTCATTTTAAAATTAGTCGTTATAGACCGAAGTTTTGTAAGCAATGATGGTATTTTTCATCAGCATCGCTCTTGTCATAGGACCTACTCCTCCTGGAACCGGCGTAATCCAGCTTGCTTTTGCTGCACAGCTGTCAAAATCTACGTCACCCGCCAAATAGTATCCTTTCGGAGAATCATCGTCTACTCTTGTTATTCCCACGTCTACAATTACAGCTCCTTCTTTTATCATTTCACCTTTTAAAAAGTGGGGATCTCCTAGAGCCGTGATTACGATGTCTGCTTTTTTAGTATATTCTTCAATGTCTTTTGTGTAAGAGTGTGTAAGTGTTACCGTAGAATTTCCAGGGAAATCTTTTCTTCCCATTAATATACTCATCGGTCTTCCTACAATTTTACTTCTTCCGATGATAACACAGTCTTTACCTTTTGTTTCAATATTATATCTTTCCAGTAATGTTAAAATTCCAAACGGTGTTGCCGGTAAGAACGTATCCATTTCCAAAGCCATTTTTCCGAAATTTTCAGGGTGAAACCCGTCAACATCTTTTCTCGGATCGATTGCGTTGATGATTTTTTCCTGATCAATCTGCTTTGGTAAAGGCAACTGAACGATAAATCCGTCTACAGCTTTCGACTTATTTAATTCATCGATCTTTTCCAATAATTCAGATTCTGAAACGGTGCTTGAAAATTTAATTAAGCTTGACTGAAATCCAACTTCTTCACAATCTTTTACTTTTGCATTTACATAAGCCTTACTCGCTCCGTTGTTTCCAACAAGAATCGCTACCAAATGCGGCGCTCTTCTTTTGTTGGCAATGATTTTTTCTACTTCAGCCTTAATTTCCTGTTTTATTTCTTTGGATACTTTTAATCCGTCAAGAATTTGTGCCATTTTTACTTTTATTACTTTTTATTAGATTTTCTTATGGATATTTTTCCGGATTCTGGTGTGTGCAGAAGACGGAGAGGATATAAATCATTTTTTCATCTTCACTAATTTCATAGAAAATAATGTAAGGAAATTTCTTTACAGTGAAAGCTCTTACATTTCTGTGCCTTTTCTGAAAATACGGATTTGTAATTATTCTATCAATTGCCAGATCTAATTGTTTATTGAAGTTTTTTAAAACTTTGACCGAGATATCAGCATAATACTTTGTTGCTTCTACAATATCTTTTTCGGCAGTGGGCAAGAATTTATAACTAAAGTCCATATTTAGCTCTGATTCTTTTTAAAGATTCTTTGCCATCTATTGCTTTTGATCTGTCTTGTTTTAAAGCTTCATCAATCACTCTTTTCATTTCATCCGTCAGTTCAAAATCATCCTCATTTTTTTCAAAGCTGATCTTCATTTTTTTCAAAAGATTTTCCATTAAAGTTTCCTCTTCTTTATCTTTCAGATGTATTGTAATGGTACTCATATCTTTTATTTTTAATCAAAATTAATGAAAATCAGCAATAATTTTATTTGTTTGCTTTATAATAATTAATCAATCCGTTGGTTGAAGAATCGTGAGAATTAACCGTCTCATTGTTTTCAAGTTCCGGTAAAATTTTATTCGCCAAAACTTTTCCTAACTCCACACCGAACTGGTCGAAACTGAAAATATTCCAGATCACCCCCTGAACGAAAATTTTATGTTCATACAACGCAATTAACTGCCCTAATGAAAAAGGAGTTAATTCATTGAATAATATTGAGTTAGTTGGGGTGTTTCCGTGGAAGACTTTATAGTTTAACAGGAAATTGATTTCCTCATCAGATTTTCCTGAATTTCTTAATTCATCCTCAACTTCTTCTTCTGTTTTTCCGAATGCAAGTGCCTCAGTCTGAGCAAAAAAGTTAGCCAGCAATTTATCCTGATGGTCTGAAACTTTATTCGGACTTTTTGCATACGCAATAAAATCTGCAGGAATCAATTCTGTTCCTTGGTGAATCAACTGATAAAATGCATGTTGTCCGTTTGTTCCCGGTTCTCCCCAAATGATTGGTCCTGTTTCATATTCTACAAATTTGCCGTTTCTGTCCACACATTTTCCGTTACTTTCCATATCTCCCTGCTGAAAATAAGCAGGAAAACGGTCTAAATATTGTGAGTACGGAAGGATTGCATGAGTAGTCGCTGCATAAAAGTTACGGTACCAAATTCCAATTAATCCCATTAAAACCGGAATGTTTTCACTAAAATCTGCTGTCTGGAAATGCTGATCCGTATCGTAAGCTCCTCTTAATAGCTCCTCAAAATTTTCATAACCTACTGCAAGAACAATACTTAAGCCGATTGCACTCCAAAGCGAGTATCTTCCGCCAACCCAATCCCAAAATTCAAAAATATTTTCTTCTGCAATTCCGAAGTCTTTAACTGCTTGACCATTAGTGGATAAAGCAACAAAGTGTTTTGCTACATCTTCCTGTTTTCCGGCTTTTAAGAACCAGTCTTTCGCAGAATTGGCATTCGTCATTGTTTCCTGTGTCGTAAATGTCTTTGAAGCAATAATGAATAAAGTTGTTTCAGGGTTTAAAGTTTTTACCACTTCCGCCAAATGATTTCCGTCTACATTGGAAACAAAATGAACGTTTAACCTTGTTTTAAAATGCTTTAAAGCAGAAACTACCATCACCGGTCCCAAATCTGAACCTCCGATTCCGATGTTCACTACATCTGTAATTTCTTTTCCGGTAAAGCCTTTATGGTCTCCTGAAATAATGCTTTCGGAAAAAAATTTCATATGATCCAGAACTCTTTTGATCTGAGGTTTGATATTTTCACCGTCAACCAAAATTTCTTTATTTGAAAAATCTCTCAAAGCAGTATGGAGAACAGCTCTTCCTTCCGTTTCATTGATTTTATCTCCCGCAAACATCTTGGAAATGGCTTCCTTTAAATGACATTCTTCAGCGAGGTTCAGCAAAAGCTCTTTTGTTCTTGAATCAATTAAATTTTTAGAATAATCGAATAAAAAGTTAGATTTTTTAATTGAAAATTCATCAAAACGGTTCGGATTATATTGAAAAAGGCTTCTTAAATCAAAGTCATTATTCCCGAAATGATCATCCAGAGCCTTCCAGCTATTGGTTTGAGTAGGATTTATTTTAGATAACATAAATTAAGTTTAAGTTTTAATAAGCTGAATTTCTGTAGTATCAGGCAGAATTTTGCTGAAATCCAGGCAATATGTTTTAAACCGCAAATTTACGGAATTTTCATGCAATGATGTTAATTGCGGATTAAAAATCCAAAACAGTTCTCTAAACTAGGATTTTATGAGACATACTTTAAAATAAAACCTCCACAAAAGCAGAGGTTGTCAGAATTTATGTAAATAACCAGAGGTTAGGATGCCGAATGGTCTGTTGTTTTGATTTTCAGTTTTTTATTAGATTGGTTTTTGCGGTAAAAGTAACACCCAAGAGCAAAAATTATTATAATCGGCCAAATGGTAATCAATCCGACTATAATTCTCTGAATCAGATAAAAGCCTTCTATAAAAGCATTTTTAGCGCTGTAAAAAAAGTTGAATTTATACTTGTTATCAATATTGGTTGAGTTTGCAACAGCAATTTCAGCAATACGCAGTTTCGGTTCTTTGATGAGAATGTCCACCGTGCTGTATTTCAGATTGTCTGTCACATCAAGATTGGCGAGTTGCTGCAGGTTTTCTTCTGCCATGTTATTATTACTCATATTGATCTTGTCTTTTGTTGTTTTAAGTTCAGAAATGTTATCGGCAGTTTTCCTGATTCTTTTTCCTTCCAGTTCTGCATATTTAATGCTTGACGTCACATCTTCAGCATTGATGATTCTGGAATTTAGAAACAGCTTTTTATTATTAACAAAAGATAAAAGCTCACCAAGCTTTGAGGTCGGAACTCTCACCTGCATTGAATTTTCGGTTTGATATTTTTTAACCATCATAGCATTGTCATCGGAAGTATTGTAAGTATCTTCAGAGATTACCCTGCTTTGCAGATTGCTGTGGGTAACAAATCCTCCGAGTTCCTGTACCGATTTTTCTATGGAGATAGTAGCATCATACACATCCTTTACTTCCATATCAACATTGGCAGTTTTAATAAACTGTTTGTCTTTTACCGACATGGTTGCCACAGAAGAAATACTGTCCGCAGAAATTTCGTTGCTGTAGTTGGTGGTTTCTGAAACGTTTTCTATAGCTTCTCCTTTTTTGCATGAATAAATTCCTAATAAAATAGCGCTTACTAATGATAATCTGATGTAGGTCGTTTTCATAATGTTGATTTTTTTATGTTTGCTTAAGCCAAATTTCGAGCAGATTTTTTTGTAATTATTGAATATCGCGGGTAAACCTTTTGTAAATAATTAAATCAGTTTAAATTATTGAATATAAGCGTTTTGTAAAATAATGTCGGATGTGTGCGTGGTATTTCGGATTGATTTTTGCTAATATTTTACAAATTAAATCTCAATTAGTATGTCTAAAACTTTTTCCAAAATCAGAAATGCCATAGAATTATTTAAATCAATAGATTTTGATCAGCTCAGCGAAATTTCACAAAAAGTAAATCTTCCCAAACTGATGGAAAATTTTTCCAAACTGGATGACAAACAGCTGAAAGGAATGATGAAAATGCTGGATCCTAATAAAAAGAAAAAAGAACTGCCTGCAATTGACGGAGACTTTTATGATGTTTCGCATACATTGACTCCCGAGCAAAGAGAAGTGCAGCTTAAAGTAAGAGATTTTATGGAAAAAGAAGTAAAACCTTTGGTTAATCATTACTGGCTGCATGACGAGTTTCCACATGAGTTGATCCCTAAATTTCAGAAACTGAATATCTGCGGGGTTACTTACGAAGGATATGGCTGTCCCGGAATGCCTTTCCTGATGGAAGGAGTTATCGCAATGGAAATGGCGAGAATTGATGCTTCTATTGCAACATTTTTTGGGGTACAGTCTGGTCTGGCAATGGGTTCCATTTACATTTGCGGTTCAGAAGAACAGAAACAAAAATGGCTTCCTCAAATGCAGAAGTTTGAGAAAATAGGAGCTTTCGGATTAACGGAACCTGAAGTTGGCTCCGGCGCTGCAGGAGGTCTAACAGTAACCTGCAAAAAAACACCTGAAGGCTGGATACTGAACGGACAGAAAAAATGGATCGGAAATGCTACGTTTGCTGATCTGATTATTGTTTGGGCAAGAGATTTAGATGATGGTGAAGTAAAAGGCTTTATTGTTGAAAAAGATAACCCTGGATATTCTGTAGAAAAAATTAGAGGTAAAATGGCTCTGAGAATTGTTCAAAACGGATTGATTACTTTAAAAGACTGTTTAATCACAGAAGAAAACCGATTGCAAAATGCCAACTCATTCAAAGATACTGCTAAAGTCCTGCAAATGACGAGAGCCGGAGTTGCCTGGATGGCGACAGGTTGTGCAAGAGGAGCTTATGAAAGTGCATTAGATTATACAAGAAAAAGAGAACAGTTTGGTAAGCCGATCGCTTCTTTCCAAATGATTCAGGGGCATTTGGTAGAAATGCTCTCAAACCTGACAGCAATGCAGACCATGGTTTTCAGACTTTCAGAAATGCAGGATGAAGGAATTCTGAAAGACGAGCATGCTTCTTTAGCCAAAGTTTTCTGTACCATGAGAACAAGAGACGTGGTTTCCAGAGCGCGGGAAGTAATGGGCGGAAACGGGATTTTGCTGGAATATGATGTAGCAAGATTTGTTGCCGATGCCGAAGCTATTTATTCTTATGAAGGCACAAAAGAAATCAATTCTTTGATTGTCGGAAGATCTATTACAGGGTTCAGCGCATTTGTGTGAAAATGATATGAATGGTCAGTAGTCAATTTGCATTGGTTGTCAGTTTTTAAATTCATTTGCAAAGCAAATTCATCATTGACCATTGTTTTCTAATCCATTTCCTTCAAAGTAATATTCTTAGAAATTTTATAGCTTTTTTTCTTTTTGTTTGGTTTTTCTTCTTCACCTAAAAGTTTTCCCCAGGGTTTTAAGCTTTCTACCCTTTCGAAAATAATTTTAAGAATGGCAATAGCAGGAATACAAAGAAACATACCTGAAATTCCCCAAAGATGTTCGCCAACCAAAATTCCGATAAAAGAAAACAAAGCATTGATTTTTACTTTGGAACCCACAACAAAAGGAAGAACGATATTCCCGTCTATGGCATGTACAACCACATAACCAATGGCGACATAAATACAGCTTGATAAAGTGCCTGTTGCAAAAGCAATAAAAGAGGAAATAATCATTGATATGAAAATTCCGATATAAGGAATTACATTCAGAAGACCTGTCAGAACACCAAGCAAAATTGCATATTTTACTCCTAAAATGGTCAAAAGGGCTGTAGTAAGAATAGAAACAATGATGATCTGAAGACATAACCCGACTATGTATCGTTTTGTCATAATTCTCACTTCTGCAACAGCTTCCTGAACGCTTGTTTTATGTTTTTCATTAAAAACATTGATAATAAAGTTATTAAGTATTCTTCTGTAATTTAAAATGAAAATAAAAAATACAATGAAGAATGCTAAAAAACCGAGACTGCTCGAAAATATCCCTAAAGTAAACCCTAAAATTATTGCTGTAGAAGACAGAAGTTTCTTCAAACCCTGATCCAGATAAGTAAACTGCTCATCAATTTTTACATTGAATGTTTTGGATACCCATTTTTGCAGATCATGAAAAACATTGGTTGCCTGAGCGGTAAGCTGCGGAATATCCCTGCTGAAACTGGATAGCTGAGAGCCGAAGAAAAAAATCATTCCGGTAAGAATAATGAGTAACATCATCACAGACAGAATAGTAGAAAATGATCTCGGAAATTTTAATTTCTTTTCTAAAAAATTGGCAATAGGTAAAAAGATCATTGCCATTAAGAATGCCAGAAAAAACGGAGCCAAAATGCTTTGTCCCAACTTTATAAGATAGCCGATTCCGATGATAGAAACCACCGCTAATGTAAGTCTCGTGAGGAATGGGAGTTTAAAATAATTCATAAAAGATATTCTACTGTATAAAAATAATGAAATGCAGCTGATTTGAAATGTATTTTTTTAAAATAATATTAAGTATTTCAAACAAAAAACACGTCTTTAAAAAACGTGCTTTAATTTTTATAAGGTTCAATACATATTACTTTTCAAGAGCAATTTGCAGAACTTCTCTCATCCATCCTACATAATGTACTTTGAGGTTTTTAAGATAATCCTGTTTTATTTCTTCCACATCTTTTCGGTTGGCTTCACAAAGAATCACTTCTTTTATCCCGGCTCTTGTTGCAGCGAGTAGTTTTTCTTTAATTCCACCTACAGGAAGTACTTTTCCGCGTAATGTAATTTCCCCTGTCATGGCAAGATGAGGTTTCACTTTCCTGTTGGTAAACGAAGAAACCATTGAGGTCAGCATTGCAATTCCTGCAGATGGTCCGTCTTTTGGTGTTGCGCCTTCCGGAACGTGCACGTGGATATTTTTCTTTTCAATATGCTCTTCATCAATTCCCAGATCAAGATGTTTTGCTTTAATGTACTCAAGAGCAATCGTTGCAGATTCTTTCATTACGGTTCCGAGATTTCCGGTCATGGTAAGATTTCCTTTTCCGTTGCTGATGATGCTTTCAATAAATAAAATATCACCTCCAACGCTTGTCCACGCTAAGCCGGTTACAACTCCCGGGACGTCTGTTAGTTCTGACAGGCTTTTCGGTCTGGGAACACCTAAGATTTCGTCAACCTTTTCAATTGAAATTCTTGCATCGTATTCCTTTACCAAAGCAGTTTGTAGGGCGACCCAACGAGCGATGGCAGCAATTCTTTTTTCTAAAGTTCTCACACCGCTTTCAGAAGTGTGTGCTTCAATAATATGTTTCAGTTCAGGATTTCCAAGTTTGAATGATTTTGCATTCAAGCCGTTTTCTTCCTGTTGTTTTTTGATTAAATGTCTTTTGGCAATTTCAATTTTTTCTTCGAGCGTATAGCCAGAAATCTGAATGATTTCCATTCTGTCTAAAAGCGGAGTCTGAATTGTAGAAAGAGAGTTTGCTGTTGCCAGAAACATCACTTTAGACAAGTCATAGCCCATCTCAAGGAAATTATCATAAAAAGAACTATTCTGTTCAGGATCCAAAACTTCCAGCAAAGCCGAACTCGGATCACCATGCATTCCTTTACCTACTTTATCAATTTCGTCCAGAACAATTACCGGATTTGATGTTCCTGCCTTTTTAATAGACTGAAGAATTCTTCCTGCCATCGCACCAATATAGGTTTTTCTGTGACCACGGATCTCACTCTCGTCATGAAGTCCGCCCAAAGATACACGTACATATTTTCTTCCTAAAGCATCGGCAACAGATTTCCCTAATGAAGTTTTACCAACTCCGGGAGGTCCTACCAATAATAAAATAGGCGATTTCATATTGTTTTTAAGTTTCAGAACAGCCATATGTTCCAAAATCCTTTTTTTGATGTCTTCCAGTCCAAAATGTGCTTTGTCTAAAACTTTCTGGGCTTTTTCTATGTCGAAAATGTCCTTTGTGAAAGTTTCCCACGGAAGATCGGTGAAGAAATCAAGGTAATTTCTCTGCACGTTATAATCCGGAGAATTGGGATTTTGTCTTTGAAGTCTGTTAATCTCTTTTTGGAAATGCTCTTCAACCTCTGGTTTCCAATTTTTCTCAGCAGCTTTTTTTTGCAGCTCTTCAACATCACTTTCCGGTCCGCCTCCCAACTCATCCTGAATTGTTCTGATTTGTTGATTCAGGAAATATTCTCTCTGCTGTCTATCAAGATCTTTTGATGTTTTCTGATGGATCTGATTTCTGAGTTCGAGCTTTCTGAAATCTGCATGCATCATTTCATAGCATTTGTTTGCTCTTTCCATAAGGTTTTTCTCCTCAAGAAGCTTTTGCTTATCAGAATAAGGGAAATTAGCATTAGTGCAGATAAAATTCAGCAGATCATCATTATTGTTGATGTTTTTTATTGCAAAATTGGCAGCATTGGGGATATTAGGATCAAGCTCAATAATTTTCAGAGCCAGATCTTTAATGTTTTCCAACAACGCCTCATATTCTTCCTTATTTTTTGCTTTGGTGTCTTTCAGCTTAACGATTTCAGCATTGAAATAAGGTTTTGTTTCTGTAATGTTTTTAATTTTAAATCTTTGGAAACCTTTGGTAATAGCAGTTATATTTCCTTCAGGAAGCTTAATGATTTTAATGATCTTGGCTAAAGTCCCGATCTGATAAAGATCTTTTTCATTAGGCTGTTCAATGTCTGAATTTTTCTGACTTACAATCCCTATAAACTCTCCTTTTTGCTGAGCTTCTTCCAGTAACTTAATAGAATTTTTCCTTCCGGCAGTAATCGGAATGACAACATTGGGAAACATAACCATGTTTCTCACCGGGAGAATAGGAAAAATATTCTGCGGAAACTGGTTTTCCTGATTTATG